>CEQX01356411.1_pt1 | contig 22058 bp, 22 predicted proteins | sample 356261 | NCBI WGS metagenome assembly CEQX01 (sample SAMEA2621076, study PRJEB7988) | marine metagenome | isolation source: saline water (ENVO:00002010), including | reverse complement strand
ATAGAAAAGCAAACACTTATTGGCACAGGTGTGAATCCTGAAGGTCAAACATTCGATTGGTCGGCGCAACTCATTGAAGCCTTTGAAGAACTAGACAAAGCCGAAGAAGACACCCCAAATGTTCCCTCATACGGCGAAACATGGTTTCCAAATATGGCATACGGTTGGCAACAACAACCAACACAAGACAACATTATTTTTAGAAATGCTACGGTTTGGACTAACGAAGATGTGGGTACAATCGACCAAGCTGATGTAGCCATTTCTCGAGGTAAAATTGTCAAAGTAGGAGTCGGCATAGTTGCTGAAGAAATATTCAAAAAAGAGAGTTTCCAAGAAATAGATGCTAAAGGCATGCACCTCACCTCTGGTATCATAGACGAACATTCTCACATAGCCATAAGCCGAGGTGTAAACGAAGGTTCTCAAGCTAGTAGTGCTGAAGTAAGTATCGCTAATGTGATAAACTCGGACGACATTAACATTTACCGCCAACTTTCTGGTGGCGTAACTACAGCTCAATTACTTCATGGTTCTGCTAACCCCATAGGTGGACAGTCTGGTATTATCAAATTTCGTTGGGGTAGTAGTCCTGACCAAATGAAGTTTGAAGGTGCTGATGGTTTTATCAAATTTGCCTTAGGCGAAAACGTTAAGCAATCCAATTGGGGGGATTACGAGAAGATTCGATTCCCACAAACACGAATGGGAGTAGAACAAGTGTTTTACGACCACTTTATGCGATCAAGGGCATACGAAAAAGAGTGGCAAAACTACAACGCCTTGTCCTTGTCAGAAAAAAGAAGAACCCAAGCCCCAAGAGAAGATTTAGAGATGAATACCTTGGTGGAAATCTTAAATAGCGAACGCTTTATCACTTGCCACTCTTACGTACAATCGGAGATTAATATGTTAATGCATGTAGCCGATTCTATGGGCTTTACCTTGAATACTTTTACCCACATTTTAGAAGGCTATAAAGTAGCTGATAAGATGAAAGAGCACGGTGCTGGCGCTTCTACCTTTTCTGATTGGTGGGCTTATAAGTTTGAAGTCAATGACGCTATACCGCATAACGCAGCTATACTTTCCGATATGGGTATCATTACTGCCATAAACTCAGATGATGCCGAAATGGCGAGACGCCTTAATCAAGAAGCAGCAAAAGCCGTTAAATACGGAGGCGTTAGCCAAGAAGAAGCATGGAAAATGGTTACACTCAACCCTGCTAAATTATTACACTTAGATCATAGAATAGGTAGTATTAAATCAGGTAAAGATGCCGATATCGTACTTTGGACTGACAATCCCTTATCGGTTTATGCCAAAGTACAACAAACCTATGTTGATGGACGTTGCTACTTTGATTCTGAAAAAGATCTAAAATTACGACTACGTAATTCCAAAGAACGAGCTCGACTCATACAAAAAATGCTGAGCGATAAAAAAGCAGGAAAACCTACCCAAGTAGTAAAAGAAGAGCAACGCATACACTACCATTGTGACACTCTTGAAGAAGGTAAACACGACAATCATCAACACTAATAAATATAAAATGAAACAATTTCTTATAACGCTAATTTTTGCACCAGTCTTTTGTTTAGGTCAAAATATTTTATACTTAGGTGGCAAAGCTCATCTTGGCAATGGAGATTTCATCGATGTATCGGCTATATCAGTCAATAATGGTAAATTCGAAATGGTAGCTGATGCTAAAACTATACGCATAAATCCGCAAGCATACGATACTATTATACACATTTATGATCACCACGTCTATCCAGCATTTATAGCCACTAATACAACTCTAGGTATTACTGAAATTAGTGCAGTCAGAGCAACTAACGATTACCAAGAAAAAGGAACGTTTAAACCACATGTACGCTCATTGATAGCCTATAATGCAGAAAGCGTTATTATACCTACAATAAGAAGTAATGGTGTTTTATTGGCCCAGATAGCGCCAAAAGGTGGACGCATTACAGGTAGTTCCTCCGTGATGAAATTAGACGGATGGAACTGGGAAGATGCTGTACTAAAACCCGACGATGGAATACACCTCAATTGGCCGCGTTACTTCGTAGAAACTGGTTGGTGGGCTGAGCCTGGCGATATCAAAAAAACTGAAGAATACAACATACAATGCCAAGAAATAGAGTATTACTTTGTAAAAAGCAAGAGTTTCTATGAAAGTAAAAGTACCGTTAATGACTTACCTATGATAGCTATGAAAGGACTATTTAACGGAGAAAAAAGACTTTATATTCATGCCAATTTGCAAAGAGAAATGACTGATGCTATTTTATTTGCCAAAAATATGGGGGTCAAAGATATAGCAATTGTTGGGGCGCGAGAAGCTCATAAAATGGCTGCTTTTCTAAAAGAAAATGATATCCCAATTATATTAGATCGTATCCATAGACTACCTAGCACTGAAAGTACTGGCGTTGATATACCTTATAAACAGGCGTCTATTTTACATCAAGCTGGTGTTAAATTTGCCTTTTGCTATCAAGGAGATATGGAAGCTATGGGACAACGTAATTTGCCATTTTCTGCCGGAACTGCCGTAGCACACGGTTTACCATACGAACAAGCTATTAAAGCATTAACAATGAATACTGCCGAAATTTTGGGAATTGACGAACATACCGGTCAAATAAAAGCTGGTATGGATGCTACCTTCTTTATCTCTAAAGGCGATGCTTTGGATATGATGGGCAATGATGTAAAACATGCGTTCATTAAGGGACAAGCTATTGACTTAGATAATAAGCAAAAAGTCCTAAACAGAAAATACAGAAAGAAGTACGGATTAGATGTTAATTAATAAAATGCTAACGATACTAAAATATTTTTTTAGCTAAACTTTAATAACCTAACTTATTTCTTACTCTTTCGAGGACTGACTTGGCAATAACTTTTGCTTTTTTTGCGCCCTTTAACAACTCCGTCTCAATCTCATCAGTATTATTTATCAAATAATCAAAACGTGTTCTCTCTTTTGAAAAGCGTTCTAAAATAAGCTTATATAAAGCTTCTTTGGAATGACCATAACCGAAGTTGCCGCCTTCGTACTTTGCTTTAAGTTCATTAATTTGAGAATCAGATCCTATTAGCTGATACAATTTAAATACATTACAAGAAGACCAATCTTTCGGCTCTTCGAAAGGTGTGCTATCTGTAATAATCCCCATTATTTGTTTACGCAACTTCTTTTCTGGCAAAAAAATATCTATAAAATTATTGTATGACTTACTCATTTTTTGGCCGTCAGTACCAGGAATAGTCATAACACGCTCATCAATTTGGGCTTCTGGCAAAACGAAAACTTCACCATAAGTATGATTAAAAGAACCCGCAATATCTCGTGTTATTTCAAGGTGTTGTTGTTGATCTTTTCCAACAGGTACAATTTCTGCATCGTATAACAAAATATCTGCTGACATAAGAACAGGATAAGTAAACAGACCAGAATTTACATCTGACAATCTGTTAGCTTTATCCTTAAACGAATGAGCATTAGCCAACATAGGAAAAGGTGTAAAACAATTCAAATACCAAGTCAATTCGCATACTTCATTACAATCTGATTGACGATAAAAAATATTTTTAGAGGTATCAAAACCAAAAGCTAACCAAGTAGCTGCCGTAGCATACGTGTTGTATTTCAACAGCTTAGCATCTCTTATAGTCGTCAAAGAGTGTAAGTCCGCAATAAATAGCAAACACTCATTATTAGGATTTCTAGATAATTCTACAGCGGGTATAATTGCACCAAGAATGTTACCCAAATGGGGAACTCCTGTACTCTGTATGCCAGTTAAAACTCTTGCCATGCGTTAAATTTTAGATTGTAAAAATAAGAATTGCTGTAAATATGCCATCTAAATAGCTATTTTTGTTTGCACTTATGAAAATTATAAAAGGCATACTTAGTTTATTTTGGCGATTATGGTTTGCTCTTTGTTTTGCCATACCCTTTATTGTCCTTTTACCGATTACTATTTTTATGACGTTAAGCCCTAAGTTTTACCCTGTTCTGTATTTCTTTTTGCACCGTATCAGTAAATTTATGATATATGCTAGTGGAATTTTTCCAAAAATAAACAAAGAACACAAACTAGACCCAAGAAAACAATATCTATTTTGTAGCAATCACACTTCAACGATTGATATTCCTATGATGTTTTTTTTGAGTAAAAAACCAATATCATTTATTGGGAAAGAGTCTATTAGTAAATACCCTATCTTTGGATACTATTATAAACGCTTTAATGTTTTGGTCAATCGAGCAAGTTTGAGAAATTCTTATGCTGCTTTTGAACAAGCCGGACAGAAAATAAAAGCCGGACAGAATATGGTTATTTTTCCTGAGGGAGGCATTGTTGAAGAAAGTATCCTCTTAGGAAAATTTAAAAATGGTCCTTTTAGATTAGCAATAGAACAGAATGTTAGCATTATTCCTATTACATTTGCAGACAACAAGAAAATTTTTCCAATTAAATATACAAAAGGAAAACCACTTAGAGCTAGAGTAACCATTCATAAACCCATTGAAAATTGTTCTGAATATAACATTAAAGAATTAAAAAATAAAGTATTTACCACCATTGAAAAAGAATTAATTAGATATGAAAATTGACCAAAAACTGATTGAAAAAATAGCTAATTTAAGTCAACTGAATTTAAATGAAGAAGCAAAGATTAAAATGGAAAAGGATTTAAATAAAATCTTAGATTTTGTTGACAAGTTAAATAACCTTAACACAGATAATGTAGAACCTCTAGTATACATAAATGAAGAAGTTAATAAATTAAGAAAAGATGATGTTATCAATCATCTTAAAAAGGAAAATGCACTTAAAAATGCTGCCGACAAAGACTCAGATTATTTTAAAGTACCAAGAGTTGTAAAAAAATAATTATTATTACTACTTTCCTTTGATAAATCAAGCGGAAAGTTCAAATTAAATATTTCTTTTCTTAACTTTTCATTCAATATATAAATAGCCTGAATATAGGAAACAGGTGTTCCTGTTTAACCATATTTTTTAATAAGCCAAGATTTGAACTGTTCTTTATGATTTGTCATTAATCAATAATTAACAGTTTTCTTCAAAAGCCTGTATTAAATTTTCAGCTATCATTTCAGCTGGTCGACCCTCAATATGATGTCTTTCTATAAAGTGAACTAACTCACCATCTTTGAATAAAGCTATTGATGGTGATGATGGAGGATAGGGTAAACAATAATCTCTTACTTTAGATACAGCCTCTTTATCTTGTCCGGCAAAAACAGTAGTTAACTTATTAGGCACCTTAGTGTGTTTTGCTGCCATCTTAACAGCCGGACGGGCATTTCCTGCAGCGCAACCGCATACAGAATTAATCATTACCAATACAGAGCCGCTATTTTCAGTGAGTACAGCTTCTACTTCTTGAGCATTACGCATTTCTTCAAAACCTGCTTGGGTCAAATCTAAGCGCATAGGTCTACAAATTTCTTCTGGATACATAATTTTTTATTTTATGGTGCAAAATTACTTCAGTTGACGTTTACTAACAAAGAAATCACGAATTATTTCACTACACTCTTTTTCCATTACACCTCCTACTAGTTCTGTTTTAGGGTGTAATACCTGTCCCGCCATCGCTCTAAACCCTCGTTTTTCATCACTTGCCCCAAAAACTAACTTTTTGAGCTGAGTCCAATAAGACGCACCTGCACACATTAGACAAGGCTCTAAAGTTACATAAAGAGTGCATTCATTTAGATACTTTCCCCCTAAATAATCGGCAGCGGCAGTAAACGCTTGCATTTCGGCATGAGCCGTTACATCGTTTAGACGCTCAGTAAAATTATGAGCACGTGCTATAATTTGATTATCACAAACAACTACCGCACCCACCGGCACTTCATCTAATTCTTTAGCCTTTTGAGCTTCTACCAAAGCCTTTTTCATATAATAGTCGTCAGAATGATCTTGTAACATCTAGCAAAAGTAGCTTTTTAATTCAAAATTATCGTAATTTTGGCGCTTTGTAAAACAATTATAATGTTAAGAACACATCATTGCGGCGATTTACGTCACGAAAATATTGGAGAAAAAGTAACCCTTAGCGGATGGGTGCAAAAAACTAGAGATTTAGGGGGAATGACTTTTGTCGATTTGAGAGATAGATACGGCATAACTCAACTAGCTTTCAACATAGATACGAATACCGAATTGTGTCTACAAGCAAGAAAATTAGGTCGTGAATATGTGATTCAGGTTCGTGGTAAAGTCATCGAACGCTCAAATAAAAATAAAAAAATTCCTACTGGTGATATAGAAATAGAAGTACAAAAATTAAAAGTACTGAATAGAGCCAAAACACCACCATTTACTATTGAAGATCAAACCGATGGTGGAGACGATTTACGTATGCAATACCGTTATTTAGATATTAGAAGAAATCCTGTCAGAGAAAACCTTATTCTCAGACACCAAATATCCACAGAAACGAGAAAATATCTTGATTCTCAAGATTTTATAGAAGTAGAAACACCTTACCTTATCAAATCTACACCTGAAGGAGCGCGTGATTTTATTGTGCCATCTCGTATGAATGAAGGTCAGTTTTATGCACTTCCTCAGTCGCCACAGACCTTTAAGCAATTGCTAATGGTAGGAGGTATTGATAAATACTATCAAATCGTAAAATGCTTTAGAGATGAAGATTTGAGAGCTGATAGACAACCTGAATTTACTCAGATAGACTGCGAAATGTCTTTCACTGATCAAGAAGATATCCTAAATATGTTTGAAGGATTAACACGACACCTTTTGAAAAAAATAAAAGGTGTTGATTTGGATAGTTTTCCTAGAATGACCTATGAAGATGCTATACGATTGTATGGTTCAGACAAGCCAGATCTTCGTTTTGAAATGATTTTTTTTGAAATGAATGAGGTAACTCAGCAAAATAATTTTATGGTATTTGATAGTGCTGAATTAGTAGTTGGTATTTGTGCTAAAGATTGTGCCGAATGGAGTCGTAAGAAATTAGACGCTATGACGGACTATGTGAAGCGACCACAAATTGGTGCAAAAGGACTTATCTATTGTAAATATAATGCCGATGGTACTTTTAAATCTTCAGTGGATAAGTTTTTCAGTCAAGATGACCTTGCCAAATGGGCTAAACAAATGAATGCAGAGCCAGGTGACTTAATGTTCTTATTGTCTGGTGAAACCGATAAGGTACGTAAGCAAATGAACGAATTGCGTTTGCAAGTTGCTGAACAATTAGGACTAAGAAAATCTAATGAATTCGCACCACTATGGGTAATCGATTTCCCTTTATTGGAATGGGATGAAGAAACCGAACGCTATCACGCTATGCATCACCCTTTCACTTCGCCAAAACCAGAAGACATTTATAAGCTAGAGACTAGTCCTGGTGAAGTACGTGCCAATGCTTATGATTTGGTTATAAACGGCACAGAATTGGGCGGCGGCTCAATACGTATTCACGACAAAGAATTACAGCAATTAATGTTTCAGCACTTAGGCTTCACTGAAGAAGAAGCTAAAGACCAATTTGGATTTTTGATGAATGCCTTTGAATATGGTGCACCACCACACGGAGGTATAGCCTTTGGTTTTGATAGACTATGCTCTCTCTTTGGCGGACAAGAAAGTATTAGAGACTTCATCGCTTTTCCAAAAAATAATTCTGGAAGAGATGTTATGATAGATGCCCCATCAAAAATTGATAATGCTCAACTTGAGGAGTTGAACATAAAATTAAAATAATATCAAATTTAAAGTATAATAAAAGCCCAAATTTTGGGCTTTTTTATGACATATATCATTAGTTTTTATAATGTTCCTCTATTACCTTGCTCTCTTTCAATAGCTTCAAATAGAGCTTTGAAATTTCCTTTACCAAAGGATTGAGCGCCTTTACGCTGTATGATTTCGAAGAACATAGTAGGTCTATCCACAACAGGCTTGGTAAATAATTGTAATAAATAGCCCTCATCGTCTCTATCTATAAGAATGCCGTGTTGCTTAAGAATTTCAACATCTTCATCAATATCACCTACCCTTTCTAATAAATCGTCATAATAGTTGTCGGGTACATACAAAAATTCTACACCTCTATCACGCATAGCCGAAACGGTAGCTACAATATCATCGGTAGCTACAGCAATATGCTGAACACCTGGTCCATTATAAAAATCAATGTATTCTTCAATTTGTGATTTTTTCTTACCTTCAGCAGGTTCGTTAATCGGAAATTTAATTCGTCCATTTCCATTACTCATTACTTTACTCATAAGCGCCGTATAATCGGTAGAAATATCCTTATCGTCGAAAGATATAATTTGAGCAAAACCCATCACTTTAGCATAAAACGCACACCAAGTATTCATCTCGTCCCAATCGACATTACCGACCATATGGTCAATGAATTTTAAGCCTGTAGGCTCAGGGTTATAATGACTCTCCCATTTTTTATAGCCTGGTAAAAAAGCTCCTTTATAGGCTTTTCTTTCTACAAATATGTGGACAGTCTCGCCATAGGTGTGAATACCAGATCGAATTACTTTGCCAAAGCTGTCTTCTTCAAGTGTCGGTTCCATAAAAGACTTTGCGCCACGCTTAGTCGTTTCTTCCCAAGCCTTAGTAGCATCTTCCACCCACAGAGCAACAACCTTAACACCATCACCGTGCTTATTAATATGCTCATTAATAGGTCCTCCTTCATTAAGCGGAGTAGTCAATACCAATCGTATTTTGTCTTGTTTTAAAACATAAGAAACACGGTCTTTAAAACCTGTTTCTAGACCAGCATAAGCTTCTGACTGAAAACCAAAGGCTGTTTTGTAGAAATGTGCCGACTGCTTGGCATTACCCACATACAACTCGACATAATCTGTGCCGAGTAAAGGCAAGAAATCTTCTGCATCATCGAACAACTTTTTTAAACTATATTCTGTATTTTGAAGGTTTGTTAAATTTTTAATATCTGACGACATAATTGCAAGTTTTATGATTTTTTAGTCTAACCAAGATTGATGATAATTTCCGTCTATCAAATCCATAGCTGCTTGAGTTACTTTTAAGGGTCTAAAGGTATCCACCATAACGGCTAATTCATCTGTTTTTGTTTGTCCGATACTATTTTCCGCTGCCCCTGGATGTGGTCCATGAGGGATGCCTGCAGGGTGCAAGGTGATTTGCCCTTGTTCTATATGGTTTCTACTCATAAAATCTCCGTCTACATAATACAATACTTCATCGGAATCAATATTGGAATGGTTATAAGGAGCGGGAATAGCCTCAGGGTGGTAATCGTACATTCTAGGACAGAAAGAACAGACTACAAAACCCGCCGCTTCAAAGGTCTGATGGACTGGTGGCGGTTGGTGCACTCTACCTGTTATAGGCTCAAAATCGTGAATAGAAAAAGCATAAGGGTAGTTATAGCCATCCCATCCAATTACGTCAAAAGGATGTGAAGCGTAAACGTACTCGTGTAACATGCCTTCCTTTTTTATCATAATAGTAAAGTCACCCAATTCATCGTGAGTTTCTAAGTCTTGAGGCTGACGTAAATCACGTTCACAAAAAGGAGAATGCTCTAACAATTGACCAAACCAATTACGATAACGCTTTGGTGTATACATCGGACTTGTAGATTCGACTATGAAAAGTCTATTGTCTTCTGTGTCAAATTGAAAAGCGTATATCATACCTCGAGGTATCATAAGGTAATCGCCTGGCTCGTACTTTAGGGTGCCTACGATGGTTCGTAGAGTCCCTGTTCCTTTGTGTACAAATATCATCTCATCGCAATCGGCATTTTTATAAAAATAATCCGTCATAGATTGCTGAGGTGCAGCCAATGAAATGTGACAATCGTTGTTGATAAGTACAGCGACTCTGCTTTCTAGATAGTCGGATGTAGACTTTACATTAAAGCCTTTAAAACTAAGCGACTTCATGTTTTTTTCAACTGCAATTTTGGGACTAATATCTTTTGCTCCTCTGATATCTTTAACCATTGTCGGTCGGTGAGTATGGTATAACAAAGAAGACATACCGTCAAAGCCGACAGTCCCAAACAATTGCTCATAATATATCCCGCCCTTTGGTTTAGAAAAAACGGTGTGTCTTTTGTGAGGTATCGTTCCTAATTTGTGATAAAATGGCATACTTTAATTTTTTTAGTAAGTTATAAAAATTTTTACTTTTTAAACGATTTTGACAAATCTACTCGCTTATGACTATGAAAGCGTTTTTTATTTTCCTTTCCTTGTCTTAGCTTTTGCTGTTGGTCTTCAGGTAGTTGAATAATCATCAAACAATCCGAAGAACAACATTGCTGATGTTTTTCTTGACAACTATGACATTGAATAAACAATAAGTTACAATTAACATTGTTACAATTAACGTGTGTATCAGAAGGGTTACCACACTGATGGCAACTACTAATTATATCCTTACTTATGCTTTCAGACAAACGTTCATCAAAAACAAAGTTTTTACCTTTAAATTTATTCTCTAAGTCCTCATTTTCATCTAACTGTCGAGCATAATCAATAATACCTCCATGCAATTGATTAACATCTTTAAAGCCGTGATGCTTGAGGTATGCCGAAGTTTTTTCACAGCGTATACCACCAGTACAATACAGTAAAACTTTTTTATTCTCTTTCCCTTTCAACATATCTTTCACCTCTGGCAATTCTTCTCTAAAGGTCTCCGCTTGTGGACAGATAGCATTTTCAAAATGACCAATTTCACTTTCGTAGTGATTACGCATATCTACAACTATCGCTCCTTTTTCTATGGCATCATTCCATTGTTGAGCATCAAGGTGCTGACCAACATCAGTCACATCGTATTCGTCCACAGATAAACCATCAGCTACAATTTGTTGTCTTACTTTAATGGTGAGCTTATAAAAAGATTTACGATCATCTTTGACAGCAATTTTGAGGGGAATATGTTTTAACTCCTCATACTTATTCAGTGTCGCAATAAATTTTACCCAATGTTGCAAAGGCACATTCATTTGGGCATTAATGCCCTCTCTAGCAACATAAATTCTTCCTAAGCAATCCAAATCGCCCCAGTCTTTAAACAATTTATCCCTAAAATGCTCGGGGTTTTCTAGGATTACATAGCGATAAAAAGAAAGCGTTTTTCTGAAAAAATTTTCAGATTTTAGCTTCTTTAGCGCTTGTTCCTTACTCAGCTTGTTCCGCAAGCCTTTTTTATGTGCATTAGGGTCCATTAAAGAAATCATTTATTATATCAAAGGTACATAAAGAAATAGTAAATGAAAGTTAAATTGAATTATAGATATGCACTAAATGCTATATTTGTAAATTAATATTTCCAAATGAAAGATACTATACTAGTAATCGGTTCATCTGGCCAAATTGGCACTGAGTTAGTAAATAAGCTACGAAGTGTATATGGCAATTCAAACGTAATTGCTTCTGATATTAGACAAAAAAAATCTGATATTTTGGTTGAATCCGGTCCGTTTGAGCCCCTTGATGTTATGGACAAAGAATTACTTTATAAAATTGTCAAAAAACACCAAGTTACTCAAGTATATTTATTAGCTGCGTTATTATCCGCCAAAGCAGAACAAAACATCGAGCTAGCATGGAAATTGAATATGAACTCACTATCTTATGTTTTAGATCTTGCAAAAGAAAAATATATTAAAAAAATATTTTGGCCAAGTTCCATAGCAGTATTTGGAACAACAACTCCTAGTATTATGACTCCACAGCACACCATAATGGAACCAAATACAGTTTATGGTATTAGTAAATTAGCAGGTGAACGTTGGTGTGAATACTACCATCAAAAGTTTAAAGTTGATATAAGAAGTGTTCGCTACCCAGGACTAATTGGTTGGAGGTCACAACCAGGTGGTGGCACAACCGATTATGCGGTTCATATTTTTTACGAGGCCATAAAAAATAAAAGTTATACGAGTTTTTTAAGTGAAAACACTACACTGCCTATGATGTATATGAGCGATGCTATTCGAGCAACCTTAGAAATTATGGACGCAGTAGCAGAGCATATTAAAATACGTTCATCTTACAATATTGCTGGTTTGAGTTTTAGCCCAAAAGAGTTAGCACAAGAGATAAAAAAGCATATTCCAAAATTTGAAATGCATTACAAAAGTGACTACCGACAAGCTATTGCTGACAGTTGGCCACAAAATATTGATGATTCTGCAGCTTTTAAGGATTGGAATTGGAAAAGTTCCGTTAATTTGCAAGAAATGACTTCGGATATGCTGAAGAACATTGAAAAACTAATTACCGAATAGCCCATAATGAGTTTGGATTTACACATTTACAATACACTTAGCCGTCAAAAAGAAGTCTTTGCTCCTTTAGTTCCTAGTCACGTAGGTATGTATGTCTGCGGACCTACCGTTTATGGCGAACCTCACTTGGGTCATGCTAGACCGTCTATAACTTTTGATATTGTCTTTCGTTACCTTCAGCATTTAGGACTTAAAGTTCGTTATGTGCGAAACATCACTGATGCCGGACACCTAGTAGACGATGCCGATGATGGGGAAGATAAAATTGCTAAAAAGGCACGATTAGAACAAATAGAGCCTATGGAGGTGGTGCAGTTTTATACAATAAAATATCACAAAGCTGTGGAAGCTTTAAATTGCTTACCGCCATCTATAGAGCCACGCGCTACAGGACACATAATAGAACAAATAGAGATGGTCAAAACTATTATCAACAACGGCTATGCTTATGAGGTCAATGGCTCGGTTTATTTAGATGTCAACAAATACAATAAAGATTTTGCTTACGGTAAATTGTCAGGAAGAAATTTAGAAGACACTTTAGAAAATACAAGAGCTCTAGAAGGACAAAGTGAAAAGAAAAGTCCTGTGGACTTTGCAATTTGGAAAAAAGCTCCTCCTGAGCACCTTATGCATTGGCCCTCTCCTTGGGGAGATGGCTTTCCGGGTTGGCACTTGGAGTGTTCGGCTATGAGCAGCAAATACTTAGGTGGAACATTTGATATTCACGGTGGTGGTATGGACTTAGTCTTTCCACATCACGAAGCAGAAATCGCCCAATCTAACGCTTGTAATAAATGTGATCCCGCTAAATATTGGATGCACAATAATATGATTACCATCAATGGACAAAAAATGGGTAAGTCCTTAGGCAACTTCATAAACCTTGAAGAATTTTTTAGTGGTAGCCACGACTTATTAGAACGTGCCTATAACCCTATGACGGTGCGTTTTTTTATTTTACAAGCACATTATCGTAGCCCCTTAGACTTTTCAAACGATGCTCTACAGGCTGCCGAAAAAGGTATGAGTAAGCTATTGAATGCGACAACCTCCTTGCAAAGTCTTAAGGCAAATACCAAAAGTACAGTGGATATTAATGCATTAGAAGAAAATTGTTACAAGGCTATGAATGATGATTTCAATACACCTATTCTAATTGCTCATTTATTTGAAGCAGTGCGGATTGTCAATTCAGCAAAAGCAGGTGACGAACAACTTAAAAAAGAAGATATACAACAACTCAATCAATTATTTGACACCTTTGTATTCAATATTTTAGGCTTACAAAAAGATCAAGATACCAAAGGTAATGACTTGACTAAAGAGGTGATGAATATCATTCTTCAGCTAAGAGGAAATGCCAAAGCCAATAAAGATTGGACTAGTGCAGACCTTATTCGAGACGAGTTAAAAAAGCTGAATATAGAAGTCCGTGACGACAGTGATGGCAGTTCTTGGGAAGTGAAAAATTAATTCAAATGACTATAAAACAATTACCCCAATATTTTGTATGCCTTGTATTTTTATGGGCATGTTCGGACAATAACCCCACTCAATCTGTAAAAAAGCCGGAAAAAGAAGCGGTTGAAGTACCTGACTTCAATGCCGATAGTGCTTATCTTTACATACAACAACAAGTCGATTTTGGCCCTCGTTTTATCAGCAGTAAAGGATGGCAACATTGTGGTGATTTTTTGGTTAAAAAACTTAAAACCTATACTCGGTATGTAGAAGAACAAAACCATCCCATCAAAACATACGATGGCAAATCACATACTTTAAGGAATATAATTGCATCATTTAGTCCTAAAAAAAACAATCGAATATTATTGTGTGCCCATTGGGATACACGCCACGTAGCTGATCATGATGTAGAACGACAAAATGAACCTATATTAGGTGCTAATGATGGAGGGAGTGGTGTTGGTGTACTGATAGAATTGGCCAGGTTATTGTCAAAACAAGAAAGTCGTATTGGTGTTGATATTATTTTATTTGACGCTGAAGATTACGGAAACCCAAATGGAGATAGTAAAGGACCTATAAGTTGGTGTATCGGCTCTCAATATTGGGGCAATAACCCGCACACCACAGATTATTATGCTCAATACGGCATATTGTTAGATATGGTGGCTGCTAAAGATGCCCGTTTTACCCACGAGGGTTTGTCTAGAACTTATGCTCAACGTATACTCAAGAAAGTATGGTCTGAAGCACACCGATTAGGCTATGGTAGTTATTTTGTGTACCAATCCACACCACAAATTATTGACGACCATTACTTTGTGAATACACTAGCTAATATTCCTACAATAGATATTATTGAGTACGATAACAATACCGCAACAGGCTTTAATAAACATTGGCATACCCACGGCGATGACATGAGGAATATCGATAAAAACACCTTAAAAGCTGTTGGTCAAACCGTTACATCTATTGTCTTTAAGGAATAAAAATAATAAAGTTAGTATCAATACTTTATTAATTTATGCCGACCTTTGTACCTGCAAACTAATCCTTTAAATTTTTGATATGGAAATTTTTTTATTCATCGTAGCACACTGGTATTTATCACTTTTTGCACAATCCTTTTTTCACCACCGTTATTCGGCACACCAAATGTTTACTATGCCTAAATGGGTAGAAAAATTCTTTTTTGTCTTTTCTTTTATTGCTCAAGGCTCCTCCTATATGAGCCCAAAAGTTTACGGTATTTTACACCGACTACACCACGAACATGCCGATAAGGAAGACGATCCACATTCGCCATTATATTCTAAAAACTTCGTTAGTCTAATGGTAAAAACCTACCATAAATTCGCCGGTATTCAAAATGGTGCTATCAAAGTCAAAGAAGCTATAACCAAAAATTTACCCGACTGGAAATGGTTCGATAAAATGGCAGGTTCTTTATTGGTTAAAGTCCTTTGGTCCTTATTCTATATTTGGTTTTACTATACTTTTGCAACGGCTTGGTGGATGTATTTATTTGTACCCATGCACATTGTTATGGGACCCATTCATGGTACTATTGTCAATTGGTTTGCACATAAGTTTGGCTATACTAACTACGAGGTAGATGACACCTCTAAAAACCTTATGCCATTTGATATTTTTATGCTAGGTGAAGGTTATCATAACAACCATCACGCTGAAGGAGGTATGGCAAATTTTGCAAGAAAATGGTTTGAGATTGACCCGATTTACCCCATAATAAGAATTATGGACTGGATTGGACTGATAAAAATAAATCCGGTAGCATTACGTAGCTAATCGTCGCAACCTTCAGGAGCAATTTCTAAAGTGTGAATTTCTAGTACCTTGCCGTTCATTTTGGCAGTAATAATGACTTGAACAGGCAAACCCATTTCAGGCACTAGCTCAGAATAGTATTCGTCCATACCCCATAGTTCTTCTCCTACAAAGCGAACAGCCAAATTTTCTTCATCTTCAAAATAATGTTGACCTTCACTCATCGTCCACCAACCCTCCATACTAACTAAAGGGTGATCAAGTGAACAAGAGAGCATAGAAATACCGAAAAAAACGGATAAGATTAAGCGTTTCATCTTACAAAAATAAGCATAATCTCGTATCTTGCAGCAAAACAATTCCATTATGGCACAAGTCAAAAAACTGTTTCTTATTGATGCCTTTGCGCTAATATATCGTTCTTACTTTGCATTTAGCAAAAATCCTCGTATCAACTCCAAAGGTCTTGAAACTTCTGCTGTTTTAGGCTTTGTAAATAGTTTAGTGGAAGTAATTAAAAAAGAAAACCCTACTCATATAGCTGTTGTTTTTGACACTCCCGCCGCAACTGTTAGGCATAAAGAATATAGCGAATACAAAGCTAATAGAGAAGCTATGCCTGAGGGTATATCCGTAGCTTTACCCTATATCGACAAGCTACTTGAAGCCTTTAACATCTCTAAACTATACGCCGATGGCTACGAAGCCGATGACGTGATAGGAACTTTAGCAAAAAAAGCCGAAAAGCAAGGTTTTATAACCTATATGATGACTCCTGACAAGGATTTTGCTCAGTTGGTTTCAGAAAAGATATTGCTGTATCGACCCGGTAACAAATGGAAACCTACCGAAACTTGGGGTGTACAAGAAGTGCTTAATAAGTTTGAAATAAAAGACGTTTCTCAAGTCATTGATTTCTTAGGTATGATGGGTGATGCCGTTGATAACATTCCAGGCTTACCGGGTGTTGGTGAGAAAACAGCTAAGAAGCTATTGGCAGAATATGGCAATATGGAAAGCTTATTGGAAAATGCTCACCTAGTCAAAGGTAAATTGGGGGAAAAAATACAAGCCCATAAAGAACAAGGGATTTTATCCAAACGATTAGCCACCATTTTATTAGATGCTCCAATAGAAATTGATGAAAGCGCTCTAGCCGTCAAAAAATTTGATGCAGAAAAAGTACAAGCTCTTTTCGAAGAATTAGAATTTAGAAACCTCGCTAAACGCCTTATAGGTCAAAGTGAGGTTCCAGAGAAAGTGGAAAAAAGCAAAAGCAATGCAAATCAAAAAACAAGTTCTAATGATGGGCAAATGGATTTATTTGCCATAGGGTTTGATGATACACCTCCCGCCCCGTCCTATCAAACAATTGAAAACCTAAAAACTAACTATACTTTAGTAGAAAGTAGCGAACTAAGGGCTGCTCTGTTAGAACAGCTATTACAACAAAAATCGGTGTGTTTTGATACAGAAACTACTGGCTTGAACTCTCTTAAAGCAGATATTATAGGCATATCATTTTCTTATCAAAAAAATGAGGCCTATTACGTACACATAGCAGAAGGTCAAGAAGAAGCTGTAGTTAATGAGTTTAAAGGCTTTTTTGAGCATACAGAAATAGAGAAGATTGCCCAAAATTTAAAATACGATTATAAGGTTCTCGCTAAATATGGTGTGCACATCAAAGGTCCTATTTTTGATACTATGTTAGCTCATTACTTACTAGAACCTGACCAACGACACAACATGGACGTATTGGCACAAAATTACCTCAACTATTCACCCATTTCTATAGAAACTTTAATAGGTAAGAAAGGGAAAAACCAGCTCAGTATGCGACAAGCCCCTTTAGAACAGCTGTACCCATACGCCTGTGAAGATGCTGACATTACTTTTCAGTTAAAAGAAATTTTTCACAAAAAATTAGATGGAAGTAAAAGCTATGATGTGTTTAAGAAAATAGAAATGCCTTTAATTTCAGTGCTATCAGCTATGGAGATAGAAGGTATTAAAATTGATGTCGATGCTCTAGCAGACTTTTCAAAGAAGTTGGAACAACAGATTGTTGAGTTAAACGATAATGTACAAAAATTAGCGGGGATACCCTTTAATTTAGCCTCGCCCAAGCAACTAGGACAAACCCTCTTTGAGCATATGAAATTAGTGGATAAGCCAAAGAAAACAAAGACTGGACAGTATTCTACTTCAGAAGATACGCTAATAAAGTTGAAAGGTAAACATGACATTATTGACGATATTTTGGAGTTCCGTCAGTTACAAAAGCTTAAGTCTACCTATGTTGATGCCTTGCCGGAGCTGGCAGATGCCGACACACATCGTATTCACACGACCTATCAACAAGCCGTGGCTACTACGGGTAGATTAAGTTCAGTAAACCCCAACTTACAAAACATACCAATAAGGAGTGAAAAAGGTCGAGAAGTGCGTAAAGCCTTTGTCCCTAGAAATGAGGCCTTTAACTTATTGGCTGCCGATTACTCTCAAATTGAATTACGTCTTATGGCACACCTGTCGCAAGATGAGGGTATGTTGTCAGCTTTCCAAAATGGAGAAGATATACACGCCGCTACGGCAGCTAAAGTATATCAGGTCGAATTAGAAAAAGTGTCTAGAGAACAGCGTTCTTATGCTAAAATGGTCAATTTTGGTATTATTTATGGCATATCGGCATTTGGATTAGCTCAACGTTTGGGGATTAAGAGGGCTGAAGCTAAAGAAATTATTGACAATTACTTTATGCAATATCCCAAAGTAAAAGACTATATGGACTTAAGTATAGAACAAGCCCGAGAAAAAGGATTCGTAGAAACCATAATGGGAAGAAAGCGAATGCTAAATGACATCAACTCTAGAAACGCCGTAGTAAGAGGCTATGCTGAGCGCAACGCTATTAATGCGCCTATACAAGGTTCAGCAGCAGATATTATTAAAATGGCTATGATACACGTTGATGAAGCTTTAAAAGGACAAGACTTCAAGTCTAAGATGTTGTTACAAGTGCACGATGAATTGGTATTTGACGTACATAAAAGCGAAATTGATATTTTCAAAAGGCTAATTAAGAATAAGATGGAAAATGCCTTACTATTAAGCGTGCCATTAAAAGTTGAAGTAGGTCTAGGTCCTAATTGGCTTGAAGCACATTAAAAATTTATTTCTTGTTTTTGAAGATTGAGTATAAAACTAAAAGGGCTGCAACACCAATAAAGCTACTTTGACCCATAGAACCAATAGCCTTAGAAATATTTCCAACCACGTTCCACCCAAATAAAGGCTCGCCAATAATTAACTGAACAGTAATCCCTAAACATAAAATAACAATAGTAAATGACGTTAGCTCACTAGCTAAATCCTTTATTTTTTCTAATAAATCTTTCATAATGACAGTATTTAAAAATTAAATTTAAAAAAAGCCCGCCAATATGACGAGCTTTTTTAAATTATTTAAAGGTCATCTTATTTCTTAATTAAAGAAAATAAAATTAAAATAGCTAAAAATCCGGCAAAACCAGAACCTGCTAATGAACCTAATACGTTAGTTACATTCTCAATAACTGTAACTCCAAACATTGCGCCGGAGCCAAAAAGAATTTCAACAGCTACACCTAAACCTAATAAGGTAATAACTAATGCTGTTAATCCTGTAAAAAAATCACCGAAGTATTTAAATACTTTATCCATTTTTTAAAAAATTTGATTAATAATGTCAACAAACATATAAGGCTGATTGATACGTGTCAAATTATTTGTTGTAGAAATGTCAAAATGAAGCTAACAGACTAAAAAAAGAAAATTTAATAAAAAATTTTTGATAAATATCTGATTTACAATGTTTTACAAGAATTTATAATTTTAAATTTTAATCAAAAAAAAATCATTACTAACAGATCAATGTTAAAAAAGTTAAAACTACACAATTATTTGAATTACAGCTACTTACAATTTATAATTTTAAATTTTGATAGTAAAATGGTGAAAAATTATAAATCTCGTAAAGAATAAAGTGTATTGCTGTATTTAGAACAATTATTTAGGAAATCGACATACTTTTGGGCAACTATCTCAGCAGAAGCTAGCTCGCCATCTTCTTTATAAGATATGAAACGGTCAACGTCGGGGAAGTCTGTTTTATCTGCTTCTCTTATCTCCTCCTGCATAGCAGTATCTACAATACCAGGAGCTACAGAATATATTTTAAACTCAGGATATTCTAATTTCAAAACTTGAGACAACATATCCAATGCAGCCTTTGAGGCACAATAAGTACTCCAAGAATGTATAGGATATTTTCCTGCTCCTGAACTTATATTCAAAATTATACGCTCCGATTTACTCTTTTCAAAACAAGAAATAAACTGATTACACAAAATAGTTGGCGCAGAAATATTCAAAAAGTAATTTTCTGAAATTTCTTCTTTTTCATATAAACTAAGTGGTTTTAAAGGACCTACAGAGCCTGCATTGTTGATAAGTGATATTTTATTAGCATTAAAAGAATTTGTTTTGAATATTTTATCTGGCCAAGGTTGTGACAAATCAACATAGTGGTGTTGGTATCTATCGTGTTGTATAGTTCTTGATCTTGCAATACCTATTACTATATTATTGTTATTTTCTAACAATAATTCTGCTATTGCCTCGCCAATTCCACTACTTGTTCCAGTAATAAAAAATACGTCCATTATATTTGGTTTAGTGCTTTTTCAAGATCTTTTTTTAGGTCTTCAATGTCTTCTACACCTACACTAAGTCTGATGAGAGAATCTACAACGCCAGTTTTTTCTCTTTCTTTTTTAGGAATGGCCGCATGAGTCATGCTCGCTGGATGTCCACATAAGGATTCTACTCCCCCCAAAGACTCTGCTAAGGTAAAATAATTAGTTGAGGACACCACTTTAAAGGCATCCTTTAATCGGTTGCCAACTAGTGAAAAGGATAACATACCACCGAAATCTTTCATTTGCATCTTAGCTACTTTATGATTTGGATGAGTTTCAAAACCCGGCCAATAGACATTGTCTACTTTAGGATGAGATGCCAAAAAGTGAGCAATAGCTCTGCCATTTTCACAATGACGTTGCATTCTTAGGTGTAAGGTTTTTATACCTCTTAATACCAAAAAACTATCCATAGGACCTGGAACAGATCCACAACTATTCTGAATAAAGTAAAGACGATCGGCCAAGGCATCATCATTAAGCATTAAAGCTCCCATTACTACATCGGAATGACCGCCTAAATATTTTGTTACAGAGTGCATAACAATATCTGCTCCTATATCAATAGGGTTTTGAAGATAAGGAGAGGAAAAAGTATTGTCTACGCCTAATAGAATACTGTTAGCCTTTGCTATTTTGGCAACAGCTTCTATGTCAATGACATTGAGCATAGGGTTAGTTGGAGTTTCCACCCAAATTAGCTTGGTATTATCGTTGATATAATCAGCTATCTTATCGGCATTTTCCATACCAATAAAATGAAATTTAATACCATAGCTTTCAAATATCTTAGTAAAAATTCGGTATGTGCCGCCATATAAATCGTTGGTAGACACCACTTCGTCACCAGTGTTTAGAAGTTTGATTACAGCATCAATAGCTGCCAGACCACTGCCAAAACATAGGCCGTACTTAGCATTTTCAAGAGCTGCCAAATTACTTTCTAAAACCGCTCGAGTTGGATTTCCTGTTCTAGAATATTCAAAACCTTTATGATCACCAGGGCTGTCCTGTACATAAGTAGATGTTTGATAAATAGGAGTCATTATTGCTCCTGTTGTAGGGTCAGGCTCAAGACCTGCATGTATGACTTTGGTATTGAATTTCATTCTATTTAAATGTTTGTGCTAAGTTAAACATTTAGAAACAAAAAAGAGAGTGTGGGCTGTCTTTTACTTACGTTTTGAAAAACAATTTTTTTTAAAAAAATGTTTTGGTGTATTACACTGATTTCCACTAGCACCATCAAGAAGATAATTTTGTTGGTATATTTACCTCATAATTTTAATGAATAATGAAAAAAGCATACTACCTTGGACAATGCAGTACCTGCCAACGCATCTTAAATGAGGTGAATTGGAAGGGCCAATTACAAGACATACGAATAGAAAAAATTAGTGAAGAACAATTGGATCAAATGGCAAATATGAGTGGCTCTTATGGGGCTTTATTTAGCCGACGTGCCATAAAGTACAAAAGTATGGGATTGAAAGACAAAGCCCTTAGTGAAAGCGATTATCGACAATTAATTTTAGAAGAAGATACTTTCCTTAAGCGGCCAGTATTTATCGTCAACGATAAAATATTTGTTGGAAACAGCAAAAAAACTATAGAAGCACTTAACTCTTCACTAAATGAATAAACGACTTCTTGCCCATTTAGCACTTTTTTCTGCCAACCTCATTTATGGCATCAACT
>CEQX01003402.1_pt1 | contig 22188 bp, 20 predicted proteins | sample 356261 | NCBI WGS metagenome assembly CEQX01 (sample SAMEA2621076, study PRJEB7988) | marine metagenome | isolation source: saline water (ENVO:00002010), including | reverse complement strand
GCAAAGCACGACCCTCTTGCAGGTTCAACTCAAGCAAAGGGTATCGTCATTGAAAAAGTAGGAATTGAGGCTAAGCAGCCCAACTCTGGAATCCGTAAAGCGGTGAAGATATCACTCATCAAAAACGGGAACAAACTCACTGCCTTCGCTCCTGGCGACGGTGCAATCAACTTCATTGATGAACACGATGAAGTGATGGTCGAAGGTATTGGCGGACGCATGGGTCGTTCATATGGAGATATACCTGGAGTTCGTTACAAAGTCATTCAAGTCAACGGCGTCTCTCTCGATGAGATGGTTCGAGGTCGTAAGGAGAAGCCAATCCGCTGAGGTGTGTACTATGTCCGAGTCTGAAGTCTTAGTCGAAGAAGAGGAGCAAGTCGTGGAAGATGTCCGTCCTATCGCAGGAATTGGAACTCTTGTTTTCGGCAAGTGGGACGCATCTGCTATTACATGCAAAGACCCTGGGCTTTCACCCTACATCAACCTCACAACCGTTGGCGTACCTCATACTGGAGGCCGACATGCCAACGCTTGGTTTGGAAAAGCGAAGTTGTCTGTTGTCGAACGCTACATCAACAAACTCATGCGAACCGGACCCTATACCGGCAAAAAGCAAGGCGCAATGAAGGCATTTGAAACCGCATTAGACACGATCGCTGAAAAGTCTGGAGAGAACCCTCTGCAAGTCTTCGTTGACGCCATCTGTAACGGAGCCCCAATGGAGGAAATTACACGTATCAAATTTGGTGCAGTGTCCCAACCAAAGGCCGTCGATTCATCTCCATCTCGCCGCCTCGATGTTGCTCTACGCAATCTTGCAAAGGGTGCTCAACAAGGTACTCACAAATCAAAGCGCACATTGACCAGTTGTATCATCAATGAACTGATGAAGGCTGCTGCTGATGACTCAACTTCATTTGCTGTCGGCAAGAAAGAAGAACTTGAGAGAATCGCTGCCTCTGCACGATGATTCGCCCTTGTCAATCGCTTGCCTTTTGGACTTCAATCGCCTTTACAGTTCGTTGTTTTCGTACCTCCTTTGCGAGTCACTTAAGAACCTCGTTCCGGTGGCGGGGAGTGACGAGAAGTCATTGGTGATTTCATGGGCCGAAAGGAAGATAACATTAACAAAGCAACAGAAGTTATGCACATTTTACCTCAAATTCGAAATTTGTGTATTGCTGCACACATTGACCACGGTAAAACAACTCTTTCGGACAACCTTATTGCTGGTGCTGGGATGATGTCATCCGACCTTGCCGGTGCTGCACGTGTTCTCGATTTCGATGAGCAAGAATCTGCACGTGGTATTACCATCAACGCTGCATCTGCATCGATGGTTCACGCTGTCGAAGGAACTGACTATCTGATCAACCTTATCGATACTCCTGGACACGTTGATTTTGGTGGAGACGTTACCCGTGCAATGCGGGCGGTTGACGGTTGTTTTATTCTTGCATGTGCTGTTGAAGGACCAATGCCTCAGACCGAAACCGTTGTCCGTCAAGCATTGAAAGAGAAGGTCAAGCCGGTTCTGTTCATCAACAAGGTTGACCGTCTCATCAACGAATTGCAAGTCACACCAGAAGACATGATGGCTCGTTTTACTGAGACCATCAAGAAAGTCAACAGACTCATCAAACAATTCGCTCCTGAAGAATTCAAGAAAAGTTGGCAAGTTTCTGTTTCAGACGGTACTGTTGCCTTTGGTTCAGCATATCACAACTGGGGAATCACAGTCCCTTACATGGCAAAATCCAAGATTTCGTTCACTGAAATTTTTGAATATTGTAACAACGAAGACCAAAAGACTCTGGCACAAAAAGCGCCCGTTCACGAAGTTCTTCTCGACATGGCTGTTACCAAACTACCTGGTCCAGTCGAAGCTCAACCGTACCGTATCCCGAACATTTGGACCGGCGACCTTGAGTCTCCTATCGGTAAAGCAATGATGGGTTGTGACCCTGAGGCTGAACTTGCAATGATGATTACCAAGATTTGGATGGACCCTCACGCTGGTGAGGTTGCCGTCGGAAGAATTTACTCGGGAGCGATTGCTCAAGGCGAATCGGTCTTTGCTATTGGTGCTGCAAAACCAGAACGTGTTCAACAAGTGAGCATGATGGTCGGTGGCGACAGGATCACAGTACCAAAGGTCGTTGCAGGTAACATTGCTGCACTCACCGGAATTCGCTCTGCTGCTGCCGGTGTTACACTTTCACGTGACAAGGATTTCACTCCTTTCGAAGCTATTCGTCACTACTCTGACCCGGTTGTTACTGTTGCAGTGGAACCAAAGAGCATGAAGGACCTTCCAAAGTTCATTGATGCACTACGTTCGCTCGCAAAATCCGATGCATCTCTTCAAGTAACCACCAACCAAGAAACCGGAGAAGCATTGCTTGCAGGTATGGGTGAATTGCACCTTGAGATCACAGTATACCGAATTGAGGAAGAACAAAACATCAAGGTAAGCGTGAGTCCACCTATTGTCGTTTATCGAGAAGGTATCCAAGGAAGCAACCGTGGCAACTCCTTTGAGGGCAAATCGCCGAACCGTCACAACCGCTTCTTCTTTGAAATTGAAGCATTGTCCCCAGAAGTTGTTGCTGCCCTTCGCTCCGGTGAACTCGGCGATGGACCGGTTCGACCGAATGATGCAAAAGAAATTGGTCGCAAGTTCGGAGAACTTGGAATGGACAAAGATTTGATGCGCAAGATTTACGCTATCAATGGCTCCAATGTACTTGTCAATGACACAAAGGGTATTCAAGGACTTCACGAAACCCGTGAGCTCATCATTGAAGCATTCAATGGAGTATGTTCCAAGGGACCTATTGCAGATGAACCAGTTCAAGGAATGTTTGTTCGACTCGTTGATGCAAAACTTCACGAAGACGCTATCCACCGTGGACCTGCACAAACCATACCTGCAGTTCGTAATGGAATTAAAGGCGCAATGATGCGAGCCAAGACTGTTTTACTAGAACCAATGCAGAAAGCATTCGTTTCTGTTCCAAACGACTGGCTAGGTCAAGTCACCCGTGAAGTGACCAACCGACGTGGAATTATCGAAGATATGCCATCGGAGGGTGAAGTGACAACCGTTGTTGGCGTTCTCCCAATTGCTGAAACCTTTGGTTTCTCAAACGATATTCGTGCTGCATCCCAAGGTCGAGCAGTTTGGAACACTGAAAACCTCGGGTTCGAACAACTGCCTCCGCAATTGTTTGACAAAGTCGTCGCTCAAATTCGCACACGCAAAGGTCTCAAGCCCGAACCTTACCCAGAATCCTACTACGCTGAGTGAGGGAAATGCCGGGCTCAATTGTGGGTCTCTTTGCCGCTCCGAAGGGAGGTGTCCCGAAACCTATGGTGCAATTGCTGAAAGTCACCACTGAGGGGTGTGTTGGTGATTATCAACGAGATAAAAAGCATCATGGCGGTCCACTCAAAGCCGTGTGCTTGTTCAGTGATGAAGTCATTTCGCAATTGCAAGATGAAGGACACCCAATATTCCCTGGCTCGGTGGGCGAAAATGTACTCGTGAAAGATGTTAACTGGAGTTCTGTGGGAATTGGTACTCAATTTTGTTTCAATGAGGTCATTCTTGAAGTCACTTCAGACGCTCCGCCGTGCAAAACTATTCGAGAATCTTTTACCAACGGGAAATTTAAATCCATTTCCGTAAAGTCTGCACCACAATCCTCTCGATGGTATGCACGTGTGATTAAAGAAGGATCAATACGAATGGATGATGCGGTTGAAATCAGCTGATTCTCTTGAGTTGAAAATCAGTAAGTTCTCGTAGAGCCTTCATCGCTGGACTTGGAGGGATTCGGTCAAGACAAGCATGAGCCTTTGCGTGGTACTCGACTGCACGCTGCTTAGCGTATTCTATTGAACCAAGATTACCGAGGGCCTTCAAGGCTGCTTCGACTGCTTCAGGAGCAACTGAATCACCTTTACCCAATGCTGCAAGAAGTATGTCCTTGTCGGAACAGTCGGGTTGAGAAAGTGCATGAATCACCATGAGTGTGCGCTTTCCTTGTGCGATATCAGAACCAGCTGGCTTACCCAGTACATCTGAATCTGAAAGGACATCAATCAAATCATCCATCAATTGGAAACAGAGTCCTACAGCCAAACCCCAATCCGCCATACATTCGATTGTCTCTTCATCCGCACCTGACATTCTTGCGCCAATCTCAGCACATGTCAGGAACATTACGGCAGTTTTCCCTTCAATCATTTCAATATAATCTTCTTCGGAAACGGCAAGTTCATCCTCAAATTCAATATCCATTTGCTGCCCTTCACTAACACGGCGAACCATCCATGCAATTCGATTGACGAGAGGTGCTACGTCCTTCGGCTCTAATCCTTCTGCTTGAACCAGACGTTCAAAAGCAATTGCAAGCATAGCGTCTCCAGCATTAATTGCGGTTGGTAAATCAAATTCGATATGAACAGCATTTCTACCTCGACGAATGTCATCGTCATCCATGATATCATCATGAACCAAAGTGAAATTATGAACAGTTTCGATTGCAGCACCTACATCAAGCATACCTGAGTGAGTATCACCCACAGCTTTGCCAACCAACCACGGTAGTGTTGCTCGAAGCCTCTTACCGCCTCCATGAATCAAATGCGTCATTGCCGAGGCAAGACGCTGGTGACGGGATGCCATGAGGCTTGACATGATTCTTTGCTCAACGAGTGGTTTGACCTCAAGAACCGATATATTGAGTCCAGCACCTTCGGCTTCTGGTAGCATGTGTGTTACATCTCCCATATCGTGAATTCGGTCATCAGAAAGTTGTTCAAGTGCAGCAACATTGCCGACTGAATCCCACAATTCATCAGTCATTATTTGTGCAGCAATGCAGCGGAACCACGGTGCAATCGAACCGTTTTTCGGGTCCTCTTCAATCAACATCGATTCAAGTTCATCATAAGATACCCAAGAGGTATCACTCACTTCATTCGGGTTCGGAATGATTTCAAGGTCCTTTTGAATAACCAAAATATGGTCGACTTCTCGTTCAATCCATGTTTCATTCATTCGAGCAGAATACCTCATTTTCGTCATGAAAGTAAAGTCATCCGGAGACAGGAGACTCGGGTCAACGCCCAATTCTTGCTCGAGCTTTCGAATAGCCGCCATCTTCACTCCAAGAGCATTCTCTTCAACAAGTTCCGCCTCACTGTGAAGCGGATGTGAACAGCATGAATTCGCCCAAACACCTGGAAAGGTGACTTTTTCCATAGCACGACGTTGCAGCAACAGTCGGTTTTTCGAATCGAAAAGTAATACACTGAATGCTCGATGAAATGCTCCTTCGTTCTGATGCGCCGCTATCTTGGAGATTGGGCCAATGACATCGTCATGTTCGCTGACTGCAATGATTGCTTCAGACATCAGTTCCGACTGGACTGCATCAGCTCCTAGCGAACTCAGCAATTCCATCTCAGAAGATGATAATTCGATACTTGGAACATCCCCAATTTCATACCCTGCCATGGTGACCCCAAGTCCATGGATTCGCGGTCGCTACATGAACAGTTCTACCTCTAAAACTGAAAAAAAAGACAGTGTTTCCGAAAAATCACTACGCAGTTCACTGTTTATGAACCACTTCAGTTCCACGAACTGATTTCCCTAGAAGTGCACCCAGAACTCGTTCTTGGACATCCCCGTTTACCATGAACACATGAATCCCTTTCTCAGCCACATATGCTCCCCTTGCAGCCTTTAAGCCAATTCCACCTGTGACATCGATGTCAGAATGATGGGTCCCTTCAAATTGAACATCTGGCGACCATACTTCAATCAAATCACTCTCCACTGCGATTTCAGGTGGCACACGAAGCAGGCCATCGACCCCGCCTATGGCGAAAACCAATCGCTGAACATCGGGTAATTCAAGAGCCAGACGAACGACAAGGTCATCACCAGACAGAATTCCAAACTTTGCATCTCCATCAACATTGACAACATCGCCAAACGTCACATGTATTTTACCGGGGTCTTGATGCTCAAATCGGCCTAAATCACCATGAAAATCTACTCCAGTATTCTTAGCCCAAATGTGCGGTGGATGTATTTGTGGCTCAAGCCCTACTTGACGCAACGAATCACAAACATGCTGATTAAGTTCAAGCATTTCTTTCCGAACCAGTTCTAAGGCGTCATATTGTGTGCTGCATTCTTCACTCGGTGAGAAAGTATGCTCGGGCAGATGGCCTTGCTGCAGCTTCCATCGTTTTGCTCGCAAGTGGCCATAGGAACCTGCGCCATGAACGAGGAGAACATCAAAACCCTGCTTGCAGCAACTCGAAACTGCTTCGGCCAATTTTTGCAAGGCAGAAAGATTCGGTGTGCAGAGTTTGGACTTGTCAGTAATTAGACCGCCACCCCATTTGATGACGACCCGCTCACGCATGACACTGGCAGAGTTGAGTCGCACATGAGTTTGCCCCTCAAATTTTTCGAAATTCATCACATTCTCACCAAGGATTGATGACCCACGGGGTTGACCACCACACATGAGCGAAGTTCCAACGCTGAGCGAGTTTCTTCGACACTTGCAGGCAATCCTCGAAGAATCTGAGGAAATCCCCGACCGAATTGATCGGGAAACTCGTCAACTTCAAATTGAATCTGCGATTCAAGAGGCTCTATTATTTGGAAATCGTTACAGAGAACTCAAAGAACATGGTGTCGACCCGTTGCACCTTGTGAACTCAACTCCTAACGAAGATTTCCCACAACCAATTTCCAAAATACAAGCACTTGCTCAAGGACAAGATCACTGCCAAAGTTGTGGGGAGTTATTGGATCCCGATCTCGACTTTTGCGCAGCATGTGGAGATAAGAGATAATCACTCTTCTTCTTCAAGTTCCCATTGGGCGATAATTTCCAGTATCATTGGATCGTCAGCATCCAATCTGTACAGGTATTCACCTGGCATTTCATCAACTAGGAATACTGTCTTTCCAGCACGATAGATAATATGGCCATCTGCAATTGCGCGAACAGTGTCAACCTCGATGATTGCTGGTCGATCAATTCGTACATGTCCGGCTTCCATTGCATTCGTGATGCTTCGAGAGAGGTGGATATGCTTTCTGTCACCAGATGTAATACCAAGTTCAAGCGTAGTCTCAACTTGACTTTCTTCACACGGCCAGTACAGCGCTTCAGGGATTTCATCGGTAGGCAAATCCAATTCCAATTCTATAGAATGACCGTATGTCGCTCTCAACATATCTCCTTCAACCTGATAACGACCTTTTTCATCCGTGCTGGCAATAGCCGCAAAGTGCCATCCTCTCAGCCAGTGGTAATGGCGACGTTGCTTGGAGATAGATTCAGAAAGTTCGCGTGAATTGACCCATCCATTGATGTCCATTTCAACATTGAACTTCTCAGGAGCATGTCGAAGTACCAAAGCAAGCATTCTTCCAAGTGAATTGGCTTCACGGTCACTCATGATGAATTTTCCTTCTTCACTGCAACCCTGACATTTTGAACCATTGAAAAATTTACTATTGAGTGAGCAGGACTTGTCGAGACATTGTCGGAGCATGTTTGGTGGGGTGAACATCGCCTTCTTAGTTTCGTCGGGTGGTTCGTTCGGTCCGGCTGTAGAAATTTGACCGAGTCTATCAAATGCTGTCACCCTTTGGACCTAACATGGTTGATGTGGCAATTATCGGTGCCGGCCAAACAAAATATGGAAACCATCCACTGGGACTTAAGGGGATGTGGGCTGAAGCTGCTGAGAACGCATTCAGCAGTGTTGATCAAGACTTCGACCCACGCCAGATTGATGAGGCTTTCATTGGCAGCGTGGCTTTCGGCGGTGCTCAACTGGGAAACACAGCTGCTCTTCTTACTGAACATTCCGGAATGCAGGGTGTAGGGGTTCGAAGAGTGGAAAATGCTTGCGCTTCATCCGGTTTCGCTCTGCGTGATGCATGGATGGCAATCAAAAGCGGACAGGCGGATATTGTTGTTGCGGGAGGTATTGAAAAAATGAATGACCTTTCGCCAGAACGCAAGCGATTTTGGCTGGGAGTGTCAGGAGACACCGAATGGGAACGACTTGCTGGGCTCACTTTCCCGGGAACCTACGCTTTGATGGCTCGAAGACATTTCCACGAACATCAGTCGACACACGACGATTTAGTTCATATCAGTGTGAAAAATCATATGCATGGATTTGAAAATCAACACGCCCACTTGCGTAAGCAAGTTTCATTCGAAAAGGCCGCAAGCGGCTTCATGGTTGCAGACCCTCTGACGTTGTACGACTGCTGCCCGACATCAGATGGTGCCTCATGTGTGATTTTAGCTGCTGACCATGTTGTTCGGCAATTCACCGATGACCCCGTTTGGGTTCGCTCATCTGGAGCTGGTTCAGACCGACTTGCACTGCACGACAGACCAACAATTACCCAACTTTGGGCTTCGCAAAAAGCGGCCAAATCTGCATATTCTGCTGCAGGAATTACTGCACAAGATGTTGACTTAGCCGAAGTCCATGACTGCTTCACGATTGCTGAAATGATTGCAACTGAAGACCTCGGTTTCACCGAATCAGGTAACGGCGGAGTATTCGCTCGAGAAGGTCGAGGAATTCGGAATCAAGGTGATGTCTGCGTGAATCCTTCTGGAGGATTGAAGTCGAAAGGTCATCCACTTGGTGCCACTGGAACTGGACAAGCAGTCGAAGTCTTCAAGCAATTGAGAGGTACTGTCGAGTCTGAACGCCAAGTTCGAGATGCACAAATAGGGATTACTCACAATGTCGGCGGTTCAGGAGCCACATGTGCAGTCCATGTCTTTGGGAGGGATAAAGAATGATGGAAACAGTTTGGAAAGGATATATTGTCCTTGATTCAGACGGCTCCCTTTTCATTCAATCTCCCTTCACTTTAAATGAAAAAATCGTATACGGACCAGATAGTGATTCGACGACCATGTCGATTGCTGGAATACAATATCTCCTTTCACAAGGTCATGAGATTAACTCAATTCACCTACCACCGTCTGTCGACGCAGAGGTGGTCTACATTTCCACCCGAGTTGATTCACCTGCTCGAAATGAAGAAATCAGCCAAAATGAAACTTTTTGGCAAATCATGGATGGTGATGAAGCAACTTTGTTGTTGACCAATCAGCAACAAGAGCAATTTGATTTCTCTGCATCCTCGAGTACCGTTGAAATAGACGAGGACTTGTATCTAGAAATTCAAAAAGCATGGGCTGCAGAATGCTCAGAACTCCATGTGTCGCAAGGAGCGTATGTGTCGCTGGCACAATATAACGAAGCAATATCGGCGCGTCTGTCCCTCTCGTCTCAAAGACATCAAGGTGAAACGATCTGGCCACCTCGACAAATGGATTTCAACGGTATTCGTATGGCGAAAGAGAGAGAAACGCTCAGTGGTTCAGCCTTGGTTGAATCTTGGACGAAACTAAGCGCTGCTGGAGCTCCATCAGAATTCTCCCTTCGTGCACCGATTCTAGGAGGCATCCAAACTGTTCTTGTCCGATTTGAAGAAGGCCCTCGGGGTGTTTTCTTGATTTGTGACGATGAAAATTACACGCCAAAAATTGGTGATTCCATCGGTTTCACAGTAAGGCGAATCTATGCCCAAGAAGGATTCATTCGATACGGAATGAAAGCAATACCAATTCGTGATTGAACTTTTTGAAACCAATATATATCTCCAAAGCCTTGATAGAAAGCAAATGATGTGGGAGTAACATGGCGGGTTTTGGAAACTTACGAAAGGGTCGACGCGAGGCAGTTGAGAACCTCGGTTACACTGAGGGAGGTGACTGTCCTCGGTGCGGTGGAGATGCTCAACCTTCCACTATGAACGGATACTTGAGTTGTGTTTCATGCCAGCATGAGTGGCCAGACCCCGATTATGTCGAGGAAAACACTGCATCTGCCGTACCCACATACCATCAAGACCGAGAAAAAATTGAGGAATTCAAAAAGGAAATTGAGAGCGGCAGTCTGGCCGGTGTGCTTGGTGTTGAAAAAAATCTATCCGAAGAACAAGAAGCCTCGCTAGCACGGCTTGAAAATAAATGGATGTCAGGAATGAAGGGCCATTTCAATACTGCAACTGAAGAGCGAAAGCCGCTCATGATTAGTTTTGATGAAGACGATAACATCGTATCTACTGAAGTGGCTGCGCTGACAATCGTATCGAATGGCTTTGATGGTGGAGAAGAAATTCGACTTGAATATCCTGGACATGGCACTGAATTCTACTGCTACAACATTTCGGATTCTCTCGGATGGCGACGCGGTGCATCTGCTGCAGACACTGCTCGCTCAATTGCCAATGTCATCAACAACAATTCCAATTTGGTCTATGCAAATGTCGAGGGAGCAAGAATCTCACTTGAATTACGAAATGAAAATTTGAAACCAGAATCGTTGGTTCTCTTTGTCGACGACCCAGGCGGTACGGACATCGTGGCAGAGAAAAACGGGATTGTGCTCGATGCACGTAATCTCCAAGACTTCGAAGATTACAGAAACATTGTCGAATTGGTACTTGAGGACGGCATAATATCTCCAAGTGAAGACCAGTTGCTTTGGTCCATGCGTCAACAACTTGGAATTGATGATGTTTACCATGTTCAAATGGTACTCGAGATGTACGGCGAAGAGACGTTGAAAGAATGTACTTCATGTGGAGAAATGGCCCAACTTTATCCAGAATATGCTGCATGGTATTGCCAAAGATGCGAGGAATGGTGTTAAAGTTATTTTTCCCAAATTATGCCATATGAGATAGGCTTCTATAGAATTTGAAAAATTATATTTAACTCGATAATCAAAAGTTTTCGATTATTTATACAGTCATGAGCGAGGTATCCTTCATAAGGTAGTTCGCAATGGGAAGGCTAGGCGAGTGCTATGGCAGAAGACGTATTGTATATTGGAATTGATTTGGGAACCTTCCGTTCGGTTATGGTTTCATCTGACAGTCATGAAGTTGAAGAATTGACTGTGATTGGTACACCAAAAGACCCAATCGCTCGAAATTTTCTCAAGAGAGATGTCTTGTTCGGAGAAGAGGCTCTCAAAAACAGACTCGCACTCAACCTTTTCCGACCGTTGGAACTCGGTGTAATCAAAGATACTCAAGAAGATCGAGAGTTTATCGCCCACTTCATTACTCACCTCATTGGCCTTTCCGACCCTGAAGACTACGACCGTGTAGTTGCTGTCATTGGTGCTCCTGCTGAAGCAAGCTATGTTGACAAAACCGCAATCTTCGATGCCGCTGCTGGTTCAGTGAATGCTGCTATGATTATTTCAGAACCTTTCGCTGTTGCCTATGCACTGGATATGATTGAACACACACTGGTTATCGATATCGGTGCAGGAACTGCTGACCTTTGCCGTGTATACGGAACAATCCCTGGACCGGGTGACCAAATGCACACAGGACATGCCGGAGACTTCGTTGACCGAAAGATCATCGAAGAAGTACAATCCAAGTACAGTGGTGCTCAAATCACGAAAGACATGGCACGCCGATGGAAGGAACAGTACTCCTTTGTAGGAACTGCATCTCCTGATGAGCCGATTATGGTCGACTTCTCTATCGAAGGTAAAGCAATGAATCTTGACATCACTGATTGTATTCAGCGTGCATGCGAATCAATTGTGGACCCAATTGTTGAGAATGTGAAAGAATTGATTGCTGGTTCAAATCCTGAATACCACGACCAATTCCGCCGAAACATGGTTCTTGCTGGTGGCGGTTCAGGAATCAAAGGCCTTGGTGCAATGATTGAACGCAAACTTTCAGACATGGGAGATGTAAATGTTCACGTCGTCGATGACCCAGTTCGCTTGGGTGCTATGGGCGGCCTTCGATTGGCTATGGAAGTTCCTGAAGAGATGTGGAAGAACCTCACCCTTGCTTCCCGCTGAGCACAAATACGGTGCAAACCTACGCTTGGATAAGTTGATTATCCGTCCTCATAGGCAGGATACATGGCTAGTAAAGTGTTTATCAAGTTTGTATCTGAACCAAAGAATGACCCGATGAAGTCGATAGTTGGCATCGCATGTGCAGTACAAGCGATAAAAGACGGGCACGAACTAAGTGTATTCTTTGCTGCTGCTGGCACCCGACTTCTAGACCCGAACTATCTGCGAGAGTTGGATCAGGAAATGGGAGAAGATTCAATCATGATAACTGAATTCCTCAAAACCATCGGCGCTGAATCAAAAGCGGTATACTGCTCTTTTGCTTCAGTCAAAGCTGTCTTAGGACACAGCGAAGGTGATGAAGCACTCATTTTTGCCGATAAGGACATTCACTGGAGTGGACCACCAGGAGTAATTGCTCTTGCAACTTCATCCGAAGTTCAACTCACCTATTGATGGGTTAAGTATGAATGAATTGCCAAAGGTGAAAAGAAAACCTGCATAACTTCATATTAGAATTTTTTAGAGTTGGAAGTATGGACGATTCAGATACACTGCAAGTGAACAATCCTCCGCAACAAATTTTAATCGGCAATTCAGCTGAAAATGATATTTTCGATGCTGTTGTTCAAACCAATCCCGGCATGGAGCAAAATGCGTGGGGCAACGCTCCAATCGAGGAGAAGTCCCGTCCACAGTGGGTTTGGTTTGTGGTTGGGTTGATTCTTTTTCCAATCGTTGTTGGCATCATCAGTGCTTCTCTAGCATTCATGTCTGAACTACAGACCGAAAATTATTCCAGTGAAGTACAAAGGATGGAGGATATTCAACTGGGAGGAGAAACATTTTCGCTTCATGAGTTTTCAATGCCCTCTAATTTCAAGAACCACTACGGTACACACGAATATTGGGACTTAAATGTAGAAAGTGTCACCAACTATGAGAACTGGTATGCAGGAATTCATGGTGACATGGATGAGGGCGATGGCGATTTTGGTTTCGGGACCGAAGTCGATAATAGTGGTTCTATATGGACGAAAACCAATGCCTATGGTGGTGAAGGAAATTTAACTGTATACTTGCAAGTTGAAGGAAACACAATTCGAGTTGCAAGCCCTCAAAACCTCAATGCTCCTAATCATGTAAATTACTATCATTACGATGACCCCTCGATTTTTACCCTTGAATCGGCATCAATTCTCTTATGGCCAGTATCCGTCATTGCAGGCGTAGTTTGGGGTTTTGCAACCAACAGGAGAGCGTTCTCTTACGGCGTTATGATTTGGGGATCAGTCGTTCTTTTTGTGACTGCACTGATTCTTGCAATCATGATTCTCTTGTAATCGAACTAGATGAGTTGGGTTTCTAGATTCAACAATGCATAGAAAATCAATTCTTCAACGCATATCAGATGCTTCTACAATCGAGAATCAAATTTCGGAAGAGCTCCTGCGCGAGAATGCAACGGCACCAAGCAGAGAAACAATTCCAAGAATCATGGAAAATCCAGGGGTTGAATTGCTCGAACTCGGGGTGTTCTCCATGTTCACGGTGACGATTGTCGTTGCAGTATTGCTTCCATCGCTCCAGGTAATGACTGCATCAACCGATTCATCAACGTCCTCGGAAAGTGAAATCATGGCTCCAGCAACAACTTTTCCAACTGCAGGTCCTACCGTGACTTCATTGACAGTAAGTGTAACCGGGTCATTATCAATATCTTCGCAAACCGCAATGACATAGTAATTTCCTGATGGAATCGTGATTACTGGCGTGATTCCAGTTCCGGCTCCGGGGTAAGAAGAGGTCCCAACAACGAGTGCTGTGATGACTGCCTCTCCGGTAATTTCTACTGGAATACCGTCAGCTTCAAGGGTATAATACACAGAGCAAACAGGTAACTGGTTCACCGGGACATCGTTGACATCAAACGGATTGGTTCCGCGAAGAATTTCATTTTGGTCGGTAAATCCATCGTTGTCGTCGTCTTCATCAAGAGCATCACAGACTGCATCGGCATCAAAGTCTGAAGGAATCGATGTCGGGTTTTCAAAGTCAGAACCACATGCAATTTCAACACTGTCGTCCCAACCATCAAGATCCTTGTCCGAACATCCATTGGACTGCACGACACTACCAACAGGTGTAGCAGGGCACTCATCGTTCTTGTCGTAGACGCCGTCCGAGTCTTCGTCGGCCACCGAATTTTGCGTCCAACACAATGTAGAGGCCTGTGCTCCAGTTCCGTTCAAACTTACGAGTTCATCACCGGCGGCATAAAGGTCAACTGCGAAACAAGCGTTGGATGAATCAGATAATGCATTGAATTCAAGGATGATTTGTTCAACCGAATCCGAACCTTCTACCCAAGTTTCATCCCCAGAATCCATCAGAATCTCAGCACCAGGAGTTGATTCATCGTACACATTCCATACGATGGAATAACTTTGGCCAGCATCGAGTTTTGTCATTGAAACAAGCACGAGTGCCCACCCATCAGGTTTGACCAACGTACTTGCAGTGAGGGTCGCATCATCTTGATTCGCCAAATTCGGCAAAACTGTGATTGTACCACTGGTATGAGATGCCATAACCAACGAATCAAATTGGCGTGTCAGGGTGCATTCCACATAGTATTCACCTTCAACTGGTGGTGAAAAGATTGAATTTGGTGTGTTAATTTGTTCAGGTCTATGGTTCCAAATTGCAGTTTTCGTATCAAGAACAGTTTGCGTGTCTGCATCTACAAATTTACACTCTTCGTGGTAAAATTGTATGAACTCATTTCGATGGTCAAGTTCCCAAATCATATCGACAACCAAATTCATATTTGGTAACAACTCAAACGATGGATATTTCATGGTTGAGCTAACTATGTCTCCACCTACAGTGAAATATGAACTCACTTCTCGTGAATGATCCAATTCCACTCCCTGTATTCGGAGCAGAGATTTGAAAGCCATTGAGGCATTCTCAAGAGACCAAAAGACTTCATTGGCAATTTCTCCACAGCATTCCGGGACAACTATGCTAACGATTTCGGTATGTGAAGAAGAAGTCGGAGTGAAATCAACTGAACCCGACATGATGTTGTTGGTCATGTTCTGTGAGGAAAACGAAGGTGTCCCTGAGCAGAAGGTTGAGAACATTTGATTTTCATACTTGGTCGCAAGCTTGCACAAATTGTATTCAAAGGTGTAGACTGTGCCAGGATACATATCCTCCGTAGATACGCTCAGTTCGATGACAGAATCATGTGGGTAGAAAGTCGCATCGGCTAGAACACTGTGCTCTTCTTGTCCAGTGTAATTAGCATCAATAACGACAAGGGTAGGCCCTGTTTGGGTTCCAAGTATTTTGTTGTCGACAACTCGCAGAAGAGAACACTGCGAATAGAAGTCACCTGGCGTTGGAGGTTGCAGGTCAATATTGGATTGTGGATGGCCATTGTGGCTCCAACTTCGCGTTTGGGTGTCGACGATGTCGCCAGTCGAGTTGACCAATTCACAAGTGATTTCGTAGGTGAGAGTGAATGCGTTGTCGGTATCCAATGTCCAACGGCTTCGAGATTCACTCGACATACCAATCAAAATAGCGTTACGGTCGTAAGAGACCTGGTCGCTCAAAAGTTCTCCACCCAGCACAAAAGTATTCGATAAATCGCTGGCAAGCGTAACGTTGTAGGCTTGTAGATTGATATCAAAGGTGAGAGATTCGTTGTGAAGTGAATCAACACTCAACATACCATCGTTGCCGTATGAAGACATGTCATCTCCACAGCAACCGGGGAATGTAATCGTAATTTGCTCAGTGTGCGTTGATGCAACTGGAGTGAAGTACATTTGCCCAGATACATGAACAACACCCGATTCATCGGTGTTTGGAGTGAGAGGGTCATCAGAAACACCGTATTTGGTATCTGAGCCGCAATGGTACGTGTAAGCATGTATATCATAATCGTAGATTGAGTAAACATCGCACATGTTGTAGTTGAGTTCATATTCAGTACCAATAAACAAGTCGGAAATGACCACAGTGAGAGTAAGCGATTGGTTGTGAACATAGAAATCTAAATCTGTGGTTGCTGAAAATGCTTCCATTCCAGTATAGTTGGCTTCCAAAATTTCGAATGATGGTCCTGTTTGGGTTGCAATCACTTGCTGGTCTGCATCTCGGGTAAGACTGCAATGCGATTGATAGCTTCCTGGCACGGTTGCTTCTAATGAAAAGTAGGGGTCAATAATGGCCTCATAGTCACCCCAAGTCGAAGATTCATTTTGAGTAAGCGCACCGTTTGCATCCATGAATGAACATGTTGTTGTGAAACTGAGCACCTCGAAATTCTTGAATTCGAGATTCCAGAATGCGTGTATGTTGTAATCCATTCCGACAAGTACGTCTTCATTTGATACATCCAATTGACTGCTAACGACTCCTCCGCCAAGAACAAACATATTGCTGAATCCAGATGAGATTGTGATGTCTTGTGAGGTGATGTTGACATTGAACATCATTGTACCGTTGTCGATACCCACTGAAGTTGGGTCCGATTCATTCATGCAACATCCAGGGTCAGGAACCGAAATTGTTGTCAGGGTAAACAAATTGCCAGAACCGATATCGATTGAATCGGTTACTTCATCGTACAAGTGCGTACATTCAAGGTCCATTTCTTCTGTGTCTTCGTTCCAAACCTCAGTCACCTTACAGAGAATGTATTCGAGAGAATATTCAGTTCCAGTATCAAGATTGAGTGATGTTACTGAAAGTGTCATGTTCTCTCCCCTATCGTAGTAATCACTGAGTACATTGACGTTTACAGTCTCGAGACCTGTTGAACGAGAGGAAACCGCTTGAACAGAACCTTGTTGAACGAATCCGACGAAAACCGAAGTGAGCAAGAGCAATACAAGGACAAAACTTTGTTGGCGAACGACATTCAATTTTAGGCGTGACATAGTCTTGGGATTCAATGACGAATAATAAATATTCCACCTACGACCATGGCCGCTCCAACGGTGTTAAATCGTGAATTGCGTCATCTATTTCTTTGCGAACAAGTTCGACTTCTTCTTTTCCAAGGTCCAATTCGAGCCTACGAACGAGTTTTCGACAACGGGAGGTGTTCTTACCCGACATCGATTGAACTGCCAATAAAAAACGATTTGCACGGCGTTGTTGTACCGGATTGGGTTTAGCATCCGACTCAATATATTCACCAAGCATCTCAAGGACTCGTATTTGATTTGGATGAATAAATCGAGCAGTCGTAATTTGTTCCCTCATGCCATCGTGAAGAGCCTTGTGAAGCCCTTCTTCCATGTCTGCAAAACCCTCGGGAAAAGCGTGTTTGACCAGTTTTGGTGTGAGTTCATGTCCCACCAGCCGAGAACGCATATCTTTCATCATCACGTTCATGCCAAACATATTGAGAAGAACAAACATGGGTAGGGAGAGCAGTTCCACATAGGCACGTAGAGCAACACGCCCGAGAAGTCGAACCCACATTCTTCTCAAAATCATTTTGAAAACTGTTGCACTCGCAACAATTCGAACCTTCTTCAAGGCTTTTCGTATGAGCATGCCAACTTTACCAATTTTTGCTAAAGGATCGATTCCAAACATTGTACCGTGGAATCCAGGTGCTCCAAGTGCAGCATGTATGAGCCAATGCGAGATGGAATTCTCGAGTTCAACTTCTTCAAGTTCTTCTTGGGGGATGTCTAAAATTTTAGCCATTCGAGCGGCGGTGCTCAAGGAATCACGATACAGGAACAGCAATTCAAGAGCCGTCGTGATACAACTGGTGATGGTCATAATCAAAACAAAACCAAACGATGTAAGGCCTTCAGCGCCCTCCCAATCGCGAAGGAAAAGAGCAACAGCAACAACGCACAATCCAGATATCAATCCCGATAAACCAGCTCGAAGTACGGCAAGTCTACCTATTTTGTCAAGGCGCTTATCCGCTTCGAGACGATCAGGAATGTGGACTTCTGGAGTGTTGACAATCGTGTTCAAAAATCGACCTATGGCCCAGTGTTGAACTCTGTCTTTAACGCCCAATGAACCCACCTAGTAGGTATAGAATCCTTGACCGGACTTGCGTCCAAGTTTTCCTTGCTCGACCATTTCAATGAGCAAAGGCGCAGGTGCATATTTGTCATCACCCATGCCATCATGCAGGACGTTCATAATGTGAAGAACGGTATCCAAACCGATGAGGTCCGAAAGTGCTAGCGGGCCAATCGGGTGATTCATCCCCAGTTTCATTATTCCGTCTATGGCCTCTGGTTCGGCGACGCCTTCCTGTAGTGTCAATATCGCTTCGTTGAGCATGGGGCAAAGAATTCTGTTGGAAACAAAGCCTGGTGAATCGTTGCATGAAAGTGCAATTTTACCCATTTTGTCCGATGCATCAATCACCGCAGCATTTGTCTCTTGACTGGTGGACTTTCCGTTAATAATCTCAACCAATTTCATGATGGGAACAGGATTCATGAAATGCATTCCAATTACCTTTTCTGGACGATTTGTTGCTTCAGCAATGGTTGAAATGGAAATTGAGGATGTGTTTGAGGCTAGAATTGTTTCTGGTTTACACAATTCGTCCAATTCCTTGAAAATTTGAATTTTCAAGTCAAGGATTTCTGGAACGGCTTCGATAACCAAATCACAATCTGCACAATCTGCACGGTCAACGGAAAGTGAAATTCGTGCTCTTGAAGCATCAGCATCAATTTGAGTCATTCGTTCTTTTGAGACCAATTTTGCAAGAGATTTTTCAATCGAGGCAATACCCCTGTCAACAAATTCTTGCTTGATATCAATCATTGTCACGCTGTAACCTGCACAAGCAGCTACTTGCGTGATTCCGTTCCCCATTTGACCTGCGCCAAGCACTGCAATTTTCTCGATATTCATCATCTCACCGAATCTCCGAAGTCGATTCATCTCATGAACATGACGAGTGTTTCTTTCGAATCTTTGTTCTGTTTGATAATGTAAAATCAAATATTCCAAATCAACATGTTATTTTGTCGGCTAAAAGTTTAACTGGCAATCCAAGAAGGACTCTCTATGGTTGAAATTCTCTGTCCCCACTGTGAAGAAGAAATCGAATTGGATGATGATGCGTCCGGTGAATTCGCTTGCCCGTATTGTGAGGGTGAATTTGAATGGGGAATGGACGAAGAAGATGATCTGGATGCATTTATGTTACAGTCCGATACATCACCCGTGATTCAAACTCAAAATGTGGTTATTCCAGCAGGCGGGGAATCAAACACAATCGCAATTGTTGCAATTGTGTTTAGTGGTATCGCAGCATTGGGTGTATTGAGTGGAGCTTGGTTGCCTCTGCTTGGATTGTGTAATCTTTTGTTTGCAATACCAGCCTTGCTTCTCTCGTACATGTCCCGAGAGAAGATACGTCATGTCGAGAATCACAAAGACACAACTCTAGTAAAGACCGCGTGGATCATTTCCTTGGTCTCACTTATACTGACAATATTGCCTCAAATATTTTGGCTCATCTATCTTTTCGCATTCGCAGAAGTATCTGATTCGGATGTTGGAGATGGATGGTTCTTATGCGGTAGTGGCGAAACGATTCCTGAAGCATGGGTTGGAGATGGTGAAATCGACTGCCTTGACGGTTCAGATGAAAACTGAACAACGATTAGAGGTAGCCCGACTCGGATTTGAACCGAGGTCAACGGGACCAAAACCCGTTATGATGGACCCCTACACTATCGGGCTATGATGTTGGTGCGGTCGGCACACCCTTTTGTTTTTGTCGGAACTTCACTATCAAATTCTCTCATGAAAGGAGATTGATGAGTTCTTCATCGACAATTCGCTGCCGTGCACTTTCGATAAATTCATCAAGAGACATTCCGTAATCATCTTGATAATTTTCTGCCTGAAGAGCCATATCCAATTTGTCCAACTGCTTGACAAACTTGGCCTCTTGTGTTTGTCCAGCCTCATATTCCTCAAACAACGAAAGCCATTCGGGAGCGAGTTCAATCATGGCATTATGTTCATCTCGAGCCTTATTTGAAGTATCGTCATGCGGTGTCAAATCTCCTACGCGAACTTCTGGAATATCATGGACAATGCACAACGATAAAACACGAACCAAATCAAGATGTTCAGGCGTTAGTTTGAGTGCAAGCATCGACATCCCCCATGAGTGTGCGGCTACAGATTCAGGATTTTCAACGCCTGCACGTATCCAACCTGCTCTACTGATGTTTTTCAGTCGAAGTATCTCGCGCAAGTTGTCTCGCATGGTTACGCCAACAGACAAGACCTCAAAACCTCGACGCTTCAAGACGGACTATGGACACGGGCAAACCAGCATGGTGGCAACAAGCGGTAAATGTGCTGTCAAAGGATGAATTGCTTGGTAAAGTGGTTCAGTCATATCCCGGCGAAAGCCTTGTTGGAAGAGGAGATCTGTTCTCGACTTTGATTCGCTCAATTGTCGGACAACAAATTTCGGTCCTTGCCGCCGATGCCGTATGGGAACGACTTGTCTCAATGGTTGGAAAGATTACTCCGGATTCTTTACGAAATTTCAGCGAAAAAGAACTTGCTTCATGTGGGCTCTCCAGACCAAAGGCAAGCTATATCCACGGCTTAGCTCGTGAATCTTCAGACCTCATTCTTGAGGATTGGAGCGCTCACTCTGATGCCGATTTGATTAAACATTTCTCGTCGTTTCGTGGCATTGGGCCGTGGACTTCGGAAATGATTCTCATTTTCACCTTAATGAGGCCCGACATATTCAGTATTGGTGATATTGGCCTCATTCGAGCAGTACAAAGACTCGTGCCAGAGGCCGACACTAAAGAGAAAGTTCTCGAAATTTCCAAGCGTTGGAAGCCCTATCGGACTGCCGCAAGTTGGTATTTGTGGAGGATGCTTGACCCCGTTCCAGTGGAATACTAAATGTGCGAACCTTTGAGAACTGAAAGATTACGCGGTTAGACATGGCCGAGCCAAATGAAAAGGTTTCCGACCTACGAGCGCGCCTAAGTGCAACCGGTTCGAAGTTGTCCGAAATCTCCAAAAAAGCGGCCGCTGCAACGAAAAATGCTGCCATCACAACTGCTGCGAAGAGTAAAGATGCTGCTCAAAATGTTTCTGCTGCCAGCAAGAAAATGGCGAGTAAGACCAATGACGCAGTCAAAAAGGCAGTCTCTGATTCAAAGATGAAGCGCGAAGAAAAGCGAGATTTGAAAGCACAAAAAACACGTGAAGAACTGACTTCACAACCGCTTCTTGATGATGTTCCGCCCATGGTAACTCTGCCAGAATTTGAAAATGAAAGGATGAATGTGGTTAACGAACAGCAGGAGAATCAGTTGCTGCTGTTGGAAGAAATGCAACGAATGTCTGCCCGTCTTGACGCTGTTGAAAAAAGACAGAAAGCGTTGTCATCATCGCAATACCCTACCACAACCGCAGATTCCACCCCGAATCAAGATGAAATTATCGAAACAAAATCGAATGAGATGATTGGAACGAGTGCTGCAATCAATGAAATGATTCACATTTTAGGTGCATCTTTGGTTTGGATTGTGGCTCTAGTTGGAGTCGACCAATACGCTACTGACAAGCAATTGATGCTTACGAGTGCTTATCCCGCCGATTTGTTAATTTGGTCGGTTGGGTCATTTACTTGGGTGATGTATTTGCTGTTCAGATTGGGCAAATCCGGTTTGCGAATTCCGTTGTTGATTCGCGTCCAAGCCTCTCTTGCTGTAGGAATTACCACGCTCATGGGACTGATGTTCAACGATGATTCCATGACCACCGTGTCAAGTGTTTGGACTTGGGGTACAATACTGGTCATCGCATTGTTGCTGGGAAGTAGCCTGCTGGCCACTGCATGGAAGACGACCAAGAGCCTTGTAGGCATTCGAGAAACCGTTGAAATCATCGAGTGATTGATTCCGGTGTCTTGACAAGATCACGAGTAATGTTCTTTTGATGCGATTCAAGCGTGCCTCCACCAATCTCAAGAAGTTTGGAATCTCTCCACAATCGCTCAACATGGTATTCTCCAACATAGCCGTATCCACCCATGACTTGCATTGCAGCATCTGCAATTTCCTTTGCAGCGGTCGTTGCGAACAACTTAACACCGTCGGAATCCAATCTGTGACCGGGCTTTCCTAATGTCATGTGCAG
>CEQX01036087.1_pt1 | contig 22275 bp, 23 predicted proteins | sample 356261 | NCBI WGS metagenome assembly CEQX01 (sample SAMEA2621076, study PRJEB7988) | marine metagenome | isolation source: saline water (ENVO:00002010), including | reverse complement strand
GGCGATATGGCTCAAATCACTGCGCAAGAAACAGCAGCATTGGAAGTCCAAGAAGCGACAAGTGTTGACTTTGCTGGCGACCCAATGATGGTTGCCCTCAACACCAGCGCTACGCCGGATGAGATTACGTTCTACCTGCAAAATACGGGAACAACATTGTTGGATACGTCCACGCTTGTCGTTCTTGTTGATGGTCAAACCGTAACCTCATCAATCACATCCACACTTGTCCCTGCAACAGGAGATTGGGACGAAGCCCACCTCCTTGAGGTCACTGTAAGCAGCAACAGCTGGACGTACCAATCAGGTGATGATGTTTCGATTACGGCCGTTGTATCTTCAGAGGTAACCAACGGTTATCGAGGTTCAGATTCGATGTCTGTGGAGGTGCGATTGCATGGTTGAGCGACTTGATGAAATGCCGAAACCAATCGAGGATGGTTTCCCGTACGATGTTGAAACAGACAGTTTGGCCGATTCACTTGGCCTGCGCTTGCCGAACCGTAGCTTGATTATGCTCCAAGGCGAGGTTGGTTCTGGTAAATCGCTCGTAAGTCAACGACTCGTTCATGGACTCCTACACAACGAAGTCAAGGTTCTCGTGATCACGACAGAGTTGACTACTCGTGGATGGATTGAGCAAATGGAATCCATTGGCTATGGCGTAACTGATGCATTGACCAATGGTAACTTGATGATTTTCTCACGATTTGGTACCGTTGCCGAACCCATTCCAAATGTGGGTCTCGACGAAGTGCTAAACAGTGAAGCAATCGAAGAAGCAGACATTGTTGTCATAGATTCTGCAAGTTCATTGATGCCAGATGGCATGGACGATCAAGCACGCTTCAATATGATTCAACGCTTACGAAAGATTGCATCGACTGGACGTAGTCTGATGCTGATGGTCGATAAGGACGAAATGGACGCAAAACTACTGCACTCACTCCGTGCAAGCGCTGAAGTTGTTCTCGACCTCTCGACCAATTTGATCGGTGGGGAACTCAAGCGCACATTGCTCGTCACTCGATACCTTCGAGCGGCAGGGCCTGTTCAATCATCCGTCGGATGGCGTGTTGAGCCAGGTATGGGCTTCATTGTCGATATTACAGCGGTAAGTTGAGGTGAGTAAATGGCAGATGAAGAACTCAAATTCCAACGAGGTGACCTTGCAGGCGTCATGGCTGCGCACACTCACGTTGGAGATTGGGTCCGTGACTTCGAGAAGCGATACGGTACTCGCCCGATTTATTATGGGCCACTCGATCGAGATGCAAAGAAACAACGTCCACTCAATTTGATTTACATTACCAAAGAACCGGTCTTCGTACATATTTACGAACCTCCAAGTGATGAAGACGGAGGAGGACAAATCCTCTGGTTTGGGTTGGAGCCCCAATTGAACGAAGAGGAAGAAAACATTCGACGTGATTTGGTTGAAACACTCCTCCAAGAAGCACCTTCGGCACCGTCATTCACCACGGACTCAGAATTCGAGACCATCCTTGGTCAAATGATTGACCGATACACGATCTCGCAAGCCGAAGCGAGTATCGTCTCCAGGCGTCGTGGTCGTATTTGGGAACTCGTCGGTATGGACGACAAACGAATTGTTGTGAGTGAAGCACAACGCGAACGATTGCGCTACATTGTCATCCGTGACTTGATTCGAAACGGTCCGCTTGAAACACTTCTCTCAGATGAAATGCTTGAAGATATTCACTCGGTTGGATTAAAGCACATTCACATGGATCACAAGGTGTTTGGAATGGTAACATCAAACATCAGATTCAGAGAACGAGAGATTCTTTCTCGATATCTCCGTGCAATGTCGGAGCGAATAGGCCGTCCAGTATCGGACAACAAACCGATCATCGATGGAGCGTTGCTTGACGGTTCACGTATTAACATCATTTTCTCTGACGACGTTTCGATGTTGGGTCCGTCGTTTACCATACGTAAATTCGCAGAGGAAACAATCTCCGTTATTCAGCTCATCAAATGGGGGACCATGAGCGCTCAACAAGCAGCATACATCTGGATTTGCCTTGAATACGGTATGTCCGTTTTGGTATCCGGAGAAACAGCGTCTGGTAAGACCACGACGCTCAATGCGATTCTTCCATTCATTGACCACAACGTCAAGATTTACTCTGCAGAGGATACGCCTGAAGTCAAGGTTCGTCACAAGATTTGGCAACGCCTTGTTACCCGTGATTCAAAGAACGAGGATTCTCGTGTTGAAATGTTCGATCTTCTCAAAGCAGCTTTGCGTTCTCGTCCACGTTACATCATCATTGGTGAAATACGTGGTGTGGAGGGTGCAACAGCCTTCCAAGCAATGCAAACAGGTCACCCTGTTATTGCCACATTCCACGCATCCTCCATCGTCAAGATGATTCAACGTTTTACTGGTGACCCAATCAACGTTCCAATTCGGTTTTTCGATAACCTGAACTTTGCAATTTTCCAAGAGGTTGTCGAAGCACCAGGTGGCGGAATTGCTCGTAGAATTACTGGTATCGATGAGGTCATTGGATACAACAAACACAGCGATGGTGTCCTCACAAGAGGTATGTTCGAATGGGATCCGGTCAAAGACAAGCACTACTTCCGTGGTATGTTCCAATCCCACCTTCTGGAAAACAAGATTGCGGCCATGGCTGGTTTTGCCAACAAGCGTGATATTTACGATGAAATGCTACGACGTGCTGCTGCCATCGAGCGAATGGCAGACAGAGACCTTACGCATTACGATGATGTGTTTGATCTCCTCAACATTTACTACAACAGTGGTTGGGAATATTTTGACAGCGCCGTTGACTCTTGGGTTGGCGTTAACCATAAGTGAGGAGGGAATGAACGTTGGAACGAATGCCGATGTGGCAAATTGCCATCCGTCGGCTTGAGATGCCGGTAGGTCGTTTCATCACACTCTATGTTGGTGGAGCCTTTGCCGGTGGACTACTCGCATCACTTCTGATTATTTTCCTCACAGGAGGCTTTGCTGACGGAGCGTTGTTTGCAGGGCTCTCTGGAATCCTCCTGCTCTTCCTTCTTCCAATTCTTGCATCAGCAGGCGCAATGGCCTTCCCACTGCTTGAAGTGAGCCGTTCTGCAAATCTAATCGAACGTGAAATGCACATGTTCATCACTCGAATGGGAATTCTATCGTTGGGTGAAGTGGGTGCACAATCTATTTTCGATATCCTCAAGCAAATGCGGGATTATGGTGAGCTTGCAACCGAAGTTCAGCGAATTGAAACCCTCGTCGACAAATGGCATACCTCCTTGCCTGAAGCGGCTCGAATTGTAGCACAACAAAGCCCGAGCCCTCTGTGGACCGATTTCCTCGACCGAATGGCGTTCTCGATTGAAGCGGGCCAACCGATTGATGAGTTCATGCGCTCGGAGCAAGAAACGGTAGCTGAGCAATACAATACCCTCTACGACACCCGATTGGAGAGTGTTGATACGATGCAAGAAATCTATGTCTCGTTGGTAACGGCTGGATTGTTTGGTCTTGTCATTGCCGGTATCCATCTGGTTCTGTTTGAAGTTGGAGGGAGCAACGATACTCCAATTGAAGTTGCATCCCGCCTCAGATTCCTTTTGCTGGCTTCGATGTTGTTCATCATCATTCAAGTTGGTGCGATGATGGCGTTCAGGGCTACAATTCCACGTGATCTTATTTTTGCTCGAGATGAATTGGATACGCCATTCCGAATCAACTTTACACGTTCAGTTCTCTCAGCCGGGGCTGTTTCCTTGATTCTACTTCTTATCACGATTGTTGTCGTCATTTCAACATGGGAGGAAATCAGTTCACAGTGGGACCGTTATGGACTCATCCTTCTTGCAGCACCTCTCTCTCCTATGCTCATTCCAGCATGGCTCATCCGTCGTGAGGAAACCAATGTACAGCGACGAGATGGGGCTTATCCTGACTTTATACGCGCACTGGGTGGTACAGCACAAGCACGTTCTGCAGAGCCATCAGCGACGATCAAAGCATTGCGTGGAGTCGATTTTGGTATGCTCGATGGATCCATTGACCGATTGGAACGCCGACTTGCGACTCGTATTGATTCCGATCGAGCATGGGATTACTTCAATGCGGACACAAACTCCGCTGTAATTTCACGGTACACACGAATTTACATTGAGGGATCTCAATCCTCAGGTAAGCCTGCCGAAACAGCCGAGATGGTCTCGCGTTCTGTTGGAAATCTTCTGTCGTTACGCCGCCGCCGTGCACTTTCTGCAAACACAATGTGGGGCGTTGCGCTTGGACTTCTCATTGCGAGTGTTACATCACTCAACGTTACGATTTCGATTGTCTTACAACTTGGAGAAGCAATCGCTGGAGTTGCGAGCGGACTCGCATCAACCGATGTCGGATCACTCCAAGACTTTGGAAGTGGAATTGCATTGCCGGTAATGGAAGATGCTTCGTCCGTTGATGACAACATTCGAATGTTCAAGATTATTGTATCAATTCTTGTTATTGGACAAATTGTCGCTGTTTCAGCGATTGCAACCCGTCTTCGTGGCGGCGGGAAGACGAGTGCAGCAGGCCAAGCCATTCAACTGCTGTGGATTGCTGGAATTACATCGTGGATCACAGCGGTTCTTCTCGAAGGTGCTTCCTCCTTCTTTGGAGTGTAGAAAAAGAGTATATGCTTGGTTGGTGATGGCACAAGCATGCAACCACCTGCACAGCAACCAACAACGCCTGCGACGAACATGTATCACCCTCCTCAGCAAGCTATGATGGGCGGTGGATTGTTTTCGCTTCACAAATTTTTGATGATTGGTGTCATCCTTATCCTGATCGCAGGTTTGGTAAGTGTTCTTCCTGACTTTTCGGGACCACCGGGAGATGATGCGAAGGCTGAGGACGTTGAGTCCTACGACGACTTTGAACGTTTAATGGATACCTTTGCAACCATTATCGGAATGGTTGGTGTTGGCCTCATCGGTTATGCCTTTGTTCGTGAAGCGTACGATGAAGATACAACAACACCAGCTCTTCGAATCACGTTGCTGATTTTGGGTACCATCATGCTCTTGCAACTTCTTGGTTCAGGATTCAACCTGACCGTTTCACTTTGACCGCTTTGGTTTGTTCATTTTTGCTTCTGCTGCTATTCTTTTCTTCGTTGCAGCCCATGAGCAAATTGGACATTGAGACAGGTCATGATACCTCGCAGGACAGTATTCACGTCCAAAGAAGATAATTTGCAAATGGAGGTCATTCCATGCTTCCTTCGGGAAAACCGCTTTGAGGTCTTTTTCGGTTTGATCGACGTTCTTTCCATTTGAAAGCCCCCATCGTGCAGCAAGTCTGTGAATATGTGTGTCAATTGGGAATGCAGGAATTCCGAAGGCCTGTGCAAGAACCACGCCTGCAGTTTTATGGCCGACGCCTGGAAGTGCTTCCAATTGTTCAAACGTACTTGGAATATCACCTTGGTGCCGTTCAATGAGAAGTTCAGACAAGCGTTTGATGTTCTTGGCTTTGGTCGGAGCAAGTCCAACTTCACGGATGAGTGACTGGATTGTCGATACTTCAAGAACCGCCATTTTTTCAGGTGTTGGTCCTTTTTTGAACAGTTCTGGAGTCACTTGATTCACTTTCAAGTCCGTTGTCTGCGCACTCATCAGTACTGCTATGAGGAGTTGGAACGGTGATTCGTGGTCGAGTGGAACGGGTGTTTCAGGATACAATTCTTCAAGCATGGCTTGAATGCGCTCAGCCTTTTCCTTGCGCTTCATATTCCCACCTATTCAGCATACTCTGACCCAGTGACCCAGCCAAAGAAAATTCCAGAGAGGATACTAGCGAGTGGAATTGCATTGCATACGAGTGCTTCCACGACTGGAGACTCCCCATCCTGTGGCTGGCCTACAAGAATCCACAGCAACAGACCAAGAAAGAGTCCAGGTATTACCATGAGTGCTCCCATGATCAGTGTCCTCGTTAGTCGCATGGCTTGACCACCTTGCCCTCATTCAAGAACTGTTGCTTCATTGAAGTGCGAATTGTTGGGCCAATGCATCAGCACTCATCGAGTTGATGACATCTCCTCGTTCGAGCCATCCCTTTCGTGCAGTCATGACACCGTACTGAACATCGGTCAACCCGCGCATGGAGTGCGCATCTGGACTGATGGCCACTGGAACTCCCATCAATTTCGCGTATTTGCACAAACGGTAATCGATGTCCAAACGATACGGGCTTGCGTTCAACTCAATGGCTTTGAATTGTCCATCATTGATGTGTTCAGCCATCGCATCAATGAGTTTGTGAACGTCGACTTCGTATCCTTCTCGTCCTTGCAAAATACGACCGGTTGGGTGTCCCAAAACTTTCGTTGCAGGGTGTTCAATCGCAGTGAGCAATTCCTCAGTATTCTCACTTTCGTCTCTGCCCCGCCATTTGGTCATTGCGTGTACAGAAGCTACAACATAATCCAACTGACTCAAAATGTCATCTGGATAATCAAGTGTTCCACCTGCAAGGATGTCAGATTCAACACCGTGAAACAATCTGAAATTTACCCCTTCATCCTGCCACTTTTGATTGTATTTTCGAATTGTTTGACCTTGTTCAAGCATACGTTCAACAGGCATTCCGTTCGCGATCTTCAACGATTGTGAATGATCGGAAATCCCGAGCCATGACCAACCCAGCGCTTGCGCAGCATCCGCCATCTGTTCTAGCGTACCTTCACCGTCTGAGGCAACCGTGTGATTGTGAAGTGCACCGTGAATTGCATCGAGTTCCAAAAGATTCGGAAGTGCATGCTCGCTTCCAGACTGAATTTCACCGGTATCTTCGCGCAGCTCAGGAGGGACCCACTGCAAATCGAGGTGTGAATAGATTTCTTGTTCCGTCATAGCAGGGAGCGAATACTTGGCTGCTTCGATGCCCTTCAACGCTCCAGCCTTTGCTTCAGGAATCAGACCAAACTCGTTCAGACGGAGTCCTCGATCGATTGCTCGTTGGCGCATTGCAATGTTGTGCTCCTTACTTCCTGTGAAATAGGCCAAAGTGAAGGCAAACATTTCAGGAGGAACCAAACGAACCTGAGCATCGATGGTTCCTGCGCTTTCCAGTTGTTCGTAATCCTCACCTCCGATTGCTTCGAGTACTTTGGTGTCGATGTGACCCAATGAAAATCCGTCTTCGAAAATACCCGCTTCTAGAATCAGGCTAATCTTTGAATCACCAGCACCTTTCACATCGGCAATGCCCTGCAACTCGAGGATGCTTTTTGCAACTGCATCGTGGTGCTCAGGTTGCACTCCCACGACAACATCCAGATCCCCAATGGTTTCCTTTCGTCGCCGAGCACTACCTGCTAGGGCGACACGTTCAACTCCGGGAATTGTTGAAATTCGTTGTTCAAAGGCGGTTCCATATTTGAGTCCAATGTCCAATCGGCGACGTGCCCGGAAGCGGGACAACAGTTCAATTCCATCCAACATACGCTGCTCTGATTTCTTTCCAAAACCCTTCATTGGTGCGATACGGCCTTGTTCTGCTGCCTCTTTGAGACGTGCAATGGAATCAACACCTAGTTCCTCATGCATCAGCTTAATTCGTTTTGGCCCGAGACCGGGTATGCCAAGCATTTCGATCAATCCTTGAGGCGTATCTTCATGCAAACGGATCCAGTCCTCGGGCCAAGTACCTTCAAGAATGGCTTGCGAAAGCGCAGAGCCAAGTCCTTTGCCGATGCCTTTCATCTCAAAAAGTCGTCCAGTAACAACCAATTCATGCAAGTCCTCTGTGAGGGTCCCAATCAGCCGACTTCCATTTTGGTAGGAACGAACTCGGAACACATTGGCTCCTTGCAACTCGAGCAAAACAGCAACCTGATGAAGAACGGCAGCAACTTTGTTGCGTGAGAAATACGGTGCCCCGCTTGACCGTGCCTTTGGGAGCGTGAACGCATTGCCTGCCATGGTGGTTTGGGGTGCCCACAACACAAAAAGGATGGCAAGTGGTTGTTTCAAAAACCTCCACTGTTTGGTGGTGTCATGGTCGAGGTGGAAGTCATTTCTATCCTCGTTCAAATCTTCTGTGGAACCTCTGCAATTTTATTCATGTTTGTTGCTACCTTCTCACGTTCAGAGAGAGCCGAACTTCTTGTTCAAAACATCATTTTCTCGACGCTCATTCTAGCCGCAGCATCGTTGTGGTGGCTCTCTCTCGCAGGTGGTTCTCTTTGGGGGTCAAATTACCTTCCGCGTCCTCTATCCATCGTTTGCATCATCCTTGCAATCGCAGCAAGAATGAACATCAAAGGTGAGAATGTCTCTTTTGGTGCAAATCCACACAGCATTGGCCGAAATCCAGAAGAGGAGTAATCAAATGACCTCTCCGGGCCCTTTGTCTGTTGATTCTGCTGCTTCTTTCTCCATTTTCTGATTGATGAAGGTGCGCATGTACTCGGGAAGCTCACCGTTCACGAAGATCACGTCATTGACGGTATCGAGTTTTTTCAACGAATAGTAAATTTGCATTGCTGTCATCGGTGTTGATGAACAACCATTGCACCCCCCATCGAGGGACAACATGATGTTGCCTTCACTGGTATCAAGGACCGTAACAACTCCATCGTGAGCGTCGAGTATTTCCTGAACTGGGCCGATCTCAGCGAGAATCTCCTCAGCACTAATGCTCATGGTACTCCGATGTAGTCCACCTCTTTCAACGATTGGATGGAATATACCCCGGCGTTAGGAATAGAGGCCAGAAACTAGCCCTAGAAGCCAGTCGATGCGGGGAATCTCTTATGAGGGGTTCTTAGGTCGGGCAAAGCACAGGTGTACACTATGATGGACAACATACCATTGATTGCAGCAGGCGCAGGAGCCGTAGGACTTTTGATTGCCTTCTACCTCTACAAACAAGTAACGAAAGTAAAGATTGACAATGAAGTTGTCGCAGATATCACGGACGAAATTCAGAAGGGAGCAATGGCGTTCCTGTTCGCAGAATATCGCATTCTCACGATCTTTGTTGTCGTGGTCGGCGCTGTTCTTGCTTACCTCAACGATTTAGACACTGCTATCGCATTCTTCGCCGGTGCCATCGCATCAGTTCTGGCAGGATTCTCAGGCATGCGCTCTGCAACTTCGGCAAACGGCCGAACTGCAATGGCTGCTAAGAATGACGGTCAAGCAGGTGCGCTTGCAGTATCCTACAACGGTGGAGCCGTTATGGGATTGTCCGTGGGTGGACTTGGCCTGCTCGGTATCTCCCTCATCGCATTCTGGCTTGGTGCCGAAGAGGGGAAAACCCTCTCAGCTGCAGCAGGATTCGGTATGGGTGCTTCATCCATTGCACTGTTTGCCCGTGTTGGTGGTGGAATTTACACCAAGGCTGCGGACGTTGGTGCCGACCTTGTTGGCAAGGTCGAAGCAGGCATTCCAGAAGACGACCCACGAAATCCTGGTGTTATCGCTGACAACGTTGGTGACAACGTCGGCGACGTCGCTGGAATGGGTGCAGACATCTTCGAATCCTTTGTTGGTTCAATCATTGCTGCGATGATCATTGCAAGCGACACAACAGATCCAATGGGTGTTGACTATGTTCTGATGCCGATTCTCCTCGGATTCATCGGATACGCTGCTTCCATTATCGGTGTCTTCTCAATGGCTTTCCTCAAGAACGGAAAAGACCCTGCAGCAGCTCTACGAAACACGACCTTCATCGCTGCGGTTCTCTTTTGGGCAGGTGGTTACATGGCCATTCAGCAAGGTCTAATCAACGTGGAATACGGCATCATGCACTCCGTCGTACTCGGTAGCGTTGTCGGAATTCTCATCGGTCTCGTCACAGAATACTACACGGGCATCGAACCCGTCTTTGGAATCAAAACAAAGGCAATTCCTCACATCGGTGAAATGTCAAAGACCGGTCCTGCAACCAACGCTATCGCAGGTCTCTCTGTTGGAATGATGTCCACCTTCATCCCAGTTGTCCTCATTGCCCTTGGTATCCTCGGAGCGAATGAATTCGGTGGAGACAAATACGGTCTTTACTGCATTGCTATGGCGGCCATGGGAATGCTTGCAACCGTTGGTGTAACGATGACGGTCGACGCATATGGACCAGTTGCCGACAACGCAGGTGGAATCGCAGAGATGAGTGGACTTGGAGACGATGTTCGTGCTATCACTGATGAACTTGACTCGATTGGAAACACGACTGCTGCGGTCGGTAAAGGGTTCGCCATCGGATCCGCTGCCTTGACAGCACTCGCACTCTTCGCTGCTTACACAACATCTGTTGGTGGAGTGAACCTTGATTTGACCGAGCCAATGGTTGTCATCGGCCTTCTCATCGGTGGTGGACTCCCGTTCGTCGTCGCTGCAATGACCATGACCTCCGTAGGAAAAGCTGCAGGTGACATGGTTGTTGAGATTCGACGCCAATTCAAGGAAATCCCTGGACTCCTCGAAGGAAAGGAAGGCGTGAAGCCGGATTCTCAAACGTGTGTCGACATCTCGACCAAGGCTGCTCTCCGTGAAATGGTTGGCCCAGGTGTCGTCGCAGTTGTTGCTCCAGTCATTATCGGATTTGGACTCGGTACCGCTGCACTCGGTGGAATGCTTGCAGGTTCCCTCGTCACAGGTGTACTGATGGCGCTCTTCATGGCCAACGCCGGTGGTGCTTGGGACAACGCCAAGAAAGCAATTGAGCAAGATCACATCCCTGGTGCAAAGAAGGGTGACGACGCTCACGATGCTGCTGTTATCGGTGACACCATCGGTGACCCATTCAAGGACACCTCTGGGCCATCGCTCAACATTCTCATCAAATTGATGTCCATTGTGGCAGTCGTTCTTGCCGGTACTGGCAAGCTCACTGACAACGGACTTCTCTGAGACGTTCGAGCGTTAGCCTCTTGAACAGGGGCCGATAGGCCAAGTCATGCATGCAACGCATCGTGGCCTGTTTTTGGTTGCCTTGTTGCTTTGCATGAGCCTTGCTGGTTGTACCAGCAATGACACGTCTTCGTCGAATGCGAACAGCATGACGGAAGAGGAAAAGCAACTTCCAGAATGGAGCGTTGGTCAGAATTGGCTTTACACCTTCATCACGCCTCAATTCGGTGAAGACAGTGCACGTCTTGTCGTAGCAGAAATTGACAACGGAACTGGAGAATACATCCTCGGCATCTCTTCAGAGCGTGAAGCACAACGGCATGCAGTCATCAATCACAATCCATTCCTTGGACGTATGACCATCGATGAATTGGCTGTGTATGAAAACGGGGAGCCTCAGTCGGTCTTTTCGTTCCCATGGACTGTTGGAGATGAGTGGTCTTTCACACTCCTCGGGCAAGAATGGGATGCTGAAACCCAATCTCTCGACAACGGGAACGCACGTGTCGAAGCAGAGTCCTCCGAAGGGCATGAATTGTCGTACACGTTCAGTGGAAGCAAAGGCTTCCTCGAGCGACTTGTGTGGCGAAATGCAGATGGGCAAATCCAATTGCGTATGGATTTGAACATCGCTCGCTCATCCTACAATGGAGACGTCTTCTTCTATCGGGCACGAGATCTCCTCGACAGTTTGTACGAAGAGAACGATCAAGAGATTTACGATTCGTTCTTTGATTCCGGTCATCCATCAGAAGGCGATTGGGATACTCTGGTTTGGTATCTTGATGTCGAAATTGCTTCAGGTGCCGGTGGGTCGGGTTCACTCTCGATGAAAGATCACGCAGGCGCATCACCGCTCACGCGTGCTTGGGGCTCAGGTGCAACCGAAAAGGGTGCAATTGGAACCATCCCATCGAACTCTGGAGACTATTCACTCACCGTGACAGTTCGAGGTCAATCGTCCTACATCCATCTCAAGGTTGCAGGCGCTCTTGTGTTCCAATGGACGCTCTGAGGTGGTGAAAGTGCCGACCTTGATTATGATGCACGGGATGACAGGTACGTCAGAAATGATGAGACCATTTGCAGAAAAGATCCTTCCTGAGGGGTGGACATTGCTTGTACCGAATGCTCGATTCGATCATCCCCGCCGGGGAAAGACGTGGTGGAGGTACGAGGATGAAGACCCAGATGTGACTCGGAGATTGCAACTCTCAAGACGAGAATTGATGGATGTTGATTCATCCCTCTCTCAACTCGAGAAACTGATTGCAGAAGAAGCGCCTTTGGGCCCTCTCGTCGTAGGAGGATTTTCGCAAGGAGGGGCAATGGCCCAAGAGATGCTTCAACTTCCAATGGCTGATCGTATTGTTGGAATCGTTGCTCTTGGCACTCGACTGGTCCGCCCAATGGAACTTCGGATGCGCCTCGAAGAGTTGGATAAGAAGCGAATGTTCTGGATGCATGGTGTTCGTGACGTTCGTGTGCCTCTTGAGGACGGGTGGGCCGTTGCTCATTTGTTTGAGGCTGCAGGGTGGAGTGTGGAACTGGTTGAACATCAAAAAGGACACATGATTCCAACGGAACATCATGATGTGCTCAAAGATTGGCTTGAAGATTTCACCCATTGAGTGGATATCGACTTAACTCGTCAAAACCGCCGATGAATATACGCTCATCCCCGCGAACATCGAAGATGACTGGAACGGTCCTATGTCTGGTCGCTGCAACGACTTCATCCCGAAGTGCAGGAGGATGCTCCTCGAATGAAATTTCAACAAAAGGTAATTTTTTCTGAGTGAGGAGTCGCTTAGCAGCGGTACAATATCCGCAAAACCGACCAGTAAAGACAAGGAAGTTCCCCTGATGCTGTTCGAGCATATCCGTGAACATGGGAAAACGTCTGAAACGACCTATTTCAATTCATGGTTTTGTTTTTGCAACCAACGATTGAAATACATAAGCCCGTAGTTGCATTCATGGTTTCATACGTGATGGTCCTTGCTGCATCCTCTGGAAAAAATCTCACCTTGGCAGAACACTTCTGTCGCTCGTTTGGTGAGCAGGGTATGCCGACAAAGTTGGTGAATCTGACAACACTGGAATGGCCAGTTTACACCCCTGAACTCGAAAGAGATGCAGAGCGTACACCCGATACTGCAGAGCTATCGGGATTGATTCTCAATTCCGAAGCATTGGTGGTTTGTGCTCCAGAATACAACGGAGTTATGCCTCCTTCACTCAACAACACCATTGCATGGCTTTCCGTACAAAGCGATGATTTTCGACGATTGTTCAACAATCGAACGGTCTTGTTAGCAACCCATAGCGGTGGAGGTGGGGCCCATTGTCTCATGGCCATGCGTCACCAATTTTCCTTCCTTGGTAGCAACGTAATTGGTCGCACGATGACGTTGAACAGCAACAAATCCTTCTCTCAAGATACAATGAACGATCTGATTCGTAGGGTCTTGTGAAAGCAGTCGAACACTTCATTGCCTCCTCGACCTGCATGAACCAATGAATCGTTTGCGCACGAGCGGTTTTGCATCTCCTGTTCAATCATGGGATGTATGTTTGACAGATGAAAACAAAACACGTGCGAGAGCGTTCGATGGCCAACGGTTATGAACAAGAGGTGACACGGTTGGTCATTGGCTCGTGTGGTGTAGCCAGGTCCATCATCGCGGGTTTTCATCCCGCTGACCCGGGTTCGAATCCCGGCACGAGCACCAATACTCAAACGTGGTACGCAAAGCCTGTTTTTTTACTCAAAAGATACTCATTATTCGAGGGGGGGTATGTATTGGGAGGTAGCCTCAAAGTACCCACTGCACGAACACTCAGTTCGCTTACTGTCGAAAATACGAACGTTACGTATAGATAGTTCCACCAGCACCCTATCATAAACGGTGATTGTATGCTATCGCGAATGCAATTCATTATTCAATACCAAGATGCCATCCAGTTGCCTGCTGGAGAAATTGTGAACATCTTTGAGAATCTGAGATTTATACGAGTTGTAAATGTTGAAGATAGTTCACCTGTTCTTCTGTTCAGTGCTACGTTTATGCGGGGCAAGAAAGTATCATCCTTGAAACAAATTCCATCGCTCGAACTGCGAGATGTTCTTCACTTAAACGGTCGAGAAATTCTCTTTTCCGCTCAGATGTCTGGACCCGTCGCCCAACTCTTGGTTGTGGAAAAAGAAGCGTGGCCAATTGCACCAATCATCATCGAAAAAGAGCAACTTGTTCTCTCCATGCAAGGAACATCAGCAGGCTTATCCAACTTCCTTGTTCGAATCAAATCAGTGATCGGCTCGCGTTTTAAATTAACCGTAAACAAAGCATACCAAGGCGAATGGTTGACTGCCCCAAACATGTCACCGCGTCGAAAGAAGGTGCTTGAAACCGCTATTGACATGGGGTACTATGATCATCCTAGGCAATGCAAGCAGCAAGATATTGCTCTCCAATTGCAACGGAAGCAAGGAACCATTGCAGAACACCTTCTTTTGGCAGAAGGAAATATCCTCAAGGCTTGGTTTGAGCAATCAAGAATCTCAGAGTAGGCCTAGAATAGCGATGGCTGCAAACACGAATATTGCTCCAGCAAGGCAGCGAAGCATGATGGTGCCTTTGCGCTCATGGCGCAACGTGTCCATTAATTTATGTCCGATCAGAGTCCACAAAATCATGGAGAGTAATCCAGCTGTAGTTGTAATTGATGTAATCAGAAGAATTCCGGTTAACCCTCCACCAAACCCTTCCAGAAATTGAATCATCATCACGGAAACAAAAGCCCATTCTTTGCCGTTTACGAACTGCAGAGCGATTCCATGACGAAAATCAATCTTCTTGATGTCCTCGTCAACAGATAATCGTTCGATAGGAAGTCGAAGAATTATGATTCCAAGCAGGATAAAAAAGAGTATACCAAACCACTCAAGGAGTGAAAATAAAATTGAATCCTCATCGATACGATCAACCGTCAGACCGATGATGAGATGGACTGCGATGAATCCGATGACCATTCCGATGAGCAACGAAATGTTGCTTCGTGCACCGTGGACAGCAGAATGCGAGATTGCTGTAATGTTGTTTGGCCCTGGAGTGAAAATACCTACTGCTAGGATGGTCAATAAACCAAACAGTGACGCAGATTCGATGTCCATTTAACCGACCCCTATGCGATTTCTGTCTCGGTTCCCTTTGTTGAATTGAACCACCAAAAAACAGCACCCAACGCAGCAAGAAGAACGACTGCCATGAAGAGTTCACGATCGAGTAACCATGTTGCAGCATCCATCGCTGCATCACCATAGAGGTAAATCAACAACGCTTCCAACCCGAAGCGCAGACCTCGACCGAAAATCCCTGCAACAATGAACGGTTGCAGTTTCATTTCACTCGCGCCTGCAATCCATCCAAACACTTTGTAGGGTAGTGGAGAAACTGCGGCAATGAACATGCCCCACGTCCCATATCGCTCGAACAAAAACTCAAGTCGCTTTCTGTGCTGTGGTTTTCCGAAACGATCGAGGAGTTTTGTTCCATACACCTTTCCGAGCGTGTGGCCAACGATTGCTCCAAGTACTGAGGCAAAGGTGACAATAAACCACAACCAAAGCAGCATGCTGCTGCTGTCTCGCTCATCGTATGCCATGGGCAAGAACATAACATCGGGTGGAATTGGTTGAATGATTGCTTCTGTGAAAGAAAGCAGTGCAAGTGCAAACGGTCCAAATTGATTGAAGAAATCAAGGATAAGTTCCTCTCCAATCATGGGTAAAGGTACTGATTCGTCTTCTTGAGGCTATGGGTTATCGACGTCTTCTTTACGTGCATTCGTTACCCTTTGGCCATGGCCGTCCTCGATACCTCTGCGTTGTTGAACTGGCCAATTGAACGCTGCCAGGGCCAAATTGTCTCGATTTTGCAGCAAGAAGAATTGGCAAGGGTGGATGAACAGCGTTGGCTTTTGATCGAAAGTCTCGATATGGAATGGAGTACTGCAAGCGTTGAACATCGACAAATGGTTCACGATGTTGCATCAAGAACAGGAGATTTACCACGTCTCTCTGATGTCGATATTGATTTGATTGCTCTTGCAATTGCCGATCAAACCAAACTCATTACTGATGATTACCGGATGAAAAATGTAGCGAGAGAAGCAGGCCTCGTCGTCGAAGGTGTGTTAACAACTGGAGGAAAGAAGCAATGGAAATGGGTTCTCCGTTGCATTGGATGCGGTCAAGTTGACCCGGTTTCGTCCGATACTCACCGTTCAAAAAAGGACGATGTAAAATTGTGTGACCGTTGCGGTGCGCCGATGAAATTGAAGAGGGGCTGATTACTCTTCATCACTTAGTGATTCGAGGGCAGTAACTTTTGTTTCGAGTTCTTCAACACCCATGCCGGTAGGATCGATTCCGACCGCTTTTGCACGGTCCATGAGAACCTGGTCAGGAGTTTTCCCTCCTGCTTCCAAATCGGTAATGGTAGCAGCTGTTGTTGCTTCAGAGAGCCCCTTCTGAAATTCGCCTTTTGAACGGCCAAGGGCATTGGCCATCTTTGGGAGGCGTTCAGCACCAAAGAGAATGAAAAAGATTCCAAGAAGAATGATGATTTCGAGTGGTCCCGGACTAAAGGCCATGCAGTTCCCCATGACTCCCTGTGCCTTGAGGCTTTCAAGACTTGCCATTGTTATCGGTGGATTGAATCGATTCAACCACCTGATACTGGTGGGAGAAGCGCAATCTCATCGCCACGTTGGCAATGGACATCGACTGGACACATTTCACCGTTGAGAGCAACAGCCAACCCTTGGCCAAGCCAATGCCCCATCTCCAATTCGAGAACGATGTCTTCGATGCTGAGATTTTCTCGCCATTCGACTTTTGATGAGCGCGAGCCGATGGCATCTGCAATTGGTCCGAACGCAATGACGCGCACGTATCCCTCTGACATGGACCAAGGTTGATGCGGTAGTTTATCAATACGCAGCCGCATGGTTCTGTATGGCGTTCGCACTTCATGCTGAAGGGCTGTGGAAATTGTACGAATCTGGTGAGTCGGTGATTCAAGCTGTACAGGACGTCTCTCTTTCCATCGATGCAGGTTCGATGGTTGCGATTATGGGTCCTTCAGGGTGCGGCAAAACAACGTTATTGAACGTGCTATCTGGCATCGATGAACCAAATTCGGGAACGGTAAAAATCAAGGATCAGAACCTGTATGGTTCAACGGATGATGAACGAACACGTGTTCGTGGAAAACACATGGGGTTCATCTTTCAGGAATTCAATCTCCTCCCGGTGATGACGGCTCTGGAAAATGTCGAACTCCCGTTGTTGATTCAGGGAATGCCGGCCAGTGAGGCACGCCAAGAGGCGAGCAAGGCATTGTCTGCAGTTGGTCTTGGTGACCGACTGGAACATCGACCTGCTGAATTGTCAGGCGGGCAGCAACAACGGGTTGCAATTGCCCGTGCTGTTGTCCATCGTCCAACGATTGTTCTTTGCGACGAACCAACCGGGAATCTTGATGCTGAAACTTCAGCGTCGATCATCACACTTTTGCGAACCCTGTGCAGGGTTGGAAACACGACCTTCCTCATCGTTACACATGACGAATCGATTGCCAAGCAATGCGATTCAATACGACGAATGTCGGATGGTCGATTTATCGAGGAATCAAATGAGGAGGAGTGAATGTGTTCCTCCTTTTGCTTCTCGCGTTCATCCTCCTAGTAGGGGCGTTCGTAGCAGCATATGGATTGCGGACTGAACGCTCATTCCGCGGTCTCTCTCTTCTCATCATAGCGCCAGTCGGTGACGGGATTCTGACATATTTCATCCTGCAATGGTTTGGGTCTTCAACCATCCTTGGATTCGTAGGAGGTCTCATGTTTGGTATCTTGAGTCTTCTCGGAATGCAGGCCGTTCTGTCTTCGCGACGCTTACTCGGCTTTCGCTTGGCGTGGCAGCAACTCAATCGCAAAAAACGCCAAGCTGCTTTGCTGATGGCGGGGCTGATGATCGGTTCTGCAATTATTTCATCCTCACTTATTGTTGGAGATTCTCTCGACCAAACGGTTCGTGAGGAGGTTGATGCAGCATGGGGAGATACGGATCTCGTCGTTTCAGGATTCGATCCAAATGCTGGACAAGTCACGGAGATTCCACAATCGATAGTCGAGGATATACGGCAGGCAGACATGAACACGATTGATCGTCTTCAGGCAGGCCGTGTCCTTTCAACATCAGTGGTGACATCGGAAGGAAAAGCCAACCCGAGTGTGCCTTGGTTTGCTTTCGAACATCAAGACGGTGTCACGATTGGTTCGAACAAAGACGGATTAACATGGTTTGAATTGGAAGAAATCAATCGGTTTGCAACGACGCCTCAAGTGGTTGTAAACCAAGTCTTTTCGGACGAACTTGAGGTGGAATCAGGTGACGAAATACAGTTGAGTTGGTACGTTCGTAATCAGAATGGGATTGAACGTATCAATGAGAATTTCACAATCCACCAAGTCGTTGCAATGGACGGCCAAGGACAACTTGCTGGTACAACATCGCCAGCAATCTTTACCGATCTTTTGAAAGCTCAGAATTGGCAACAATCAGAGGGAAACGTCACCTCGATCCGAATTTCACTCCAAGATGTCGAAGAGAAACGTTCTGCAGTAACGCCGGTAATGGACGAACTTCTTGAAACACTCAACCAAAGTATCGGTGCTGTTGAATCGGGCTTGCAATTGATTTCTCAAGGTGATGCCATAACAATAGCATCGACAAACGGCCTGGGGCGTTTGTCTCCTCATATTGTTGAAAGTTTGGTTGAGAATCGAACTGACCTTCTCCAAGGGGCAGCGTTGATGGAAGTGCTCCAGGTTCCACTGGTTGGTCTTGAATCCTCATCTTCGAACCTTCTCACGTTAGCCGACGGGGACCTCAACGGTGTTGCATTCGAGCAGGATTCACTCTGGCACTGGGGTCCTGCAGGTCTTGGATTTGAAAGGAACAACAGTTCTTGGGTCTGGCGGGTTCCAAATGGCGATATTGTCAACGATGTCTCTGTCAACGGAAACTATGGTTTTGCTGCGTTTGGTGATGGACTTGTTGTTGGAAATTCCTCGGATGAGGAGGTCACGGACTATGTCATCGAAGAGGCAAATATCGTTGCTGTCACATCACAATCAACAGATTGGTACGCCATTGAGCACGGAGAAACCACTTCGATTTGGTCCGGAACACTCGATTCTGAAACCTCTGAGCGTATCCCTCTTGTGATGAACGTTCCGTCAACGGTTCTCTCGTGGGATTTTCAGCACGATGGTACATGGCTCTATCTTGGCATTGAGGGCATTTTGAGTGAATCATTCTTCAAACGGCCGATGACCGATTTGCAACAACCCTTTGTTGAAATAGATGCATCAGAATGGCCTGTTTCATCGACGACATCTCCTGATGCGTGCCCTGGTCTCGGTGTGAATTTCACAGATGAACAAGTGTGGTGCATCGAAGGCAATGGTTTGATTCTTCGTTCAACAACTGACGCCTCAATACGTTCAATGCGGTTACCGATTCTCTCGGACGCAGGTGGTTTTGGAACCCTTCCACAGATGTTCTTTGCCTTTGAAGGAGATGCTTCAACACTGGCTGTCAATCAGGGTGATCTCCGAATTGGTCAACGCCTCCAACCCCTCTCTTTCCTCGATGGTGGAAACTTGACAGCATCGGGTTTGTTTCAGTATGCATTTGGTTCCGATGAGTCACTCAATCTCACCATTAACGGTTCCTTCATCGACGATGACCGTCTTTCCTCACTATCGGATTTGGATCCTGTCATCCTTGGAATAATCAACATGAGCGATGCAGAATTCTTGGCTACCGCAGATAATCGTGAGCGGTCAATGTTGGTCGTGAATAATGTTTCAACTGAAGCAACAATGACACTCGAAGAACACCTTGATTCTCTTGTGGGTGTCAACGACTTGTACCTCTCCGTTCGAGCGGTCAAAATTGATGCTCTTGAACAAGCAGAAGCCTCCTCAGGAGTTTTGACTGCGATGTTTCTCGTATTTGGGTCGTTTACCATAGCTGCTGGAGTATTGCTTGTTGTGACCATCATCACCATGCTCATCGATGTCCGACAAAAGGAATATGCAACGGTCCGTGCATTGGGGATGACTCGTTCGGATTTGCGATACGTCGCTATGATCGAAGGTGCCATCGCCGCTTCGATTGGCTGTGCACTTGGTTCGTTGTTGGGAGTCGGTCTTGCTTGGTTGATTGGAATTGGATTCTCCAGCGTTTTTGCTACCGCAGGAGCAGACGTCTTTTCCTTCCATGTTGACGTATCATCCCTTCTCTCAGGCTGGTTTTGGGGATTCCACATCGCAATGTTGACCTTGTTTGGTTCGGCTTTGTGGTCTTCGAGAATGATTATTGTCCATGCGCTCAAGAATGTCCCTCAACGCGTCCCGAAACACATTCCATGGGGTCTCTATTTGTTCGTGATTGGTGCGTTGGGAATGGTTCTTCTAAGTGGGGGGATCTTCGTTCTTGGAAGCGGTGGTTTCGCACACAGTGTGTGGATTATCCTCGGCTGTTCAATTGTGGCTTTTCTTTGTCCAGTTCTCTTTTGGATTGTACCTGTCGTGCGAGTCAAACAATCCACGGATGGTTCGTTGCCCACGTACAGAGAAGCTCCTCGAAGAACCATTGGTTTGATTGGAGTGTTTCTTCTTGTGTGGACGGGGTTACCTTCCTCGTTGGACCCAATCCGTGCAGAGCTGGTTCCGAATGAATTCTCATTCGTTGTGATTGGTCTGGTCCAGGTTTTTGCTGGTGTTCTCGTTCTCGCATCATTAGCGCCGTTGATGATTCGTGGTCTCCTCCGCCTTGCCTCCTTCCGTAGCGGGCCGGTCGTTCCAGTTGCTCTCTCGTATCCCTTGCACAAGCCTTTGCGGACAGCCGTAGTGATGGGTATGTTTTCCATCACCGTGTTCTCTGTAGTTGTTCTCAGTGGATACACACTCCAGTTTGAAAATTATTCCAGTACGTTTGTTGAAGAATCCGAAGGGGAATTTGAATTGATGCTTTCTGCGGCACGATCCCGCCCCTTGCAACTTGAGGACCCGGTTTCAGAATGGGACCTGAAGCACTCTGACACCAGCCAAATCGATGCTGTTGGCCGTGTGTATCGTGCGCAAGCATTTATCGAAAACCAAGAGGGTGAACGATCGCCGTACATTCTACGCGGTGTCGATGAGGGATTCGCAACGCATGGTGGCCTTCCGCTGCACATCTGGCATTCGTCGTTGGGCGATTCTTCTGCAGAGGCATGGGCAAGCATGCATGAACGGGGAGATGTTATCTTCGTCGATGCCTCGTTTGGATTGGAATCCTCACTCGATGGAACAAGCGTTGGAGTTTTTTCTGTTTTGGTCGGTGAAAACATTACCATTATCGATGCTGAACAACCAAGCCATCGTCGTGAAGTGATGGTCGGAGGAATTCTTGAGCAATCATCGTACTTGTTTTCAGCTGGCGTTTGGATGCCCTCTGAGTCTGTGGTTGATCAGTACGATGGTTCACTAACGCGTGTCTACGTTTCGGTTTCGGATGAAAGCAGTGCCTCCTCAGCCTTCGATTCGAGTCAGGTGAGGTATTTCTCTGCAGCTGGAAAATCTGCCTCGGAACGAGAAGCAGCGACTGAATTGGCCGAAACCCTAAGAATGGATTTGGAAAAAGAGGGAGTCTCTGTTTCACTGATTGCAGAAGACGTTGCTTTGATTCAAGCGCTGGTTCTTTCAATCCTCTCATTGTTTGAGGGTTATCTTGCGATTGGTTTGATCATCGGAATCGCAGGCATTGGTGTTGTTACATACCGATCTGTTTCTGAGCGAAGGAAGCACATCGGAATGTTGCGGGCCCTCGGGTTCACAAAGGGCATGGTGATGCGAGTCCATCTTATCGAGGTCGGTTGGATTTCCATGCTTGGTATCCTTAACGGGGTCGTAGTCGCTCTGATGTTCCACATTGGACTACATGCAGCTGTGTGGGAAGAAGAGGGGGCTGCCTTGGTTCTTCCATGGTCGTCGGTTGTATGGGTCATTCTTGGAGGTGCGTTACTGGTTTATTTGGCAACATTTTCACCGGTGAGGTCCGCATCGAAAATTGAACCATCCGAAGCATTGCGCTCGTCAAATTGACTCTGCGCATGGTCACACAGTACAACATTTCGAACGGATTTTATTTTAATATGAGATTCCTATTATATTCGCACCCATAGTATATATACGTCGTTTATCGTAGGGCGAGTTACCGCCCTTATTGGAGGATATGACATGAGA
>CEQX01013628.1_pt1 | contig 22315 bp, 20 predicted proteins | sample 356261 | NCBI WGS metagenome assembly CEQX01 (sample SAMEA2621076, study PRJEB7988) | marine metagenome | isolation source: saline water (ENVO:00002010), including | reverse complement strand
CAAAAAAATAAGCCCAGAAATTTCTCGGTACTTTATCATACAAGGACTAAATTTAAATTGGAGAGACAAAATTAGAAAAGATAGTCGCCCATACTGGCTCAAAAAAATTACCTCAAAGCTTAATGTTAAGTATGTGAACAGATTTATTCGTCCTCAATTTAAAAGCTTGGGAAGGGCCCCCATATTTTTTAAACCAAGGTATGTGAAATTATTTGGTTCCAATATTTCGGTTGGAAACTTTGCAACATTTATATCCGCACCAGATGATTACATTCAAATTACTAGCTGGGATACAGGTGACTGGAATGGGGAGGTGAATATAGGAAATTATGTCTTAATTTCACCAGGAGTCAGGATTATGGCTGCGGAGAGTGTTTCTATTGGAGATTCATGTATGTTTGGGCATGGCGCATGCATTACCGATGCTGATTGGCATGGTATTTATGATAGGACAAAAGTAGTTGGAGACCCTAGACCAGTGGTATTGGAAAAAAATGTTTGGATAGGTGAGGATGCGATGATTTGCAAAGGTGTAAAAATTGGAGCAAATAGTATTATTGGAGCAAGGTCAGTTGTCACAAAAGATATTCCTAAAAATACTATTTACGCCGGAAATCCTGCTGTATTTATCAGAGATTTAAATGAAAATGAATTTATAACGCGTGAAGATTTTTTTCACGATCCAGCTAAGCTTGCAAAAGACTTTGACTTGCTTGACCGATATACCCTTGGTCAGAATTCTTTTTTAGGCTGGATAAAAAGCATCATCTTTAGAGATAAATCCCATTGATCAACATAGCTGCAGATTCCCAGATTCCTGAAATTGAAAACAGATTATCTGAGTTTTTCGATGAGGATTATTCATTTAAGTCCTTTGACTCAAGTAATGTGTCCTCTAGTGATTTTAAAAATATTGATGCCTTGTTAGTTTGTTCAACTCTTTTTGTTAATAAGGAAATATTTGAGGGTACAAGGATTCGCTATGTTGGTTCTGCAACTGCAGGAATTAATCACTTAGATATAGATTATTTAGATACTCAAAATATTCCTTGGTCTCATGCCCCTGGATGCAATGCTTTTAGTGTCATTCATTATGTAATGGCTGCAATTGGAGAATTGATAAAAGATAATCTTTTCAATACTAGCCAAAGCATTGGGATAGTGGGTTATGGCAATATTGGAAGAAGGCTATATAAAATTCTTAAGGCTTTAAACTTTGAAGTTTACGCATGCGATCCATTTCTATCACATTCTGAATTATTAGATTTAGATAGGGTTCTTGAATGCGATTTAATAACTATTCATGCCCCTCTGACAGAGACAGGCAAACATCCAACATTTAATTTAATTAATGAATCTCATATTCACAAAGTTTCAAATAAAATTCTTATTAACACATCAAGAGGAGAGATCATATCCGAAGCTTTTCTGTTTAAAGCAAATGACTTAATTTATATTTCTGATGTTTGGGTTAATGAACCTAACCCAAGTCTAAAAATAATAAAAAAATCCTATATTGCAACACCTCATATCGCAGGATACAGCATAGATGGAAAGCTAAATGGAGCTAAAATTATTGCTCAAGAATGTGCAAAAGCATTTAATTGCCTAAAACTAAAATCGATAAAACCTTTGATGCGTGCAGACTGGCCACATGAGCTTAAAAACATAATTACAGATATTCGTAGAATGTCATTCCCAACTACACTTTTTCATAAAGAGCTTGACTTAAAATCAATTTCAGATGCTTTCAAAGCCTTATCAAGTAAAGATTTGGAAAAGGGTTTTAGCTCCCTAAGGGCAAATCATCCACCTCGACATGATTTTAATTGCTATTCATTTAGAGGCATGAGCAAATTAAACAAAGATACAGACCTTAAGTTTTTTAATGAATTAAGAAGAGCATGAAATCTCTAAATTTTTTGCCCAATCCGGCGATCTATTAGCAAAATGTTCATATTGCTCTAGCTCATCATAAGGAGAATTTATGACCTCAATCAATGTTTCAAGCGCAGAGAAATCTGAATTTTCAGCCGCTTCTATGACTTCTTGCGCCATATAATTTCTTAAAATATATTTCGGATTATTTGCATTCATAAGCAATATTTTTTTAGCAATAGGTTTAGATTCTTTGTCATGACGCTTTTTATAGGATTCTATCCAGGACATGGCAACATTTGAATTTAGTTCATTTGTTTTAACTTCAGTTAGAGCCTGAGAAAGATTTCTAAATGCGTTTGTATAATCGAGTTTTTCGGATTCCATGATATCTAACAAACCTTGAATTAATTGAGCATCCTCATTATGTGATTTGGTAAATCCAAGTTTTTTTCGGTACAACTCAGCTAACTTATTTTGAAATATTGATTCATATGTCTTTAAAATCTCGCTTTGGGTTTCCTCTGAAATTAATGATGACAACGCATGACCAAGAGCAGAGCAGTTCCATAATCCTATGTATGGCTGGTTCTTAAATGCATATCTTCCTTGATGATCTGAGTGATTGCAGACATAACTAGGAAGGTAGTCCTCCATAAATCCATAAGGCCCATAGTCAAATGTCTCACCTAAAATACTCATGTTGTCAGTATTCATAACACCATGATTAAAGCCACAAGCTTGCCACTGAGCTATCATGCAAGCTGTTTGCTTAACAACTGATCTAAAGAAGTCTTCGTATAAATTTTTAGTTCTTGAAAAGTAAGCAGGATAATTATCAATGCAAAAGTCAGCTAAAACTTTCACATACTCTGGCTTGTTGTTGTAATGAAAGTATTCAAAATTACCAAATCTGATGTGTGTTTTGGCCGTCCTTGCTAGCATTGCTGCTGTTTCGCTCTTTTCTCTAATAACTATTTCGTCACTTCCAATAATCATCAAAGCCCTAGAGGTTGGAATTGACAAAGCATGCATTGCCTCCCCGCACAAATACTCTCTAATTACAGATCTTAAAACAGCTCGACCATCTCCAAATCTAGAGTAGGGAGTTTTACCTGCACCCTTAAGGTGAATATCGATTGAACCATCTGGAGAGTCTATCTGTCCAAGCAACAATCCTCTACCATCTCCTAATTGCTCAACATATTGCCCAAATTGATGACCGGCATAAACCATGGATAACGGTTTTAATGATTCAATTTTAAATGAGCCATTAAAAATATCTAACAGTTTTTTTGCATTAACATTTTTAAAACCTAATTCTTTTTTATGTTGAGTATTCTCAATTACTAGTGATGGGTTATTAAACCCGTCCCACGTTTGACGATGATGGAATACTGCAGGAAGCTCAGAAAAAGCATGAAGCTTAATAGGAGTCATTTATCCCTTTGCAATTTGTATTAAATTAGAAACATGATCATCTTTTGAGTGATCAGAGCCTAAATGCTCAACCTCATTCCACATTGCGGCACTGCAGATTGGGCCTAGGTCATCTTTTAAAGCGTTGGCTACTTCTTCACCAGTTCCGCAGAAACCTAGAGTTTCAACCATCTCATCAGTTACCAAGGAAAACATCTCTTCCCATTTACCTTCTACAGAGAGCTTGTGTAATGCCTCATTAACATCCTCCCATCCATGAAATTCCAGGGCTGGTCTATAGGTTCTAGTTGAAGCATAAAAACTAATTCTTGCAGCAACATTTCTTTTTGCTGTTTTCAGGTCTTCTTCAGTTTCACCGGTGGCAATAAATCCGCCCCAAAGCAATTCACACTGTTTAGGATCTCTATCTGATTTTTTTGCTCCTTCAGCTACTGCTGGCATGATAATATCATTTATATATTTAGGTGAGCACATAGGATGAAGCAATAACCCATCAGCAACTTCACCAGCAATTCTAGCCATCCCAGGTCCAAGTCCAGAAACATAAATTGGCGGTACTTCAAAATCCATTGGGGGAGGTGTAAACATGGGTGTCATAAGAGTATGTGTGTAATGTTCTCCTTGAAAATCTAGTTTTTCTCCTGTTTTCCATGTATTCCAAATTGCTTTCACAGCGAGAATATATTCTCGCATTCTAGGTGCAGGAGGAGACCACGGTACACTGAATCTTCTTTCATTATGTCCTTTTACCTGAGTGCCTAAACCAAGTTGAAAGCGACCATCTCCAAAAGATTGTAAGTCCCAGCCCATATTTGCAATAGTCATAGGGCTTCTCGGAAAAGCTATTGCCAAACCAGTCCTAACGATCATTTTCTTTGAGTGTTCTAACCCCAGCAGAACCGGAAGGAAAGGCTCATTATTGAGCTCTCCTGAGACAAGCGCATCATATCCAAGAGACTCAGCATGCTTAACTATCTCAATTGTATTTTTAGATAAACCTGGTATGTAAGTTTCTATTCTCATATTTATTTTATGTTTAGTTTTGAGTTCGCAAAGTTTTGAGCCCACTGATAATTAGGCTTGCCTGAGGGAGCTCTTTCAATTAAGTCAGAAAAAAGAATTTCTTTTGGCATTTTATAACTAGCGATGTATTTAGAAGCACTTTCTTTTATTTCTTCAACGGTTATATCAATTACTTCTCTTCTTTGAATTACGGCTACTACTTTTTGACCCCATGTATCGTCTTTTACCCCAACAACAAGACAATCAAATATATTTGGATGAGATTTTAATGCCATCTCGACTTCCTCTGGAAATATTTTTTCTCCACCAGAATTAATGGAAACGCTTCCTCTGCCCAAAAGGGTCATCTGACCATCTTTCTCATATTTGGCCATATCTCCAGGTATTGAATACCTTTCACCATTAACTTCAATAAAAGTTTTTGCAGATTTTTCTTTATCCTTATAGTAAGCAACTGGAACATGACCTTTTCTTGCTAAATATCCAATTGTTGCAGTGTCATCGGGTTGGATTATTTCTAAAGTTTCAAGATTTAAAATCTCACTAAAACTAGGCTTTGTAAATTTTGGACCCCCGCCTGAGTCTTTTAATTTTCCATCTTTCGTATGAATATTTACCCCTGTTGCTCCAGTTTCAGAAGAGCCAACAGCATCTATAAGAAAAAGATTAGGTAGATATTCCAAAATAGTATCTTTGATGGAGGCGCTGAAAACAGATGCAGTGCTTGCTAGAACAAATAATGATGATAAATCTAAACCTTTTTCTAATGCGGAGGGAAGTGCGTCACAAAGCGGTCTTCCCATAGCATCACCTGTGATAGTTAGATTCATTACTTTTTCTTTTGCAATAATTTCCCAAATATAATCCGCATCAAATGAAATTTGATCATTAATGATGAATTTCCATCCTGAAAAGAAAGCGTTAAAAGATTGCCATTGAGCAGCGCCATGCATTAATGGAGCTAATGCAAGAGCGGTCGTTTGGTCTTGTAAGCACTTATCTGCAAAGGCTTCTGGCGTAGGATATTTTTCTCCTGTTACTGCATCTATGCCTCCTCCAAGTGTCATTAAGACATCTTCCATCCGCCATACCACTCCCTTTGGCATTCCAGTGGTACCGCCTGTGTAGAGAATATATTTGTCATCACCTGATCTTTCAACACTTAACCTAGAATCATCTTCATTGGAGATAATATCTTCAAAATCATAACTACCTTCAATGACATTATCAGCTTCTGAATCATCATTTATACAAATAAAATCTTTTAATAAAGGCAGATCATTTTTAATATTATTGAGCTTTTCACCAAACTGTTTGTGATAAAAAACAGCTTCCATATCGGCGTTATCAATTAGATACTTGAGCTCCTCTTCGACATATCTATAGTTAATATTGATAGGAATAGCGCATAACTTATATGCTCCAAGCATGACCTCTAGCCACTCTATGCAATTAAAAGCATAAATTCCAATATGACTACCTTTTTTTATCCCAAGTTTTTTTAGGGCATTTGCTGCTTTATTGGTTCTTGCATCCAACTCTTTATATGTTAAACGAGTTGACCCAAGCACAACTGCTTCTCTATCAGGAATTCTATCTACAACTCCTTCAAATATGTCGGCAGCATTAAATTCCATTAGACGTTTGTAGAATGATTTTCCCAATAGGGATCTCTTAATCTTCTTTTATACAACTTGCCATTCTCATCTCTAGGAAGTTTTTCAATAAAATCTATGCTTCTTGGTAGCTTCATTTTTGCAAGATTTTCTTGAGCAAACTCCATCAACTCAGCAAGCAATTCATCTGAAGAATCAAAATTTTGATTAAGCTCTACAACTGCTTTAACTTCTTCCCCCCATTCTTCGTTAGGAATTCCAAATACAGCGACATCAGCTACAGCAGGATGCATCAGAAAAGCGCTCTCAATCTCCGCCGGGTATATGTTGGCCCCGCCAGAAATAATCATATCTATCTTCCTATCACATAAAAATAAATATCCTTCATCATTTAAATACCCAATATCACCCACAGTAAAATAAACCTGGTCATCAAATATCAGTCTCTCTTTTTTTGTTTTTGCTTGATCGCCCTTGTACTCAAATTTTGTTGCTTCACCAAGTTTCATAAAGACTGTGCCTTGATTATCCACCTCAGCCTCAGTTCCATCATCATTAATGATTTTGATTTCAGCTCCTGGCCATGCTTTACCAACTGTTCCGGGAAACTGAGACCATGAACTAGCATCGACAACTGTTCCGCCTCCTTCTGTGGCAGCATAATATTCCCATATGGAATTTCCCCACCATTTAATCATTGCTTGTTTGGTATGAATTGGGCAGGGTGCTGCAGCATGAATCATGGCCCGAGTTGATGAGCAATCATATTTTTCTCTGATTTCATCGGGAAGCTGTAACAATCTATGAAATTGAGTTGGAACCATATGACTGGTTGTAACCTTGTATTTATCAATTAGGTAAAGCATTTGCTCTGCGTTAAATTTTTCCATCAACACAACAGAATGCCCATAATGTAAAGCTGCTGAAGAGTGGACAAGGACTGCAGTGTGATACAAAGGCGATCCTACAATGTGAACATTATTTTCTTGCGGTTGAATTTCAAAGAAGCTAAGTATCATTGCAAACATACTTAAAACATCATCAGGGTCTCCAGGAATTAATGCGCGTTTTACACCTTTAGGCTTTCCGGTTGTTCCAGATGTATAGTTCATAACTTGACCCGCAGTTCTTTCTTCTGGGTTGGTGATTGGTTGGGAGCTGATAAATTCATCTAAATGAGTAAAGCCACTCATTTGGGTAGTACTTATACAGCCTTGCTCTGGAAAATTAATAGCTGACACTGCTTTTTGGCAAGCCTCTTCCATAGCAGGCACTTCACCAGATGCAATGAATGCTTTAGCCCCTGAATCTTCAAGAATATATGCTATCTCTGGTCCAGCTAGATGCCAATTTATAGGAACCATATAAAAACCGGATTGTGCACAAGCTAAGTAAGATATGTAGTATTCAACTGAGTTAGGTAATACAGTTGCTACAACATCTCCACTTTTAACTCCAAACTCTCTTAATGCATGAGTTAATTGATTGGTTTTTGCGAGAAGCTCACCTCTTGTCCAAATCTTTTCAGACGGTTCAACTATAGCAATTTCATCTGGGTGTGAATTTGCAAATCTATAAAAACCTAATTCGCTCATTTATCTCTCTTTGTATATTTATTGATCTAATAATTCTAACTTTGGTAATCCATTAATGTAACCTAATAATATAAATTTCTGTGTAATAATGATTCCCAAATGGACACCCTGTTTAGCAATTTAAATCAAGAAACTTTATGGTTATTGGTTGTTTTCTACGATTTGTCACTAGCTATTTTTCTATATAGATTCTTTGGTAAGTATGGTTTGTATTGTGCTGTAATCCTTGGAATAGTCCTTGGTAATCTTCAAGGTGGAAAAGTTAGCGAATTAACTCTATTTGGAATGCAGTTCAATGTCAGTATGGGCGCAATTTTATATTCAGGCATTTACTTTGCCACAGATCTTTTGAATGAGAAATTTGGAAAAGATGAAGCTAATCGAGCTGTAATGCTTGGATTTGTTGCAAACATAGCAGTAATGCTTACCTTGGTGCTTAGCACTAAGTTTCTACCTTCAGATTTAACTGGATCGGCTGCAGAGGTCCATAATGCTATTTCAGTTCTAGCGTACTATTCACCTATTTTTATTATTGGCTCGTTGACCGCATACCTTGTTAGTCAAAGGTTTGATGTATGGTTTTTCCATTACTTAAAAAACTTAACGAATGGAAAAAAACTATGGCTTCGAAATAACCTCTCCACCATGGCATCTCAACTAATAGATACCTTGATATATCAATTTACTTGGGTTCTTGCTACAGATTTAACTTTTACTCAAGCCTTTGCCATCTCTATAGCAAAATATATTATTAAGGTGTTGATAGCTCTAATAGACACAATTTTTATTTACTGGGTGAGAAATTGGGAAATTAAATCTTAGTCTAGAAAACGCTTGTATGGATTATACTTATACCAAAACAAATTCTATTTAAACATATGTCTAATAAATCGAAAGAGGAGCTTCAAAACGAACTTTCACCTGAGTCTTATTATGTAACTCAGGAGAGTGGGACAGAGCGACCTTTTACAGGTCAGTATTGGAATCACGTCGAGGATGGAGTATACACTTGTATTTGCTGCGGTGAGACGCTTTTTAAATCTGAAACCAAATTTGATGCGGGCTGCGGATGGCCTAGTTTTTATGAAGCTGCAAATAATAATAAAATTAATGAATTAGAGGATTATTCTCTCTCAAGAGTTAGAACTGAGATTAGATGTTCAAGGTGTGATGCGCACCTTGGTCATGTTTTTACAGATGGTCCTCAGCCTACAGGTTTGAGGTATTGCGTTAATTCAGCAGCTTTACATTTTGAAAAAGAAACAACCTCAAATTAAGTGACCGACAAAACTGCTTATCAATTAAATTTTTTCTCAACCATTAAAGTGGGTGGCTGGACTTTTATCTCGAGAGTGGCTGGTTTAATTAGAGATGTCTTTACAACTAATCTTCTTGGAGCAAGTATTTTTCATGATATTTTTGTAGTTGTACTAAAAATCCCAAATGTTTTTAGAAAGTTTTTTGCTGAAGGAGCATTCAGCCAAGCTTTTATTCCAATATATTCTGAGTATTTAAGTAGTAATGAAGAGAAGGACAGCCAAGCTTTTCTAAATGCTTTGTTTGGTATTTTTCTTTCATCACTCTTTATATTTACTGCCTTAGCTTTATTGTTTGCACCGATATTTATTTTGATCTTTGCCCCTGGCTTTTATTTTGATACACAAAAACAGGATTTAGCTGTCAGCCTGTTAAGAATTATGTTTCCTTATCTTGCATTAATTTCTCTTGTAGCTTTTGCAGCGGGCATTCAGAATTCTCACGACAAATTTTCTATCCCAGCATTAACCCCTCTAATTTTCAATTTGAGTTTAATTGGTTCAGCTTGGCTAGTTGCTCCAAAAATAGAAATTCCAGTTATGGCTCTTGCTTGGGGAGTACTTCTAGCAGGATTTCTTCAATTACTTTTTCAGATTGCACCTTTGGCAACTATTAAAAAAATCCCTGTACCAAAAATTGATTTACAGAACCCAGGGGTCAAAAAATTTTTTATTCTCATTCTTCCAGCTATTGTTGCTGGTGGTATAGCTCAAATAAATCTTTTAATTGATACTATTTTTGCATCATTATTAATCACCGGAAGTCCAACTTGGCTATACGTATCAGATAGATTAATACAATTTCCAATGGGAATATTTGCTATTGCCATTGGCACAGTTCTATTGCCCAGTCTATCAAAAGCCTATGCTAAAAAAGAAATACAAGTTTTTACTAAGCAACTTGAGCATGCGTTTAAATTAATTTTTTTCCTAGCTATTCCTTCATTGATTGGATTGATTTTATTTGCATCTCCATTGCTGGCTACTATTTTTCAAAGAGGAGCTTTTTTATGGAGTGATGTACATCAGGCCAGTTTGAGCTTGATAGGTTTCTCATTAGGGTTACCCTTTTTTATGGCTATGAAAGTTTTGGTTCCAGCATTTTTTTCTAGGCAAAATACTAAAACTCCAATGTTGGTAGCTTTTTTTAGTCTATTAATTAATATTAGCTTGAACTATCTATTAGCATTTTATTTTGAATTAGGTCATTTGGGTTTAGCAATCGCAAGTTCTATTTCTGCAATAGCTAGTGTTATTATTTTAAGCCTTATTCTAAAAAGAGAGGGATTGATTTCTTTTTCTGGAATTTTCAGTGCTTTCACCTTGAAAGTGCTAATAGCTAGCGTTGCTTTGATATCTTTTTTATCAATTTTTAATCAATATTTTGATTTTGAATTATTTTCACAAGTGCAAAGATTTTTGCATCTGGGAGTTGCTGTCATTGGCTCTGCAACAATTTATTTTGGAGTAAGTTTTGTATTGGGCATCAGACCAGCTGATTTTAAATAATGTACTTAATTAGAGGAATAGGAAATATAGAAACTTTTAATAGAAGGTTTCCACATCAATCCATGAGTGGAACCATTGGTAATTTTGATGGATTGCATCTAGGGCATCAAGCCATACTTAAGCAGGTAAAAGACAAAGCTAAAGAAAGCTCGAGTGCATCTTTAGTTTTTTTTACAGAACCGCATGCTTCTGAGTATTTTGCTGCTAAAGATCAAAACTCTTCACCACCTCCAAGAATCTGTCCTTGGAGAGAAAAAGTGAAATTGCTTAAAAATTTTGGAATAGACTTCGCTTTTTTTCTTGAGTTCAACAAGTCTCTCAAAGCAATGACCCCACAAACTTTTCTTGATGAAGTCTTGGCCCAACTAAACTTAAAGCATTTAATTATTGGGGATGATTTTAGGTTTGGAGCGCAACGAGCAGGTGATTTTGAGCTCCTAAAAAATTGGGGTAATAGCAATGGAACAGAAGTCATTGCTAACCAAACTGTTTTATTGAATGGATCGAGAGTGAGCTCAACGAGAATAAGAGAGGCTATATTGCAAAGCAATTTTCAGCTGGCACAGGAATTGCTAGGACGACCCTATACATTTTCCGGAAAAGTGGTTTATGGCCAACAGCTAGGACGAACCATAGGCGTTCCTACAGCAAATCTTTGGATACCAAAGCAGAGACTCCCAATTGCAGGCGTCTATGCAGTCAAATGTCTTCTTGGGGGAGAGTTATTGAATGGAATTGCAAACATGGGAATTAGACCAACTGTGGATGGTTCGAAGCCCGTTCTTGAAATACACTTATTTAATTTTAATGAGTCTATATATGGACAAAGATTGACTGTAGAATTCACAAATAAACTTCGTGATGAGAAAAAATTTGATAACATTGACTTATTAAAAGAACAAATTCTTCTAGATATATCTCAAGCTAAACAAATATTGGAATAATTCTCTATGAGTAAAGAATATCGGGATACTTTAAATCTCCCTAAGACTGATCTATCCATGAAAGCGGGCTTACCAAGAAAAGAACCAGAGATTCTTGAATTTTGGGACTCCATAAATCTTTATCAAAAAATAAGAGAGCAAAATAATGGCAAAGAGCAGTTTATTCTTCATGATGGGCCTCCCTACGCAAATGGAGATATACATTTAGGGCATGCAGTTAATAAAACTCTTAAGGACATTACAATTAAATTTCAAAGCCTCATTGGAAAAGATGCCCCTTATGTTCCAGGATGGGATTGCCATGGCTTACCAATTGAGCTAAACGTTGAAAAGAAGCACGGAAAAGGTAGTGATCTTGTCAGGGACAAAAAATTATTTATTAATGCTTGTCGAGAATATGCACAATCTCAAGTAGATAAGCAAAAAGATGATTTTATTCGCTTGGGCGTTCTGGGAGATTGGGAAAATCCATACCTTTCATTGAATAAAAGTTTTGAGGCTGACACTGTTCGTGCATTAGGAAGGATTATTGCTAATGGGCATCTTGAAAAAGGTGAGAAACCTGTTCATTTTTGCATGGATTGCAGATCTGCTTTAGCAGAGGCAGAGGTAGAGTATATGGATAAAAGCTCTCATTCAATTGATGTAACATTCAAGGTTTTACCTCAATCCATAAATTCACTTTGTTCGTCATTCCAAGTTGAAAGACTTGAAGAGATTTATTTTGTTATATGGACAACAACACCTTGGACGATTCCATCAAATGTAGCTATCTGCATAAATGAAGACATCGAATATGTTTTGGCAAAAGCTAAAAATGCACACTTTGTAATTGCAAAAGACCTATTAGACTCATGCTCAGAAAGGTGGGGTATCAAGCTTGAAATTCTAGGGTCTGTAATTGGAAAGGATATTGAAAATATCTCAATGGCTCACCCTTTATATGAAAGAGAATCTAAGCTTCTTCATGGCGATCATGTCACCACAGAGAGCGGAACAGGTTGTGTTCATACAGCACCAGCTCACGGGTTAGATGATTATTTTATCTGTATAAAGAATGGACTTGAATCAGTGAAGGCTTTAGATAATCGTGGGCTTTTTAAAGAAGACTATGGCCCCTTAAGTGGGCTGAGCACCAAAAAAGGAGATCCTGTAGTAATTGATTTGTTGGAACAAAGCAACTCATTACTTGCTCACAAACAATATGATCATTCTTATCCGCACTGTTGGAGGCATAAAACTCCTGTCATTTTCATGTCAACACCACAATGGTTTATTTCTATGAAAAAATCTGGTCTTAGCGATGGAGCAATCAATGCTGTCAAAGATGTAAATTGGGAGCCAAGCTGGGGAGAAGAAAGAATTCTATCAATGCTGGAGGACCGTCCTGATTGGTGTATCTCAAGGCAAAGAAATTGGGGTGTTCCAATTACCTTAATTATTCACAATCAAACTGGTGAGATCCATCCAAAGCAAAACATACTTTTTAATCAAATTGCAGATGTGATAGAGAAAGAAGGAATTGAGGGTTGGGATAATCTAAAGCTAGATTCATTGATTGATGATGCTGAATCTTATTCAAAGGTCCATGATACTTTGGATGTATGGTTTGATTCTGGTGTAACCCATATGTGTGTTTTAGACAAGCTATATGGTGCAGATGTAGTTGCAGATCTATATTTAGAGGGTTCTGACCAACACAGGGGCTGGTTTCAGTCATCTTTATTGACTGGGATTGCCACTAATGGAATGGCTCCGTATCGATCTGTTTTAACTCACGGATTTGTGGTTGATGACGAGGGGAGAAAACAATCTAAATCTCTCGGTAATACAATTGCACCTCAAAAAATTTGGGATACATTGGGAGCTGATATTTTAAGATTATGGATTGCTTCAACGGACTTCAGAAGCGAAATGGTTGCCTCAGATGAAATATTTAAGAGAGTTTCAGATCAATATAGAAGAATTAGAAACACATTTAGGTTTCTGCTTGGAAATATCAATGATTTTGATGTAAAAAAAGATTCAATTGAGTTTAATAACTTGCTTGAATTAGATAAATGGATTTTGTATGAACTTGCTGAGTTGCAAGATGATGTTGTTGGGCTCTATAAATCTTATTCTTATCATCAAGCTATGCAGAGAATACATAATTTCTGCGTTAATCAACTTGGCGGCATTTATTTGGATATTATCAAGGATAGGCAATATACAACCCAAAAAGATTCTGAAATTAGAAGATCAGCGCAAACCGCAATGCAAATAATCATTAATCAGTTAGTCGTATTAATTTCACCTGTACTATCTTTTACCGCTGAGGAGATCTGGCAAGGAAATAATTTTCTGCTAAAAGATGCTGACTCTGTATTTTTAACTACTTTAAAAAATCTTGAAGATATCAAAACTGAGCTATCAAAAGAAAATTGGAAAAGATTGCTTGAAATAAAGGAGGAGGTTAATCAGAGTATCGAGGAGGCAAGAACTGCTGGAGTTATCAAAGGCTCATTAGATGCATCAATTGAGCTAATTCTAGATTCTAATGATTATAAGTTAATCGAGAAATATGCCTCTGAAATACATTTCTTTTTTATAGTATCTAAATGCAATATTTTAGAAGGAGAAACTTTGAAGGTTTCGGTAATTAAATCATCTGCAGAAAAATGTGTAAGATGCTGGCATAGACATGAATCTGTTGGGTCTAGCGCTAAGCATCCTGAGCTATGTATTCGATGTGAGCAAAATTTAGATGGTCCTGGAGAGGATAGAAAGTTTGCTTAGTATTAAAAAAGGTTACTTTTTTATATTTCTTTTAATTGTTATTGATTTAGCAGCTAAATATTTTGCTGAAGAATATTTAAGTTTTGGTCAGGCAGTCCCATTGATCCCAATTTTAGATTTACTACTGGTTTATAATTCAGGAATTGCTTTTAGCATTTTGGATTATAATAATTCGTTCTTAAGCTTTGGTTTATCCCTCATTGGATTGATCATCGTAGCCTATCTCCACTCGCTATATAAAAATGAAGAAACGTTAAAAAATCGTTTTTCACTAATCTTAATTATCTCGGGAGCACTCGGAAATATTCTTGATAGATTGGCAGATGGAGTGGTGACTGATTTTTTATTTTTCCACATTGGCAATACCTCATTTTTTATTTTTAATTTTGCTGATGCGTTTATTTCAATTGGAGCAGCACTATTTTTCTTGACGGAGTTTAATAAATTTCTTCAAAATAGATCAAAATGAAGACCAAAGTTTTATTAGCAAATCCAAGAGGATTTTGTGCTGGTGTAGATCGAGCAATTGATATCGTTAACCAAGCTTTAAAAAAATTTGGACCACCTATCTATGTTCGTCATGAAGTTGTTCATAATAAGGCTGTCGTAGAAGAATTAAAATCCAAAGGCGTCATATTTGTTGATGAGCTCAGTGAAGTCCCTCAATCCTCCCATGTTATTTTTAGTGCTCATGGAGTATCCGAGAAGGTTGAGAAAGAGGCAGCAGAATTTAATTTACTTTCTTTCGATGCTACATGTCCTCTTGTAACCAAAGTTCACAGTGAGGTTCAGCGCCATGTCAGGGCTGATAGAGATATTATTTTAATTGGTCATGAGGGGCACCCTGAGGTGGAGGGAACGCTAGGAAGACATAACCCCATAGATTCAAATAGTAAAATTTATCTCGTGCAAGATGAGGCAGAAGCTAAATCATTAACTGTTTCGCAGCCTGAAAATCTTGCATATGTAACACAAACGACTCTCAGCCTTGATGATACTATTGCTATAGTAAAAATTTTATATGAGCAATTTCCTAAAATTCTAAAACCAAAAAGCGATGATATTTGTTATGCAACTCAAAATAGACAGGATGCAGTAAAGCAACTTGCTTTAGAGAGTGAGTTTATTGTTGTTATAGGTTCAAGAAATAGCTCTAACTCAAATCGTTTAAAAGAATTGGCTGAGAAGTGTGGTGCTAGTTCAATCTTGATAGATTGCGCTGAAGAGCTTGATTTTAAATCTCTATCTAAATATAAAAGTATTGGTATAACAGCTGGAGCATCCGCCCCAGAATCAATTGTTCAGAGTGTGGTGCAAGCAATAAACCTCGAATTAAATACTGTTGCCAAAGAATTAGGTGAAAATAAAGAAAATATATATTTTAGACTGCCTCCAGAGTTACGCTGATCTTTAAGATAAAAAATATTTTATGTCTTAAATATCATCCATTACACTGTTTCTATGTCTAGAGGAAAAAGATGATATCTCAAAATGGCATTATTGATGTTGCAGAATTTTGCCCATCTCCTAATTTTGATGAAAGACCAAATAATGATTCAATTGATTTAATTGTCATACATGCTATTAGCCTTCCAGCGGGTCATTATAATACTCAGCTAATTAAAGATTTGTTTTTAAACTGCTTAGATCCAGGCAAAAATGAGTTTTTAGGATCGATTAAGGATCTCAAAGTGTCTTCCCATTTTTTAATTACACGTGAAGGAAAATTGATTCAGTTTGTGCCCACTAATAAGAGAGCTTGGCATGCTGGCATTTCTTCATACAAAGGTCGGGAGAACTGTAATGACTTTTCAATAGGTATTGAGTTAGAAGGTTGCGATGACGAGGCCTTTGAAAAGCAACAATATCAGTCTTTATCAGAGTTAATTAATTTTTTATCCATCGATTTAAAGATTAACAAACAAAATATTGTTGGACATGCAGATATAGCCCCAGGCAGAAAAACTGATCCAGGGCCATTTTTCGACTGGACTTTATTACAATCATTGCTATGAGAAGAAAGTTATTAGGTATTTTGTTGCTTGGTTTTGCTTCTGGCCTTCCTTATATGCTTGTTTTCTCTACCTTAACAGCTTGGTTGAGAGACGTTGGTATTTCTTTAACAGAAATTGGTTTTTTTGCCTGGCTGGTTCTCACATACTCCTTAAAATTTTTATGGGCACCATTTGTGGATAGATATTCAATCCCAGGATTTAAAGTTTTTGGAAAAAGAAGGGGATGGATTCTTTTTTCCCAATCAGTGATATTTTTATCATTAATTGGAATGAGTTTAGTGGACCCACTTCAAAATATTCAAATATTAGCACTGTTCGCATTTTTTGCAGCCTTTTTTGGTTCAATACAAGATGTTGCTGTAGACGCATTAAGAATCGAGATCGGTGAAGCAAAGGAGCAAGGTGATTTAGCAGCCAGTTATCAGTTGGGCTATCGAGTTGCTATTCTTGTTGCAACATCTATGGCATTAATTTTTGCTGACTTATACAGCTGGGCCTATGTATATCAATTAATGGGTTCCCTTATGCTAATAGGATCAGCAGGAGCATTGATATGTTACGAACCAAATAATCGGGAAATTGCTATTTTAAGATTTGATGAGGCTCTCTTGGAAGCTTTCAGAGACTTCTTCAATCGATTTGGTTTATGGTCTGCAGCTTTGCTTTTGTTAATAATCTCGACATATAGGCTCACCGATATTGTGATGGGGCCTATGGCAATGCCTTTTTATTTAGATTTAGGATTTTCAAAAACTGAAATAGGGGCTCTTGTGAAAACTATAGCTCTTTTTGGATCAGTTATTGGGTTTTTCATTGGTGGCTTATTAATAAAAAGAATCTCTTTGTTTAATGCGCTGCTATTTGGAGGTTTATGTGTCTTATTTACTAATTTATTTTTTGCCTATGTTGCGAGCGCTCAAGCAAATATTTCTCTTCTATCTCTAATTGTTGGTTTAGATAGTTTTGCAGCAGGCCTGGTTGGAACTGTGAACATTGCTTTTTTAACTAGTTTGGTTTCAAAAAAATTTACTGCAGTACAGTATGCTATGTTGACATCATTCATGATGCTACCAGGAAAATTTTTTAGTGGTTTTTCAGGTATTCTGGCTGATTATTTCGTGTCAAATTCGTCGTTAGAAATTGGTTGGACATACTTTTTTTATACTACTTCGGCTATGTCTATTCCCGCACTATTATTAATTATGATTTATAAAAAAAAATATGCAGCTAATTCTGTATAGTTTTAGGTTCATTCTAGGAATTTCTATAATATTAATATCATTTTTTTCTATTCAAGAGATTGAGGTTGAACCCTCAGTTAATTTTGGTGACAAATTGCTCCATTTTTCTTGTTTTTTATACCTAACTATTATTACTTGGCTTAGTAGAATTATTAACAAGGAATTATGGCTTTATGTTATAGTCCTCGCCTATGGAATTTTGATTGAGATAGTACAGATGTATATACCTTATCGATCTTTTGAATTTTTAGACATTTTTGCTGATTTCGTAGGAATTTTAGCAGGAAGTCTCTTCATAAATTTCTATAAAGATTTATATAATAAGTATTGAATTAAAATTTTTAATCCATACATAATTCTTAGCCTATAGTTATAAGGCTTATTGTTATTTTAAAAGCAGGAGATTTGCAATGAAATTGAAACCTTTACACGATAAAGTTTTAGTTAAAAGAACAGATGAAGAACAAACTACGCCAGGTGGAATTGTTTTGCCTGGCTCAGCTGCAGAAAAGCCTTCTCAAGGTGAAGTTGTTGCTGTTGGGCCTGGAAAGAGACAGGATAACGGTGAAGTGGTCCCAATGGGCGTTAAGGTTGGCGACTTAGTGATATTTGGTCAGTATGGTGGCAACGAAGTAAAAATAGACGGCGATGAATATCTTATTCTCAGTGAGAGCGATATTTACGGCATTTTCAGTTAATAATTAGGAGAATAAAGATATGTCAGCGAAAGATGTAAAATTTGGAGATTCCGCAAGAGTAAAAATGCTTCAAGGTGTTAATATTCTTGCAGATGCAGTTAAGGTTACCCTTGGTCCTAAGGGAAGAAATGTTGTCTTGGATAAGTCCTTTGGTGCGCCAACTGTTACTAAAGATGGTGTTTCAGTTGCTAAAGAGATTGAATTAGAAGATAAGTTTGAAAATATGGGCGCTCAGATGGTCAAGCAGGTCTCTTCACAAACTTCAGATGAAGCAGGAGACGGAACAACAACAGCTACTGTTCTTGCTCAATCCATTGTTAATGAAGGTCATAAATCTGTTGCAGCCGGAATGAATCCGATGGATTTAAAGAGAGGTATTGATAAAGCAATCTCAACCGCAGTTGAATTTGTTGAGAAGTTGAGCGTGCCTTGTTCTGACGATAACACTATTGCGCAAGTTGGAACTATTTCTGCAAATGGTGATCAAGATGTTGGTGGAATTATTGCAGAGGCAATGGAAAAGGTTGGAAAGGAAGGTGTGATTACTGTTGAAGAAGGTAATGGTATTGACAATGAGCTAGATGTAGTTGAAGGAATGCAATTTGATAGAGGTTACTTATCTCCATACTTTGTTACTAACCAAGACAATATGACATCTGAGCTTGAGAATCCATTCATTCTCCTGCATGACAAGAAAATTTCAAATATTAGAGATATGTTACCTTTGTTAGAATCAGTGGCTAAGGCAGGAAGACCTCTATTGATTATTGCTGAAGATATAGAAGGTGAAGCTCTTGCAACACTTGTAGTTAACAACCTTAGAGGAACAGTTAAAGCAGCAGCATGTAAAGCTCCTGGTTTTGGAGATCGAAGAAAAGCTATGCTCGAGGACATTGCAATCCTAACCGGTGGCACTGTAATTTCTGAGGAAGTCGGGCTTTCTCTTGAAGGCGCAACGATTGAAGATTTAGGCACAGCAAAAAGAGTGTCATTAGACAAAGACAATACAACTATTGTTGATGGTGCTGGCGATCAAAAAGCTATAGCAGCTAGAGTTAATCAAATAAGAACTCAAATAGAAGATACTTCTTCTGACTACGACAGAGAAAAGTTACAAGAACGAGTTGCAAAACTAGCTGGTGGAGTCGCTGTCATTAAAGTTGGAGCTGGTTCTGAAATAGAGATGAAAGAAAAAAAAGCAAGAGTTGAAGATGCTTTGCATTCAACGCGAGCTGCAGTTAAAGAGGGCATTGTTCCTGGCGGAGGCGTTGCTTTGGTAAGAGCGCTGGAGTCACTTACAAAGCTTAAAGGTGATAATGATGATCAAAATGTCGGCATAAATATTGTCAGAAAAGCATTTGAAGCGCCTCTAAGACAAATTGCTGCAAATGCTGGTGAAGAATCATCTGTTATTGTTGCAAATGTCATTGATGGTGAAGGATCCTATGGTTTTAATGCAGCAAATGGTCAATATGGCGATATGATAGAAATGGGTATTCTCGATCCTGCAAAAGTTACCAGAACTGCACTTCAAGCAGCTGGATCAGTTGCTGGAATGATGATCACCACTGAAGCCATGGTTACTGATATGCCTCAAGATGACTCTGCTGCACCCGCTATGCCAGATATGGGCGGAATGGGCGGCATGGGTGGAATGCCAGGTATGATGTAAGTTATTTTCCATTACTTAAAAAAAACGGGGTTTATTCCCCGTTTTTTTTTGCAAGATATATAATTATTTAATCACAACTTTAATTTTAGGAGTTCGAATATGGAAGCGTATCTTGGAACAGTACTAATCAGATTTGCTCACATTCTTTTTGGAGTGCTTTGGATAGGCCTGCTTTATTATTTTAATTTTGTTCAAACAGAATATTTTAAAGAATCAGAAGCTTCAGCCAAGTCTGATGTTGTTCAAAAATTAGTCCCAAATGCCTTATGGTATTTTCGATGGGCAGCAGCATTTACATTTTTAACCGGTTTGTATCTTTTATATTGGCTTAGCATTACTGTCAATGTTGGCATTGTCCTAGGCGCATTGATGGGAACTATAATGGCTGCAAATGTATGGTTTGTTATTTGGCCTAACCAAAAGAAGGTTATTGCAGGAGCTCCAGATGCAGCAGAAGCCGGTGCTAAAGCTGGACTGGCATCTAGAACCAATACTTTATTTTCATTACCTATGCTTTATTTAATGGTCTTTTCTGCTCATGGCGGAAGCTTGCCTATGATTGCTGCTACAGATATGACTGGTTTGTGGATAGGGATAGCAATTATTTTGCTGATTGAGGCTAATGCATTATTTGGAAAAATGAACTCACTCATTACCTCTGTCAAGGCCGTAATTCATTCTGGATTATTGCTAACAGTTATATTTGGTATCTTGGTTCATTATTTATGATTTTTTATAAAAAAGGGGAGTTTAGCTCCCCTTTTTTTTGATCTTAACTTTTGAAATAGAGTTATCTTCGATATCTAAAATCTCTATTCTATAACCATTAATCTCCAAGCAAACATTTTCTTGAGGAATTTGATCTAGGTAATCAGTAATTACACCATTTAATGTTTTTGATCCATCCTCATCAATATCCCAGCCCATAAAGTTATTTAATTCCCTAATTTTTGAATTTCCATCAGCTATAACTGATCCATCTTTTTTTCTTATAAACCCTTTCTCTAAATCAGCTCTAGCAGCACCAAACTTGCCAACTATTTCGTTAAAAATATCTTCCATTGTTAATAAGCCTTGTATTTCTCCATACTCATCAACTACTAATCCAAGATTGTTATCTTGGTTTTGAAATTGATTTAGTTGAACAGAAAGCGTTGTAGTTTGGGATATGAAGGTAGTGTCAAAAAGAAGGTCTTTTACATCTAATTCATCTTCAAGCGCCTCTATAAATTGGTGAGAATCTTTGAGATGTAGCATTCCAATAATACTATCAATAGATTGTTTAAAAACTGGGAGTCTGCTGTAGTATGAGGAAGCTATAATTTTTTGAGCATCTTCAATGCTTTTTGTGATATCTATTCCAATAATCTCTGCATGCGGAGTCATAATATCTTCAACGGTTAATTCTTCCATCCCCAAAATTGATGAGAGCATCTCACGAGATTGATTTGGTATTAAATCTCCATGCTCTTCTAATAATGTTCGTAACTCATCTGAATTTAAATCATCATTTGAAGTTGACTCCATTGGATCAATGTTAAAAACCTTCAATATTCTGGAGCTAACTATATTTGTTAACCATACTAAAGGTTTGAAGAGAATAACTAATGTCTTTAATAACCAGGAAGATTTAGTTGCAAAGTTTTCTGGATAGACACTTGCAATGGTCTTGGGAGTTATCTCAGAAAAAATCAATATAACTAGAGTCAAAATAATTGAGCCCAATAAAACATTACCATTAAAATAATCAATCATTATGATTGTGACTATTGCAGAGGCTAATATGTTGGCAAAATTATTGCCTATCAAGATTGAAGACAGCAAAATATCTGGCCTTTGTAAAAGTTTAAGAGCTCTTCTTGCGCCTTTAGCATCCTTGGAAAGATTTCGTAATTTAATTTTATTAGATGCCATCATCCCTGTTTCAGATCCTGATGAAAAGGCTGAAAAAATTAGCAGGACAAATACCGCTAGAAATAAGAAAGAAATAGAGTTAGTGCTCAAGAAGATTTTATACGTAGTTTATTAAAATAATTGTATTACCAAAATATGCCAGAAGGACCATGGCAAAAGAAAGAATAGTTCCTCTAACTGCATATCGTACTTTTAAGTGCGCATATTTTACCCCTAAAAACGTAAGCATATAAATAATAAGAGCAAAACCAGTAAAAATAATTTTAAATATCAATTCCATATCTAGCTCACCAAGAACCATAAGTCCAGAAATAAGAGACAGCACTATCCCTCCAAGCCCAAATCCAATTAGGGCAAATATCTCGTTATATTCTCTTTCGACAGACTTAGCATTAGATCCAATTTCACCTTTTTTTATCTTTGTGATGTGTCTTTCAAGTAATGTTGTTTCAAAAAAAGTCACAATTAGTATTACTATGCTGAAGCTTGTAGCAGCAACATGAAGTCCTAGGACGGAAAAGCCTTTTGATGAAATCATGAAGCCAACTATCAATAACAATGATAAAAATAGGCCTATATAGATTTGTTTTGAGGACTTCAATACAGCCCTAGATATGAAATAGGCAATCAAAGCAATTAATGTAGTTATTGGAAATGACACAATCTTATTTTTTTT
>CEQX01055650.1_pt1 | contig 22572 bp, 23 predicted proteins | sample 356261 | NCBI WGS metagenome assembly CEQX01 (sample SAMEA2621076, study PRJEB7988) | marine metagenome | isolation source: saline water (ENVO:00002010), including | reverse complement strand
ATTCTATATCTATCTTGACCATCTAATTTATCTTCCCATCGATTAGGCTCATCACCCCACATTATCTCAAGCATTTTTGAAGGCTCTTTCTTAAGTATTAGGGAAGTTTCTGTCGCAAGTTGCTTTGCTTTAGTTGGTGACCATATTTCAGGAATGCCAGCATGAGTAATATAAAATGTTTTTTTTGATGATTGTTCGAAGAATTCTATAAAAAAGGGTTTATTTTTAAGCCATTCAAAAATTTTTTTATTATTATTGGACTCAACTACTTCTTTTAGTTTTCCCTTGGCTTTGTCTATGCTTAAAAGATAAAGCAAATATAGATCATGATTACCTAAGACCGTTGTAATGTTGGAATCAGCCATGCAAAAGTTTAAGACCGAAAGAGAGTCAGGACCTCTATTTACTAAGTCACCCACAAGGATGATTTTATCAACGTCTTTTTTGTAATTAATTTTATTAAGCAAATTTATAAATTGATTAAAACAACCATGGATATCTCCGATAACGTATGTGCTCATTCAAATATTACTTTCCTTAAAAATTGAAATAAATTCCTCAATTGATAGCTCTTCTGCTCTTGCTAACGGATTTATTGCAAGTTTATGAAAGTTTATATTAAATTTTTTTAGGTTGTTCTTGATGCTTTTTCTTTTATTTGCAAAAGATTGATCTATCAATGCTGAAAAACCAATATATTCTTTAATTGAGATAAGTGGCACTGATCGAGGTATAAGTCTGATAAAGGAAGATTGAACTTTGGGTTTTATGTCAAATGATTCTGGCGGAACATCAAACAAAACAGCAGTTTGAAAAAAAGCTGAAATCTTTACTCCAAGCCTTCCCCATTCCCCCTTATGATTTGAACTACAGATCCTATTAGCAACTTCTTTTTGCACCAAAAAATGCATATCTTCAATCATATTAAAATATTGCAATAGTTTAATAATGATCTGAGTTGAAATATTGTATGGAAGGTTGCCTACGATTCTGTATTTGTCTTTACTTAAAAATTTTAAGGTCTCTTTTAATACATCCCCATGAATAAATTGATATTCAGAACTACTGTATTTTTTGTTAAGTAGGTCTATATTTTTTCTGTCAATATCCATTGCAATAATTTTTATATTTTCTCTGAGCAATTTTTCAGTAAGAGCGCCAGTTCCTGGACCGATTTCAAAAAATAGATTATTTTTCTGAGGATTTATAGCCTGCTCAATCTCAAAGAGAATCACTGGATCGATCAGATAATTTTGACCTAATTTTCGTCTATGAGATCTCTCTGTCATCAAAGCTGAAGTTCGGCAAGATTTATAGCTTCTTTTATTGATCCGAGGTTTGGTTTAATTTTGCCAGCAATTTCTAGTGCTGTTCCGTGATCAACAGAAGTTCTAACTATGGGTGTGCCAAGTGTAATATTGACAGCTTTTCCAAAGCTTAAGGCTTTTAATACTGGTAACGCTTGATCATGATACATAGCAAGATATGCATCAGTTTCGATTAATTGATCGTTATTGAAGGCTGTATCTGCCGATCTTGCATAAGAGACTTTAATCCCCATTTCTTTGCATATTTTTACTGCTGGATTAATTTTTAATAATTCCTCCTTACCGATTTTTCCGTCTTCACCAGCATGCGGATTTAAACCAAGAACTTTTATAGAAGGATTCTCTATTTTAAAATTACTCTTCAGTCCAGAATTTAAAATTTTAATTATTTCTATAAGTTTTGATTTTTGAATCTTTTTTGGAACTTCTGCAAGAGGAATGTGAGTTGTGGCAAGTGCTACTTTTATGTTTTTTGCTGCAAGAAGCATGACCACTTCTTTTGATTTGGTTTGCTTTTTTATCCATTCAGTATGTCCTTGAAAATATTTGAAACCGCCCTCGATAATATTGCTTTTTTGAATTGGGCCAGTAACCAAGCCTATTTTTTTATTCTTTAAGGCTTGATCAATTCCAAAGTTAAGATTTTTAATAACATACTGAGCATTATCTGGATTTAACTTTCCAGGAGCATAATCTTTGCATTTAGCTACCTGAAAAAATTGAATAACACCTTTTTCGTTTTGAACAGCTTTGTTTAATGATTTAATTTCCTTAAATTTAATCTTTAAATTTAGTATTTTTGCTCTATGCCTCAGTAAGTTGACATCAGCAATGCAAACTAAATTTACACTCAATTGTTCCCAGAATTTCAGTTTTGATATATGTAGAATTGAATCAATACCAATACCTGCAGGTTCACCGGGAGAGTAAAGTAGTTGTTTCAATCTAACTCTTTGAATTCTACAAATGCTTCAGAGCGAATAGTTCTAAGTGTATTTTCAAGCTCTTCATCAAATTTTCTAGCAAATAAAATGCCATAGGCTCTATCTCTTATAACTTCTTCAGTCAGATCTTCAGTACGTTTATCAAGAACTTGAAGAAAATGAAAACCAAATTCTGATTCGAAAACTGGAGAAATTTCGTCAATGGGAGATGCTAGCATCATTTTCTCAAATGCAGGAGCTGTAGTACCAAGGCTTAACCAATCCAGATCACCACCTCGTGATGCTGATCCGGGATCTTCTGAAAACTCTCTGGCAAGCAAACTAAAATCTTCACCTGCGAGAACTCTATTCCTGACATCTTCTAATTCCTTCCTTGTGAACATTTCATCTCTAAGTTTGGTTTCCATCATTAGAATATGTCGCACATTCCACTGCTCTTCAAATCGGACTAAATCTCCTCTTTTGTCCTCAAGTTTTAAGATATAAAAACCAGAGCCAGCTTCCAAAGGATCGGAAATAAAACCTTTCTTTTTTCCTTTGAGCGCACTAGCAAATAATGAGGGCATATCAGCTAGATTTCTCCATCCCATTTCTCCACCAAAAGCAGCATTATTACTCTTAGATTTTGACTTAGCCAGTTCAGCAAAGTCTCCACCATCATTTATCTCTTGAATTAAGTCCACTGCTTGTTTTTCACTAGATACAAGTATCTGTCTAACAAACAATTCTGGCGACAATTGGTTTATAACTCCCTCGGTTGCGAGGAAGCCATTAAGCTCTTGTTCAGTGATATCAATTTCCCTTCCAACTCTTCCTCTTTGAACTCGCTGAATGATCATTTCTTCTCGAACCTGTTCTCTTAAATCCTTGTAAGACTCGCCCTCAGACTCTATTGTCTCTATGAACTCTTCTAAGCTTAATTGATTACTCTGTGCGATATTTTGAAATGATGCGTTGAGCTCGGTATCACTAACTCTTATACCAGCTCTGTCAGCCATTTGAAGCTGTAACTCTTGAATAATCAGGCGTTCATGAACTTGCTCTAAGAGCACCTCGTCAGGTGGTAAAGCAGCACCTTGCTCAGAATATCTTTTTTTTATATTTTGCATCATAACTTCAACCTGAGATTCAAGCACGACACCCTCACCAACAATAATTGCTACTCTGTCGAGGATTTCAATTTTTGCTGAAATTAATGAAGCCATCATAAAAAATGGCAACAAGATAATTATTTTTAGTTTCATTATTTTCGTTATTTTTGATTTAACACACTAAAGGTCTAAAAAAGCATTAGAGAAGAACCTATTTATTCTTTTGTTTGCTCCTGTAAGACCTTAAGTTCAAATTCAAAGTTAATTCTACTTTTGTTTTCAATTGAAATCATATTTTCCCAATAAATTTCGTTAAGTTCTTGAGACTGAATGTTCAAAAAATTATATTTAGAAAGTCTTTTATCAGACGCATATATTTTAAAAGCAAGACAACAGTTTTCAAAACCAAAACCAAAATAAGTCTCTATATTTTTTTTTGACACTAAATCTTTACTTATTCCACCAATAATTTTGTAACCTGATGGCAAAAGACGCACTATAGATAACTCGGAATAATCCAATTCATTTTTAAAATCTAATAGGGGAATGTTTCTCTGGAAATTCCTTGAAATCCTCATGCTCATTTCTGGGCGATTAATTTGTAATCCCATTTCTCCATAATTGAGAGAATTTCTTTTTTGTGAGTAATTCGCAGCAACATATGTTTTTAGATTATTGTTTTCAAAAGATAGCTTTGAACCAATTTGACTATCTTTTCCCATTGGGGTTCTTAACATATTATTAATAACCTTACTTGCCTCTAGTTCATGCTTTTTTATTAACTGGAAAGCAAATTTGTGATTATTTTTTGTTCTTTTTTGCCAGTTAAGCTTGGCTGCTAGAAATTCAGTATCAGGAACTCTATCTTTTCCAAAAAAGTATTCATTTCTAAGTATGTTTAGATTGCCCGAATTCCGTTGATGAAGATCAAAAATAGGATCTAAGCTTTGATCTTTATAATTGGTTTTTTGAAAAACAAATTCAGGTTTAATTAATGAAATCCCTGAGACTGATAATTTTTTTAATATCGTTGAGATATTTATTTTCACTGAAGGTATTGAAGATGAAATAGACTTTGAGTTTTTTTCATCAAGATTGTATTTTTTATGCAATGTTGAGCCATTGATTGCGATATTAAAATATTTTAAATCGTAGAGAACTTCAGCTCCAATTTCAGCCATTGACCTTTTTCCAGTTTCAGGAATTGAGTTACTACTTAAAAATTGATTTATTGTTTTATCAATATCAAAATTTGAGTAATCTAAATTAGAAAAAAATGAAAATTTTGAGCCGTTGTTCAAATATTCAATTTGAATGCCGGGTTTTTTAACCAATCCATTGTTGATAAACGGATTTAAGCTTTGATACCCATCTCGAGTTAAGCTAACGGAAAGGTTCTTTGAAAATAAATTCATTGAAAATGTTTGATTGAGATAATGATCCCTTTGATCTGCAATATTTGTAATGCTAGATGGCAAATCAAGCAACATCATAGAGTCAGATGATTTAGACCAATCAATGTAAGTTGTAAAATTTAAAAACTGCCTTTTCTCTTTTAATCGAAATGCCCATCTTTGGTCTTCTTTGCTAGTAAAATCTTTTTTATATTGTTTATCTGTTGGAAAAAATATTACATCTAAATAATTTTCAGACTTAGTATTTGTAAGATAACGATAATTTCCTTCAATACCAGCACCTCTATCATTAAGTATTCTTGGTGCAATGGTCATATCCGATCTATCAGATATTACCCAAAAATATGGCAAAAAAAGATCCAAGCCATCAGATGTGAAGTTTAGCTCTGGTTCCAAAAAACCACTCAATCTTTTTGTGGTTGCTGGGAAGGGGAGATATGGAAGCGCGAGAATTCTTTTATTAAAAATCTTAAGCTTCATATCTTTAATGTGTCCACGATCTGAATTTTCATCAATATTTATACTTTCCGCTTCAATTTCCCAGCCTTGAGTATCATTGTTGCAGGATGTCATGGTGGCTTTCTTAAACGTTAGATATTTACCTAAGTTTCCAGTTAAAGATTCGTAACCAACTAATAAGTTTCTTTCTCTTAGGAAAGTTTCTCCATTATCAAGGTTTAGTTGCCCTGATTGTTTTTCGAAAGAACCGGCCATAAAATTAAAATAATTATCTAAGTGATAAATGCTTCCGTTTTTGATATCTTTAACAGTGTTTTGTTTTTGTAGATAAGTTGCACTGTCTGCATTTATCCTGCCCTCATTTAAACCAATAAAAACATCTCCGTTTAAATACATTGCTCCGTTGGATTTAATATCCATCATGTCGGCATCAAGAACAGAAGATTTATTCTTATAAATTAAAAATGGGTATTCATGAAAATTACAACTTTGAACGCGATCTTCATAATTTATAAAGTTTTCATCATCTTCAGCAAAAATACTTCCGGATGAAACACAAAAAAGCAAAAATATATTTTTATATGATTGCCTTATGGACTTAATATGTTGTTTATTAAATTTCAAAAATTTTAGGCTGAGGATGCCATTTCCTTGAGTTCTCTTAGGGTATCTTTTCCATAAAAAATCTCATCTTTAACAAAGAATGTTGGGATTCCAAATGCACCTTTTTCAACTGCTTGACTGGTATTTTTTATTAATTCTTGTTTAATAGCATCTTTAGAAATGTCCTCTATGACAAGATCAGCATGGCAATCATGCTTTTTCAATAGATCATGTAAGGCCTCTGGGGTATCTAATTTAAGTGACTGTTCCCAAAGCCCACTTAAGACTATCTCAAGATAACTTTCAAAAAATTCATATTTTTGGGCTACTATTGCCCCCCTTATTAAAGAAATTGTATTGACAGGAAAGTGCTCATTCATTTTAAATTTTGTGATTTGATATTCTTTCATAAACCTATTAAAGGCAGTCTCAAATTCATATTTCATCTTATTAGGAACTTCAGCTAAGGTTACCATTGGAGGCTGGTTATTTGATAACTTCATAATGCCTCCTAACAGGCATGGAATGTAATTAAATTTTATGTCATGAGTTTGCTCAATAGTCTGAATTGCTTTGTGGCACAGATATGCATTTGGGCTTGCAAAATCAAAAATAAAATCTACATTCATAGTCGTCCTCACTTCTAAAGCTTATAATAATTATTTAACTTGCATCAACCAGTTTAAAAATGCAACATCAAGCAACAAATATTAAAAAAGTGGGAGACATCAAATGAGTTTAAAAGGAAGAGTTCTATTTATCACGGGAGGCAGTAGGGGAATTGGTCTCGAAATAGGCAAGAGAGCCGCAAAAGACGGGGCTAAAATAGTTTTAGCTGCCAAAACTGCTGAACCTCATCCCAAACTTCCAGGCACTATTTATACTGCTGCAGATGAAATAGTCGAGGCTGGCGGAGAAGCGTTGCCTTTAGTATTAGATGTCCGAGATGAAAAAAATGTCATTGATGCTGTAGAACAAGCAATTAGTCATTTTGGAGGCATTGATATTTGTGTGAATAATGCTTCTGCAATTTCTTTAACCAGCACGCCTGATACAGATATGAAAAGATACGATTTGATGCATCAAATCAATGGAAGAGGCACATATTTAGTAAGTAAATATTGCATTCCTCACCTTAAGCAATCTAATAGAGCCCATATATTAAACTTAGCTCCGCCCCTTGACATGAGGCCTAAATGGTTTGGTCCTCATCTTGCATATACAATGGCAAAATTCACTATGAGTATGTGTGTATTAGGAATGTCAGAAGAGCTTAGGTCTGATGGTATAGCTGTTAATGGATTGTGGCCAAGAACAGCTATTGCAACAGCAGCAGTTAAAAATGTCTTAGGCGGAGAAGAATTGATGAATATTTCAAGATCCCCTGAAATTATGGCTGATGCTGCATACGAAATTTTTATCAAAGATCCAACAAGTTTTACTGGCAACTTTTGCATTGATGATATTGTTTTGTATGAGGCTGGCGTTAGAGATTTTAGAAAATATGCTGACGTTCCATTTTCTCAACTAGCACCTGATTTTTTTGTGCCAGAAGATACTCCTTTACCTTCGGAGATTGAAAATAGCTGAATCATTAAAAAATAAGATTCTTAAATATGCTCAAGAATTTAACAGAGAATTAATTTCAATTGAGCCCCTGAAAATTGAAGCAAGCGGTAGGAAATATTTCAGAGTTTTTTCAGAAAATCTATCTTTTGTCATTTCTTTTAACGATAGGCCAATTAATGGCCAACTAGTTTTTATTAAACGTGCTGAGGAATTTGCAGCTTCTGATGTTAGAGTTCCAAAAATTTTTGATTATGACAAAGCTAAATATCTAACCATTTTAGAAGATCTCGGTGATCATTCACTTATTAATGAAAATAACTTTTATGAAAATGATAGTCTTGTTTTGTCCTCTCTCAAGCTTCTTAATAAAATGCATCAATCCATTCATAGAGATCTTCACTCAACATTTTGGATGGGTTTAGAATCACATACAAAAAAATTTTCAAAGATTTTTTGTAAAAACTTTTTAAAAATCAAAATGTTTGAAGAATACGAAGATATTTTTCCTGATTTACGATCTGAAATACTTAACCAACAATGGACTAATTGTCATTTTGACTTTGAAAGAAGAAATATTCATGTCCTAAAAAATACAGAGCTTGCTCTTTTGGATTTTCAAGATCTTTGTCATGGTCCAATTGGAATTGATCTAGCAGGTATTCTTATTGATCATTACATTCCTCTAAATCTTGAGACACTCAAAAAATATTGTGAAAGCTTTTCTAAAATTTCAATCTATGAAATTTCTCCTGATGATACTTATAAAGCTGCTTTATGGGGAGGTCTCCAAAGAAATCTTAGAATTATGGGAACCCTCACAGAGCTTCATATTAATCTCAAACGTTCTTTTAGAATGAATGATTTACCTCAAATTGTTTCAAACACCGCTGAGTTATCTATGGAATTAAATCAAGTGCAACTTGCTAACTTCTTGCAGGATAATGTTTCTCAAGCTTTAGAAAAAGAACTACTAAAAATATGAAAGCTATGATCTTGGCTGCAGGTATCGGCTCTAGAATGCAACCACTTACCAAGGAGTTGCCCAAACCTTTGCTAGACATCAATGGCATCACTTTAATTGAGCATACAATAAATCACTTAAAAAACTATGGCATAAAAGAATTTATCATTAATGTTTCTTATTTTGGAGAGAAAATTAAAACAGCATTAAAATCAGTTGAGGGCTTGCCTGATTTGATTTTCCTAGATGAGCCATTTCCCTTTGGTACTGGGGGGGCGCTTCTAAATGCTAAGAGTTCTTTAGGACCTGATCCATTCATTTTAAGCACTTCAGATATTTTGTTTAGTCCAGATTTAACAAAAATCCCAGATATGGTAGATACAGCTCATCTAATAGCTACAAGAAATCCTGACCACAACAAAGATGGAGATTTTTCACTAAAAAAAGATTCAGTTTTTATAAATGAAGGGCCTAATAATTATACGTATTCAGGCATGTCTGTGATCAATCCAAGAATTTTAGAAAAGCATGATGCAAAGGATTATCCATTTGACTTGTGGAAAACTATTTTGACTCCACTAATCAAAGCTTCAAAAGTATCGGGTCATTTCGATGATTCATTTTGGATTGATGTAGGCACACCTGAAAGATTAAAGCTTGCAAGGACAGTTCTAAAAGATGAAAATTAACTATCATGCATTCTAAATCTTTAATTGCACCGTCAATTTTATCTGCAAACTTTGCTAGATTAGGCGATGAAATCAATGCAGTTATGTCAGCTGGTGCAGACTGGATACATTTTGATGTTATGGATAATCACTATGTTCCAAATCTTACAGTTGGTCCGATGGTTTGTAAGTCATTGAGAGATGACGGAATTAATGATTTTATTGACGTGCATTTAATGATTGAACCTGTGAACGATCTAGCAAAAAGTTTTGCAAATGCAGGAGCAGATTTGATCAGCTTTCATCCTGAAGCGGTTGAAAGTACGAAAGATACAATAAAAATAATTAAAGATTGCTCTTGCAAAGTTGGGATTGCAATTAATCCAGATACTTCCCTGTCTGTCTTGAATGATATTGTTGATGAGATCGATTTAATTTTATTAATGAGTGTTTATCCAGGATTTGGAGGCCAAGAATTTATTGAAGATACAATAGAAAAAATTCAGGCTGCAAGAAAGCTAATTGATAAACAAGATCATACGATATATTTAGAAGTTGATGGCGGTATCAACAATGAAACTATTTCAAGGGTTTCTGAGGCTGGAGCAGATGTTTTCGTTGCTGGGTCGGCTATTTTTGGATCATCAGACTATGAACAAACTATCAAAAGTTTTCGTCAAAAAATTTCTTAGTCTTTTATTAATTTCATTTTCTCATTATTCTCTTGCTCAGATTGAGGCGACCTTTTTCAATAAAAATGCCTCTTTAAAATTAATGATTTCTAACTCAGATGCAAGTAGGCGTAAAGGCTTGATGAATGAAAAAGTGTTAGAAAAAAATAGTGGCATGATTTTTATTTGGCCATCAAGTAAACGTCATTGTATGTGGATGAAAAATACTTCTATTCCCCTTAGTATTGCTTTTCTCTCAGGCAGTGGGAGAATTTTGGAGATTTATGATATGGTCCCTTTTTCTGAAGAATCAATTTGCTCCAAGCAAAGAGCTCGAATGGCAATTGAGGTTAATCAGGGATGGTTTGCTAAAAATGATATTAGCATTGGAGACAGAATAAATTTCTTAGAAAAATAATATGATTACGCAAGAACAGTTTGAAGATTTCAAAAAAAATGATTTTTCTATATTGCCCATGGTAAGAGAAATTATTTCACCCGAAGATAATCCTTTGTCTTTGTTCGCAAAAGTGTCTGAACATAAAAATAATTTCTTGTTTGAATCTGTAGAAGGTGGAGAAAAGTGGGCTCGCTACTCAATCATTGGTTTTGGCTGTTTGGATACTATCAAAGCATATGGAAATGTAATTGAAACATCAATTAATGGGATGAATGATAGATTTGTTTCAGATCAACCCCTCAACGATATTGAAAAATTAACTTCAATGCATCAATCACCTTGTATAGATAACTTGCCACGTTTTTATGGTGGTTACGTTGGCTTTTTTGCATATGAAAGTTCGCAATATGCTGAAAAAAAGATATCAAATTTACCTTCAAAAAACTCAAAATTTTCAGATCATATGCCAGATGTGCTACTGGTTAAAGCTGAGCAATTAATAGTTTTTGATAATCTTAACAATTCAATAAAGATAATATTCAATGCAGATTTGCAGAAGATGTCATTTTCATTTGCACAAACAAGATTAGATGAAATTGAAGAATTAATTTTAAATTCAAAGATTAATCAAGATAAAAAATTTAATAAGATTGCTAATACATTTGAATTTGAGTCAAACTTTTCAAAGGATGAATATCTGTTAGCTGTCTCTAAGGTTAAGCATTACATTGAAGAGGGCGATGTAATGCAGGTTGTAATAGCTCAGGATTTTTCAACAAATTTTGATAAAGATCCGTTTGATTTATATAAAGCAATAAGAAAACTAAATCCCTCGCCTTATATGTTTTTTTTAAACCTTGAAGAATGTCAAATAGTTGGCGCGTCACCTGAGATTTTAGTGAGATTAGAGAATCAGAAAGTTACTTTGAGGCCAATAGCAGGAACTAGAAAACGTGGAAAAAATCCCGAAGAAGACAAGGCAAATGAAGCGGATTTATTAAATGACCCAAAAGAAATAGCTGAACATCTAATGTTAGTTGATCTCGGTAGAAATGACGTTGGAAGAGTTTCAGAGATTGGAACCGTAAATGTGACAGAAAAAATGATCATCGAAAAATATTCTCATGTGATGCATATAGTCTCCAATATCGTTGGAAAGATACAATCAGGGCTTTCTGCTTTTGATGTTCTTAAAGCTTCATTGCCAGCAGGAACATTATCTGGTGCTCCGAAAATAAGAGCAATGGAAGTAATTAATGAACTAGAACCTAGTTCTAGAGGAATATATGGGGGAGCAATAGGATACATTGGCTGGAATGGAAATATGGACACAGCTATCGCCATAAGAACTGCTGTTATTAAAGACAAAAAGATACATGTTGGTGCAGGAGCTGGAGTTGTTGCAGATTCAATTCCTGAAAATGAATGGGAAGAGTGTAGGCAAAAATCTAAGGTATTTATAGATGCTATTGAGATGATCTTATGATTTTAATTATTGATAACTATGATTCTTTTACATATAACCTTGTCCATTACGTTGGAGAATGTGGATATGAGATTTTGGTCAAAAGAAATGACGAAATTTCACTTTCGGATATTAGAAAGTTAAATCCAGAAAAAATTGTAATTTCTCCAGGTCCATGTACTCCAAAAGAAGCTGGACTCTCAGTAGAGATTATTAAAGACTCTCGAGTGCCATTATTAGGAGTATGTTTAGGTCATCAATCTATAGGGGCAGCTTTTGGTGCTAAGATTGTTAAAGCACCATATGTTTTTCATGGAAAAAAATCCGATATCAAACATTCAAATTCGAATTTATTTAAGGGAATTCCAAATCCCTATTCTGTAGTGAGATATCACAGCTTAATAATAGACAATTCAACTTTACCGATGGATTTAAGAATTACAAGTTCACTGATTGATAATCCTGACATCATCATGGGAGTTGAACATATTTCAAGACCAATACATGGCGTTCAATTTCATCCCGAATCCATTGCTACTGAGTATGGCAAGAAATTAATATCAAACTTTCTAAATATATGATTAAAGAATTTATTGATCAATTAGAGCAAAAAAAAGACCTTGATTTTCATTCAATGCAGTCCGCAATCGAGTTGATTATGACAGGAGAAGTTGATGATTTATCTATTGAAAGATTTTTATTATCACTTAACGAAAAAGGTATTAGCGAAAACGAAATTACTGCAGCTGCTAGAGTTATGAAAGAAAAATGTTTAACTTTTGATATCGGCAACGGAGATCATATAGATACTTGCGGTACCGGTGGTTCCGGCCTTCATACTTTTAATTGTTCTACGGCATCTTCATTTGTCGCAGCAGCAGGAGGTGCCTCAGTCACTAAACATGGAAATAAAGCAGTTTCAAGCAAATCGGGAAGTGCAGATTTGTTAATTGCAGCTGGGGCTGATATTACTCATGACAGAAGTAAACTCGAAAATATATTTAATAGAGTGGGATTTGTTTTTTTATTTGCGCCCCTTCATCATCAATCAATGAAGTATGTAATGCCAGCAAGACAGAAGATAGGAAAGAAAACTCTATTTAATTTACTTGGACCGCATACGAATCCCTGTAGCGCCAAAAGACAAATTTTGGGAGTCTATGAAAAAAATCTTGTTAAGCCTTTTGCTTCAGTTGCAAAAAATTTGTCTATGGATCATGTGCTCATAGTCCATGGCTTTGATGGTTTGGATGAAATTACAATCACAGATTCTACCTATGTTGCTGAACTTAAAGACAATTCTATTCTTGAATATGAAATTTCACCAAAGGACTTTGGTTTAAACTTTGCCAGTCTATCAGAAATATCCGTTCAATCTTCTGAAGACAGTCTGCAACTAATAAGAGAGGCATTCTCAGGAGATAATTCAGCTGTTCAGGACATGATTGCGCTTAATTCTGGAGCCGCTCTATATCTTGCAAAAGTAGTTAAGTCAATTGCAGATGGTATTGAGCTTTCATTTGAGCTTATGAACAACGGCATGGCTGCGAATAAGCTAGCGTCATATGTGAGAGTATCTAATAGCTAATGAGCATTCTTGAAGAAATAGTATTGAAGACAAGAGAAAAGGTTGAAGAAAACAAATTAGAGGCGCCATTGAAAGAAATTAAAAAATCATTGGAAAAGCTTAGTCTTCCGAGAAGCAATTTTAAAAACAATATCACACTTAAAGATGAGGCAATCATAGCCGAAATAAAAAAAGCCTCGCCAAGTGCTGGAATTATTTCAGAGAACTTTAATCCAGTTGAAAAAGCTAAGGAATACGAAGCCTTTGGCGCATCAGCTCTTTCAATTTTAACAGAAGAGCAATTCTTTATGGGAAGCATTGATCATTTAAAAGCTGTAAAAAAAGAAACTTCTCTACCTATCTTGAGAAAGGATTTTATTATTGATAAATATCAAATATATGAATCTAAGCTCATTGGAGCAGATTGCATTTTATTAATAGCATCCATTCTTTCAGATGAGCAAATTAAGGAATACATAGAGATTATAAAAATATTAGAACTTGATTACATAATTGAGGTCCACGATGAAGAGGAGCTTAAGAGGGCAGAGTGCTTCGAAGATGCATTAATTGGAGTCAACAATAGAAATTTGAAAACCTTTGAAGTTGATCTAGAAAATTCTGTTCGTTTGAGGAACTTATTTAAACAAAAAAATATATTTGTAGCTGAGTCGGGCATCAAATCTAAAGAGGACATGGATTATTTAAAATTAAATAATATTAAAGTTTTTCTTATTGGAGAAAGTCTAATGAGAGGAAGTTTTCAAATATGAGCGCTTGATGATGTCATTAGTTTGGCAGTAAGACTCATAAATTTTTTAGTAGGTTCAGATAGAGATTCTCCACCATTTTCAGCAGCTTCCTGAGCATGCTCATCCTCATCAGACCTCATGGTTTTCAGAATATCAATTGTCTCAGAGTCATTAGGAGATACTCTATCAAGATGTCGCTCAAGATGTTTAACTACCTGCTTTTCAGTTTCTTCCACAAAACCTAAACTAGTTTTTTCACCCATGCTTCCAAAAAAAGCTCCAATTGCAAATGATCCTGCATACCATAAAGGATTTAGTATTGATGGCTTGCCATCTAAATCCTCAAGACGTTTTTTACACCATATCAAATGATCCGTTTCTTCATCACCTGCTTGAATTAGATGAGCTTTCACATCTTTATCTCTACATACCATAGCTTGGCCTCTGTAAAGAGCTTGCGCTGCAACTTCTCCAGCTAGATTTACCCGCATCAATTCTGCTGACAAACTTTTTTCTTCTTTGGTTAAGTTCAAGTTTCTCTTTTCACTTGGGTAGGCTCTATCAGTACCACGTTTTTTAAATGATAGGGTCTTGAGCGCTATGTCACATTCATTTATAAAATTTTCTATCAAACTCATTTTATTCCTTTATTTCCAATGTCATTTCTGCAGAAAGCTCCATCAAATGCCACAGATTCTACCAAATTATATGCCTTATGTTGAGCTTCTTTTAGATCATCGCCAAGAGCAGTAGCGCAAAAGACTCTGCCACCCGATGTAAGAATTTTATCTTTTTCAAGCTTTGTCCCTGCATGAAATAGTTTTATCCCATCTAGATTTGTTTCTTGAATGGTAACTTCATTATTTTTTACATAATTTTCTGGATAACCTTTACTTGCAATAACCACTCCACATGCATGTTGTTCAGTCCATTCAATCCTATAACTATCTAAATCATCATCAATTGCAGCCTGGCATAAATCGACTAGGCTTGACTTTAATCTAAGTAAGATTGGTTGAGTTTCAGGATCACCAAATCTGCAATTGAATTCAAGCACTTTTAATTCACCATTATTGATCATCAGCCCTGCATACAAAAATCCTAAATATGGCGAACCTTCATTAATTAAGCCCTGCATTGTAGGTTTCATTACTTCATCAATAACTTTTTGATGTAACCTTTCGTTAATGATAGGTGCAGGTGAATAGGCGCCCATGCCACCTGTATTTAGACCAACATCTCCATCACCAACAGCTTTATGATCTTGACTTGTCGCTAGAGGTATAATTTTATCTTTACTGACTACTGCAATAAAACTTGCCTCTTCTCCATGAAGAAACTCTTCAATAACAACACTTGTTCCAGCAATTCCAAATGTCTTGTCTTTGAAAATACTGATCAAAGCCTCTAAGGCCTCATCTTGAGTTTGACAAATAATCACCCCCTTACCAGCAGCTAAGCCATCTGCCTTTACAACAGTCGGATATGGAATTTTATCTAAGTGATCTTTTGCACTATCAAAATTATTAAATGAGGCATAAGCGGCTGTAGGAATACCATATTTTACAAAAAAGTCTTTTGAAAATGTTTTAGATCCCTCCAATTGAGCTGCAGCACTGGAGGGTCCAAAAGTTCTGATATTATTCTTTACTAAGTAATCTACCAATCCATTAACAAGAGGTTGTTCAGGCCCAACAACAACCAGATTAATATCTTTTTTAATGCAAAAATTTTTAATTTCCTCAAATTCAGTAATATCAATAGATACATTGGAAACTTTTTCTTCCAATGATGTTCCTGCATTTCCAGGACAAACAAATACTTCCTGCACAGAGGAATCTTGAGCTACTTTCCATGCTAAAGCATGTTCTCTGCCACCTGATCCAATTACTAAGATATTCATCTTAGTGTCTGAAATGACGGTTTGATGTAAATAACATAGCTATGTTATTTTCATCAGCAGCTGAAATGATTTCCTCATCTCTAATTGATCCGCCTGGCTGAATAATGGCCGCAATTCCACTAGAAGCAGCTTTATCTATGCCGTCTCTAAAAGGAAAAAATGCGTCTGATGCCATTACAGCCCCTTTGACCTCTAAACCTTCTTCTTTTGCCTTTAAACTGGCAATTTCGGCGCTAATCACTCTGCTCATTTGTCCAGCGCCAATGCCAATAGTTTGTTTATTTTTTGCATAAATGATCGCATTAGATTTAACAAATTTTGCCACCTTCCAAGCAAACATTAGATCATTGATTTCTTCTTCAGTTGGTTGTCTTTTAGTAACGCATTTAAGATTTTCTTTTGGAACAATCAAATTATCATCGCTTTGAATTAGTATTCCACCAGAAACTTTCTTAATGACGCCAGGATATGGATTATCTTGTTTTAGATCAACACACAGCACCCTAATATTCTTTTTTTTAGCAAGCTCTTTTAAAGCTGCAGTCTCAAAACTAGTTGCTAAGACAACCTCAACAAATTGGCGAGTATTAATTTCTTCAGCAGTCGCTTTATCTAGCTCTCTGTTAAAGGCAATTATCCCACCAAAAGCTGAAGTTGGATCAGTCTTAAAGGCTAGGTCATAAGCGTCACAAACAGTTTCTGCTTCAGCAACACCACAGGGATTTGCATGTTTAACAATTACGCATGTTGGTTTATCAAATGCTCTGACACATTCCCAAGCAGCATCTGCATCAACTATATTGTTGTAGGAAAGCTCTTTACCCTGAAGTACGTCTGCATTAGCAATGTTTTTATGTTTTAAGTTGGCAAATGTTAATAAATCTGCAGTTTGATGAGGATTTTCTCCGTATCTCAATGATTCACTTCTTTCAAAGTTATACTGATGAGTATTAGAAGAAATATTTTTTAAGTAATTTGCAATGGAAGCATTATATTCAGCCATAAGTTGAAAAACTTTTTGTGAGAGCTTTTTTCTGAATTCATATGTAATACCGCCATGACCCTTCCACTCTTCCATCAATTGGTTGTAATCATTCGGATCAGATATTACTGCAACATCTTTGAAGTTCTTTGCAGCAGCTCTAATCATGGTGGGACCACCTATATCAATTTTTTCAATGGCTTCTTCAAACGAGCAACCTGAGGCAATAGTTTCCTGAAATGGATACAGATTCACAATAACCATATCAATAACCTCAAAGCCGCGATCGGTTAAAACTTCCAGGTCCGTTTCTCTTCTTGCAAGAATCCCCGCATGAATTTTTGGATGTAAAGTTTTAACTCGGCCATCCATCATTTCCTCAAAGCCAGTAAATTCTGAGACCTCCAACACCTCATCCGTAAGTTCCTTGATGGCATTGAAAGTTCCACCAGTTGATATAATTTTTACCTTTTGAGTAATCAGAAATGATATTAATTTATCCAAATGAGATTTGTCTGAAAGACTAATAAGCACAGTTTTTGGAGCGATAAGACTCATAGCTTTTCTAAAATGTTATATCGATATAATTTTTTTCTGAGGGTGGCTCTGTTTAGCCCTAAAACAATTGCAGCCTTGGACTGATTGTTATTTGTGTAGTTCATTACAGCTTTTAAAAGCTCAGGCTCTACTTCGGCCATAACCATTTCATAAACATTTGCGGGGCTGGCATCACCAAGAGCTGCAAAATATTTTTTCATGGCTTTTTTTACTTGTTCGCTTAGAGGTTTGTTTTTTATTTTTGATGAAACTGTTTTAGTCATTAATTTGAAACTTTATTCAAAATATAAATTTTACAGTTGATTAAAAATTGCTCAACTGATTTTAGAGATTTATAACAGTTTTTTTATCATCTCCTAAAATTAATTTCTCAAGTTCTCCATTTTTAATGAATATTTCTGTTTGAGAGGCATAATCAGGATGAAAAAATAAAATTACATTATTTTTTGTGATGAATGAGACTAAAGCATTTATTACCATGAAGTGGGTAGTAATAATATAATTATCATCTACATTATCAAGCCATTTTATTAGGCTATTGCGCCATTCTTTAACAAAATAAGGTAGTTCATCAACTGGAGTAGTGAAAATATTAGCTAACCAGTCATTTTTCTGCTCAGCATTAATTCTTTCTGAGGGTATTTCAATAAAGTGAGAATCTATTTTTACAGGATATCTTTTTTCAGGATTAATAATTTCCATGGTTTCAATGGCTCTTTTTTTAGGACTGGAGCAAAGCTTATAGCAATCAATTTTGTCAATTAAATCTTTCCGAGTTATTTCAGCTTGAAGCTTACCTTTACTGCTTAAGCTAGGATCAGGGTGCGTTGCCCAACCAGCAGATGCCTCTCCATGCCTTACAAGAATAATGTGACTTTGAGTCATTTTAAAAAATACCAATTATAATTATTTAATGAGAAAGCCTAGAATTTTTTGTCCTGAACTATCATCACCAACACATAAGTGCACCAACATAAAACAAATCCATCATCTTGCCAAGGTTCTAAGGTTGAAACCTAATGATAATGTTGAACTATTTGATGGTAAGGGAACTACAGGCAATGGAGTTGCTCAAGAGATTACTAAAGCTCATATAAAATTCAAAGTTGATGCTATTAAATTTTCGAAAAATCCACATGTAAATTTTTATCAAGCTATTATCCCTTACATTAAAAAAGAGAATCTAATTTATTCCTTGCAAAAGCTTGTTGAGCTTGGCATCAATTCAATTTTGATCTATAAACCTGAGCTTCTTGATCAATCATTAGCTAAGAAAGATTTGTCTAAATTAAATTTTCGTCTTGAGGATGCGCTGATTAGTGCATGTGAACAATCTGGTTGTAATCACATTCCGAATATCAAATTTTTCAATGACATCAAACATTGCTTGCACAGCATAGACAAAACAAATTACGAGGGATTATTTGTTCTTGATACAATTGCAGATCAATTTATTAAAGCAAATGAAAATTTGAAATTAAATGAAATTACTATTATCACAGGTCCAGAATCGGGTTACTCAAAAAATGAACGTGAAATTATGAATACACTTGGATTAAAGTCATTAAAAATCGGACATTATGTGATGCGTGCTGAAACTGCACCAGTGGTTGCGATTTCAAAGTTTCACAGTCTTTTAGGAGAATTTTAATGCAAGGAACGTCTTCGCTATTTATTACCGATCCCATAGAAAGCTTAAATCCTAAAAAAGATACAACTGTTTTATGGATGCAAGAGGTTTCTAACATGGGTGGTAAGGTCCTTCAATGTGAAATTAAAGACTTATTTTTTAAGGACCAACAAACTTTTACAAAATTTTCCGAAATTAAAGATCCCAATAAGCATCCACAAACAGCTGAGTTAATTAATGAAATGAAATTGCTTAAAGATTTTGATTATATTTTCATGCGAAAAGATCCTCCTGTTGATGAAGATTATATGAATGCTTTGTATCTTTTATTTCAGGCTGAATCTGAAGGCGCTTATATATTGAATCGACCCTCAGCTTTAATGAAATTTAATGAAAAGATTTTCGCTCTTCGATTTGCTGATTGGATGCCTAATACAAATGTTATATGTAAAGAAGAGGACTTCAAATCATTTAAAGAAAAAAATAAAAACATTATCCTTAAGCCTCTCAATGGGATGGGAGGAGATTCGATTTATAAGTTCGATGAGAGTTCAGATGATCATTTAGAAATTTTTAAATCGCTTACTAACAATTATCAGACAATGGTTATGGTGCAAAATTTTTTACCTGAAATTTATGATGGAGATTATCGTATATTGATAATTCATGGTGAACCTTTCCCTTTTGCGTTAGCAAGAATCCCTCAAGATGGCAGCTTCAAAGGTAATCTTGCAGCTGGGGGCAAAGGCATAGCTAGAGAATTATCTAGAGATCAAATCCTAGCAAGCAAAGAAATTGGTAAGTTATTAATTCAAGAAGGAATAGTTTTTGCGGGAATCGATATGATCGGTAACCACTTAACTGAAATTAATATAACCAGCCCAACAGGCGCAAGAGAAATTTTTTCTCAAACAGGTAAAAATCCAATAAAGCCTTTGCTTCAATCAATTTAATATGCAGCCACTAATTTATAAAGAGCGAATTCAAAGATGGGGATTTAAACAATCAATGTTAGTTTCTTTAATATTTCATGGCTTAGTTATTTTTGGAGTAAGTTTTGTTGTCATTCAGCAGTCATGGGAATTTAATAAAGAAGCAATTGTCAATATTAGACTAGCTGATGGAGAATTTGACATGAAAGGCAGTTCTCTTCAGGGTAATGAGTTGTTTCAAAAGAGTAATCAACAAGCTGCAATGATCTTAAGAGACTCACGCACTCAAGATAAATCCCAATTGAGTGTTAGGCGCTTAGAGTCTAACTCAAAGCTAGAAAGTTTTGAGACTATTTATTTAAATGCATGGCAGCGACAGGTTGAAACTGCTGGCTATTTTGAAATTTCGCGAAAAGACATTATACAAGGGAATTTCAGAGTTCAAATCAAATCAACAATTGACTCCATAGGGAATTTAATTGGTGCCGAAATTTTAAAATCCTCAGGTAATTCATCAATGGATGCTTTAGCATTGAGGATTTTGCATCAATCCGCCCCTTTTGAGCCATTTCCTGAAGCAATGGCGGTTAATTATCAACAACTTGAGATTATTCGAGATTGGAATTTTACAAATTCTTAAAAATGCAGATATTAGCCTTTGATTTTGGGACTCAATATATTGGTGTTGCGGTTGGACAAACAGTAACTAACACATCTTCACCCTTGGTTGTGCTGAAAGTTGATAGAGAGGGAAAAGAAATATGGAATTCAATTTTTGATCTTATTAATGAGTGGAAACCTGATCAAATATTAATTGGAAAACCCTTAAATATGGACGGAACACCCAGTGATATGATGAAGAAAATCAATCAATTTCTAAAAGAAATTAAAAAAATTACAAATATACCTTGTGAGTTAGTTGATGAGAGATTAACCTCATTCGAAGCAAAAGAGCTAGCAAAAATTGACTCTAAGGTCGATCGAATAGATCATTTGGCAGCCAAGATATTTTTAGATAGCTGGATGGAGCATCATGTCAATTCCGACTAGTTTCATAGACCAATTATTAGATCAAACTGATATTGTCGATGTTGTTAGCCGTCGTATACCCCTAAATAAAAAGGGATCAAATTTTTGGTGTCAATGCCCATTTCATGATGATTCAAATCCCTCGATGGCTGTTAATCAAGATAAACAGTTTTTTTATTGTTTTGTATGTCAAGAATCTGGTAATGCTATTCATTTCCTTAGGCGCTATGAAAATTTAGATTTTGTCGATGCTATCGAAGCACTTGCGAGTTCAGCAGGATTGACAGTGCCTTATGAAAAAAATAAGTATGAGAAATCAAAGCCAAGTCATTTAGTAGAACAGGCCGTAAAGTTTTATCAAGGAAATTTAAATGAAAAGATAGCTCCTCGTGCTATTCAATATCTCAAGGATAGAAAGATTACTGGCGCTACTGCTAAGAAATTTAACATTGGATATGCACAAGATAAATGGGATGGTCTTCTAAATCATTTCCCTACAGACACTTCAGAAAAAGAACTCAATGACTCTGGCTTGTTCAGCAAAAAGGACGAACGATTTTATGATCGATTTAGAGGAAGGATTATTTTTCCAATTAGAAACATAAAAGGCGATTTTATTGCTATGGGGGGAAGAATCATAGATGCAGGAGAACCAAAGTATCTGAATTCACCAGAAACTTCTTTTTTCAATAAATCAAATGAGCTATTTGGTTTGTATGAGGTTAAAGAGTCAGAGAAAAACATTGAATCTTTAATTATTGTTGAAGGTTATATGGATGTAATAGGACTTTACGAGCATGGGATAAAAAATGCAGTAGCAACTCTTGGCACTGCTGTAACACCAAATCATATCTCCAAAATCATGCGTTACACGAATAAGATATTCTTTGCATTTGATGGAGACTTAGCAGGTGAAAAGGCTGCTTGGAAGGCAGTAGAAAATACATTTCCTATCATTAGAGAGGATATCAATATTAATTTTATCTTTTTTGAAAAAGGTCATGATCCAGATTCATACATCAGCGAACATGGATTAAAAGCTTTTCGAAAACTGCAAGATGAATCAATTTCACTTTCATCATATTTCTTGTCAAAGATTAAAGAATTTAACTTAGAAACATTGGAGGGTCGTTCTCAAGCAGCGGCATTTGCTATTCCTATAGTTAATAAAATCAATAATTCAGTAATCAAAGAGGTTTATGGATATGAGGTATCAAAATTATGTGGCATGGATATCAAAACCATTGATGCGTCATCAACTTCAGCCTCAAAGCAAGATTTCGATCAAGAAATTAGAGCTAGATCAAATGCTCCATTAAGAGTAAAGGCAGTCATTAATATTTTTAGTGCTATTCTGGCTGTTCCAGCAATTGCAAATGAAACAATCTTTGATGTTTTAAAAGATGATCCTAAATTTAACTTTTTGTTTGTAATTTTAGATTTATACAGAGACACACCTGATATTAAACCTTCTAGGGTCATTGAAAATATTGAGTCTGAACAAATTAAAAGATACTTTTCAGAAGCAGTAGTTTCTGCACTCGAATTATCCGAAATAAATGCTTTAAAGCTTGCAAATGACTGTGTGGAGATTTTGTTAAAAAATCAAAAAGATAGAGAGCAAATACTCAAAGACAAGTATAAT
>CEQX01039854.1_pt1 | contig 22612 bp, 13 predicted proteins | sample 356261 | NCBI WGS metagenome assembly CEQX01 (sample SAMEA2621076, study PRJEB7988) | marine metagenome | isolation source: saline water (ENVO:00002010), including | reverse complement strand
AGTGTTCGTTCCTCAAATGATCGTGCGAACTCAATGGACCATCTCTATCAAGAAGGTCACAAAAAGATGTTGAACGATCACTCAACCATCGTTCAACAAGTTCCTCCTACTCTAACTGAGCTTCAACAAAGTCAGGAAACTATTGTTTACGACATTGAACGAATTCAACAGAATATAGATTATTTGCAACAAAACACAGTCACTAAGGAGCAAAGCCAGGAGGTTGCTGCCCACCTCAATGCTCATCGACTTCAACACCAAAACGATATGACTCGATTGGAGGCTGATAATATCTCTATGCGCGATTCACTTAAGCTCCTTGAAGATATGTCTAACAAGATTGGTGAAGCCATGATTCAAGTTATTGAACGTGTGAACCAACAGGAACAGACCATCCAATCAAACCATCAAACGATTATGCGAAAGCTGACAGAGGACTACTGAAGTAAGGAAAATAGAACAAAGGAGATGAAAATATGAAGAGAGAACAAGATGATATCCGAACAAACAAGACAGCCGACTGGATGAACAAGATCAACAATCCAATTACACAGCCACAACATTCTGAGGTCCAGAATGTTCAACAAAACAATACAGAACATGGAGTTGATAGTGAAGAATTCGAAAGTTCACCAATTAATCTTACCCCGAATCCTCCGGTTTATGGTCCAGCGATTTTGATGCCAAAGGGTCAGGGTCTCATGGGTCCTGCAAACTGGGAAGAAACCGAACTCCACAATTGTTCGATTAAACTCAATCGCGGCCTAAAGGCAGGTCTACACAAGAAGACGCGCTATCCTCAGCCTGTCGACGTAGTTTTGTCATTTGCAGGTTCTGAAGCCACTCACGCGAACGAAGACTACGATGTCGAAGATGGAGTTCCTCGTGGTATGCTCGCTCGACAGGCAGCTACTGCCATTCGTATCCAAAATGCGGTTGGTCCAGTAAAGAATACACTTGGAACTCCGAAGGATCAGCGGCCACTCGGAGTTGCAATCGTCTCGACACTGAGTGACGATGACCACAACAAGCAGACATCCAAGGATAATTTGACCGATTCAGATACTGCAAAGGCGATTAAGAGCGCTCGAAAGAAGAGAAAGAGCCGTAATGGTGCGCTTCGACCTGTTATTCTAGATGACTTGAGTCGTCCTCTCATGTTTACAGTAGGGGAAGGTGTATCGCTAGCGACCATGCGTACAGGAAAGATCGGCGGTGGTAAGAGTCTGACCGCTTACATTCAACAGAGCCCTCGAGATGCGATCGACCGACAGGCAGAATCATGGCGTGTTATTCAATCAATCCTCGAATCCTCCGGCAATCCTCTCATCGTGCCACCAGTTATCTCAATTGGTGGAACTTCTTTCGATGCCTACATGACCTGGGATGAAGATCCTCGTGCATTCGTTCCAAAGGGGGCATTCCAATACATCACTACCACACCACAGGACCTATTGCCGAAGGATGTTGCTGCTGCTGCAAGTCGAAAGAAACTTGAGTCTGTTGCAGGCCTTACTTGTATTGACATGGGCGATGTCATCAACAATATTCCAGTTGTCATGCTTGACATGAATGATGAAGCCAACCAAAAGTTCGTCGAGAACGAGGCTCTGCGTCTTGTTTTGGAGAATTACAAGGGATTGCAGCCAGCGGTAATGCTTGACCGCTCTGATGTTATCGTAAAGTTGAGTGAGTACTCAAACTCACTTGGAAAGGCCTCTCAATGGGCTGAATTGTATCGTGAAGAGAAGGATGAGCGTGGACAAAAGAAGATTGAATCGACTCGAATCCAACAACGTGATCTCTACTTGGGACACAGCATTCATCTTAACCGACATCGAATCGAAGCACTCGGTACTGGGCGTGCTCCATCATCAACAGTTGAGAACGATTTGACATACTCCGTTACACGTGCATTTGCACAGGCTTATGGCCGTAATGCTGGTGAAATCATGCTATCAAATCTTGATGTCCATCGATCTAAGATTAAGATGGCGCAGGTCGTCATTTATCTTCCAGAAGACATGACCATTGTTTCTCGTAAAGCACAATTGCGTCGACTCCAGGACAGCGTAACAGAAGCACTACAGAACAAGTTCGCTACTAAGTGGAATCTACCAATCTTCGTGACTACATATGCAGTTCCAATGGATGAACGTGATCACCCAATCGTCTCTGTACGATTGATGACACATGCGAAGGACGTCTTCGATTTGCTTGTTGAAGATACTCCAGAGACCTTCGAAAAGATTCTGACCAATGTTTCATTGTTCGAGCAGAAGACGACAGATGGCAAGCAAAACGGTCGTCCAAAGAACACCGTTCTTGAGAATGCCATTTGGAATTCTGAAATCAAGGCAATGACATCGAAGAAGAATCGAGGTATTTCATTCTTCAAGCGCTGGGGTGATATTCTCAAGATCGTCAAGAAGGCGATTTACATTAATCGAGCACAACGCAATAAGACCGGTTGGAGCAACGGTGTTGCTGAAGAAGAATCTCAGCGTAAGAAGAGGAATTTCTGAGGTGATTTCATGAATGAGATGCCCGTAATGAACCAACAAAACTCGCAAGTCAATCACCTAGCATTAGCCATATCCGAACAGGATGTTGAACGTGCACAAGAGCGCTTTAATCACATCGTAGCCTGCATCTGCGAGCTTGGCCTTCGTACGAAGGACCTAGAAAGCTTCTCGATACATTCCACAGAAGAGGTAAGCCAGGTACTCCAATCCATCCACGAACAGGCCCATATGCCTGTCTTGGTTCAACTCAAGGAAAAGGCAACGAAACTATGGAGGTTGATTGAAGCCTACGCAATCACTCAACAAAACCCTCCAACAGAGGGAAATGAATCTAAAGAACTCAACACGATCATCGAACAAGGGTTGGATCAACTGACCACAAACCAACAACAAATTGAAATCCGCTCCGACCTTGATTCATCGTTTGCAACACAATACCTCAAAGCATGTGAATTGGTTTCTGAGGAGGATAGAACTGTACTCGCAACATACAAAAATTTGAATCTCGATGACCTGGTTCCACACATCAACCTTCCCGTTTGGTTTGAAGAAAGCATGTATGCTCATATCATGCCCATGCTTGAAATGAAATCAAAAGAAGTCCTTCAATACAAGCAAAATGAATTCACTACGAAGAAGTTGAAACTGCTGATGGAGTGTAATGTATTTGATGTGAATATCACCCGTCATGATTAAATCCGCCTCTCGATTAGCACAAGCGGGTGAAGAATCATGATTCCTTCAAATGGTCTTCAAGAGCTGCTCGTAATCTTGGGTAAGGCTCGGATTGACCAAGAGACACTCCATTGGGTGGGAATTGCTGAGGGAGATTTTCATCGGAAACTTGAGGAATGTAGAGAGCAAGTATCAGAACATCAAAAAGTGGTGCAACAGTTATTTTATTTGACACAGGAATTTTACCACGAATACTACAAGATAGAAAAGATAGAAGATGGTGAATTTCCAACACTCTCCGATGATAGCCTCAACGGGGCACCTTCGTTAAGAGAAATTATCTCAGACGTTCTCGAGAAAAGTGGATTAGGATACATTGATCCCCAACAATTTTTCAATTACACTGTCCAAAAGAGAAGGTTGAAGGATTCAAACCTTGCATCAAAACCAAAGGCTTCAAAATGGAAGAAGGCAAAATTAATTCTTTCACATTCGCAAAAAGTCGGCAAATTAGATTACCACTATTTCCTGCCAGAAATGAGTTCAGTAGCTGCTGAACGTGAATATAAACGTTGGTCACTGGGATTTGCCAATGCCATATCTGACTTCGCTACTGGTCTTGAAGTCAAATGGTTCAAATCCATAAACAAGGGAAACCAAAATCCTGTATTTGTGCTTCCAGGAGTTTCAGCAAAAAATTTGAACCAACTCTTTCTTGACTCAAGAAATGATGAAGACATCATCTCTGCGCTAACATTCTTCGCAAGAAACGATACAAGCACGGAAGAAGTAGAACTCTCAATTTTTGCGGACGATAAGGCCACTATGCTTGATAAATTCAACCTGATCAAAGGCCTGTTTCCAAGAATCAAGATACATTGGAATTCATTGGACTATTCTGTTCGATACTTCGTTTACCAGTGTTTCACAAACATACGTACGAATGGATTCAAAGTGTTGCATCAACGACAACAGATAGACAGGAGTGAACTACCGAGAGCATTCGTACATGGGGACGAGTGGGGAGCTAATTTTCATTTGTCTAAAGAGAGGGTATTGATTCCAATCGATTTCGACGATCTGTTAACGAACGAGGTCGATGAATCCCGTAATTCCCATCTTTACCGTAGAATTTGGATGAGTACTGATTCAGGTCGTGCTATGACTCGTTATGTTTGGAACATCAATAAAGATCTAACACAAAACGAATTAGATGCTCATCTCGATGTTTCTCGCTCAATGGGGCGTTTGTTTTGTTCATTGATTCAATATTGGATGTGTGAATATCCAAAAAATGAAATTACTGAGGCTGTAAAAAAGAGAATTTCATCGCTGATTGAAACAATTAATCCGAATTTAGACCGATTTGGATGGTTTTGGTTGTCGTTCATTGATTGGGCGCTTGAATGGGGCGAGAATTCGAGAAGAGAAGAGAATTCAAAGAATAAATTTGAACATTACAAATTTGTATTATCTAAGATTGCAAGTTGGTATAGTCATGAAAAGACATACCCCTCGAGATACGAATCTAATTATTACGTAGAATTCATTCGTTGGCTCAAAAATTTAGACCCTGAAAACGCAGACAAGAGACAGAAAGTAAAGGACCTATTTGGATTGAAAAATCTCACGAGTACGGAATTGGAATTTGAATTGGGCCAACTTCGAAGTAAGACTACTAGTTCCCAAGAGAAAATCGATTTTAAAAATGTAGACGTAGAAAAACTTGTTAAAATTCTAAAAACACGAAATCCATTGGTTGAAAGAGAGTTCATAGAACTCCAGAAGATTTGCGACATACATGATCTCGATATTGAGTGGATTGAGGATGGGCAAATAACCTTTGATTCATCAATTCCGACGGGTGCTTATACGTTCCTTAATGAATTAAAACATTTGAATTTGCTTTCGTTTTGTATTCATGTCTTGAAAGCAGATGACGAGAAATTGATTAGTAATTTTGAACAGAATGAATTGAACCAAGTTATTCGTGATCTGTGGGATGGTTCTAAGGTTTGATTTCATTCTTCATTGTCATCTATTACCCATTCTCCTGAATCAAGGATGAGGATTCGATTCCCCTCCTCGAATTGAGGACAATGTTTTGCAGCTGTTTGTTTATCTATCCACACGATCTGTTCGATGCCATCCAAATGAGCCTTCACAAACTCTTGATTCAACACGATATTGAAAATCCCAATTGGGTAAAAGACATAATATTCAGGATGCTGGATTTGTTTGGATGCAAGAGGCCAGAGTGCAATGTTTTGTCGATCTTCAATGTTGAGAAAATCTCTTCTTTTCCTCTGACCAATTTTTTCATATTCTGTCTTCACGTAGAGATTATAGATTTGTTCTAGAGTAGACAATTGTACGTCTGACTTCAATGTAAAATGTCTCCTAAGCCAGTCCGAAACGGCGTTTCTAAATTGGGAATTTTGTTTCTCCTGATTGAGGATATAATGTTTCCACTTCTTTCTATCGGCTAATACTGGAAGTGCATGACCGTATTCAGTATGATCATCGACAATTATGCTGCTCTCATTCGGTATCGTTCTTGGAATACGATACAAATGACCGAGAATTTGTTTGTCAATCATTTTGTTTGTTCCCTGAATATCGATGTGGATATCGAATCCTTCGTCACTGGAGTCTTCAAACCGTGTTGCATCAGTAATACGGCCGATTTCATCTTCGATAAATTGTATCAATATAACACGCGTAAACCTCTTGTCATAGACCTGATTTTCGTCAGAGAAAATTTCAATTAATTGGTTCAGATCTCGATAATAGTAGCCATCTTGGAACGCAGATTTCAAATCATGTTTAAACACTGATTTTCCTAATTTTAGAACATGTCTGCGAGCAAATTCCTTCTCATATTGAGCTGAAATATGTCCAAGGGCTTGGTTCTTCTTTGGAGGATCATCCCAATTAAAGCGAGAAGAGTAGTGTTGCACTCGTTTATCGGAGACTTCATACAACGGTAAACGAGGATAAGAATCCAATAATCGTACATCTGTCCCCCATAAATTTTCCATCTCTTTCTTGACGACTTTTTGAATTGGCTTCACATCAACAAAAACGTTCAGTTTATCATAACGCACAAGATGTGAGTTCGAGAATAGCATATCGAAAAGATAGATTGTACCATCAAATTGTTTGTACAATTTGATTGGAGAGATATTTTTATCTTTAGCGAGCATCTCTTCAAACCAAATCGTATTGAATCTTACAATGAGTTCGCTATCAGCCCTCTTCAGCTTTTCATAAAACTGCTTGATTGCTCGATTGTTCCTTTTTCCTAATGGCAATTGATTGTTTGAGAAAATACTCTCATCGCTTTCAACATATGATGCATTTCTAGATGTTGCGCCTATTGATTCCTCGATAACTTTCAACAGATTGTGTCCTATTTCGCTCTCGTTATTTAATGCCGCTTGCTCATTGTAATCAATAACGTGTATCATGTATAAAATTGCCAATATTTCATAGGGGTTATCGTGCCATCCTTCTTGGCCTACACCATTGTAATGATGGTTTTCAACACAATCTGAACACTTTGTATTACTCCCCGACGTGCCACAAATCCTGCATTTACCACCAACGAGTTCAAAGACCCAAGATGTTACGTCGTCTAAGTCTTTCAAACTCCTCATATATGTCTCGATAGTGATTGAATTGAACTGTTTATGATATAATCGTCCAAACATCAAGTCATACAATCCTCGTTCGCCTTTGGTTAGTTTACGTTGTGTTGCAAGGACTTCGCGTAAACTATTGTACAACCTATCAATTCTATGTGAAAAGACATCCTTTACTCGCAAATCTCTTGCTTTCGGATTAAATTGGAGAGAAAATCGATCAGCCTCCTCTGGACTCAAAACAAATGGATGCCATGTTTCAGGAACAATTCCTTTTGGAAGATATTTATCGCTTAATTCCAGTGGTTTCTTTATTTGCCCTAACATTTCAAGAAGCCAATCACCATCTGATCTTGCGAAATATCTACTCCTTTGGGATTCAATAAACTGATCTAAAATAGGTTTGAGTTCCCTGAGTAATTGGTCATACTCGCCGAAATAAGGTTCTGTGAAAACCTTATTGATAATCTCAAGCATTGTCTTGATACGTTCTTCTGTGCTGAAGAAGGTTATTGGTATTCTGTCAATTTGGGTAAAGTTAAGCAATTTCCCTGACAACGATGATACTGAATCGTGCTTGGAAAGGAGTCCGTAGGTGATATATCGAACGGATTGAATTGGATAGTTGTCAATTGCAGAAATCAAGAAATCCATATCAAAATCTCCATCCGTAGGATTGTAATCTTTACAGGAATCTAGGTAAAAAGAGAACAATGAACCGCAGGTTTCCAATAGTAATTCTTCCTGCTGGCCAGACGGATTTTTATACCTAGTTTGGGAAATTATCCGCTTTAGTAACATAAATATTTCATCTACGAATCCATGTGTACGGTGAACGAAATTGTACTTTGAATTAATGAACTCGTTGATGTAAGACAGAATTGAATTGATCAAGTTAATGTTCGTCGCAAAATTTTCGAAAAGCACACCCAATACATTCAGTTGAGGGTTTGGTTGATCCAAATTTGAGAGGAAATTATCGATTGTAATTCGATATTCTTTCACATCTATCGGATTATTGGAATATACCTCCACATCCATCGATAACAAGGATAGTAGGAGTTGGTTAAACTGATATTTGTTTATGTTACGCTCTGGGAGTTTATCAGAAATGAAACCATGAGAGAAATTCACTAGGAAAGTAATAAAATCGTTCCCAGTTTCTCTGTCTGGCTCAGTATTGTTTCCAACGCTTGGTATTCTGTATCTGAAATATTTTAATCCAGTGCTCAGCACGAGGGAAGTGAACTTTTCGTTTTCCTTCAAGGTGGTGTCTTTCTCAGGGAATTTCATTAGAACCTTCCAAACGTCGAATTGGCATCCATAGAAGTGCCAATAATCAGATATTTGTTGAGTCCGAAGACTTTGGAGATCGGTGGGAGGTTCCTTGCCCGACATTTGTATTCCCGATCTCCCACAATTGATGTAGTTTGAGATCAAGAAGGATTCGATGAACTTGTCAAGTTTTACCATCGCAACTCCATACCCCTTTCGAGAGATAAGATGCCTGCCTAACAACGGAACCTTGAAATCCCCTGTGTCATCTTTAAGATACTCCAAATCGTGGATTTTTGAGGAAAAATGTAGATGGATGTTGGAATTCATCTCGAGCATGTTTTCATTTTCTTGTGAATTTTCTAACTCTCTAATCCAAACTCCATAATCAAGTAAAAATTGTTCAAAAGCATCAAGTTGTTCAACAGATTCAAAAATCGGTACCGCAAAGGAAACCGAGTTTGCCACAGCCAGAAGACCTCTTTCACCAAATAATCCCGTTATGTATTCTCGATCTTTCAGAATAGTTTCGAATAAGAGAGTATAAATCTGATCTACCCACACCGAATAGACTTGGAAATCAACTTTCATTTCACCTACATCCTTCACCTGCCCTCCAACACCAAGGTTGGTTTTTGTGTTTCTCAATCCGGATAAGAGCATTTCATATCTTCCCAAGTTATTCATGTAATCTTTGAGGTATGGATTTTCCCAGACCCCTTTTCCACTACTCATATGTTCTTCAACTTGATGTACAAGAGGCAACCAAACGTCTGTATACGATTTTGAGTCTTGAATCAAATCAAAAATGTTGAAGAATTCGGACTTGAGTTTAATCTTTTCAACATCATCGACCGAGTCTAATTGTACTGCCTTGGACCAGTGGTGAGATAACATCGAATCAAGCCTTTTATCGCCGGTCTGGCCAGTGAAAAGCCGTGCTGTGTGGATAAGGTTGTTTCTATCTTCTGGGTTAGTTACATTGTCAAGATACATTTTCCAATATCTTGTTTTGTTCTCAGGGATATCTCCCTTTATGAGTGCATTCATAGCCTGCTTTTCCCAGAAAGTTGGAGGAAGAGGTTTAGGTGGTTTGCCATCATACAACTTTGTAAAAAACGAATAATCCTTCAAATCATCATGTGTTCTGTGCAGAATCTCTATCCTATCATCTTCTTCCAGGAAACTCTTTGGGAATCCTGTTTTAATGTTTGATCCCACACTTTTTACTTCTTTGTAATCTTCAAAATTATGCTCTTTTGGCCATATAATAAACACTCTTGATTCCGTGCGAGTTAAAAGGACATTCATCCTAAACCGAAGATTGTTCATCATCTTCTTTGCGAGCGAATCTGGCTTTAGCCAAGCTTTCAATTTTTTCTCGTTAAACTTTCTATCTTGGCCCTCGCCGAGTAATGAATCTTGGTTCACTTCATAAGGATGAACGATACATACTGCACCAGTCTCTAAACCTTTGACATCCTCGGCAGAATACTTGATGAAGTTGATTTGATCAGTCTTTGTGATTTGTTCGCTATCAATCTCATATGGATAAAGGAGTTGAGGCGTAATATGCCATGGAAGTAGTTCATCCATGCTGAGTTGCCTACTCAACAAATCGAGCGTTTTCTCTATGTTTTCTGTATGGACAAAAACAATCTGAGGCGGTTTATATTTGTGATTTCTTGGTTCAAGCGAGTCAAATTTTGAATATTTTACAGCAATTTGGTCGTGGTCTATGGAATAAGTTAACGTTCGGAATGCATCTTGATTGAACCGAGTAATCATTGGAGGATTACGATACGTGTACTTCAAGCCCTCAACGTAAAGAGATTCCGATGGCCCTTCTCCAGCTTTTTCGAAAATGTGTTCCCAAATTCCTTCCTTTTCAATCTTCATCTCGGCTGAAAATTTGTTGAGGTTTTTTATGACCTGGTTCCATGTGAAACCACTATGATTGATGCATTGATACTCATCTCCAGCGAGCAGCAACTGCTTTTTCAGATCATAAGTCTCATTTTGTTTGAGCAGATTAATCAAAAATGCAATCGCAGGAACTGGTAAATCTTGAACTTCATCAATCGTTATCACATCGAATTGAGCCTCTGCATGATTTATTTTCTTTTCAAGTATCATCTTGTTCGCACGATATGCTCCATAGCAGAGTGGCTGGAACTTTTCAACAGGATCATCGACAAAGTCTGTAACAATCCGCCACTCACTCTCTCGGACATTTTGAGGTCGCTGGCGTTCGTTTTTGCTTAGCTTCTCTCCAGTGACTGGGTCATAAAGCCAATCTTGGATGATAAGCCATGCCTTGTCAAGCGACATGCGTTTACTGCTTCCAGAACGATACCTCTTCTGAGATGAGAATTGGAGATAACGGCGTTTGAACTCTTGATACGATGTGAACGTCTCGTTTGGCAAAAACCTCCGTATTAAATCTTGGACTGTGTAAAACTTAATTTGTTTATTCCCATCTTCAGTATTTGAGATTAATTTGAGTTCCCCTTGCTCATTTGATTTGTATCTGACTGCAACATCCCATCTTTCTTTTACGTCTTCAACAAGATCTCTGTTCAATGATACATAACAGGCCTTTGAATCCTTATTTCCACTATGTTTGAATTGATGATCGATGAATTTTAGACAATAACGAGACTTCCCCGTTCCAGCAAATCCTTTCAGGAGTTGTACTCGCCTTCTTTCATCCGCGAAGAATCTCAGGAGTTTATCTTCTTGTTCCTCTCGCTGTTCTGGTGCTTGAGGATACCTTGCGCGTGGATAGAATCTTGTAACGATTTCAAGATCGGCCCTCTTTTCCTCACTGTCAGTGGTTTGCCAAGCATTCACGCAACCAAATAACCTGCGATCCGCATAATTTTGCAAAATTGTCTCATATCTTCTCTTTTGAGTATCATCAAACGCATCGAGCAACGTCTGAGTCAAAAACAAGTGATGAGAGAATTCAAACAAATTGTTGTGTTTCTGTATAATCTTCTTATCAACGAGGAATCGGAGGAAAAAGGTTGGAAATGATGTTTCTGATGATATATCAGCTTGAAGTTGGGTTTCAATGTATTCCTGAAGGTTGAGGTATGAAAAAAACAGTCTACCGGACTTATGATGGCCAAAGTGAGTTATGAATTCGGATTTGATGAATTCATTGAACATCAACCTGACGCGACTCGGAATAATCAATTTTGAGTATTTTTTACATTCTCTTTCCCAGTCATCCCAAAGCACATCAAAGAGAATTGAAATTGCAGATTTCGATTGCTTTCCTTCGGATTCGATATGAGACTTAAACCAGGTATTCATTCGCCCCCAATATTCGTCCTTAAGAACCTCATTGTCATCGAGTTGAAGCAGCATAGGCAAGAATGCTTGAAGAACTCTCGAAAATTGTAAAAAGTCATCTTCTGAATAGCCTTCAACCTGATTGATTTCAGATAACAAAATTTCAGGCAATGGAGCATCAAGAACATTTGATTTTACTTCATGTTCGAGGTGTGGTAAGAATGTTTTCCCCCAGTCTGTCGTTCTACATGTGAAAACGAGATTTATGTTCAAAGCACGGACTTCTTTCAAAAAACGGTTCCATTTTTCTCCTGCGCCATCATCTTCTTTGATGGCGAGGATATCAACAGTATCCACGAATAAAATTGGCAACCCTCCTTCCTCAGCAGCAAATTTTGCAAAGGATTCCATTGTATTCGAGATATCAGAAGCCCTGAATACGAAAGACTGTGCCCCTCCAACAACATCGATCCATATATCTGATTCTGAAGAAGAACTCAATGTTTTGCTGTTTTGGATCTCCGAAAAAATAGGAATCACATTCAGATGTTTGCCATTTGTTTGGACCTGGCTTGAAAGATGTTTGAAAATCTGACGCATTGCAGTCGATTTACCCGATGAAGGGTGACCATGAATCATAAGCGTGAAAGGCTCATGTTTACTTTTTTGCTCTCGAGTAATCGACAACCATTCTTCGATAAAGACACAAATTTGCTTGGTGAATAAATCATCATATCCCATCTGAGATTCCGAGTCTGGTTTTTTCATTGAATTGATGATTAGTTGAAATTTATTTGTCGATATTGGGTAACGGTTAACGATACCCTCGGATGGAATACTCTTCTCCAATTCTGAACAATCAGAAATAATCTCGGCGAGTATGTCCAATCCCATCACCTACCTTGCTTATGATAGTTTTGATACTGTTCAGAGTATTTCATCTTGATTTCATCTTGAATATTTTCTCTGCATCTCTTGTGTAGAGTGTCAGCTTTGAAGGACCAATTCAAATAATTCCAATTTTGAATTGTATTCGACTCAGTACTCGTCCCAGCATTTTTGTCTCCATAAAAGCCAAATCCTTGAATCGATTCTAAATCGTCCCCCATCGAATCAAAGAAATGAAGTAGATCCCAAAACTGATGCGGGACGCAAAGATCAGAATCACACTCACAACTAATCTTTACTTGGTGTTCTTTCGTTGCTTTTTTAAGGGATTTATAGAACGTGAAAAACTTGAATTCCGTGTCATATAATCTTGAAGGAATCGTTTCTCGGCAAGGAATAGCATAGTACGCTTGTAGAGGGTTTTGTGATAATTCTTGACCTTGTGCTTTATGTTGTGAAATGTCCCCTTCACTACCATACACCTCCTCGAAATTCTCTTTCAATTCTTCATTGCTCAGAGAGTATGCGATGAGTTTTCTGAGGAAAAGACAGGACGTCTCTCGGACTTGAGTCTCTGTACTAAGATTGCTATTATTGTGTACCCTCTTATCTGAATTAGGAAATTTGTCAAACACATCCATTTTTCTCCGCACATTGAATTGTTTTTTTGAGATCTTATGTAGCAGCTCAATTTGCTTCTCAAAATGTTGGTTTCTATGCATCACAAAATTTGATGCTACCGCAGCAGCTTCGTATTCTCTAGATTGTACGTTTTTTGAAAAAAAATCAGCATACGTACTCATGATATTGTCCTGAATGGTTTCTAGAGAGAACGTTTCTTTTGATCTAAATCCCTCTAGACAAAGAGATTGCAAAAGAAATGATTCGATATTATCCTTCATTTGTTGAAATTTGGGTTGATTAATTTCATTCGCTGCAAACATAAAATTCGGTTGATTTTCGTTTCCAGACTCAGGTTTGATGAAAGAAGACATCGAAATTATGATATCACAATTTTTCATCAAATCATCTTTAATGCGATCATAATTCATTTGTTGTTCTTCAATGGACTTAGAAAGCACTTTATCGGAATTGGGAAATGCGTCATGAAACACAAAGCCAATTCTGATTGATGAAGGGGGCTGATTTTGCTCAACAAAAATCTCGCCCGTCGAGATGGGATAAATGTTTGAGGGCCCATTCACAACATGTCTACGACTGTCTTCTTCAGGACTTGCCGTTTGAACAAGCCTTTCCATGGCCCTGAAGAATTGTGTCTGAGTAGGTATTAAACTTTTGAGAAGCCTTTCCCTCGTTTTATGAGAATGAACATAGACAAACTCCCAACCCTCGAGATTGTAATCAGGTAATTTCCTACGACAATTTACCGAAATAGGATTGACATTTGTTCTGTAAAAATTCGGATCATCATCGGTCACAGCGGAATCAAAGTTTAGATTGACTTCCTCAAATGAAGATAACCATTTGGATATCTCTTCATTTGCTTTCATATCAATACCTCGGATTTCAATGAAAATTCTGAATTAAATGAGTAGTGCAAGCGGCGGAAAGAATGTCGCTAACATTGTTGCACCTGTCCTAATGAGCGCTGCATTTCGTAACTCTTGAAGGTTATTGTATCTCTGAAATGACCGGTCTGTCTTCAGGATAACGTGAACAAGACCTGATTCTATGGGTGCTAAACGCTTGTATTGATCGGCCAGAGAGACAATGAATCGCAGACATTCGCCTTGATCGATCAGGTTTTTTGCAGGCTTGAATTTCAGGAAGAACCAACCAGTCAGGGGGAGAAGGATGAGAATTTCAGCGATGATGAATGTCATGAAGTGATAGTTGAAGAGGAGCTCTGGGTTTACCGATTGCATTCACTACTACCCCCTTCGTTGTCGCTTTTCATGCTCCTGACATCGATTAATGACTGGGATGGCTCGTGATGTTTGTAGTTCAAATTGAGCGAATGGACTCAAACGACATACATCACGCATCCAAGCATAGACAACCTCTCGTTGTAGGGAATAAGACTCAAGATTGATGGCATTGAGAAGATTTTGCGCTTCGGGTCCAAATACAGAATAGTCAAAAATCCAGGAAGGTTGTTCATTCAATGATTCCGGAAGTAGGCCGTCATCCACAAACCCTGTTCTGAGTAAAGACCGCCCTGTTGAGCAGCGACTTGCGAGTTCAAGAATTTCCTCCTCGGTTTGGAATTCCAAACAAGTTACTGGGCCAAGGATTTGTTCATCGGTAGATGAAAGAACTGTAATCAATCGAGGGAGCAATTCATTGATGCACTCATCAATGATGTCTCTGTGTTCCTCATGCAGATCTCCAATCTTCGAATGAAGTTCAGAACTTGGCTTCGACCAATTCAATAGGCACCAAAGATCATGGGCAAAACAAACATGTTCTCGAACGAGTAAATCGAGTTTGTTCGAAAAGAGATCTGTGCACATACGAAGGTTGGCGGACATCGCTCCTTGTTTCCACACATCAAGCTCAATGATATTCTCTAAACTGCGAAGGACGAAATGTTGTTGTTGCAGGTACTTCTCTTCGATATGGGCATGGAAATCCTCGTCAAACACAGAAAACTTATCGCTATCCATAATAGTGATACAACTTAATGCATCATTGCCTTGAGTAATTCATATGATAATTTAACTTAGAAGGAGTGCAGTTTTTTAACCGGCCTTCATTTGTACAGAACATGACCGAAATCGATGCGATTGTTGTTTTGACGGTAGGCAGATCGAGATCGACAACGCATTTTCATCTGAAATGGGCGAAGACGTTAGGCAAACAGGTTCTTGTTCTTGCTTCGTGCAGAAATGAAGATGGTGTCGCAATCATTAACGAAGTGGCCGCAATCTACAAACATGAATTTGAACTTATCACATACACAGATCATTGTGATTCTGTTGTTGGTTTAATTTCGGATGAAGTAATTGCAAGGCAATCTTTCTACCCTGAAATCAAGACATATACTATCTTTGCAGGCGGTGATAAAGCCGTGTATTGCAATGTTTTTCAAAAGCTGAAACATTCAGAAAATCTTTCGAGTATTGAGATTATTACTGAACCTGAAATGCTGGAATCAACAGAATTCACAATCGAAGATTGGGTCATAGCAAATGAGTCCCCGTTTGTAAAATATCTTCCATCTGAAAAAACTTTACTTATAGAATCTACTAACTTAATTCAACCAATTCGTCTTACTGAAGTAAAAATCGGACAGTTAACGAATCCGACTCGACTAACATGTACTTACCAACATCGTTTTGATATCGAATATAATGATCTCAAAAAAGTGAAGAAAGAGTTATTGCCTCAAAGGAGGAATCTTTCAAACTTTATCCAGAAAATGAACCTCGTTTTCACGGATCTAGGCCTCAGTACTGAATTTAGAATTGAAATTATTCCAGTAGTACATACGAACTTTGATACATTGAAGATATACTATGATCCACGATTCCTTGCCAGAACAACATTCCTTGCATTAACGTCAGCTCAAAATTATGCTATTCAATTTGATGGCAAGTATTGTGAAGAAGAAAAGGTTTCGAGGTTAAATAATATCGTAAAATCGTACTTCAAAAGTCATGGTATCAATCATGCAGACTACATATTGAATCAAGCGGGTGAATTTCTTGCAGAAATTGATAAGGTGAACTTAAGCCTATCAGACAGTATGAAATGGCTCCAACAATCAAAAAATACCACCAGACTTGTAAATGAAGGAGGGAACAGTATTTTGGTTGATTCAGGATACAATGGTAGAGAATTAGCAACGATAGTTTCCAGCAGCGAGAACAAGAAATCTCAGTTCGCATTGTTTGAGGATTTTCTAAATCCAGAATTAGAGAATGTAAACTTACTCAGTGCCTTTGTCATCGCATTAAATGTCAATTTTTTCCTGAACCTTGCTGAATTTCGACCATTTCCACATGACCTAATTATAAAATTGAAACACTCAGAAGATTTCGAAAATACAGATTGGATTTCAATCCATAGACTAACAAGCCTCAGAAAGCAAAAGGTCGATCTCGTTCAATTTTCTTTTGAAGATGGTAATGTATTGGCGATAAAAAAAGATAAATTTGCAGAATTTTTATTCGCCATTACAATGACTACTAACCATAATGATACTCTCGTTGAAAGTGAATGGGGCATGAAGGGGGGAAAAATTCATACACAGGAAAATCATTTGTATAAGACTCATCAAATTGGACATCATCATGCCACAACACCAGATGGCTTTAGATTTGTAAAAAACGGTGGAAAAGCCTATTTTGAGATATGGGATATGTATACCACATATGGATTCTCAGATGGTATATTGAAAAAATTTGCAAAGTATGAGAAATTAGCCTCTAAATTTCCTGTTAAAACTAAGACCTGTGTGTTTACTACTTTTGGTACTCCAGGATATCCTTACAATAAGCAAGATGAAGCAAAAATGAAATCTGATCTAGAGAAATTTGTAGGACTTGGCAAATCCAGAAAGGTGAGGGTTTTAGATTTGAGAAGACACATGTCTGGTAGTGAAACTGAACCAATGAAAATTTCACTCAAGATGCTGCGGGAATTTCTTACTCAAGAACACAGTGGCTCAAATGATATTTTATTTTATCACGACTGGCTGAAAGAAAACCACTCACCCTCCAAAGCCGAAGAAGAATGAAATCAAACCATTTCGTCATTTCCAATCTCGAAAAGTATCTTCTTGACAATTTGGTCCGTAGATAGTCCTGTAATGTCGATGGTAACATCGCAGAGTTCGTTGAACACAGCAAGTGTTCGAATTCGGAAGGATGGATCTTCAAGGAGGCGGGCCTCTTGTTGGTCAAGAGGCTCTCCACGCGATAGGATTCGATGTGTTCGATGGTCCTCTTGCAGCATAAGATGAATGATAATGTCAGGCTGACGGCATGTTGAAGGCCAACACCAGTTGTTGAGATTTTCCTGGAATTCTTGCCAATCGCATTCTTGATTTGCAAGTTTAAAACTGGCCGTTGATGCGACAAACCGGTCACAGACAACATCTCCTTGCTGGAGCATGCTCTCTACTGTTCCAGAAAACTCTGCATTACAGAGTTCGTAGTACTGATTTCGCAGATTTGGTTCTGCATCGTGGAATCGCTCTCGAATTTGACCCATGAATGGGGTCGGAGAGGATGCCGTTTGAGCATTAAGCTGCTCACATAGTCGACCAATCGTGGTTGACTTTCCAATTCCATCGAGTCCTTCGATGACAATAAAGCGTCCTTGTGTTTGCATGATATAATATGTGTTTTCCGTAGGATATTCAATATGATTATTCATATGAAAAATTTGAATCTTTGAGCGTATCTGTTCATTAAGACACATGGACGATTTATGTTACACCCTCGCTTTCCGACATCCTCAGATAGGGTATGCGATCAAGGTAAACTACAGTATTGAAGCAGCATTTGAATTTACTAGTAAAGATGTTGAGCAACTCATAGTCGAGAATGTTTACACAAGCCATAATTTAGGTAAGGTTCTCACCTCTGGGTCATTCTTTTCTCGACTTCAAACTCTATATGAAAATATTGAAGGAGTGATTTGCATCGTCCCACATAGAACTACTGAACAAGTAAATTGTTCAGAATACAGAATTTATCCTGAAGGTGAAGCTGATTCATTCAGATATGAAATTGAACATGTCGATCTCAAAGATGAGTTGGTTTTGACACGTTTTGTACTAGATGATGCTGATGATGCCTCGATTCTTTTCAGTGATAATCGATTTGGCTCGGGTGATTATTGTGCGTAGAGATAGGATAAGTTCGGATAGAAACAGGGTCATCGGTACTTTCGTTGAACGTCTCAACGTTCTACAAGCTGCAGAAGAGGTTCTGCAGCGGATGGAAGAATCCGGGTATTTCCATGACGTTGATCTTGAGTCATTGAGAACAACCATCGTTGGGTTCTTGCGGGAACCTACGAGAAATCTCCTCGGTCTTTGCTCCTATTCGAGGATGCACAAGAAAGCTCAATCCCCTGGTGAAAGAACATGGCGAATTCTCTTGAATCGTGATTTATTGTATTCTCAACGACATGAACTTCATGCCACAATATATCACGAGTTTTTACATGGAATTCTCGGTTGCGAAGAAGGACATGGAGAGAAATTCAAGCGATTTGAATCGCTTTGGCCACTTTGAGGAAAGAATATCTCAAGAAGCGACTTCATCAACATCTGGATCGACGGTTTCGTTCTTGACTTTGACAGGTGGATTGAGAATCGCAATCAAGAGATTTGGCAGGATCATCAACCGCGGATCTCCATTTTCAATACGAAGTTTGATGATTCCCAATGCAACGAAAGCGATGATGAAAAGCGCAATACCGTTCGCAAAAATTAACGAGATTGAACCCTTCAAAAATCCGTATATTGTCCAAAGCGTTAATGCTGTAATGATGAGAGAAAGCGTTGCAAGTGACACTCCGTCATTCTTCTTCTTCACCCAAACATCAAGGGTTTGAGGGATCCAGGCGCACAACCCTAAAGCTCCTGCAGTAATTCCAATTCCTTCGATAAACAATGTTGATTCAATCATAAACAAAGGAGGATTTAATCCTACTCAAGCCCCTGCTCTTCATATGAAAAGCGGTTCATTCAAATCGATCTTCCTTTCTCAATATGTTTCTTACTCGGATGAGTTCATCGAGAGAAATGATGCCAAGAATTCTTCTCTGTTGAGTTACGTCATGTTGTTTAGCATCCAATAACTTGTGATGCTCCAAAGTAGCAAGAAACGATGAAAATGAGCGAGCACCCTGTTCTGCATCTGCAAAAATATCTCCTCCAAATTTCCACAATTTATCTTCCCTGCTTTGTATGTACTCATTAACACCTTTAATTTGCCAAGAGTCTACCGAAATTGCAACACCTTCACCATGCTGGAATGCGGCAGACAATATCTCATCTAAACTACATTCTACTGACATCACTGGATACATTTCATTAAATTCTAATGAGGACCATTGGACACTGTTTCCAGTTTGGACTAACTGTTGTGATACGGCAAAGGCGGTATCTGACGTTGTATCATCCTCGGTAAATCTCGGTTCGGAATTCTGTGGATGGCTCTTGAATTTTAAACAAGGAATATCAAGCCTTCTATTTTCTCTTGTTATCAAATCATCGATAGGTACAGTGGAAAATTCAGCTGAATCCTTCTTCAAGAATTCCAAAACTAAACGCTGATTCTTGAACGTCTGAACTCTATCATGCCCTCGTTTGGTCTCTTCTAAACCCGTAATTGTCGCAAACAAACGAAGTTGAACCCTTCTCAACAAGAGGAAGAGTAAGTTCTGTTGCAGTATACTTGGTTCTGTTTCCGATGGGAATAAGTAATCAGAACCTTTTGATGAACTCAGATCAGCAATTCTTTTTCTCTTGACTAAAGGAACTCCAAGTGAGATTAAAATTTCATCGAGCAGATGGGTGTTTACTGTAAAATCTTCATGTCTACTGTCACAAACAAATGGCCTCTGATAACGAGGTTTCTTTAGATTACTTGGTTTTGAAATTGTAAATTTAGAATACCATGTCAAAGTTTCATTCTTCGATAATTCGTTGAATAATCTCTCGAGTCTTTTTTCCAAATCAGTGCCTTTTATTGTGTTGTAACCGTGAGCAATGGTCTTTTTTTCGAAGGCATGTGTTCCACCCGTCTCTGGTTTAATCGTCAAACTTTTTTCAGATTTTCTTTTACCCGTCGTCATTTCACCTAGGTGTTCTGGCTGACAAGGAACTCCTTTATTGACACCACAACGGTCACAGCCAACTTCATTCATTGTTAAGAACGCATAAGCATATCTTGATATTAATTGATTGTAAATCTCCTTTTGTCTCTGTTCTTCCTTTGATTTAGGTTGGTTCAAATCCTTTTTGAATTTCAGATATTTATCATCAATAGGGTATTCATCCTGAGTTTTCTGATTAAATCCCAATTCTTTGGCAAGGAGTTCAGATCCTCGTTGTAGACGATTTTGGATTTCAAGATTACGAGTAAAAACCTGTCCAGTTGACTCTGACTTCACCTTATCCTTCAAAATCAAGAAAAGCGATAAATTCTCAAATTGTGAAATTAAATCCAATCGCTTTTTGTTGTAATACCTGTAACGTAACTCGCCGGTTTTGAATCTCTTACTCCATTGTTGCTTAATCTCATTTCGAACTGCAGAACGAGAAGGGGTTGGAGGATCAAGTTTCGTACCATCCAAAGTAACATACTTGACGACATCTTCGTGCTGATTTGTATCTCTTTCTTGTTCCTTTTCAGGCTTTATGGTCGCTTTCGTGTACTTTGAGATTCTATTATCATACAACGACATAGAATTTGTAGGCAGGATTGGCAGTGAACCATTGGTTTCAAATTGACTGGATTCATTTTTGTAGCGCAGACTAATCTTTCTACAATCTTGGTCCTTATGGTAGAGGAAATTAACAATGTCATCTGTCATTGGAACCCATCGGAAGATTTCCTTTTCATGTTGAATTTTTCCAAATTCTAAATCAGATAGAGAGTGGATTTCGCCTCGAACAAAGACATCGGTGCGATTTTGGACAACTCCATTGTAGTATTTGCTTTCAGTTGAGTTTACATGTTCAGCATGGTTATCCTTTTCAAGAATTAAACAAGGAAAAACAGAGATTTCCTTGTGTAAAACAAAATTTTCCTCTTCGACATGGAAGGATAAATACCCATCACTTTGGGCTATATAGACTGGAATTCGGGGCGATTGTAATGATAACTCTTCAGTAGCTTCTCGTAGTCCAGTAAGTGAATCCCAAAGTGATGGGTTTTCAGAATCATGAGTGTAACGATCAACGTTTGATTGTTTACCACCTGGTAATTTGTGCTTCATCAGTTCTGATGTAGGTGTATGAATAAGAAGGTGGTTTGTGCCGCCAATATTATGGTTTATCTCCAGTTTAATTATGCGAATTTTCTGGACGAAAGTACCATCGTTATGCATGATAGAAATGTACTCCCCGCAATCATGACGTTTCTTGTATTCTTCAATTTGAGACATATGCCAGTTGTTCTCTCTGGCAAACTCAAGAATCTCAGGCCAAGACATTTGGGTTTCATCAGCCTCCATATCAATCTCTCCAACCATGCATACAAACTTGACACTCAAGAAATGCGACTTCTGGTTCGTCGGTTTGATCCATCTGTCGAAGTTCACAAGTTGCTTCTCGTTCGCCACACTTTGGACATGGATATGAGTCTGTCGTAACCTTCTTTAAATTTTCAATGACATCGTATGTACGAGTCTTTAGTTCAGAGACTGTTTTGTTGTTGAGATGTTCTGAATCTGGTTTGGTTTCTTCATAACATTCGAAACATACCACCACGCCCTTTTCATCTGGAATTCCAAGCAACAACTTCCCACATACACCGCAAAACATTCAGATACCCCCTGTGTAATTTGTCAGTTTACAAATTTCCATGGTGAGAATATCCATAATTTCATCAAGATGGAGACGTAGCTCTTGAATCGTGAAAGGAGGTTCAATTTCTGCAGTTTGACCCGAACGATCAACACGATTGATGAGGTCGCATTCTCCAGAGACAGCCTGTCCAGTTCGCATCAGTGTGATAGTGGGTGTCTCAACTTTTCCAATTCGATGATGGATTTTATGTGATAGTTTGTAATTGACCCCTGCCCTGAATGAGATGGAAGCGACCTTTGTCGTGGTGCACATCCCAGTGACAACAATCTCATGCTTTCCAGTTGACGAGTTCTTAAGATAAGCGTGAAGATATTCTGCCTCACCATCATAATCCACTATATAGAAGTGAGAAGGTAGTGATCCTGCAAGTATTGTCGAGTCGAGGTCCCAACGATGATTATGAATATTTTCATCCGCCTTTGCCCCAACCGGATAGTGATGTAGGCGTATCTTACAACCTCCTTCTTCTTGCAGTATAATCTTTGCAAATCCATTCTTGTGCATGTAAGATGCACGAGCGACAATACCCAGTCGTTCAGGGTTTTCCATCATCTTCATAATGAAATCTCGAGTCTCGTAAGCAAGACCAATTCCGACATTGTCGGTTTTAATTCCAAGGCCATAGAAGCCATTTTTTGTTCCGTTTTCTGCGGTCATTGTATTGATATTGTTAGTCAATAACTTGGTCGTAGGTTTTTCATATGAAAATTTTAGTTTAAGAAATCTGGATGATGTCCTATGCCGATGGCTATCCGAGATGCAAACAGAATAGAAGCAGGCACAATTGAACA
>CEQX01094433.1_pt1 | contig 22624 bp, 21 predicted proteins | sample 356261 | NCBI WGS metagenome assembly CEQX01 (sample SAMEA2621076, study PRJEB7988) | marine metagenome | isolation source: saline water (ENVO:00002010), including | reverse complement strand
GTTATTATTCACATAAATTACATGAAACGTCAAAGAAAATTATCAAGACAAGCTTGGAGGTGGGCGTTTTATGATTGGGCAAATTCTGCTTTTGCTACCACAGTAATGGCAGGATTCTTTCCAATATTCTTTAAATCTTATTGGGCAACTGACCTTACGGATGCCGAAAGCACTTTTGTAATCGGATCTGCTAATTCAATTGTAGGTTTATTAATCGCAATTAGTGCTCCAGTTATGGGTGCGTTCGCTGATGCCGGTAATTCGAAGAAAAAGCTTTTACTTACGTTTGCTGTTTTAGGAATTATTTCTACGGGTTACTTATTTTTTATCCCAGAAAGTTCATGGAAATTTGCCATAACATTTTATTCAGTAGGCGTAATTGGATTTTCTGGAGGCAATATATTTTACGATTCATTACTTGTATCTGTGGCTGAAGATAAAGAGAGGAATAAGGTTTCTTCTCTTGGATTTTCCTTGGGTTACCTCGGAGGAGGGTTGCTATTTCTTTTAAATGTAATGATGTTTTCATTTCCAAAATTATTTGGTCTAAGTACCCAAATAGAAGCTGTTTTATGGTCCTTCTTAAGTGTTTCACTTTGGTGGAGTATTTTTACTGTTCCTCTCATAACAGGAGTTAAAGAACCTCAAATAAATTTGAATAAAGGTTTTTTCTTAATCTCAAGAGAAGCCTTTAAAAGCCTATATTCAACGGCGAGATCAATTAAACAATTTAGGAGTGCAGTAGTTTTCTTATTGGCTTATTTTCTCTACATGGATGGGGTAGATACTATTATTAGAATGGCTACATCTTATGGAACTGATATTGGCCTCTCAGCACAATCTATGATTGGAGCTTTACTACTCACTCAATTTATTGGTTTCCCAGCAACTTTAGTTTTTGGAAACTACTCTGATAAATTTGGGCATAAGCAAACATTAAGTTTTGCAATTATTATCTATATTGCAGTTGTTATATTTAGTTCTCAAATGGATAGTGCGGTTGAGTTTTTTATTATGGCAACAATCATTGGGCTTGTTCAAGGTGGTGTTCAGGCAATTAGTAGATCTTTTTTCAGCACTCTGATTCCCGAAAACAAGGCGGCTGAATTCTTTGGTTTTTATAACTTTATTGGCAAATCTTCAGTCTTCATTGGTCCATTTATGGTTTCAGGTATAGCGCTATTAACAAATAACCCTAGCTTTGGTATTTTGAGTTTACTTTTATTGTTTATTCCTGGTTTAATCTTATTAAGAAGAGTTCCAGAATCAAAATAATCCTTTTTTTAACATTGCCTCTTTAAGTACGGAAGGTTTATCAGTCATCAATCCATCCACTCCAAATTCTATCAATTCGAACATCTGATCTATATCGTCTATAGTCCAAACATGAACAAATTTATTTTGCTTCTTTGCTGTTTCAATAAATCTCTTAGTCAGGACAGGAACTCCCCATTGTTTAACGGGAATTTGAGCACATTGACTCATTGTTGCTTGCAACTCAATTCCTATCGATTGACACATCATTTTGAAGATATCCATTTGTCCTGAGGAGATACATGCCTCAGGTCCAGCTAAGTTTTTTATTCTTTTGAGTCTGGATGAAGAAAATGAGGCCAAACAGGTTTTATCAAGAAAATTCATTTTTTTTATAATTTGAATAGTCTCCTCTAATGCATCTTCAGTTTTGATATCTATATTAAATCTAAGATCAGGAAATGTTTCTAAAGCCTCACTTAGAAGAGGTATTTTTCCTCCACCCAGTAAATTAATTTCGTTAATTTCTTTGAGAGTTAGTTCATTTATGGATTTGTTGACACCTGCCATCCTTTTTAGGCTAGCATCATGAAAAATTACGACGTGTCCATCTTTTGTAGCTTGAACATCTGTTTCTATAAACACAAACCCCAAATCTGAAGAATATTTAAATGCCTCTATAGTATTTTCAGTTTCTACTTCATCACCACCTCTATGGACAAACCCAAAGAAACTATAGTCTTCAAAAAATGGATGCATTGATTAACTTAATTGTTATTAAACTATACTATAGACAAGGAGCTTACTTATGGAGAAATTTTTTTTAATACTGTTAGTAATTCTGTTGCTGTTAGCAGTTCCTTACTTTTACAAACTTTATGGCCTTAAAAAAATAACAAGATATGATGTTCCATCAAATGGAAATTGGATAGAGTTGTCCCGAGGAAATATTTATTTTGAATGGTTTATCCCTGATGCCTCGACAGAGACTAAAGGAACTATGGTCTTGGTGCACGGCTTTTCTACCCCCAGTTTTGTTTGGGGGGGCCTTATTGATAATTTTACATCTTCTGGTTACAGAGTTTTAGTTTACGACCATTTTGGCAGAGGTTATTCAGAAAGACCAAGAGTCAAGTACGATAAGAATCTATATTTAGAAACTTTGAGAGAGCTCATTGAATCTCAAAAGATTGAAGATCAGGTTCATCTAGTTGGCTATTCTATGGGTGGACCAATTGTTGGATTTTATGCGGAAGCTTATCCGGAAGATACAAAAAGTGCTACATTGATTGCGCCAGCTGGATTTAGTAAATCTATTCCAGATATGAAATCATGGACTACTATGCCAATAGTAGGAGATTGGTTTTGGAGAGTCTTTAGTAATCGACTTTACGGGATTGGTAATATGTCTGAGACACAATTCAGCGAAGATCCTTTATCTATTAACGAGGATAGATTTATGCCATTATTTCAAAATCAACTGCGATTTAGAGGATTTAACGAATCACTTTTATCAACGATAAGGCATTTTAATTTGTTTGACGTTCGAAAAATGTACGAAAGCCTTCATTCTAAGCAAGTTCCAATCCTGGCCCTTTGGGGAAAGAAAGATGGTGTTGTACCTTTTACAGGATCGCAAGAGTTTGAGAGGATATTCACTAATGGTAATTTAGTAACTTTAGATGAAGGCACTCATGATATTACTTATAGACAACCAACTAAAGTAGGCGAAGAAATCACAAAATTTATAAATTCTCTAGAATAAAAATGGATTTTTCTGATATTGGTTCATACTCCGATGCTGAGGTACCTTCAAAACTAAGTGAATTAGAATCTAATACTGAATTTCACAACTATATTGCTAGTATTATTTTTCCAAAGTTACATAGATATTTGTCGAAGATTTGCACGTCTTATGTTCAATGGAAATTTAAAAAATTATTTTCTAATTGTGTTTCTATAAATGATTTCCAAAACCGAATGGCCCCATTGGTTGAATCTATGATCGTTTCTACTACAGATGGTTTCTCATTTAGTGGCGAAGAAAACTTAATAGATAAACCCACTTTATTCATCGGGAATCATAGAGATATTTCTCTCGATGCAGCTTTTTTAAATTACCTTCTTTATTTAAATAAATTGAATACAGTTAGGATAGCAATTGGTGACAATCTTTTAGATGGCGGCTTCGCTGAGACTTTGATGAGACTAAACAAAAGTTTTGTGGTGCATAGGAATATTAAGGGAGTAAAGGAAACTCTTCGTAAGTTATCTAAATTGTCAGCTTATATTAATTGTTCAATTCAAAAAGAAAATGAGAGTATTTGGATTGCCCAAAAAGAGGGCAGAGCAAATGATGGAAATGACTTTACTGATGAAAGTGTTTTAAAGATGCTTTTTCTTGATCAAAGAAAAAATATGTCTTTGAGTGAGTGGGTAAAAAAAGTAAATCTAACGCCTATAGTTATTTCTTATGAATATGATCCACTAGATTTGGTAAAAGCTAGAGGTTGGGAATTTCAAGAAGGTTGGACACCTGAACAAATCAACACGAATGATTTAAGTGAAATGGCTTCTGGAATTTTTGGTTATAAGGGTAGGGTTCATCTCCACATTTGTAAGCCTATAGAAGATTGCAAAGATACTGCAAATCTTGCAAATCTCATTCAAGAAGAAATCATTAGAAATTATCATTTATGGCCCTCAAATTACATGGCTGTCTCAATATTATCCAATTTAGAAAACAATAATTTAGCCTTGGAAGTTTCAGCTGAAAACAAGAATAGTCATTCTTATTTTGAAGACAGGCTGAAAGATCTCAACTTTCATCAAAGAGAAGAGATGTTGAAGAATTATGCAAGGCCTTTTTTCAATAAAGAAAAGGCCAAGCTTGAACTTGGCCTTTAATGCATCTTAAATGGGGAGTTTAAGATAACAACTTAACGGGGAGTTAAGAATTACATTGAGAAGGTAATGACAAATTCGTCATCATCGTAGACACCGTCGTAATCACCGCTGTGCCATCCTAGATTTATAGATAAACCTGCAAGAGATACGGGAAGATCATAAGAAATTATTGTATAGTCTCCTAGGTTATCATAGTCTCCGTAGGTTAATGAAAGACCTGTATCACCCACAGCGAAAGATACTTCGATATTGTCATCGGCATCATCCTGACCTGCATAGTACGTTACCCCAAAAAAGCTATAACCCAATCCTAGGTAAATCTCCTTGAGATCATAGTCTGCTCCAGGAAAGTCATACATTAAATACCCTATATCATAAGTAATTCCAGATTCCATTTCTCCTGCGAACCCAGCATAATAGTCCAGTTCCATAGTTGCGTCGTCAAAATACTCTACATTTGAACCCCATACACCGAAGTAAAGTCCGCTCTCACCAGAAATATCAAAACCACCAGAAATAGCAGCATTACCATCAGTTTGAGGAGTACCTCTCCACATATATTCACTTGAGAGAGCAACATTACTTTCGAACTCTGCAGCTTGAAGAGACATAACTCCAGAGAAGATTGCTATAGCCCCAATTTTTAAAAGATTTTTCATTCTTACTCCTTGTAAGTTTTTTATAACACAACTTAGTAAGTGCAATCTTCATGCCAAGTATAAATACCCCTTTTTTTTATTATCTGCACCATTTTTGTGCTAAAAATATTTTTTTAATCTTTTAGAGAACAGTTATCATGAATTTTTCTCACTAATCGTGTAATATCACGCATCTTTAATTGCGACCAATAGGAGAAAGAATGGATATTTCAAATAAAGTAACACTCATTACTGGCGGAGCTTCCGGCCTTGGCCTTGCTTCAGCTGAAGTTTTGGTTGAAGCAGGTTCAAAAGTTATGCTCCTGGACTTAAATGAGGATAATGCAAAAGCTGCTGTTGAGAAACTTGGATCTAATTCAAGTTATACCATTGCGAACGTAACTGATGAAGCATCAGTCCAGTCTGCAATTGATAAGACAGTTGAGGAGTTCGGTGCTCTTCACGTAGTTATAAATTGTGCTGGGATTGGAAGCGCTAGTAAAACTGTCGGGAAGGACGGCGCTCATCCGCTAGATTATTTTAAAACAGTTGTTGATATAAACCTTAATGGCACATTTAATGTGCTCAGGTTGGCTGCAGTAGAAATGGGAAACAATGAACCGAATGAAGATGGTGAGTGCGGAGTTATAATCAATACTGCTTCAGTAGCTGCATTCGACGGACAAATTGGTCAAGCTGCATATAGCGCAAGTAAAGGTGGTGTCGTTGGTATGACTCTCCCTATAGCTAGAGATCTCGCAAGGATGGGGATTAGAATAAATACTATCGCTCCTGGGATATTTGATACACCTCTTATGGGTATGGCTCCTGACAGCGTTAGAAATCCACTGATTGAAATGACTCAATTTCCAAAAAGGCTTGGATTACCCTCTGAGTATGCCTCTTTAACTAAACATATAGTAGAAAATCCTTTTTTAAATGGAGAAACAATACGATTGGATGGAGCCATAAGGATGCAACCCAAATAAATGGAAATTCTTACTGATTATTTCATATTTCTTTTAAAGGTATTCACTATTGCAATAGCTATAACTGTACCTTTACTGCTCATTATCGGATCTTCGAAAGGCAAAAGTCAGCCTAAGGGAAAACTGTCAATAACAAATTTATCTGAGAAATTTGAGTCAATGGGTAATGCAGTTAAAAGCTCATTAATGAATCCCAAAGAATTAAAAAAATTTAAGAAGGACCTCACAAAAGATAAAAAGAAAAAGGACAAGAACAAAGAAAAAGATGAAAAGGACTCGGCTTTTGTACTAAATTTCAAAGGTGATATCCAAGCCACTGAAGTTGAAAAGTTGAAACAAGAGATTAATGCTATCCTTCTATCAGAAGCTCCTTGCAAAGAAGTAATCATTAGGGTTGAAAGTGGGGGTGGCTCTGCATATGCTTATGGCCTGTGTGCTGCTGAGTTAAAAAGATTGGTTGATAATGATATTAACTTAACGGTTTGCATAGATAAGGTTGCTGCAAGTGGCGGTTATCTAATGTCTTGTGTCGCTTCAAAAATTATTGCTGCTCCTTGGGCAATCGTAGGTTCTATAGGAGTCATTGCACAAATGCCAAATTTTCATAGACTTCTAAAGAAAAACTCAATTGATTTCGAGATGCATACAGCAGGAGCATATAAAAGAACTCTCACTACACTAGGTGAAAATACTGAAGAAGGTAGGAAAAAATTTAAATCTGATTTAGAAGATTTACATATCATTTTCAAGGATTTCGTCAAAGAACAAAGACCACAGGTAGACACCGAAGTTGTTGCCACAGGTGAAGTTTGGCAAGGAAAAGAGGCAATTGATGTAGGCCTAATAGACTCAATAGAAACTTCCGATAATTACCTTGTCAGTTTATCCAAAAAAGTAAATTTATTCGAAATTGAATTTGTTGAAAAGAAAAACCTTTCTGAAAAATTTGCCTTTTCTATGCAAATTATTTTAGAAAAATCTTTACTTAAATTTTATGACCTAATTAATAGAGATCGTTTTATATCATGAATACATTCAGAGCCTTAGAGTCTGCTAAGACAGATGGAGAAAATACATTATCAATTGTTGAAAGGTCTATAGATTCTCTTCCTGAGGGTGAACTCCTCATTAAGGTTAGTTACTCGTCTTTAAATTATAAAGATGCTTTGTCGGCATCTGGTGCTCCAGGAGTAACGAGGAATTATCCTCACACACCCGGAATAGATGCCGTTGGCACAATAAGCCAATCTGTGGATGGTAATTTCAAAGAAGGCGATACAGTCATAGTTACCGGATATGATCTTGGTATGAACACTTCAGGTGGTTTTGGTGAGTATATAAGAGTTCCATCATCATGGGCTATAACGCTCCCCGATTCCTTAACTGAGAAAGACTCAATGTGTTTGGGTACTGCCGGATTAACAGCTGGTCTATCTATCCAAGCTCTTGCAGATTTTGATACAACAAATGGCTTAAATGAATCTAAAAGCATAGTCACAGGCTCAACTGGCGGAGTTGGGTCAATAGCCTTAATGCTTCTGGCTAAACTAGGCTCTCAAGTAACAGCAGTCACAGGAAAAGAAAGTCAGAAAGAATTATTATTTGGTTTGGGTGCGTCAGAAATACTTTCTAGGGAAGAATTATCGGAAGTATCTAGGAAGCCTATGGGTAAGCCTATATGGGATTTTGGTGTTGATGTTGTTAGTGGAGATATATTGACCCTCCTATTGGCTTCTTTGAAACCGGGAGGAGCAGTTGCATGTAGTGGCTTAGTTGGAGGTCCTTCTTTTGAAAGCTCAATATTCCCCTTTATCTTAAGAGGAAATGCTCTTCTAGGAATAGATTCTGTTGAAATTCCTCTTCATAAAAAAGAACAAGTTTGGAAAAATTTTGCCTCTGATTGGAAGCTAGACTTATCAAATTTAGTAAAAGAGGTGACCTTAGAGAACTTAGAGCAAGAAATTGAAACTATTTTAAATGGCGATCAAGTAGGAAGAGTATTAGTGAAGTTAACTTAAGGAATTTTAATGTCAAACGAACATACTGAAGAAGAAAAGCAAAAGATGAGAGAAGAGGACAGCAAACTCGATGCTATTGCTGCCGTGGTCATTATTCTCAGCTTAGTTTCGGTTGCGGTTTTTTGGGTATCGAATCAATAATAAATAAGGAAAAAATATGGATGTTGTAAATTTTTTGAAAGACAGAACAAGAATACCTGTAATAGGTGCCCCTTTATTCACCGTTTCATATCCAGAGCTAGTTCTTGCTCAGTGCAAAGCAGGTATAGTTGGATCATTCCCGGCACTCAACGCAAGACCAGAGGAAAAGCTATCAGAATGGATTTCTATGATGAAACAGGAACTGTCTGAATATCAAGATCAAAATCCAGATAAAACCGTCGCTCCTTTTGCTGTAAATCAAATCTGTCATCACTCAAACAATCGTCTTGAACATGACATGGAGGTTTGTGTCGAACATGAAGTTCCTATAATAATCACAAGCCTTAGAGCTCCAAAATTTGTTGTCGACGCGGTTCATAGTTATGGAGGAGCAGTCATGCATGATGTCATCAATATTAGACATGCTAAAAAAGCTGTTGATGAGGGAGCAGACGGACTAATCTTGGTTTGCGCTGGAGCCGGAGGCCATGCTGGAGCTTTAAGCCCCTTCGCTTTGGTAAGAGAAGTTAGAGAGTTTTTTGATGGTCCAGTTGCATTATCAGGAAGCATTTCTCATGGGGCATCAATTTTATCTGCGCAAGCAATGGGAGCTGATTTCGCTTATATTGGAACGAGATTTATAGCAACTCAAGAGGCGAATGCTTCTCAAGGTTATAAAGATATGATAGTAGAAAGCACTGCGAACGACATAATGTATTCTCCGACATTCACTGGCGTTCATGGCAACTATCTTAAACCAAGTGTTGTAAATGCTGGCCTTGATCCTGACAATCTTCCTTATGCAGATAAAAATGACATGAACTTCGGAAGCTCAGGGATTGGAGGAGATAATCAGAAAAAAGCTTGGAAAGATATCTGGGGCTCAGGTCAGGGTATCGGAAATCTTCACGATGTTCCTACGGTTCAAGTGGCAGTGGATGAGCTGGTTGAAGAGTATGAAAATGCAAAAAAAGCCTTAGAAAGTAAGTCCGCTTAATCAGTCACCCTTAAACTTAGGTTCTCTTTTTTCAAAAAAAGCTGTGACAGCTTCTCGTCTGTCAGCAGTCTCATGAGTCAATAGAGTTTGATCATAGTCCATATGCATTATGGACTCATCGTTCTTATATACTAAATTATTTACGCTTCTTTTAATCATCTGAGCTGCAATGGGTGATTTAGCAGCATAATGTTTTGCCATTTTCTTTGCTGTTTCCATAAGGTTCTCAGTTGTGCAAGTTTCATCATAAAAACCCCAAGAAAGAAGTGTTTCGGCATCTTCATTTTTACCGCCAATAACCATCTTCTTTGCTCTTGCCGGACCAATTAAACGCACTGCAAGTGGTAGACCCAACCAGTTTAAATTTATACCTAAATTAATTTCGGGATAACCCAATAGAGCATCATGCGATGCTATTCTGAAATCACAGGCTGATGCGATACATGCCGCACCTCCCAAACAATAACCATTTATTGCTGCTATTGTTATTTGATCGATATCTAAAATAGATTTTATAGCCGGTTTTCCAAAATTATTTCTCCAAGATTCAAGCTTTGTTGATAATTGAGCTTTCTCTTTAAGATCAGCACCTGCTGAAAAGTGCTGTCCTTCACCGGTAAAAATTACAACCCTTGTTACTAAATCCTTTCTAAAATGCTCTTGAAGAGAACAGAATTCTTTCAAAATCTCGGTACTTAGTGCATTCATTGATTCAGGCCTGTTTATGCTTACTGTAGTGACCCAATTCTCATTTACTATTTTAAGAAATTTCATCTTTTAGTTCTCAGCAATATATTTTTCAGCATCTAAAGCCGCCATACATCCTGACCCTGCTGATGTTATTGCCTGTCTATAGATATGATCAGACACATCACCGGCAGCAAATACACCGGGAATACTCGTCCCAGTGCTATTTCCATCTGTACCAGAATGTATTTTTATGTAGCCGTTGTTCATTTCCAACTGATCTACAAATAAATCCGTATTAGGTTTATGACCAATTGCAATGAAAAGACCTGCTAAATCAATAATTGTTTCGCTCGAATCTTTTGTACTCTTAATCTTAATTCCATTAACAATATTTTCATCTCCTAAAACTTCTTGGAGTTCGTGGTCCCAAACTATCTTGACATTACCTTCTTGGGCTTTTTTTAAAAGCCGCTCTTGTAGAATCTTTTCAGCTCTCAAAGAGTCTCTTCTGTGAACTAAAGTCACAGAGGAGCATAAATTTGACAAATATAGTGCTTCCTCTACGGCAGTATTTCCTCCACCAATTACTGCCACATCCTTGTCCTTATAAAAGAAGCCGTCACAAGTAGCACAAGCACTAACACCTTTACCCATATATTTTTGCTCAGTCTCTAAGCCTAGATATTGCGCTGAGGCACCAGTAGAAATAATTAAAGCTTCACAATCATAAGAATTAACATTTCCAACCAATTTTAATGGTTTAGTTGAGAGCTGAGCAGCTTCTATATGATCAAATATAACTTCTACATCCAGAGTTTCAACATGCTTAAGCATTCTTTCCATTAACTCCGGTCCTTGAAGGCCATCACTATCTCCTGGCCAATTTTCAACATCAGTGGTTGTTGTAAGCTGACCTCCTTGCTCCATTCCTGTAACAAGACAAGGCTCTAATCCAGCTCTTGCTGCGTATACAGCTGCAGTATATCCAGCAGGGCCTGAACCCAATATCACAAGTTTTCTTTTTAAGTTTTCCATGACCACAATTATATAGATATCCCAAAAATTTGTTATTCTGATTAGAACATCTCCAGAATAATCTATACAATAGTTAAAACTTAGATTTCTTAGTGGTTAAAAAGTCTCAAGCAACAAAAAAATCACCGAACCAAGCAGTATCGGTTTCCCGCATACGCTTGAATAAATTAATCCTTGACTCTTGGTTGATCATTCAAGGATTCCTTGGCATATTCGTTCTCTTGGCACTTTCTTCGTTTTCTCCTCGTGATTCAGGATGGAATACCCAGGTTTTTTCGGGTAATTCGATCGATACCAGTCAAATATCTAATGCTGTAGGAAGTTGGGGAGCCTACTTGAGTGATTTTCTGCTCACTATTTTTGGCTATATGTCTTACATTTTGGTCTACTGGCTTTTATGGCCACTTGTGAGACACTTTTTTCTTTCTAGAAATAGGATTCCATTTTCAGATATCTATACAGGCCTCTTGGGCTTAAAAATATTTGGTTGGCTATTAGTGGTGATATCAGGATCGACATTATTTGCATTAGTTATGGAGCCCGGTTCTAGTTTCTTGCCAGAGGAGGGCGGAGGACTAATCGGGTCTAAAATTTCATCCTTGTTCATAATTCCCCTGAGTTATATTGGCAGTCTGCTACTTTTTATTTCTAGTCTACTTTTAGGTTTGACTCTTTCATTGGAAGTTTCTTGGGTTGCTCTAATAACAAAGATACAAGAACTTCTTATTTCGTCAAGTTCATCTGTAGGAGTTAGAGCTTCTGATTTTCTCTCTTCACTGAAAGAAAAGCAAAAGGTTAGAAAAGAGAAGATAGAAAGACAAGAAAAGGTAATTCTTAGCTCTAAAGTTAAAGAAAAATCAAAACTAGTAGAGGTTATTAAACCCAAACCAACTCTTGAGACAAGCAAGCGAGTAGAAGAAGAAAAACAAACGGAACTCTTTGAGTACAAAGAATCATCTATTCCTCCAAAGTTATCACTTCTAGATGAGAAAAAACAAGAATTCTCAGATGAGACTTCTGAAGACTCATTAAGAAGACTGGGAGAGTTGGTTGTATCTAAATTGGCTGAATATAATATTAATGATATCCAGGTAGAATCAATTCAACCTGGTCCGGTAGTCATAAGATTGGAGCTTAAATTACCAAGCGGATTAAAGGTCAATCAAATTTCAAATATTAGTAAAGATCTTGCAAGATCACTTGCAAAAACGAGTGTAAGAATAGTTGAAGTTATAGAAGGTAAAGACACTATAGGTATTGAAGTTCCTAGAGAAGATAGACAACCAGTTCTTTTGAGTGAGGTACTCTCTAGTAAAACCTATGATGAGTCAAAAAGCCCCATAACTGTTGCGCTAGGAAAGGATATAAGCGGATCAGCGGTAGTTGCAGATCTAGCCTCCATGCCACATTTATTGGTTGCAGGTACAACTGGATCTGGAAAATCTGTTGCAATCAATGCAATGCTCATAAGCATCCTATACAAAGCAAGTCCTGAACAAGTAAGAATGATACTTATTGATCCAAAGATGCTAGAACTTTCAGTGTATGAGGATATTCCTCACCTATTAGCACCTGTGATTACAGACATGAAAGAAGCTTCAAGTGGTTTAAGGTGGTGCGTCAATGAGATGGAAAGAAGATATAAGTTGATGGCGCATTTAGGTGTAAGAAACCTTAATGGTTATAACAAGAAGGTTAATGAGGCCTTTTCTTCAGGACATCCAATTAAAGACCCTACATGGAAACTTAATGAAGCGGAAGAGGGTGAAGAGGCACCTGATCTAAAAGAACTGCCTCTTATAGTGCTTGCTGTAGACGAGTTGGCAGATCTCATGATGGTCGTGGGAAAAACAGCTGAACAGTTAATTGCGAGAATAGCACAGAAAGCAAGAGCAGCAGGTATTCATATGCTACTGGCTACACAAAGACCTTCTGTCGATGTAATTACAGGACTCATAAAAGCAAACATTTCTTCTAGAGTTGCCTTTCAGGTTGCATCCAAAATGGATTCTAGGGTAATACTTGATCAAGGAGGGGCAGAACAATTGCTAGGTAAGGGAGATATGCTATATCTAGCTCCAGGCACCTCGATTCCCCAGCGAGTCCATGGTGCATTTGTTGGAGATGACGAAGTACAAAGAGTTGCAGACGATTGGAGACAAAGAGGAAAGGCTGAGTATCTTGACGAAGTAACTAAAGAAGAAGGTGCGGTATCAGGAATGCCAGGCATTGCATCCGAAGAGGTAGATGATGGGGAAAAAGATGAACTATACGATGAGGCAGTTGCATTTGTAGCTCAATCACGGAGAGCATCAATTTCAGCTGTTCAAAGAAGATTGCGTATTGGATATAACAGGGCGGCTAGGATGATAGAAACGATGGAAGAATCAGGAGTTTTGAGCCCCATGGCTTCAAATGGTAATAGAGAAGTTCTCATACCTCCTCCTGTTGAGGAATAAATTAAGACTCTTTTTTGATGGTTAGATTTACAATAATAGTTTTATATTTAGCCTCATTTAGCAAACACTTTCAGTCAGAAGAAATCAATAAAGATAACTTATTCAATTTCTTGAATAGTAAGCAGTTTATTAGCTCAAACTTTACACAGATCACAAAAAATTCCTCAAAAGAGAGAGTTGTTAAAGGTTCCATTAAAGCAACAAGAAATGGCAGTTTCAGGTTAGAGTATTTTGAACCATTCAAAGAAATCATATCTTCTGATAGTGATTTTTTATATAAAGTTGATCTTGAATTAGAACAGGTCGACATAATCCCTAGGCAAGACTTTTTTAAGGATACACCAATAAGTCTTTTTATAACTCAATCTCATGATTTAAATGAACTCTATTCCGTAGATGATTGTATCAAGAAAGATAAAACAACTATTTGTACACTTTCACCTTTATCATCAGATAGTTTTATAGAAAAACTTTCATTAAGATTTTCCGAAAATTTATTAATATCTTTGAGATACGAGGATGCTTTTGAACAATCAATCTTAATTGATTTTAGTCAAATAAGCTGGAAACCTTTTGATAAATCTGAACTTCTTATTTCTTTTCCTGAAGGAATAGATGTTGTTTATCATTAGGATTCTTTAAAATACATATATGTTAGATTCAAAACTGTTGAGAAAAAATATCAGTGAAGTGGCGTTGAACCTCAAAAGACGAGGATATATTTTAGATGAAAAGACCTGGGGAGAACTTGAATCAAAAAGAAAAAATCTTCAAGGACATACAGAAGACCTCAAATCCAAACTAAATAATATTTCGAAGGAAATAGGGATTCTAAAAAAGAATTCAGGTAATACCGTAGAACTTGAAGAAACAGCTCTGAATCTAACTAGACAAATAAAAGAACAAAATAATAATTTAGATGATTTACTTATAGAGATAGAAGATTTTTCCCTGACGATTCCAAATTTACTCGATGAAGATGTCCCGGATGGATTTGACGAATCTGATAACCTTGAGATAAGAAAACACGGATCAATAAAGGACTTTTCTTTTTTACCAAAAGATCATTTAGAACTTGGAAGGTCTGATGAAATTGATATGGAATCGGGCGTAAGGATAACTGGATCAAGGTTCAAAGTATTAAAGCGAGAGGTTGCTCAACTTCAAAGAGCCCTGATTAATTTTATGATCGATACACACGTTTCCGATCATGGTTATGAAGAAGTTTATGTTCCTTATATAGTCAATAAGGACTCATTGATAGGAACAGGTCAATTACCTAAATTTGAAGAAGATTTGTTCAAAATAGATCATCAAAATGATTTTTATTTGACACCTACAGCGGAAATACCAGTAACAAACTTACTCAGAGATCAAATCATCAATTCGGAAAAACTACCTGTTAAATATGTTTGTCATTCACCGTGTTTTAGAAGCGAAGCAGGGAGTTATGGTAAAGATACACGTGGAATTATGCGTCTTCACCAATTCGAGAAAGTTGAACTTTTTCAGGCGGTGGAAAGTTCAGACTCAGCCGAGTCTCTTGAGGAACTAACCTTACATGCAGAAGCTATTTTAAAAAAGCTTGAACTGCCATACAGAGTTGTTTCTCTATGTTCTGGTGATATAGGATTTTCTGCAGCTAAAACATATGACATTGAGGTTTGGATTCCTTCTCAAGAAGAATATAGAGAAATTTCGTCCTGCTCTAATTTCAGAGATTTTCAAGCACGAAGATTGAAAGCGAGGTGGAGAAAAACAGATGAAAAGAAATTAGAGTTACTGAATACAATTAATGGCTCTGGATTAGCTCTCAGTCGGACAGTACTTGCTTTATTAGAAAATTATCAACAGTCTGATGGTTCGGTAATAATTCCTGATATTTTGAGAGAATATATGGGGAAAACAAGGATCCTTTCCTCTGATTGATCATATTGTAAAAAGAATTGAACTATGGAATATATCCAACCAACCATCGGACTACTCTCTCTCCTTCTATTAGGAGCGATTTTTAGTGAGAACGTTAAAAGGATAAATATAAAGTACCTTATTGTGGGTGTTTTTCTTCAACTCTTGCTTGCAATTCTTTTAACGAAGTTTGAGATATTTAGGACATTTTTTAGCATCCTTTCAGATATTGTTTTAGTTCTTAAAAGCGCAAATGATTTTGGTACGGGATTTGTTTTCGGTTATTTAGCTGACGGCGCTCCAAATGCACCATTTGCAGTGGAAACACCTTCAAATACATTTATTCTTGCTTTTGGAGGACTGACTCTTGTAATACTTATGTCCGCAATATCAGCCTTGCTTTGGTACTTAAAAGTTATCCCGAAGATTGTTAATGGAATCTCTATTCTTTTCAAAAAACCACTAAACGTTGGAGGACCGGTCGGCTTAAGTGCAACTGCAAATATCTTTCTTGGACAGGTTGAATCAGCACTCCTTATAAGACCATACTTGTCTGCAATGACAAGGCATGAATTATTGGTCATTATGACGGTAGGTATGTCTACAATAGCTGGCTCAGTGATGGTTGTTTACGCAACAATGCTTTCTCAAATATACGGTCCCGATTTAATTGGTCACTTTTTGACAGCTTCATTTATATCTGTTCCAGCTGGTATTATGTTTGCTAATATTCTTATACCTAGTGATATAAAAACAGCTTTTCCGGTAAATGACTCCGAGAAGTTATATTCGAGTTCTATGGATGCTTTAACGCAAGGCACAAAAAATGGGCTCGAAATGTTTCTAAATATTGCTGCAATGCTTATCGTTGTAATGGCGATTGTATTCTTATTGAATTCAATTTTGAGCCTCTTACCTAATTTAAACAATCAGCCAATTACCATAGAGTTAATAATTGGATATCTATTCACGCCCCTAGTATGGTTTATGGGAGTACCATGGAATGAAGCTTTAACTGCTGGCCAACTGCTTGGCATTAAAACTGTTTTGAATGAATTTGTTGCTTACATTTATCTTTCAGACTTAAGCACAAATGAGCTTAGTGAAAAGAGCAGAATAATAATGCTATATGCTTTGTGTGGATTCGCAAACTTTAGTAGTGTAGGTATTTTACTCAGTGGACTTAGTGCAATGGCACCAGAACGAAGAAATGATATTATTTCAATATCGGGTAAAGCACTCTGGGGAGCTCTTTTAGCATCATGTTTAACAGGATTTATAGTAGGAGTGATTTAAATAATCCCTGTACATTTTTCATAGAAGTGTTTTCTGCATACTGAAACATATCTTTCTTCACCTCCAATTACGATTTGTTCTCCTTCTGTAATTACTAAGCCTTGCTCATCAAATCTTAAAATCATGGTAGCTTTTTTACCGCAATGGCAGATATTTTTTATTTCTTTAAGATTATCTGCTATTGCTAACAAAAACTTACTACCTTCAAATAATTTTCCTTGAAAGTCTGTTCTAAGACCAAATGACATCACCGAAATGTTCAACTGATCAACTATCAAACTCAATTGTTGAACTTGGTCTTTAGTTAGGAATTGAGCTTCGTCAATAAGTAAACAATCAATAGATTCGCGACCTAAGTTAATTACTTCTTCATAAAGATTTGTATTTTCTTTAAAAATATTAGCTTCATGTGAAAGCCCGATTCTTGAGACTATTACACCTTCTCCTGATCTATCATCATGACAAGAAGTAAAAATTAAAGGCCTCATACCTCTTTCCATATAATTATGATTTATCTGCAAGAGCATTGCTGATTTTCCAGCATTCATTGAGGAATAATAAAAATAAAGCTTAGCCATAATTCGTTATCATGATTGTGCTACTATATCAGTCTTTTTTATGTCCACCGAAATAGACAAAGAACAGACCAAAAAGGAATCTGTCGAAATTACTCATCCCGAATCATTGAGTGTCTGGGGTTTGGCCTGGCCCTCAATTTTAAGCAATTTATTGTTTGCTTCAGTTGGCCTTGTTTCGATAAAAGCTGTTGGATCTTTAGGTGCTGAAGCCGTCGCAGCAGTTGGAACAGGACAAAGAATATTTTGGGTTTTTCAAGCTTTACTGATGGCCATCATGGCAGGCACAACCGCCTTAGTTGCAAGAGCCGTAGGATCTGGGGACACTCATGAAGCCGCTCAAGTCACAAGAGCATCTCTGGGTTTATGTTTGCTCATTTCTCTAATCACAATTTTTCTCATGTGGATTGGAGCCGATGGGATGATAGGATTATTTGGATTAGATGAAGCCTCTAAAGAATTATCGGTAACTTATACAAAAATACTTGTCGCCTTTACTCCAGTTTTTGCGATTTCAATGGTTCTCGGAACTGCACAGAGAGCTGCTGGAGATGCTAAAACTCCTCTTTACATAGGACTAATTACCAATATTGTGAATATCATACTGTTGATAGGACTAGTTGAAGGTCGATTTGGTATGCCCGAAATGGGAGTTGTAGGAGCGGCACTTGCAGCAGGTTTGGCTTTTACTTTCAACTCGATTCTTGTTTTGGGACTTTGGTATGGAAAAAAATTAGCAGTCCAAGTTGGAAAAGCTGGGTCAATGACTTACCAGCGTTTGAATCAACTCATATCAATTAGTTATCCAGCCGGCCTAGAATCCTTTATCTTTCAATTCGGAATGCTCTCATTTTTCTGGATTGTAGCTTTGTATGGAACTGATGCTGTAGCGGCCTATAATATTGGTGTTAATGTCCTAATGGTATCTTTTACGGTGGGTAATGGTTTTGCCATCGCAGGAGCAACATTGACTGGTCAACATCTTGGCGCTGACGATCCTGAAGGAGCTTATGATTCAGGTTTCAAAGCAGCTGGCATGACCATACTCTCGATGGGTACATTAGGGATTATCTTGGCTATTTTTTCCCGAGATTTAGCAGGTTTTTTTATTGCAGACATGGAAGTGGTTAATAAGGCGGTTGTATTTGTTTGGATATTAGGAATCATGCAACCTTTCATGGCTATAGAATTTTCAATTGGTGGAGCTGTTCGAGGCGCCGGCGACACAAAATCACCTTTGATAATAACACTAATAGGTCTCGTATTAGTGAGAGTACCTCTTGCTTATTTATTCTATTTGCTAGGTTTTTCAATCGAATGGATATATGCAACTCTAGTTGCAGATTATTTTCTTAAAGGTGTTCTTCTTGCCTACAGGTACAAGTCTAGGAGATGGATGAAAGTTCTCAATATCAATAACTGATATAATTTTATAATGAAAAATTACGACGATATCTCTGTAACGGTTTCAGACAACATAGCTTATGTTGAAATACAAAGGCCGCCACATAATTTCTTTGATTACCTCCTCATTGAGCAAATTGCTGATGCTTATGAGGAGTTGGATGAAATTTCTGACTGTAGGATAATAATCCTATCCTCCCAAGGAAAGAATTTCTGTGCCGGTGCAAACTTTGGACAAGATGAAGATATGTTGGATAAGTCTGTTCCATATGCCAAACTTTATGCTCAAGCTGTGAGACTTTTCAAAACAAGTAAGCCTGTTATAGCAGTTGTACAAGGTGCAGCCATTGGCGGAGGTCTAGGTCTAGCGCTTTCAGCTGATTTCAGAATCGCCTGTCCTGAAGCTAGGTTTTCAGCAAACTTTGCTAAATTAGGGTTTCACCCTGGTTTTGGCTCTTCTGTTACATTACCTAGAGTGGTAGGAAAACAAAATGCAATGAATATGTTACTGACTGCAAGAAGAGTAGGAGGAGAGGAAGCTTTTCAAATGGGATTAGCTGATAAACTTTCCTCTAAAGATGATTTAATGTTTGAAGCAGAAAAATTTGCGGGTGAAATAACTTCTTCAGCTCCCATGGCAGTGGAATCTATAAGGTCAACATTGAGAGGCGATCTTGCTGAACAAGTTGAAAAGATTGTAGATTGGGAGTTGAGTGAACAAGTAAGATTGCAAAAAACTGATGACTTCAAGGCGGGAATCGAAGCTTCTCTCACCAGAAATCTTCCTGTATTTAATAGAAAATAGTTAAATTTTTAATTTTGCAGGGTCAAGAATAGTAGGCTGTGCTGTTTTTAGCAGATTAGGATAATCGAGGGAATAATGAAGACCTCGGCTTTCCTTCCTTTTTAATGCACTCTTTATAGTCAAACTAGCTACTAGAGCAAGATTTCTAAGTTCAATGAGGTCTGAGCAAATTATATATTTACCGTAAAAATAATTAACTTCCTCGTTTATATGTTTCATTGCAATTTCAGCTCTCTTTAAGAGATTATTAGATCTTACTATTCCCACATAATCCCACATTAGCCTCCTAATCTCATCCCAATTGTGTCGTACAATTACACCCTCTTGAGTTTCACTTACCTTGGATATGTCCCATTCCTCCACACTAGAATCAATATGAATAAAAGTTTTTTGTATATGTTCTGAAGCTTTTTTGGCAAAAACAATGCACTCTAAAAGGGAATTGCTCGCCATTCTATTTGCTCCATGCAAACCGGTGCTTGAGACTTCACCAATTGCGTACAAATTCTTGATATTAGTTTGGCTATTTAAATCTACTTTGACTCCCCCGCAAGTGTAGTGAGCTGCTGGTACTACAGGAATTGGTTCTTTAGTTAAATCGAATCCAAATTTCAGACACTCTTTATAAATGTTAGGAAATTCTTTTTTGATGTCTCTTCCATCTCTGTGACTTATGTCCAAGAAAACATTGTCAGCACCGGTAATTTTCATCTCTTTATCAATTGACCTTGCTACTACATCTCTTGGTGCAAGCTCTAACCTAGAATCATATTTTTCCATAAATCTCTGATTCTTATCATTTTTCAAAAGTGCACCTTCACCTCTCAATGCTTCACTTAGTAGGAATGATTTTGCTTCAGGATGAAAAAGGCATGTAGGATGAAATTGATTGAACTCCAAATTTTCAACTTTACAACCAGCTCTCCAAGCAAGTCCAATGCCATCCCCAGAGGAACCATCAGGATTACTAGTATAAAGATAGACTTTACTAGCACCTCCAGTTGCGAGAATGACTTTACTTGCCGTAAATGCATGGACTTCATTAGAGTCTATATTAAGTACATAAGCACCGATACAAGAGCCTTGTTTAGTCATTAAATCTACACAAATATGATTCTCAAGTATGTTGATGTTAGAAGATTCCTTAACTATTTTCGCTAATGATGATGATACTTCTTTACCGGTTGCGTCTTCAGCATGAACGACTCTTCTTTTTGAATGACCACCTTCTTGAGTTAAATGCAAGTTTCCTGTTTTATCATCTTGGGTGAATTCGGTTCCTAAATTTCCTAACCATTCAATAGACTCTTTACCATGAGAAACACATTCTCGAACAGCCTCCTCATTGCATAATCCATCACCCGCAATTAAGGTATCTCTAAGATGCTCTTCTATCGAATCATTACTATCGACCACTGCCGCTATACCGCCTTGTGCGTACCATGTAGAGCTATCAATAAGAGAATTTTTTGTTACCAAAGTTATATTAAATTTTTTTGACAAATCAATAGCTGCAGTCATTCCAGCTGCACCACTTCCGATAATAAGTATGTCTGTCTTAATCAATTTTTTTAAAGATAAGAGAATAATCAGTAGCTGATATATTCTTCGTTAAGTCACCAGAGGAAATAAAATCAATATCTAGATCTTTTAATTTGTTAAGTTGATCGATGGATATATTTCCTGAGACTTCAAGTTTTATTTTACCATTTGCAATTTCAGTAGCTGCATGCAAATCCTGATCGTTAAAGTTGTCTAGCATAGCAATATCAGCCTTAGAGAAAATTGCTTGCTTTAGTTCCTCTAAATTTTCAACCTCAACTTCAATCCTTTTCACATTATTTTTCCTAAGCAAAGAAATTGCCTTCTCTATAGAGTTAATAGAATTTAAATGATTCTCTTTGATTAATGCTTCATCATAGAGACCCATTCTATGATTCTGACCTCCACCTATAAGTACTGAATACTTTTGTTCATATCTGAGACCAGGGATAGTTTTTCTTGTGTCTAATAACTTTGTCTTGGATCCCTCTAGCTGCTTTTGATAATTATAAGTTTTGAATGCTATACCCGACATCATTTGAAGAAAGTTAAGTGCTGTTCTTTCTGAAGCAACCATACATCTTGAGTTACCTTTAATAATTGCGATTTCGCTATCTTTTTCAATTAGATCACCTTCTTGCTTTTGCCAAATTATTTCAACTTGATCGTCCAAAATTTCAAAAGCTGCATTGAACCAATCCTTTCCACATAGTACTGACTCTTCCCTGCAGATTAATGAAGCTATCTGGGACATGTGAGGATCTATCAATTCCCCTGTCACGTCACCAACCCCGATATCCTCTTCAAGAGCGAGCTTAACGGAATTAAAAACTTTTCTTTTATTGGGTGTTATCAACTCAGACATTGAAATTGATCATTTTATCTAAAGGTATTTTCGCTTTTTGAATCAACTCTTCAGGCAATGTAATTTCGTTGATGAGTTTCTCAACACATTCATTTAGGTTTTTCAAAGAATTAAGGCCCATCCAAGGGCAATGAGCACAACTTTTACAAGACGAACCTACACCACCTGTGGGAGCTTCAAAGAACTCTTTTTCTGGAGAAAGCTGAGTCATTTTGTAAAAAATAGATTTATCGGTAGCTACTATAAACTTATTGAAGTCTAATTCTTTTGAGGCCTTGATTAAATGTGATGTTGATCCTACTGCATCAGCCATGGACACAACCTCCATTGGAGATTCAGGATGGACGAGTATACCTGCATCCGGATGCACTTTTTTTAAGTCTCTTAATCCTGATGCTTTAAACTCTTCATGAACGACGCAGGCGCTATCCCACAATACCATATCTGCCCCTGTTTCTTTTTGTAGGTAACCTCCTAAATATTTATCTGGTGCCCAAAGTATTTTTTTACCTTCTGAATCAAGTTCTTCTATTATTTCTCTTGCAATGCTTGAAGTCACAACCCAATCCGCCATAGCCTTAACTTCTGCAGAGGTATTTGCATAAACAACAAGTAATCTATCTGGGTATTTGTTTTTCATTTTTTGTAATTCTGATGCTGGACAGCCTAAATCTAAAGAACATGTTGACTCATAAGTGGGTACAAAAATATTTTTTTCAGGACTAAGAATTTTCGCAGTTTCAGCCATAAATTTAACACCACAAACGATAAGATTTTCAGTTGAGCATTTACTACCAAATTTAGCCATCTCTAAAGAATCACCAACAAAACCTCCAGAAATCTCTGTTATTTCCTGTATCAGAGGATCAACATAGTAGTGTGAAACTAGGGTCGCGTTATTTAATTCAAGATTTTGCGAAATAGAGTTGAATAAATCATTTTTATCTATTTCCACATAGTTAGACACCAATGCATCTCTATGACGATTGATAAGGTCGGTTTCAAGAAATTTCGAAGAATCTTCCATTTTGTGGGAAGAATTGTATCAAAAAAAACATTCTTCATCCTTTTCCAATGGATTATTCTTTTTTGATACAATGC
>CEQX01014316.1_pt1 | contig 22716 bp, 18 predicted proteins | sample 356261 | NCBI WGS metagenome assembly CEQX01 (sample SAMEA2621076, study PRJEB7988) | marine metagenome | isolation source: saline water (ENVO:00002010), including | reverse complement strand
TTTGTCATAACAAAACTCGGTGCCAAAGTCAACCGAGTCGTTGTTTCTGGTCTTGTTGAGCGCCTTGAATTGCGCGAAACAAGCAACGGTTCGCAGATGTATCAAGGACAACTCCGTGACCCATCGGGATTGCATTACTTTTCAGTTGGCGAATATGCCTCTGATTCCATGCGTGAGTTTGTTGTTCAGCTGTTGGACAAAGTCGATTCTGGTGAACCTGTCCTTCTGAGCATGACTGCCAAAGCGCGATGGTATCAAACCGACGAGGGCGCAGTATACACCTCACTTCGTCCTGAAGAGGCTGCCATTGTCTCCCGAGACAGGTATGCATCATGGCTTGTTCGTGCTTGTGCAGCAACGCTCGACCGTCTCGATCAACATCAGAAATCGTTGAATTGTGAACCAACGAAGGAAGCGATGCTCTCGGCTGGAATTCGTCCAGAATTGGTTGATGGGCTTGTCGCAGCCAAAGCTCATTATGGGCAAATCGATACCGAAGGGTACCGCCTTAACGTCATGCAAGCACTTGACATTGCCGAAGGAAAAATGGCCGCTGCCACGACTGCACCACCGACACTAAACCTCTCAGAGCCTGCTCCCGAAGAGAGTGATTCGACTGATGATGGCGAAGATCTGCACGCTTTGATTCTTGAGTGCATCCAAGCCATGGACAACGGCGAGGGTGTGGATTTCGAATCCCTGGTCCGAAATCTTGCAGCACGTGGCTTCACACGGGAACAATCTGAGGCAGAGCTTGATACCATGAGCGATGATGGCGTATTGCATGAACCTCGATTTGGCTGGTTCAAGATTGTAGCGTGAACGAATTGTTCCATTACATTCAAATCTTGCCTCCACCCTCATTCATTTAGGGGTCAACATGGCAGGCACGGATTTCTTCATTCGACCGGCAACTGGAACAGGTTCTGCAGACTGGATTCGCATTCCAAACGCGGACATTGATGTTAAAATTACACGTCGCCTAACCCGCACAATCATACGCGGTGGAGAAGGTGACAACCTCCATGACGAGGGTGCTGAATCAACCATCTACACTGTACGAGGGATCTTATCCGTTGATGATTACAAGAAAATTCTCAAGATGTTCCGTACTGGTCAACCATTCATTCATGACCCATTTGAAGAACGAGATGTCAAGGTCATTTTTGCTTCCCTTGAATACGAAGGTTCAACAGAGAAATTTGTCTTTGAGCTTATTGAAGATGTTATCTGAGGTGTGTACGCATGAGAAAACTTGACGAAAAACGTGAAGTTCTCTATGTAATACGCGCCATGGACGTTCTCATGTCCTCAGGGATCGGTTTGGAAGCGACCGTACACAGCATTTCGCAAGGAGGGTATGGCGTCATTTCAGACGACTTCGGAAACATGATGGATAAAGTTCGCAAAGGTGGTCGTCCCCTTGCCAAGGAAATCAAGTTGTTGATGGGGAAAGTCGAAACCGAAGGATACCGCCGACTCCTCAACATCATGCACATGAACATCACCCAAAATACCGACATTATTGAAACGCTCAAGAAACAGGGCACTCGAATGGAAGAAGAACGGACTGAAGACGTCAAAAAGTACATCGAAGATTTGAGTGGTGTTCCAGAATCACTTCTTTCAATAGGGATGATTGGACCAATTATTCTTGCAGTGCTCGGGCTTTTCCCACAACTGGTCGGCGATATGGGTTCGTTCTTCAGCATGCCTGAACAATCAACAATTGATGTTGTGGTCAACATCGGTCTTTTCCTTACCCTCTTTGCGATGATTATGATTGGTCTCAAGACCCACACGAAGGACCCTGGATTGTGATTCAATGCTGTTCCGTTTCCTCGAATCCTTTAGCAATCAACCGATGATGCTGATGCTCGGCGTGTTGGGTTTGGGTATGATTGGAGGAGGTATTCCCCCCATTCGAGAACGTATTCGACGACGCAAGATCGAAAACGCTCTACCATCCTTCCTTGAAGGCTTATCCGACGAAGTTGGAGCCGGGCTTGGTATTCAGGAAGCGATGCAGCATCAAGCCAAAACGGCACCTGCCCCACTTGGACCTCTACTCGAGGAGACTCTGAAAGAAAGTCACTCGAGTTCATTCGATGCTGCACTCTCAAGTTTTGCAACCAAAACTCGCTCATCTCAAGTTCAACGGGTCATGCATTTGCTTGAAACGGCAATCGAACAGAACGCACCGCTGCAGGAGATTTTGATGAATCTATCCATGGACTATGAGCGTCTGAATGATCTCATGAACAAGAGAGAATCAGAACTTCAGGGACGAGGAATTCTCATCATCTTGTTCGTATGCATAGGATTACCGGGTTTGATCGGATTCCTTGTAGGTCTTTTCACTCCAGCATCGTCTGGTTTCCAAATTGAAGGATTTCTCTCTACCTTCAGTTTGTTCTTTGCTGTTGCAAGCGCAGTAGGTGTCGCAGTTTCGGGGCGAATGTTGGGACGTATGCGCGACACAATGTGGTTTGTTCCGGGTTGGATGGCAATGTCAATGTTCATTTTCCTTGGTGCTACCAAGCTTATTGGAGGTTGAAACATGTCTGAACAAATTCTCGAACAATACGGAAATGTGACCATTTACACTGAATCGAACCATCCTTCACCCATTTATCATGTTGAAGGGAACGTCGCTCCGAATCCACACGGCGACCTTGCCGTACTGTTTGAAGACGATAACCTGGAAGAAGTCATGTACAACGGCGGAACACAGTGCGTCAAAGTTGCCCATCGAGAGCACGGCATGTGCCGTACAAACGTATGGATCAACGACGAGGCGGGGCTTCAAATCGCTAAGAACATTGCAGCATTTACCAACGTACCCCTTGGCGATGGACCAGGAATGGTTCCGATCTTCGATGGCCGTCTTCCTGACGGATCTCGTGTCAATGGTACGATTCCACCGGTTTCTCCGGATGGACCAACCCTAACGATTCGTAAGTTCAAGGAAGATCCACTCACAATGATTGACTTAGTGAAATTCGGAACCGTTAATTCTCGACTTGCAGCAATGATGTGGGTGTGGATTGAAGGACTTGACAGTCGACCAGCAAACTTCGTCATTGCAGGTGGTACCGGTTCTGGAAAAACAACGACACTGAATTGTCTTGGAATGTACATTCCATGGCACCGTCGTCTCCTCACCGTCGAAGATACCGCTGAATTGCAAGTCTATCACGACCACTGGTTGCGAATGGAAACTCGTCGTGAACGCCCAGATGGAACACCTGAAGTTGACATGAACGATTGTCTCAAATCAAGTCTACGTATGCGCCCTGACCGAATCATTGTTGGAGAAGTTCGTGGACCTGAAGCGGCAACACTGCTCACTGCAATGAACACTGGACACGATGGCTCTTTTGGCAGCCTTCACGCGAATACAGCTCAGGAAACGGTTACCAGAATGATCAATCCTCCAATGAATGTCCCACCGATTATGCTTACAGGTCTTGACCTTATCATCATTCAAGCAAGGCTTCACGTGAATGGGAAGACGGCCCGTAAAATCACAGAAGTTGCCGAAATTGCAGGTATGGAAGGTTCCAAACCACGATTGAACACCATTTGGAAGTACAACGCAGCAACCGATCAAATTGAAGAAACTGGAATCCCTTCCAACCTCCGTGAAGTCATCTGTCGAGCCGCCGGCGTAACACCAGACATCTTCGAAAAGCATGTCTACCAACGTCAGCAAATCATTGAAGATTTGATTGCAAGAGACATTACTGATATCCAATCAGTTACAACGGTCATTCAGAACTTCTACGCTCAGAGTCATCACTGATCGTCTTGCAATCGAAGTCGTGACAGAAGGGCATCTACTCGATCGATTTGTCCTCGGACGCCTCCTACACGGTCAGAAGCATCTGCGACCGATTCTGCGACATGCAATTCTGGTTCTTCCTCTTCCTCTTCTTGAGGTTTGAACGTCGCAGCGAGTGCTTTGAGCTCCAGAACAATTGCATCGACTTGTTCATCACTAACAAGTATGCCTGGCGCCAGTCGAGGAATCTGGCTTGGTGTCAAATACCCAAGTTCGGTGCCAACAATACCTGCACAAGCCAATACTCGCGGACGCAACTCTGCGGTGTTGACGAGATATCCTTTTGATTCAAGGAAGCGAATGATGAGGCTCTGTTGTGATTCCGAGAAATCGCCTTCACTCGACTCGAGAACTGTTTCTACAAGTGATTCAAACGAAGGTAAATTTCGCTCAAGGCGTTCTATGGTTCTTCGCACCTCATCCGGCAAGTGAACTGCACCGTGATAGAGAATACGAAGCATGCGATTTCTCCGTGCAGCCGCTGGGTCTTGCAGTTCCTCAGCCTCACTGATTTCCAGATGAAGGTCAAACAGTGCATGCAGTCGGCCAGAGACAGCGGGACTCCTCAGGTCCAAGCCAAGACTACGTGCTTCTTCCTCAAATTCCATACGAGCTTGAATCAAATTTCCTCTGCGCCCTGCTACGATTTCAGGAATGCGTTCTCGCAGTTGTGGTCGCATTTGTTCAAACAATCGAATTGCTTCCCGTTCCGACCATGAGCCTGGTTTGGCTGAAAGTGCATGTTGCTCTTGTTCGGAACGATATGCTGTTTCCATAATGATGGATCGAATTGCATCTTGGACTCTAGCGAGATCGACTGAGAAGCCATGTGTCACTAGACTTGAGATGAACGTGTTCATGTCGTCCACATCGGTTGTACTTCCAACCAAAAGGTAGTCTCGAGCAGCAGCCTCTACCTCTGCTCGGCGAGATGAAATCTCCAGCAAAGCTGCCTCCTCCTCAAGCGTTGGTTCCTCTGTTGAGAGTTCTTGCAGCATTGGTGGAACTGGTTGTTCAACATCGTTCATATGAGAACTGAGGCTTTCTTCTATAGAGGCTGCGACATTGGAGAGCGAGGCATCGAGTCCTTCCTCGTGCATGGTTTCGATCAAGCCGGATTCTTCTTCGAATGTCCATCCTTCAGGGTGCTCACTGACAAAGGATTCCACGGTTTCTTCAATTGACGTAGCTTCTACAGTTGGCGCTTCATCGGAATCTCCCGGAGTGGGGATGTCAACTGAACCACGGCCACGCTTGAGTGAACGCTTGATTGTCCCCCAGTTCTTATGTTGAGCAGATAGTACTCCTGCTACACGAATCAACAGCGTTTGTCGGTTTCCAGAACGAGGGAGTTCCAACGCTTTGCACAGGGAGTGCAATTCCTCTTTGGTCATTTTGTCTAAGTTCTCTTCTTTGAGTTGTTTTGGATCGTGATTTAGGTGGAGATAGATCCGTTGGCGGCGTGTTCGTAACGAACCTGTCTTTTTGATACCAAATACACCAAGAAGGTCTCCAAGGTCACTGTTGAGGATGTTTTTCAGACCGTCGAGAGTCAAGTCCCATTCGGGCAAAATAAGGTCTCGAATCAACTGGGCTCGGAGATATTCCACGGAGCCATTTTTGGCCAAACCATACGCTGAAGCAATCTCTTTGAGGTCCTCAAGACGTGCCTGATAGAGTTCAGACAGGAGACTCGAACGATTACTCATCACTTCACCTATGCATCGTTGTTCCCTTACAGTATATGTGGTTTCGCTGTCCAATTGGCATCAATAAGCCGATTTCTGGTTCAAATTTTCAATGCGAGATGCATCCTTTTCCCGTCTTTTCGGCTAAACCTTGAAACACGTTCGACAATGAGGACCTATCGGTGAGTAAATGGTAACCGCTGAAAAAACCGCACGAACCATGCTCAAACAAGCCAATGAGTTGGGCAATACGCTACGTGAAATTGTGCGCAGGGACTTGGCTGATGAAACACGAAGATTCAACGACACCTTGAACCAACGTATTCAACTCGCAAGTGAAGCCATCGTTCAAGCAGTAAAAGCCAAGGAAGCGATTGCTGCAGGGGCAACTTCAATCAACATGAAACTAGAAAAGGCGCATCGCAGGTATTCAAAAAACAACAACCTCGAAGAGTTTCGAGGCGTCCTACAATCCACATTAGAGGAAGTTCAACAACTTCGCGAACAACATGAAACCGTTGCCAATTCATTGAGAGAAGCCCAAACCCCCAGTCGTTCTGCAGTTGAAATCGTTGAACGTTTTGCTATCGAACTGCAGAAAGCCGCTGGTGGATGGGAAGCAACCGGGCGAGAAATTGATGAAATCATTGCGAACCTGTGCGACCCCAATCCAGATGTTGCACTTGTCGAAATGGAAAAGTACCTCACTGAGAATGGATTTGAAGTTGTCCTTGTTGGAGAAAATCGAAACGATGAATCCCTTGAGGAAGCCCGACGTCAACTCGGTTATTCGGACTCATCAGAGTGAATTCGCATCATTGCTGGACGATCTTCGTGGAATTCGTCGGGCATGTCGCGAACTCTGCGAAGAGTTGCCTTGTGTTCGGAAGTTAACGTTGTCAGCATACTTCCCCATTCCTGAAGAAGATTGATCGCTGCAACTCGATGTTTTTCGATCGGTCCAACCTGTTCAGCACAAGCACTTACCTTTCCATCTATGCTCAGAGTTTCGATTCGCATTTCGACACGTGTGCCTGCATCACGAACGTTCTTCTCCGTATCGATCATTGCCCCCATGGTCCAATCATCGTTGTTTCTTTTCGCCTCGCGCAGAATTGTACCAACACCGCGTTGTTCCACATGGATTCCAGTTAATTCTACAAGATCGCTGGGAATACTTTCAAGCAAAGAAGATTCGATTCGGTAGGCGAATTCTGCAGAAGGATCAAGAATATGTTCAACCTTGTTCTTTGGAAATCCAACACGGCCAACAAGAAGGGTGAAGCCATTCAGCGGAGGCGGTACGAAGTGCGAACGTTCCGGCGATCCTTTATGCAATCCAAGCGTATGTCGGCGGGTTTTACTTGAAAGTAAATTGTATTGAGAACGCTTCACGACATAGCCATCGATTGTACCGTCAACCCTCAATGATTCAAGTTGTTCAATCTCTTCACGAGATTCATCTTCGAGCCCCTCAAGCTCAACCTGTTGCTTTGTCAGAAGGTCGAAATCTTGACGCAAGCGAAGCATTTGTCGCTGAAGCAGTGGGTGATGACAAACTATTCGTGCATTTTTAATCAAATACTCAGGCTTGTCATCGCTTACTAACACCCAGGTTGGTTCTCGGCGCGAAAGCAATCCGATGATGGCGATGTTTTCGTTTTGATGTTCAATCCAGTTTTGGGGACTCATAGCCACCAAATCACCAACACCATCGAGGAGAAGCGTAAGGGCATCATCGATTGTCGGTGTTTGACGTAGAATAGCGTTAAACGTCTTACTGCGCTGCTCCAAGACCTTTTCGACCTGTTGCCTGACACCATCTCCGTGAGATGATGTTGAAAGGAAAACCAAACGCTCGTCATCCATCATCTCACCTCGGCCGAGGGTCCCTCAGCAATCTATGGGCGTAGCCCACTCGTTAAGAAGGACACCCTCATCGTCTCTACCGTGCAAGCAATTCCTGAAGCCCAACTTCTTCGCCTCGAAGACCTTCGTGAGAAGGTCAATGTGGCACTTGAAACATTGATTCAACGTGAGGTTGGAAAAGGTGCGGGCGAAGTCGCACAACTCTCTGGCGAGATTTTGCTGTCTGGAGGGAAGAGGCTGCGACCCTTGCTTGGCATATTCTGCTACGAAGCAGCAGGCGGAAAAGACGTTGATGAAATCATGGACCTTGCACTTGCATTTGAACTCATACACACCGCTACGCTCATTCACGATGACATCAATGATGCAGCGAAGCTTCGTCGAGGCATTACCACTTTGCATGAACGTATTGGCCAACCAAAAGCCATCATTGCAGGGGACTGGCTGTTTGTCCAAGGATATGGACTAAGTGGAAGATACACAAAGGAATGCATCGATCTGATTCGAGAAGCTTGTGCAAACATCGCAGTCTCAGAATTCAAGCAGCTCGACCACGTCCTTGACCTATCCACATCCCCTGAAGATTATCTCCAAATCGTTCGAGGAAAGACCGCAGGCCCGTTTTCAGCAGTATGTGAAAGCGCAGCAATCATTGCTGGAGCAACCCCTGAACAATCAAGGGCGCTCGGTCGATTTGGCATGGAGTTAGGAATTGCGTTTCAACTGATGGACGATTTACTCGACCTTCGAGGGGATGAACGCATGGGCAAACTACGCGGAAAGGACATTCTCGAAGGAAAGATGACACTGCCGTTGATTCACGCCCTCACGTTGCTCCATGGTAAACGCCGTCAACGTCTTTCTGAAATTTTACAACATTTCAACGACAATCTGTGGGATGAACTCATGGGCCTCTTGGAAACATCAGACTCAATTCATTACTCAGAATGCTTGATGCATACGCACCTTGAACGAGCCATTCAGGAATTGGATATTCTGCCTGAAACTGGATCAAAGCAACTTCTTCTAAACATTGTAGAGCAAATGCAATCACGAGAAATTTGAGGGTTCACTTTGCCAACTGACTTTGATTACGAGGCGATTGTCATCGGTGGTGGCCCTGCGGGAAGTACCGTAGCACGCTACGCCGCTGAACGAGGTGTGAAGGTCCTCGTAATCGATGGAAGAGACCCAATCGGCTCACCACTGCAATGCGGGGAACTTGTTCCGAGCAACGAAGAAATGAAGCGTTTGTGCCCAGACGTCCCCGATATCGATGATTTGTTTCAGACTCCGGATGAGGCCATTTCCATGACCTGCGATCAAATGCACATCATTACACCCTCAGGTAAAGCGCTGAAGTATCGCTTCGAAGGATTGATGCTTAATCGCGTCGTTCATGATGAAAATCTTGTTGCCATTGCACAACAGGCTGGTGCCGAGTATTTGGTTGGAAAACGCGTATTGCGGGCTGAGGGGAACACCATTTTCCTCCGAGATGGAAGCACACTTACTGCAAACGTCATCGTCGACGCTGGTGGGCACAAGGGCCCCATACGCAGAGAATACTGGGATGAGAAATCAGTCACAATACCAGTGAAGTTTTGCTTGATGGACGGCCACTTTGGTGATGCTGTAGAATTGCATTTTGGTTCTGTTGCACCTGGAGGCTATGCATGGATGTTCCCGAAAACAGGAGGCGCAAACATTGGTTTGGGAATCCAGCGATCGTTTGCAAAAGGGAAAACTCTCAATCAATATGCTGACGATTTCATCTCAAAGTATGACGGTGAAACAACCTTCAACGGAGCGGGTGGCCTACCTATGTCTGGAACATTGAAGTCCTTCGTCAAAGGGAATTTCATGCTCGTGGGTGATTCTGCAGGAATGGTGTTGCCCTCAAATGGAGCAGGAATTACCATTGCGATGATTGGAGGCCGAATCGCTGGAGAGATAATCCATGAGCATCTCAAGAATAATGTTCCATTAAAAGCATATGAAACTGAGTGGAAAAAACAGATGGGCAAGGTCATGAAAAACTCAAAGCGATCGTTCAAAATTGGCTCGTTGATGTTCCGATTACCAAATTGGATGCTAAATTTGCTGTTTAACCGCCTCACAAAAGGAATCGTTTGGAGAGCCGTCACCTGCAAGAGGATGTTCTTTATCCTGTGATTCCCTTCGTTTTCATCGGTGTGTTCAAGTCTAACCGATGTCAGCACCTGCCATGGCGAAACTGGATAAGAATGACGAGGCGGTCAGCCCCGTTATTGCTACAGTACTCCTTCTTGCCATCACAGTCATGCTCTCTGGAATGGTTTTCGTGCTCATGCAGGGTGCTCTAAGTACAGCAGAAAAAGCACCACCCCAGATGACTGTGAGCGTTCGTTCCCTTGACAATGGATATCACGTCGTTCGAATTACAAGTCTTGACCAAACTCTCGACCCTGGTCGTATTTCATTCAGCCTCCAAGAGCAGGGAGACAGTTCAAACGCCTCGTTTACTGGATACGTCAACGATGCTGAGGTGTACTCCGTCATTGGATCAAACATTTCATTCCATGACCGTGACGCAAGTTACTCAATTTCGGCTGGTGATTACTTCGTAATACATTCAGAAGAAATCGGTTCCGACGAAGGTGTGTGGACGTTTGTTCTTCTCGAGGAGTCCATTCAATATGTGCTCGTGCGAGTGGATTTACCACCGATGAGCTCATGACCCTTCATCGGGGTCATTAAGGGCTCGGATGAAATTCAACTGAGCATTCTTTTCTCGCAGTGCTTTTTGAAGCAGTGAGAACAGTTCTTCTGAAGTGGTTGAGCCGAGTGCTGACTGTCGATCCGATTGTTTGTCGAGTACGGCGTTTGCTACCTGCCAAAGGGAATCCGTATCGTAAGGCAAGAATTCTTCTTCCAGAATCAATTGCATTTGTTCAAGTTCAACTTCGTCATTACGGAATATTGCGTTCACGTCAACGATGTGTTGAGCCCATTCATGGAGGAAGGTGGCCCAATCTTCAGCAAGCAACTCACCTTCGAGGTCATCCATCATACGGATTGATGCACGTAGATACAGCTTACCATTTGGTTCGTCTTCAATGTACTGCTCAACGAGGTCGTCAACAGTAGGATAAATGTCTCCGAAAGGCATTGAAGGTAGTGCAGATTGAACAACGTCAATAATTTCGAACCGTTGAGTTCCGTTGGCCGTGAACATGATGTTTGTTCCTTGCTCCCTCAAGTCGTCCAGCGTACACAGAACACCATATGTCCCTGGTTGGGACCATCCGTCAATTGATTCGGAGTCAGGCTCATGTGCAACGTATCCAAAGGGGCGCTCATCAATGGTACAATCATCGAGCATTTGCTTGTAACGAGGCTCAAAGACGCGGAGAGGTTCACTCACTGACGGAAAGATTCCAGACGGTAAAACGAACAATGGGATGGGTTCATCTTCGCTCATGATACCACCCTGACCTCTGTCCTCTTCAAGGATTGTGATTCATCCACCGATATAGGACATTTCAACTTTAATTTTTGTTGTTTGATTTGAACGTTCTTCGGAATATCGGTCTTTCCGATTCATCCAAATCGACTGTATTGCCTGAGTAATATCAGCGGGCGAGCCATCCATTCGCAGAATTCCCCGTACGTCATGCCCTTTGTTTGTGAACAGGCACGTGTAGATACTCCCGTTTGCTGAAAGTCGAGCCCTTGAGCAATCGCCACAGAATGGGTTGGTAATGGATTCGATAAATCCTATTTTCCAACCTTCTGAGGTGGTGTACACCTTTGCCACGTCGCTGGCATGGTCAGGACGTTTGGCCTCAAGAGTCCCATATTCATCCGTGAGCATTGAACGTATCACTTCTGCAGGAAGGACATGGTCGAGATTCCAATCATTTGTACTTCCCACATCCATGAATTCGATGAACCGAACCGAAACGTCTCGCTGGCCGAAGTACTTGACCATTGGAAGTATTTGGTCTTCATTTACGCCTTTTTTTACCACAGTATTGACCTTAATTGGGAGGCCAAGACGTTGAACGGCATCAATAGCTTCGAGAACAGTCGATGGAGTCGCATTGGTGTCGCCCATGCTCTGATAGGTTTGTTCATCCAATGCATCCAGTGAAATCGTCACTCGACTGAGACCGGCCTCATGTAGCTTCTTCAACTGTTTTTTGAGCAATAGCCCATTGGTTGTGATGGCAATGTCAAGATCGCTTGAACAAACACGCAACTGCCGTATTAACTCGTGAAGGTCCCTGCGGAGAAGTGGTTCACCTCCGGTCAAGCGTACCTTGCGCAATCCATGTGGAAGCATAGCCTGTACAACACAGACAATCTCTTCAAATCGCAAAATGTCCTCCTTCGGAAGGAATTCATGGTGCTTATCAAAATGTTCTCTTGGCATACAATATCGACAACGCATGTTGCACCGATCGGTTACGGAAATACGTAGGTCAAGGAGAGGGCGGTGGTGAACATCCTCAATGACCATACATTCCCCAATTTGCTTTGTATTGTGAATGTTTGCAAGGCTTCATCTGATATGATTCTGTGGAAAGCACATGGGCAGCCATAGGGTCAAACAAGGAAAAGCCCAAGATGATGAGCAACCTTCGAGCCAAATCCATGCACTCCACATTCAGCCTACCACGCTTCGTCTCCCGTCTTGGAATCTACCTCCCTCCAAGAGTCATTTAATTCGCATGCTCCTTCTCTGCGCCCTTAGTAAGAAGAAGCATACATTGATTGGATTCAACAATATGGGCGAAGATGCAGAAAGTATGCTTCGCTGTTTGACCCAGCTTGGAGTCAAATGTGTCTGGACAGAAAGTGGATTCGAAATACGAGGAGTTGGAATTGAAGGGCTCCAACCCACCTCAGAGGTCATCTATGCTGGAAATTCTGGGACGGCACTTCGACTTCTCATCGGCTTAAGCTCCCGAACTGAGTTCACCATCACGGTCGATGGTGATGCAAGTTTGAGGAATAGAAATCATTCAGATCTCGTGAATGCTTTGTCACCTTTGGGTGTTGAATTTTCATTTGAAACCCAACCTAAAGCTCTCCCTATGCGCATTCGCGGCCCTTGGATTGGAAATAAGTTGAGTGTTGATGTCAGTCGCTCTTCACAACCGTACTCCAGTGTACTCTTGGCAACGTCTGGCTTGAGGTCCTCTTGCGTCATAACGACAGAAGGGGATGCAGTGAGTCGACGACACTCCGCATTGACAAAGGAGTTGATGCGACAAAGTGGAGCTTCCTTTGAAATCAATGGACGAGACACAAGCATAGCGCCTTGGACTTCGAATCCGCCAAGAGAATGGAAGGTGCCACCGGATGGTTCGATGATGGCTTTCCCGATACTCGCATGTGTACTCAAAAAGGAGCCGATACAAATCGTGAATCCTGTGGAACCCGGGGATGCCTTGGGACATGAAGTTCTTCTTGACCATCTCGAACAACTCGGCATACAGAAGCACGATGAGACACTAACCTATGTTGGAAATGGGCAAGCAATCGACATCGATCTTCGCGATGCAAACGACCTCTTGCCTCCATTAGCGGCCACTCTGGCTCTTTCTGGTGGAGGACGAATCCGTGGTGCTTCACACGCAAAACACAAAGAAAGCAATCGAATAAAATCAACAGCATCGCTTCTAAACGCCTTTGGTTTGCGTTGCACTATCGAAGATGATGGCCTTTCTATAGAAGGAGGTCAAGTTTTGTCAAAACCACTAGTCTCAGTGGATACATTTGGAGATCATCGAATTCAAATGACCGCCGTCCTCCTAGCTACGGAAACGGGAGGAGTCGTAGAAGGATACGATTTGCACAACATCGCTGACCCAGAATTCCTGAATCGTCTCTCATCCATGCCGACCGAAATGCTTGTCGAGAGAATCCAAAGATAAACGCAACGCAGTGGGACGACCGTGAACACATGCCCAGGGATTGGGCACGTTTCTCATATCCTCTAGTAATCGACGCATCTGAGCAATCGTTAGGCGGTCATTGGCCTTGACAGAACCTCGGCATGCGTTAAGGAACGCGAGGTGATCTTTCCGTCGTTCAATGGTTTCGAGTGGCGCACCATCTTCTGATATGTCCTGCAAGAGATCGAGTAAGAAGGGTTCTACTTCATCGCCATCCAACAACCGTGGTGCCTGCTGGACGTCCCATTGGCCATCCCCATGCTTTTCCAGAACAAATCCTAACTCTTCAAATCGTTCCAAAAACGATTCAAGTCGTGCTTGTTGAGCGAGTGTAAGTTCAATCCTTGATGGAATCAATCGTGGTTGTGGTATCCAAAGGCTCTCATCGTTGCGCAAGCGTTCGTAACGAATTCGTTCATGGAGAGCGTGTTGATCGATCAAGAGGAGCTCTTCACCAGCCTGTGCAAGAATGTATGAATCTGCAAATTGCGACAGTGGCTCCATTACTGGAAGATCATTCTCAACAGAAGCGAGCGGCGATTCTGCGGTTGGTGAAACACTCCCCCCAGAGCCAGCATGTCGATGCAGATCTCTTTCGGCATGTGAAAGTGCGGGTGCAGTCGGTGATGTTGACATCCCAGGTAGAGATTTTTGTGCTGCTGCTGCTACGGATTGAGGGCGAGGTTTCTCAGAGCGTTCAACAGACTCTTCTGCGACTTGACCAACCAGATTGAGTTGGGTCCCCGCTGCGAGCGCCCACGGAGGTGCAGTTGATGGTTTCGAGGTCTTGTCGTCCAAATCGTTCGGAGTCAACAACTCTTGAATCGGTTGGTTTTGCTCGGATTGGGCCAATCCCTGCAACTCTTGCAACTCTCCGCTCGAATCAGGTTGTGTGGGTGATGTTGCAAGCGTGTGCGCAATGGCTCGCTCAAGTCGTTCCAAAACCCTCCACGAATGACGAAGTCGTACCTCGCGCTTGGTAGGGTGTACATTGACGTCAACTTCGTTTGCTGGGACTTTCAAATGGAGGACTGCAACTGGATGTCGTCCTTGCATTAATCGGGTTCGATACCCTCGACGAATGGCTTGGTGAAACGGTGTCGAAGCAACGGGGCGATCATTGACAAAAATGTGAATTTCATCGCCCTTGCCTCGAGAGATATCAGGAGCACTGATGTAGCCGTTCCATGACTCATCTCCAGGAACATCGGCGTCGCCTGCAGGAGGGACAAGTGGAAGAAGGTTGGACGATTGGCCACCAAGAACATCGTACAGCCTGTCTTCAATTGAAGTGCTTGATGGAAGGTTCAAGGTTGAACGACCATCAATCGTACATCGGAACCCAACACTTGGATGGGCAATTGCATGGGCGATAACGACCTCAACGATACGAGCATGCTCAGTTGCAGGACGGCGTTGGAAGCCAAGGCGGACTGGCGTGTTCTGGAACAAATGCTCAACTGCAACAACGGTACCATTCGCCATTCCAACAGGTTCAACCGCTCGTTTAACACCATCTTCCATCGAAATACTACGCCCCTCCTGACCGTCAGGGCGTGAGGATACCGTCAGACGTGAAACAACGCCAATGCTCGCAAGCGCTTCACCTCGGAATCCAAGGGTGTGTATTTCGTTCAAGTCTTCTGGTTGACTTAATTTTGAGGTTGCATGGCGAGAAAGAGCAAGTTCCAGATCTTCCTCATGGATGCCGTTACCATTGTCTTCAATGCGAATAAGATCGAATCCACCTCGTTCAATCTCGACATGAATCGATGTTGAATTCGCGTCCAGCGCATTTTCCAGCAATTCTTTGACGACTTGGGCTGGTCGTTCGACCACCTCTCCAGCAGCGATATGGCCGATGGTAAATTCATCGAGTTGCTGAATTCTGTTTGGTTCACTCAACGGAATCTCCCTCCAATTGGTGTTGTATGCGTTCAATCAATGCAAAGGCATCTCTCGGAGAAAGGTCATCAAGATTGAGTTTCGATAATGTGGACAAGACATCGAGTTGTGAGTCTGAGATGGAGGGCCCTTTCGATTCATTCGATTGCATTGCAGCCGCCGCAAAGTAACCAAGAAGTGAAGACTGACCATGTTCACGAGTGCTCGGCGCTCCTTCACGGCCTGCCTTCGCACCCTGAGCTTGTTGCTCCAAGAACGCAAGAAGGTCTGTAGCGCGTTCGACGACACTGCGTGGCAATCCTGCCAATGCTGCGACTTGCACACCGTACGATTCGTCGCAGGGTCCGTTTGCAACTGTATGTAAAAAGCGAAGCGAACCGTCTGTTTGTGCGACTTGAACATGCACATTTGCAAGTCCATTCACCTCAGATTCCAAACCAACCAATTGGTGATAATGCGTTGCAAACAGGCTCCTTGCTCCGATTCTATTGCACACATCCTCGGTCACAGCCCATGCAATGGAGAGTCCATCAAAAGTTGAGGTTCCTCGACCGATTTCGTCAAGCAGGAGCAACGAATTGGATGTCGCTCGTCGAAGAATATGAGCAACTTCAATCATTTCCATCATGAAAGTTGAGCGACCTCGCCTAAGATCATCACTCGCTCCAACGCGAGTGAAGATTCGATCGATTAATCCAAGTCGAGCTTTTTCTGCTGGGACATAACATCCCGCTTGTGCTAAGATGCTTACCAATGCTACCGTACGAAGATAGGTTGACTTCCCGCCCATATTCGGACCAGTGATGAGTAAGAAACGCCGTTTCTCATCCATGACAACATCGTTCGGTACGAACCCTTGTTGGACTTCTAAAACCGGATGCCGTGCTTGACTCAAGACCATCTTCCTATCCGAGGAGAGGGTTGGTTTTACCCATGAGCGTTGGCGAGCAGTCGAAGCAAAGCATTGCAACACATCGATCGCTGCAACCTTCGAGGCAATTTGTGCAAGTTGATTTGCATGCTTACGTACCAAATCACGGAGAGAGCAGAACAACCGATACTCGATGGTTTTTGATTTACTTTCTGCTGTGAGCAGGAGATCGTCTTGTTCACGAAGATCATCGGTAATGTATCGATTCCCATTGGTCATTTGTTGCTTTCGTGTCCATTCTACAGGAACCTTGTCCTGATGTGTAGATGTCACTTCAATGAACCAACCAATTTGACGATTCATTCGGACCTTCAGACTCGGAATCTTTAGTTCGTTTCGTAGTGTCGCTTCAAGATTGGAAAACCAACCGTGGCCTTGGTTCGAAGCATCTCGGTACGTGTCGAGTTCTTTATCGACTCCAGAACGAATCAAACCGCCATCCCTTAGTCCGAGTGGTGCGTCATCAAGCAGGGTTCTGTGGATGTGTTCTGCGACGTCTGTCAGGGAGTCAAGATCTTCGACGAGGTGCATCAGCAACCCATCTTCGGTTTCACCGCAAAGACGCTGAATCGCTGGCAATCGTTCGATTGCATTTGCAGTTGCAAGTAAATCACGGGCATTTGATCGGTTGTACTTCAACTGCGTTGCAAGCCGTTCAAGATCCAACATACCCTTGAGGCTCTCTCGGAGATGGTCCAATCGTTTCGAGGAACGCATTAATGCTCCAACTGAGGAATGACGTGCTTGCATCGCTTCAGCGTTTGAAAGCGGTCGCAACAACCAGGATTTCAGACACCTACGACCCATAGCAGTCCTACATTTATTCATGGCCCAAAGCAAGGAACCCTCGTATTCACCGGCCAAGGTTTGAGTGATTTCCAAATTGCGTAATGTTGTCTGGTCAAGCACCATTCCATCCGTTGTCTCTTGAATTTCAACATCTCGAATGGCAATATCATCGTGACGATGAACAGAGGCGAGGTAATCCGCAGCGAGCGCGGTTGCTTGCAATGCTTCTGGCGATTGACCAAGGTCGAGATGGCCCAAATCATTGACTTCCAGCATCGCTTTGAGGCGTTCATGTGCTCGTTTTGGCTGCACTGAATGTTGACTGACAACCATGCTATCGAGCATATTCAGAAGATTGAGGAGGTCTTCCTGTTCCGCATCGTTTGGAGTGAGTACCAATTCACTTGGATTCCATCGCATGATTTCATCATAAATCGAAGCCCATCTTCCTTCTCCTGAAAACCCAACGGCCCAGGCTTGACCGGTTGAGGCATCGATCATTGAGATGGCCGTCGTATCGTTGACAATCAAGAGACTGCACAACAGTGCTGAAGCATCGGAGCCAATCAGTGATTCTTCGTAGAGCGAACCCGGCGTGTAGATTCGAGTAACAACCCGTTCCAGAAGTTTTGCTCCCTCCCGTAGCTCTTCTTCCTGCTCAGCGACCGTTACTTTGTAACCTGCTCGGAGCATCAGCCGGAGGTTTTCCTCCAATTGGTGCCATGGAAAGCCCGCCATTGGAATGGGTTCCTCAGCATTTTTATCGCGTGATGTGAGTGCAAGACCAAGCACGGTCGAGCCGACTTCTGCGTCATCATGAAACAATTCGTAGAAGTCTCCCATGCGGAAAAAGAGAATTGTTCCAGGATTGGCTTCTTTGAGCTCATGGAATTGGTCCATCATGCTCCTCTTCGCCATTGAAACCCCTACCGTGCAGTATGCAGGAGTAAGCCTGATGACGAGAGGTGATTAAGGTTCGGAAAAGTCGCTGTCTTACGCCTTCTTGACGTGCGTTGCTTTCTCAATCAAGAGGTATGCTTGGGTTACAATCATAATCAAACCAACCACGATAAATGCAAAGTTCAGTAGTCCGCGGCCTGAAGAAAGCGATCCTTCCAAGCTGAGATCAAGAGAAATACGATCTGCTTTCCCTTGAGTATCGAAACCATGAATGTACAGCGTATCGCCTTCGATCACGCCCTTGGTTGGCTGCAACGGTAGAGGGTACGCAAGATTCTTCGAGGTTCTTTCTCCGCTTTCAAGTTCGATACGCAGGATGGATTCAGTCCCTCGCTGGCCAAACAACCAGGCTCTATCATGTTCTTCTTCGTAAACCATTGAGGTCGATGCAACCCCAAGAGTCTGCATTGAATTCGCAGAAACGATGTAAAATTCTTCATTTGTTGCTGCCACAGCTCCTCCATCTGCTGTTCGGCTGAGGGAATGAATTTCGCTCCCGTTCCCCATGTTTTGTCCGATGATTTGGGGCGCTGTTGACGGGTCACCACTCCAGTACACATGTGAGAGGACAATTTGAGACATTGGCGTGGCAGGACTTTGGTTGGGAGAGGCTTGGACAGTGTAAGTTCCAACTGCAAGGAAGGTTGAATCTTCAAGATACACCACATCATCCCAAATAACAGAGTCTTGGAACGGGGCGCTCACCGATACAATGGTTTGTCCGTTCCAACCTCGCAGACTGGAACCACCGTCTTCCGAGGTGATGAGCAATCGATTGTTCAGCATTGAAGAGGTATCAATCGCGATTCCGTTGATGCCAAATTCCGAACCGTATGTATCGTCTAAGATCATCTCTGAAACTGCTCCGTTAACGTAGGTTGAAACGGTATTCAAGGAGGATGAAAACGTCACGATACCATCTTCATCCGCTGAAAACATGGTGATGTTTTGAATCGCTGAATCATTCGGCTCCAAGATGTCATCGACATCGTCTGGGCCCATTTGTTGATACATTTTGAGGCCTGTTTGTGTTTTCACAATCGCACTGTGTGCATTATCCCAAGAGGCCCCTTGGTGGTAATCGATATCGATGACAAATTCTCCCTCTTCAAACGCCAAATCATCAGCTGGGTTTGTGCCGAGCATCATACCCTCGAGCGAAGTTGTACCGCCAATGAGGAAGCCTCCGACGATAACGAAAACAAAAAACAGGCCCATAGCCAGCCATTGGTGCTCTGATTCTTCCTCGAGCAACTTCCTCCAGCCACTCGCCATGAGCCCTGGTAGGGTTGAATGATTAAGTTCCTTCCCATTCTTTTCCCGAGAACTTGGCCATCATTCAATCAGTGGGAACGCATCGGAGGGATGATAAAGGGAGCATCAGTCGGAGGCATGCTTGGAGGAATCAATATGGCACGTAAGCCCGCATCCATGTATCGCCGTCTCAAGGGACCAGCCTACACTCGACGCAAGTATATTGGCGGTGTTCCAAACAACCGTATCCTTGCATATCACTCTGGAAACCGCCGTGCTGCGGAGACAGGAGGATTCCCCGTTGTTCTTGAACTACGAGCAGACAACAACTGTCAGATCCGACACACGGCTCTAGAAGCGGCCCGTGTCATTTCCAACTCCACCATTCGTAATGCTGCAGGAACTCAAGGATACGCACTTCGCGTCCACACTTACCCGCATCATGTCCTCCGAGAAAACAAGCAAGCTACAGGCGCCGGTGCTGACCGTGTCTCCCAAGGTATGCGTTGCGCATTCGGAAAGAACGTCGGAACCGCTGCACGTGTTCGCAGAGGCCAGCGAGTTATCTCAATCCACTGCAATGCAGAAAACTACCTAACAGCCAAGGACGCATTGCGCAAGGCTGGTATGAAGTTCCCAACACCAACAACAACACGCGTTGTCCGTGGCAAGGAACATCTCAAGGGACTTGTTTGAGAAAAACCCGAACCAAGCCGTTCGGTGCTTGTTGCAGTACGAGGAAGAGAAGATGCGCATCGTTGTTCTTGATGATGAGCGTTGCCAGCCAAACATGCCTGCGTATGACTATTTGCAAAAATACGCTGGCTCATGCGGCGGTGAATGCATTCAATTCACGGATGGAAAGTGGAAGATCCTCGAAACAGCATGTCCAGTTTGCTTCACACGGGCCAAACTCTGTCCAGGAGACGCCGTAAAAGTGATCAATCTCCCCACAGAGTTGGATACGGACATGATTCACCGCTACGGTTTGAATGGATTCAGATTGTTTCGATTACCAACTCCCACGAAGGAATCCGTTGTCGGCGTCCTCGGTCCAAATGGAATGGGGAAGTCAACAGCATTCAATGCCTTATCGGGACGGTCAGTCCCAAACTTAGGCGACTGGAGGTCTGATGATACGACCTGGGACGATGTGATTGAAACCCTACCACGAGGAGAATTGCGTGATTTCTTCGTTTCTGTGAAGAAGGGGGAAATCAAAGTTGCACTCAAACCACAAAACGTCGACAAACTACCAAAACGGGTACAAGGAACTGTTGAAGGTTTGCTTCGAAAAGTCGATGAACGGGAAATGTTCGATGAGTTGGTAACCGCCACGGGAATACAGAATTTACTCTCTCGAACAGTTCAGCAGTTGTCCGGCGGAGAGCTTCAACGGATGGCAATATGTGCGACATTGCTCAGAGATGCAGATGTCTATTTCTTTGACGAACCGTCCTCATATCTTGATATTCATGAGCGAATGAGAATTGTTCGGATCATTCAAGAGTTGGCGAAAACCAAACGAGTCATCGTTATCGAACACGATTTGGCGGTTCTTGATGTCCTTGCGGATTTGGTTCACATTGTCTATGGGAAAAAGGGTGCATTCGGAGTGTTCACACCCGCCCGTTCCACACGTACTGCAATCAATGCGTACCTCGAAGGATACTTGCCAGAAGAAAACGTCAGAATTCGTGACAAACCGATCAAATTCCAGAAACACTACGATCGTCGAGCAGAAATTGGAAGCCCAATCATCCAATGGGGCGAACTCAAGAAGAATTTGGGACAATTTGAACTCACCACAGACGAAGGAGCCGTCCATCGTTCTGAAGTGGTCGGCGTTGTTGGCGCAAACGGTACCGGTAAATCCACCATGATCAAAATTCTTTCAGGAGATCTCGAATACGATGCAGGATGGGTTACAGAAGAGACGACCATATCCTACAAACCTCAACACATTGATGCTGATATGGACTGTACCGTACAAATGTGGCTCGACAGTGAAATCGGGATGCGATGGAGAAGTGGTGAATTCAACGTCAATGTAATTCGAACGTTAGGTATTGAACCACTCCTTCCAAAGCGTGTCAAGAAATTGTCCGGTGGAGAAAGGCAAGCCGTCGCTATTGCTGTTTGTCTTGGTCGAGAAGCAGATCTCTACCTCCTCGACGAGCCTTCTGCACATTTGGATGCGAATGCAAGAATGGAAGCTGCGAAAGCGATTCGAAGAACCATGGAGGCGAACGAAAAGTCAGCCTTCGTCATCGATCATGACGTTTACTTCATCGATATCGTAAGTGACTCACTGCTTGTATTTGAGGGACAAGGTGGAGTGCGAGGAAAGGCCATGGGACCCTATTCATTGCGGGATGGGATGAATCGTTTCCTCAATGATGTAAACGTTACATTCCGCCGGGACCACGATTCAAAGCGGCCAAGAATAAACAAGGCTGAGAGTCGGAAAGACCGCGAACAACGAGAAATTGGTGACTTTTACTCCTTTGATAGCAAATAAATCGTCACGACGTCTAAAGACCACCACCATGAGGACTCAACATGCCTGTCGGCGTCCCACCAAAAGGAGGACCTCTCGGGCGAAGCCGTTCTAGACTATCTGCGTCTGGCTTGACCACATATCTTCGTTGTCCACGGCAATGGTATTTGACGCGCAAGGTCGGGTTGTCCTCTCCGTCCTCCATCGGCCAAATTACGGGACTCGTCGTTGAAGATGCGGTTTGTCGAGTGCTCATGCACCGACCTGGTGTGATGGAATCGTTGGATGGGCTCCGAACGTGGGCCCATGCATTGTGCGAACAAGAGGCAGAGACTGCTTGGCAGGAAGGCGAGGAAGCTTGGAGCAATCGACTATGGAAGCGTGAAGATTCAGAGTGGTCAACTGTAGAAGTCGACGACTACAACAAGAAAATACGCCACGGTATCGACTTGTTTTTGGAAGAGGTTGAGGCGTGTTTCAATCAAAACGGTGGGCCATACATCAACGAATATCGAAGTGGTACGAGTCCATTCAATGTGCCATCCCCTGCATGGGGAGAGATTCCACATTTTCCCGTCCCTGAGAAGGTTCGTTCGTTAGAATCAAGAGATTGGTCCGTCGATCATGCGTTTGCTTGGCAAGCAGAAGATGAACCCATACAATGGAATGAAGCATGGGAGATTGCTCGGCCCTGGTTCAAGGATCCTCGAGTACATCAACCGCAACGTATGTTTCATCCTGAAGGATGGGCTGCAGGTGAATTGGATTTGGTAATTCGATGGGATGGAAACATTCGACTTGTGGACATCAAATCGGGACACTCTGGATCTTCATTTTCCGAAAGCCTCCAACACCAACTGCGATTTTATGCATGGTTATGGTCGAGAACAAACGAGGAGGGCACTGTTCAACAAATGGAGGGATGGTACCTCTCAAGCAAGGAGCGAATCATCTACAGTGCTCCAAGTGATGTAGAACTTACTTCCATGGATGTAGAGTTTTTTGACATCAACCAGACAATGAGAACTGTA
>CEQX01108130.1_pt1 | contig 22764 bp, 23 predicted proteins | sample 356261 | NCBI WGS metagenome assembly CEQX01 (sample SAMEA2621076, study PRJEB7988) | marine metagenome | isolation source: saline water (ENVO:00002010), including | reverse complement strand
TCCAGAACGGAATTGCTTCCTACGAACAGAACCGAAATACACCTTCGGAGGAAGGCACATCGATCCTGTCGCCTTATCTGCGCTTCGGTTGTATTTCGCCCCTGCGACTCGTTGAGCTCTGCGCTCATCTTCCAGATGCAGAACCCTTTGTTCGGCAGGTGGTGTGGCGAGATTTTTACGCACAGATTTTAGCTTCACGACCTGAATGCTCACAAAGCGACTACAGAAATCGCGGCGATATTTGGGAATATGATGACCACTCCTTTAACTCATGGGTCGAGGGCCTAACCGGCTTTCCGCTTGTAGATGCCGGCATGCGACAACTCAGCTCAGAGGGACTGATGCACAACAGAGTCCGTATGGTGACAGCCTCATTTCTCGTAAAAGACCTCCACCAAGATTGGCGTCTGGGAGCGAACTATTTCATGTCACAGTTGCTCGATGGAGATGTGGCGAGCAACTATCTCAACTGGCAGTGGGTCGCAGGTACTGGCACTGACAGCAATCCGCATCGCGTACTCAACCCAACCACCCAAGCGAAAAGATTTGATAGCCATGCTGAATATATTCGTCAGTGGGTACCTGAACTCTCTGATCTAAGCGCCGCTGACGCAGTTGATCCCTCAATCGCGGTGCGGCAAGAAACTGGCTATCCGCTTCCGATAGTTGACCATCATGAAAGTGTCGAGATTTTCAAAGGTCGTCGTCTTGCTAACGCCTCAAAAAAGCCTTCTTGAGTTTTGTCTGCCACCTAAGAACTGCTATCCATTTCAACCATGAGCCCACCAGTTGCAGGTCAAAGCGTATCGAGCTTCACCTTTTCAGCCGGAGAATCAACTGCGGCAGCCAAATGGGCCCGCCGCATTAAAACTATTCCGGGTCTCATAACAGCATTCATCGTCGTATGGCTCCTTCTGCCCGTTCTGTTGCCACTCGCAATTCTGACTGACCTTCTGACTGCGAAAGCCTTTTCCAACACCCGACTCATACTGTTTGGTGCCTGGTGGCTCGCAATGGAGTTCCTTGGGGTCACAGCCGCAATGGCTTTGTGGCTAGTTTTCGCCCCTTTCAAACAACTGAGCAGCAACAGATCTCGGCGATGGCATAGCCATCTGCAGCGACTGTGGTCAAGTGGCCTAGCTGCAGGGGCGAAGCACACGATACGCCTTCGCTGGAGCGTTGAAGGAGTCGATTGCTTGCGACAGAAAGGGCCACTAATAATCCTGGCGCGCCACGGTAGTCAGGGAGATGGCCTCCTTGCAGGTGCCCTTCTGTTAAAAGAGGGTCGGCGTCCTCGGTTTATCCTAAAAAAACAGCTTTTGGGTGACCCGTGTCTCGATGTTGTTGGACATCGAATACCCAACTATTTCGTTGACAGAGACTCCTTAGACAACAAAGACGAGCTGACCAACATCGGGGTTTTGGCAAGGGACATGGCCGACGATGAGGCTTTAATTATTTTCCCCGAAGGAACGCGGTTCTCTACAGAAAAGCTAGCGAAAGCCATCGCTGCTCTTTCTGAAACGGCGCCAACGCGAGTTAAATCAGCTAGCGAACTGCGCTCGGTGCTGCCGCCCCGAACTGCTGGCACACTCGCCGCACTTGCCGAATCAAATGCCGACATAGTCATCTGCAACCACGTCGGTATCAGCGACATATCGTCCCTTCAACAGCTCCGCGCTGCTGTTCCGTTACAGACTCAGCTCAAATTCAAACTGTGGCGAACTCCGAGGTCGGAGGTCAACCAAACTCAGTTTGTTCAGTGGCTAGACGCTCAGTGGGCGATTGTCGACGACTGGGTCACGAACAACGAGGATGTCACTTCACCTTAAACGGGGCACCAACAGTGGGGTCTTCGATTTGTATTCGAGGTATGCCGGATCATTTCCCCAACGGCGATCTGATTTGGCTTCCAACATTGGAGCACCAGAGATTTTCATCAGCAGTGCCCATACAAAAGCCGGGGATAAGAGTGTGACCAGTTGCCATCCCCCGAGTGCAGGGAGCGCAGCAACAGCAAGGCCGCACCACAACACTATTTCGCCAAAATAATTCGGGTGCCGTGATCTGGCCCATAGCCCCGTCGTTATAAATAAGTGCTTACCTTCTTGTCGAAACTTTTTCTTTTGCCTATCGGCGACAACTTCGATAGTTAAGCCGGCCACCCAAACCGCAACTCCCAAAGCTTCGACTACACCAATTGGTTGCGCTAAGCCATCACCAACCACAGCCATCACGGGGGCGGCAGTGACAACTACCCAGGTTCCCTGAAGAGTCCAGGTCATCAGAAACCATGCAAAATTGGGCTTTATGGCATCAAAGCGTTTATCAGAACCAACTTTGAGCACTCGGACAAATAGGAAAGACCCAAGCCTCGCTGCCCAAATCGCAACGGCGAAGCTAAGAACTATGTCTAAGAGGCCTAAGTTGTTACGCGAATAAGCAACTGAAACCAAGACAACGGTAACAAAGGTCGCTGACCCGACTAGATCAAAGAAACGCTCAGTTTGTAGCTTCCATGCAAATCCAAATGCGATCCATTGCATAGCAACTGCGGCTAGAGCTGCAACGACGATTGGCGGAACGGTAAACCGGTCCCACGCCCCGGCCGATCCCCCTAGGGCTACAAGCGCTACAAGTAAGAGCCCAGTCAATAGACCAACCAAAGAAGTCTTTTTATTCATCGAGCACCTTTCAGATCGCTCCCTTAGCCTTCAGCTTCGCTAACCAGCGCTTTAAGCATCCGTTTGAAGATCACTGCGTGAGCCGGAACCAAGGCGAGCCAGTAGCACCTGCCCCATAAGCCGCGCGGAACGAAAACTGCCTTCTGCTCAACTAAGCATCCCGTTTGAGACGGAGTTACACGCCATTCAAGCCATGCGTGTCCCGGGACTTTCATTTCAGCACGAAGCCTCAATAAATCTGGTTGAACCTCTACAGCTTCGAAAAAGTCCACGGGGTCTCCAACTCTTAGTTCTGTGGGGTGTCTGCGACCTCGCCGAAGCCCTACACCCCCAAGAAGCTTGTCCACAAAACCTCGTAGAGACCACAGCCAATTAAAAACCAGCCAACCGCTGTTTCCACCTAGGGACCGCACCACCCGCATCACCGATTCACCATCACAGGCTGCGCTTAGCTGGCGTTTGTCAACAAAGATTCTGCCGCCGGCCCATGATGGGTCGCTGCGATCAGGAGCTGCTGCTCCGAACTCATCAGAAATACGTCTGTCGTTACTCCAACGCGTTGGTAGTTCTTGGCCTTGGACCGATGACATCGCGTATCCGATTGACTCTTCCAAACTTTGGTTCACTCCGCCTCGAGCACATCCCCTGCCCTGATCGGCGACAACAACATCGCTGGTCAGCGAATCAATCAACGGACGAGCTAGTTGAATCGGCAAGGGGCTTACCAAATTCACCCAATGAGACGAAAGTCTCGGAGTAAGGACTGGTACCGGCACAATGCGGCGGCGACGCAGACCAGCAACCCGTGCATAGGCATGCATCATGTCTTGATACGTCACAACATCCGGTCCGCCTATATCAATTGTGCTGCCATAAAATTCGGGGCGCTCTAGAACATGAACCAGGTCGTCAAGCACATCTGTGATTCCAACCGGTTGGCAAAGAGTTTGTGACACCCACTTAGGGACCACCATTACAGGCAACACTTCGACGAGAGATCGAAGCATTTCAAACGACGCGCTTCCAGACCCAATAATGACCGCTGCCCTCAGCTCGGTTACGGGTGTTCTACCTGAGGCAAGTAAACGTCCAACTCGATGACGGCTTGAAAGGTGGTCGGATTTGTCGTCGCCGTCGTGGCCTAACCCGCCCAAATAGACAATTTGACGGAGGCCCTCTGATTCAGCTGCTAGGGCAAACTGTTCTGCCATCGCCGATTCGACTTGGGCAAAGTCGTCCGAGGAGGACATCGAATGCAGAAGGTAATAGGCAGCGGTTGCGCCTTTTAAAGCGAGATCGACTTCATCGGGCTTCGACAAGTCAGCCTGAATAATCTCAACTTGGTCTTTCCATAGCCGGTCCGATAATTCTTCAGGGCGACGGGCGACACACCTCACTCTGTGCCCTCGCGCTAACAGTTGAGGTACCAAACGCCCGCCTACGTATCCAGTGGCACCGGTAACCACTACCAAGGATTGGTCAGGAAGCACTTAGTTGTTCCAGCTGATCAAGCATTGAAGGAAAACCATTGATTGAAACGACACTGTCAGGTAGTTCCGGCCAAACTCCACCCACCATGATCGGAGTATTGGGCAATTGTTCAGTCAGTTCTTCGACACTAGCAACAACTACTTTTTGCGGTGTCGAGCTCACAGTGCTCAAAATGATGGCCATCAGTTCATCGGTTGAAGCGGCGGCCTCAATGATTGTTTCAATTGGGTTGTCGGCGCCAAGGTTAAACGGAGTGAAACCCCGACTGCGTATTAGCTCGGCACATATAGCCGCAGGTAAACCATGAGTTTCATTTACCGGGCAAGCTATAAGAACTGTCCCTCGCTTACGTCCGCGGCGCTGAGGAAGACCCTGCATGCGCCCAAGGGACGCCACGACGATACTTGTCGCCCTGTGCTCTTCAAATATCTGCAATCTGCCGTGAGCCCACTCATCGCCAACTGACCGCAAGGCAGGCACAACGACTTCACAAATAACATCTTCGACGCTGGCGCCACTTTCAAGGGCACCATTGATGATCGACCACGACCCGGACTGATCGCCGGCAATTATGGCTTGCAAAAAAAGGCCGGACTTTTTGCCCAATGCCCGATAGCCGCGCCCAGAAGGTGCGGGCTCAAGTTCCGAAAGGCTAGATAAGTCACCCTCTGCAACTTCCCACGCACCACCATTCTTATGTCCCGGTAACTTCCCTGAACGCACGTACTTGTAGACAGTCATGTAGTGAAGGCCAAGCCGTTCAGCTACCTCATTTAGACTGAGCATCTTTTCCACTTCACTCATATTCACCCCTTCCGTAGCCCCCCCAGCGAGCCTGCGCTACCGCTTATGAGTCTTTTTTGCATTGCGTCGCGGCGGTCGGACAAGTCTCGCCATGTCAAGACGCCAATATCGTCTCTGATGCCCGCTGCTCTGCGAAATGATGATTCAGAAACTTCTAGATCACTCAGAGCTAGGCCGAGCTCTGCAGAAACGCGAAATCCATGCTTGGTGAGGAACCCGGCACTGATCGCAGAGAATTCCCCGAGGAGGTCCATGTCAGGGTCAACTTTCTGAATAAATGAAGCCAAGTATGCGAAGTTCTTCACAAACAGCATTAACTCTTTAGGGATACGGGCTCCACTAGCAAGGAGTTCTTTCAGGAGCGACTGAAACTCGGAAATAAACTGCTCTTCAGTCAGTTCAAGAGGGTCAAAGTCAACGCGATCTAATTGCAGCGTCTCAATTAGTTCCTCTATATCAGCGTCAGCCGAAAAGGCTCCAAGGTCTTGGACCGCAGAAACTTGGGTCCGCACGTCTCCGGACATAAGTCCGGTCACATATCGAAGGAAAGCAAGACGGCGGTCGTTGTCGAGCCGTCCGACCATCCCGTAATCGACAAGTCCTATGCCCCCGCCTTCAAGTATGAACAGGTTCCCAGCATGAAAGTCCCCGTGGAATATTCCGTGCAACGCCGCGCCTTCCAAAAGACCATCAACCATGTTCCGAAACAGATTGCGCGCGTCGCCGTCCCTAAGTTGATCAGAATCTAAACGAGTAAGCGGCGTACCTTGAATCCGCGACATCACGATCACACGAGTTGTGCTCATCTCAATATTCGGTTCAGGCGCAGCCCAACGACCCTTATCGCCGCCCATTAAGGCGCGACGAATTTCAAACAAATTCGCAACTTCTAACTTGAAGTCCAATTCCTCCGAAATCGTCTCAGCGAACAATTGCACTAGAGCCGGCGGATTAGCCAGAGCAGCGACGGGAATTTTGCCCACCAACTTCGGTGCTATCCAAGCAAGTACCCGCAAATCGCGCACAACTTTTTTTTGGATAGCAGGACGCTGAACTTTCACGACTACTTCCGAACCATCTCTCAGGACAGCTGAATGGACTTGGGCAATAGAGGCAGCGGCGAACGGGTGCTGGTCGAAAGAGTCGAATGAATCATTCAAGTTGCCAAAGTCTTGCCGCAGAATCTTCCGGATCTTTCGCCACTTCGAAGGCTTTGCCTGGTCGCGGCATTGCGAACATTCATCAACAAGTGCTTGAGGGAAAACACCTTCCGCAGCTGAGATGAGTTGAGCCAGTTTCACGTAAGTGGGGCCGAGTCGTTCAGCAGCTAGCCGACACTTTCTGTAGAGAGCTTTTTGCTTGAGCTCTGGTGAAGACCGCCGATCAAATAATTTCCAGCTTAAAAAGGCCCAGCCAAAACGAAAGGCTGTGTGTAACAGGCGCGAAATCGGAGGAAAAGTAGGTGCATTTACCAAACGTGGAACACCGGCAACGATGACCTGTCGAACTGAGTGCGCCTCCTGGATCCATTGGTTCTCTTGGTCCGGCGCTGCCGAACCAACGACAGCAATATCAGGCCTCATAGTCGTGTCTTCAGCCTCGTACGCAGCAGAAGCCATAACTGCGGACGCTTCAGCAACAACCCTAAATTCAAGCTTTTCGGGCCCCCAAATCCCCATTGAGAGAGGTTTCCACGAAACTGGCGAAGCTAGCTCGTAAGCCGGCACAGCATCTAGGAATGAATTGAGTGCCTCCTGCAACTCGGCGCGTGCGAGCGCAGCTCCCAGGCAGTGGTGTGCGCCCAATCCAAAGGCAAGGTGTGGAGATCGGTCGCTTCGTTCTATGTCGAAACGAAAGCCATCATCAGGCTGGCTAAGTCCGGCGGCGTGAAGACCAAGTAACACCGTCGTGCCCGCTGGGAACAGCAGATCCCCGACAATCACGTCTTTACTCGCCACCCTGGCAGTCGTACGAACAGCCCCGATGTAGCGAAGAGATTCTTCAATTGCAGCTGGAACTAGGGATCTATCCCGTCGAAGCCTCGCATATTGTTCGGGCTGGTTAGCAAGTATCGCAAGCAGTGACCCCAACTGGTTACGGGTCGTATCTGTGCCCGCTAACAAAATGGCTTCAATCATCGCGACTAGTTCGTCGACACTGAGGCGGTCCTCTTCGTAACTTGCCGCAACTAAATCGCTGACAAGGTCTTGATGGGGACAAGATTTCCGGTCAGCAACGAGTTGAGTTGCGTATGCATCAAGTTCTTTTTGAGCATCTGTTATTTCTGCCAATCGTCCTAGAACGGCCTCCGCATCAGCGTCCAAACCAGAAAAAATGACGTCTGCCCAACGGCCAAATTGTTCAGAGTCTTTGTCCTCTATACCTAAGAGTCGGCAAATAATTGGTATTGGAAATGGTCTACAGAAATCAGCTACTAAATCTCCGCCACCACTACTCACTAGTGGTTGGAGAAGGTGATCCGCGTGCTCACGCATAAAAGGTCGCAAGGCTTCACTGCTGGCCGGGGTGAACGAGGCACTCACCAACCGTCGCAATCTTTTGTGATCTTCTCCTTCAACCGACAAAAGGTTGGGTCGCATTTCAACTTGACTATCAACCTCGGGCAACATATCGCGAGCCTTGGAAAGCAGCGTCTCAAAGTCGAGATCGCTACGGCTCTTGTCTTGGAGCGTGTTCATGCCCGATAGAACAGTGATCCAGGTAGCGTCGCGGAGAATCTCCCGAGTTTCGTCATAACCAATAACAAGAGGCCCGGCAGGAGTTCGAACCACGGAGTGGCCGAGACTTTGTATCTGCTCAGTCGCAGCAACTAATTCATCAAACTCTGAAATTTCAAAATCAATGAACGGAAGGGCGCCAGGCGAACTCACATCTATCGGATTTTCTGACCGAATTTCGGCACTCACGTTGCTGACCTCCTGGACAGCCCCATTTTAGCGCTAAATACTTTCGAACCTCCACTAAACCTCTAATCTTTCAACAAAGACTCAGCTGCGACCCGACCCGACACCAAAGCCCCTTGGATAGAGGGAGTCGTTGAATGATCCCCAGCAACAACAAGCAGCCCTTGGGCAGCTATCTTGTTTCGGAATTTCATTCCGGGCACAAAAAACGGCTGGGCACCAGTCACCACAGCTCCACCGAGGAGTTCCCAATTTGCCGCCCCACCGCCAAAAGTTTGGGCCATCTGAGCTTGAGCTGCGACGAGTGGAAGATCCGGACTATTTGTGGGGCCAGCTGCAACTATTAACGCTTCACCTTCGGGCGCGTACTCCGGAGCAACATTGCTCATAACCGCCACATTCCGACAGGGGCCATTCTTTGCCGGCAATAGATGAATCGCTTTGCTATCACTGGGAGGTTCAGCACTCCTGAAATACGCGTGCCACTGAGATCGACCTCCCTTCGATTCCAAGCCGAGTAATTGCACGGCAGAGGTTTCTTCGGTTGCTAGAACTACTTTCCCAGCCCCGATCACTTCACCACTTGCCAGAACAACTTCGCTGCTTTTTAAACCAACAACTTCAGACTTAAGACGCATCGACGAGGCGGGCAGGTTCGAAGCCATTTGCTCGGGAATGGCTTGCATACCTTGAGCGGGAACTGCGGCAGGACCAGACAACAAACAACGCAAAATCAGGCAAGCAAGTCGCGCTGAACCTTCTAATCCGGATGTGAGCTGAATACCCGAAAACAAGGGCTCCCAGATTGTCTCAATCGACCGGTCAGAAAACTTTCGCTCCTCAAGAAATTGTCCCATCGAGCAGTCACTAACAGGACTAAAAAGGCCAGTAGCAGATCCTCGTAACTGTAAAGCCAACCGCACAAGGCGAAGTCGATCACCCGGCGACAAGAGATGTGTTCGTAGACCGTTAAAAGCGCCTCGCACCGAGCTTCGAGGGTCAGCTAACTCAATAAAAGAGTCACCATCCCAAATATTCGCTCCACGGAGGAATGGACGTAAATCGAGCGCAGCTAAGTCGAGATGACGCCCCAGTTCAGGGTAGGCCGTTAAAAGAACTTGAAATCCCCGGTCTAACAAAAAACCACTTTCGAAATCCGTTCTCACGCGCCCACCCACTCGATCAGCTCGCTCAAGGACCATTACTTCCCGACCTGCCTGATGCAATGTGGCTGCGGCAGCTAAGCCCGCAAGTCCAGCTCCGATCACAAGAAATTCAGGTCCTGATTTTGAAATCCGATTCTCGCTCACAGCTACCCTCACACTTACATCATTCAGATCGTCAAACAACTATGCACATGTTCCAACAGTCTGATTATCTAACTGTAAGTGGGACTCCGATAAATCCGATATGCCTAAGTTGATTTGATGAGGTCTTCTTCCCATTCCAGCTGAAATAGGCCCCCATTACACCTAATTCTTAGAAGAGCGTTCTATGTTGGCAGCACTCGGTTAAGAACAGTCAGAAGTGACTAAGAGACTAAGGAGTACTTAACCAATGCAACAAAACACTTGGATTCAGCTAATGGATATGCGGGCCAGAGACTCTCATGCAGTCATCTTGCCTTACGTTTTTTCTGTACTCGGGACCTTTGCATTCATTATCTGGGGCGGCGAGGCTCTCGAAACCGGTGCAATTCAGCTAGCCATTGCGGCATGGGTCGTGTTGGGCTCATTGTGGACCCTCCTATGGTTTGATGGAGTCATCGCTGACCTGTCTGCCGGAATGAAAGATATGGATGGCGAAGTTGCCGACAGCAACATGGGTCAGAACTTCTCGAAAGCTCCATTTGCTGTTTTCCGCGGATTTAACGCCCTAGTGATCGTCGTTATGGCGGTTCTACAGCTAACCGCTCTTTATTCTTAAAGACTTTGAGCTTCCCAATGGTCGCTCATTATCGCGATCATTGGGAGACTCAGGCTTTAAGTTTTCTTACGGCAGACCGATCCGAGGTAAGTCGCTGATCCAAAATGACTAATTCGCATACCGTCGAACAAGCCAACGCCTCTTTTTACGTTCTCTTCGAAAACGCCGACATCGACGGAATGGCCGACCTTTGGGTTAACACCGAAGAGGTTTGGTGCACACACCCTGGTTGGCCAACGATCTTTGGTTGGGACAAGGTTCGAATTTCGTTCGAGCAGATTTTTTCTGGACCCGAGCTACCGCAATTTTTAACCTCCAATGTCCGATTTCACGGTAACGAACAAACTGCCTGGGTGTTCCTTGAAGAAAACCTTTTGGGAACTTCTTTATCCGCAGTTGCCGCAGTCAACGTATTTAAAAAAAGTCAAGGCCTATGGCACATGATCGGCCACCAAGCAGCTCCGCTCATCCGAGACTTGGACTTCGGTGCGGATTAGCTCACTCAGCTAACCAAAGTACGGAATTGTCCGCCACAAGTTTTACATTCCATGTCGCCAGCCGACCCCGTAAGTTCTTTCGATCCGCAATAAGGGCAGTATTCAACTTTTCGATCCGACGGGGATGAACTATCGGCTGACACGCGGCGAGAACCTATGAAATCAATCACTGCGAGCAGCGAACAGGCTGTTTGGCCTACAGCCATTAGAGCAAGAATTCTTCCCGGCATTAATCCGATGTCAAACCAAATGAGCGCCAACACGTAACAGCTAAGGCCAAGGGCACCGGCCCAACAAATGATTCGCAAACGAACCCGATCCGCTATTGCCGAAATGACCGCACAATAAGTAACAGCTACTGCGACCACAGCGAGAGAGCCAACCGGTCGAGCAAAAGAGTCGGGGGGCTGCAAGCCCCAAACCAGGGCTATGGTGACAACTCCTATAACAATCGAGCACACTGACCCGACGTGCCAGACGTATTTGGCTTCGGATCTAAATCTTCCTTGTTCTATGGCGACCAAGCTGGCTGCAGTAACAACCAACAAAAAGCTTGTTCCATGGATCTGAGCCACGAAACCAGCACTGCCGCCAATCAAAATTCCTATCGCAGCTAATGCTGCGTTCACGATCACAATCCATTTCAGGACGCGTTTTAGTCGAGATTTACCAGGCTTAAAGATCCGAGTAATAGAACCCACAGGTAGGTCTCCTGTTGTGCGGCCTCTTGAAAGCACGGTAACGGGTCAGGACATCTCCACGGGACCAAGTCGTCAACTCTCCATTGTTTTCGGAGATTCCGGGAATAACTTGCACATCATTCATATTTAGTGCTAAATTAATCTTGAGAGGTCCCCCAAAACCTCTTTCAAGCCTCCGGGCCCACCAGTGAGAATTCAGTTCCGCAGGTGGCTCGGGGGCTGCCCCCCCTCAGGGCCTCTATGTTGATGAGAGTCTCATTGGCCACTTAGAAAGAAAACGTTGGTAGCGCGTCGTGTCACTAGTACCTAAGGCTGTCAGATACGAACAACGGCATAGCTTTTCGGTGCGTTTTCTCATCGCGATATTGGTCGTTCCTCTTCTTGCTTCAAGCAGCTGCGCTCGAGCTCCGAGCCAAACAACAGCGCAAAGCGAACCGACACCGGAATCCTCGCTTCCGAAGAGCCCAACTTCAGTCGTTGACGACAGGTCTAGCTGCGCGAACGACACAAGAGACAGCCTCCAAAAAAGAATATTCTCCCAAATAGGTGCTTTAAATCGCAAAGCTTTCGATGAGGCTCGGGAGCTAGCGTCGCCGTCATTTAGACAAAATGTCGGACCTTCGGAGTTTCAGTCCATGATCCAGTCCGGTTTCCCATTTCTGCTGACCGGTGAACCAGCTGCTTTTGGTCGATGTCGAATAGTGGGCGATACAGCGACAGTGGAGGTCCGATTCGGTCAGAACAGCCAAACAACTCTCGTTTATTTCTTGATTTGGTGGGACGACCAATGGTGGATCGACGGCGCTTCACCAGCAGTTGATTCGCTCACAGACAAAGTCGAATCATCATGAGTCTTCAAGAACGATTGACAGCGAGTGTTGTCCGTTTGTTTTCAGAAGGTGAGCAACCATTGTCCCGCACGCACCTCTATCCCGGTGATCCTGGCCTTTTCGGTCCGGGAAGCGTCAGTTGGAAAGTGATGGGGGATGTTTCAAGTTTCGTTGGAGGAGTGAGAGCGCTACTCCTTCAGGCACTGCACCCTGAGGTAGCTGCGGGGGTTGCGGACCATTCCCAATACGAAACAGACCCGCTCGGTCGCCTCAACCGGACATCCCTCTTTGTAACCACCGCCAATTACGGTTCTATGCCAGAGGTAGAAGCCGCTGTTCGAATTGTTCGACAAGCACACAAACCGGTATCAGGGACCTCAGAACGGGGAATTCGTTATTCAGCTAACCAACCTCAGCTTGGCGCGTGGGTGCACAACACTTTGACCGATTCTTTCTTAGAGGCATATCAAACTTTCTGCCAAGGCCTCACGGCACAAGAAGCGGATCAGTTTGTTCAAGAGCAAGCGAAAATTGGTGAACTTTTAGGAGTTACCGAGCTTCCACTAACCGCTAGCGACCTTCGAAACTGGGTCACAGAACATCCTTCCCTAGGTGATTCAGAAGCTCTTCGCTCGGCATGGGATTTCCTTCGCAAGCCACCTCTTCAAGCAGGTCAATTGTTGGGATACAAAGTGGTGCGAGCCGCAGCTGTCGCGACCCTGCCATCGGAGCTCGCTCAACTCGCAGGCACATCTTCCAGAAGGGGCGCTGTCGTTGGCGGACAGTGCATTGTTTCTTCTTTGCGGTGGGCGATGAAACACAGTCCTGCCTGGAAAGCGGCTCTTGATCGATGCGGTGCCAGCTATGACGCGACCAAATTTCGATCTTTCGAAGAGCCCTCACCAACCGAAGATCACTAAAACCAGATCTTTTCATTGCGGGCTATCTGTTTTGATCAAACGTCAGAAACCCCGGGAAACACTTCGTTTAGTTCATCAACAATCCAGTCGCTGACAGCACATACCTGGTCGAAGAAAGGAAGGTGGGTGCTCATCATTTCGGTGAAACGCAGGCCACGAACCAACAGTTCGGCATCTGGACGAGACATAGGAATTCCTCTTTCGGTAGCAGCCATCGAAGCCCACTCTTCGCCGTTCCACGCCATAGACAATCGCTGATCAAGGGCGTCTAAGCGCCCGTCAGCATCCTCTATTTCATGATCCGTCAAGATTCCTAAGATTTGCCGAAGAGCGGCAGCGCCCTCAATGGGCAGCATCATCGTCTCTCCTAGATACCCGTCAGACATGTAACTCTTTTCTCGAGTGCCTATGCAGAAACTTAGACCTTCTGGGCTTTTATCCTCAAGCCCGCAATTTGGTGACAGGAATCACAACCAACACCGTGGACTTGTCTGCCAAGAGCAAGGCACAACGACCCAAATTAGTTGAACGGATTCCTCGTGCGACATCGCACATCGTTTCTCGCTGATCTCTACCTTTTACTTGCTACCTCCAGGGCAGCTATCTCTCTGCACGGCTGCATCACAAATGGCGAAACCGTGATCTATCGCTAACTCATCTGCCTGCATTAAGAAATCTGCAATCTGAATTGATGAACCATGGGTAGCCTGCGGTGGTACAAAAACTTCCCTAAGTCTTTGAAATCTTGGGGTTGTGATCTATCGGCCCCCGTAGCTCAGGGGATAGAGCGTCGGTTTCCTAAACCGTGCGTCGCAGGTTCGAGTCCTGCCGGGGGCGCTGAGACTAGGTTTCAGCTGATTAGCTGCGGACCCCTGCGCCCCACAAGATGTACATCGCTACCAGAGGCGTCTCTCCAGCCTCAACAGTGTGAAAATCAGATGGCCGGTTATAGAGAGTCATATTCGGCTGCATTTCCACTAGCTCTTCTGCCCCACCGAAACGCCAACGTGCAGTTCCTGACACAGTGAGGTAAAGCTCCTGAGGTGGGTGATTGTGTAAAGGGTAAGTGCAGCCCTGGTCGACGTACATGAGGCCCGCCTCAATACCAGGCATGTCGAACACATCTGATAGCACACACAAAGCGCGGTCTTGGCCTTCGTCATCCCACCGGTGAGAGGGTATCCATCTAAGAAAAGGCGCTAGTTCAGCGAATTTCAGGGCTCGTTCGGAGTTTGCAACTCGACTCAAGTTCCGCAGCACAGGCAGCATTTGGGGTTCGTATGGAATTGCGGCTGCTGTTTCGATCGCCGTCCGGAATATGTGAGCCCCTTCGCTTATTTCATGTCGGGCTGCTAGTTCGATAGCAGAGTCAGCTGCGTCTGTGAGCCAACTTCTAAGCCCGTCATGAGTACTCATCTAGCTGGGCTTTCGAACGATCGGAATCCCAGTAACAGTGTGAGTGAAAGTAGAAACACTGATCCTGCCATCCACGGGATCGAGATAAACCCAAACTTTTCGATATAGGTGACAGAACAAGGTGTGCTGAGGCTGCACGAATTCGAGTCAGATAACGCGGGAACTTGTTGCAAGAGGTAGTGCCATGTTGAAGCCGCTAAGCCGAGGAGTGCTAACGGTGTTGCATATCGTCGCACGAAACGGTCACCGGTGATCCAGCTGATTACTAACACCAATGCCAACGGATACATTGCTGTTCGTTGGATCCAGCACCATCTGCACGGAGTTAAATCACCTATTTCTGACAGGTATAGAGATCCGAGGGTCGCGGCAACAGTTACGAGGGTGGCTACTTGTTGTGCCCGCGCCTCATAAGTGCTGCGGGAATCAGATTTGGTGACCTTGTGTCGAATTATCAAAACGATGAGGAAGAGCGTGGCTCCGTTGACCAACAATGTCAGCCACCCAAATACTGAGAGAACAGTCGCTACCGCCATAACTCCAATTTGCGTCACCTGAGCTCAGATTGCGAATAAAAGTGTCAATCAGCTTCGGGTCTGCTTAGGTGCCTTTCCTATCGTTATCCACATAGCTAACGCTCCTGCCGTGGAAGCAATCAGGAAGAATCCTAAGATCCGATCGTAGTAAGGCAATGCCTCGACACCCGAATTTACGGTGAGTAGAGCGAACACAGCTGCGGTACCAATCGCGGCAGCTGCGTAGCGCAGAGTGCTGAACAGGCCATTGGTCTCACCGAAGTATTTCTCTTCGACCCACTCAAGTGCGACACCGTTGAGAAGCGGAATACTCATTCCCCAGCCAAGTCCGTACAGCATGATTCCCGGCGCGAAATCCGACCAGAAGTTGACGTCGGCACTGAGTTGAGTGAAATGCCAGGCGACCGCCAACACTTGTAAAGCTGTCCCCAAACGACATAAACCAACCGAACCGATCCGGTCTGCCAGACGACTAAACGTCAATGTGGAGAATCCGGCCGCTATAGGTCCCAAAGTGACCCCCATACCCACTTGCAGCGTTGTGAAGTTCCACACGTTTTTCATGAACAGAGGCCACACAATCCATATTGATTGGGAGGTGATTCCGACAAGAAAATTCACTGTGTTGGCGACCATGACCCCACGCCTTCTCAATAAGTGAAGGTTGAGGAGGGGTTCTGGGTGTCTAAATGAGTTAGTGATGAACAAGACAGAAGACATCACCCCAACTGCTGCTACTACCGCAGTGAGAAGCGACGTGTAACCCCAGATTCGGCCTTGCATGATGGCTGTTACAGCTGCAGCTATGGCTATCGTCCCAGCGGCTGCCCCAACTAGGTCAAGTCGTTGCTGCTTAGGCGATGTGGGTAGTTCTTTGAGTACTGACTGGCCAGCCCAAAACATCAGCAACGCGGCAGGTGCGCTGACGAGATAAACGATCCGCCAACCAGAGCTAGCGAGGATGAGTGCGGCAACTCCTGGTGCTACCCCCGCTCCAAGCGGTCCGGCCGCAGACCACAATCCCACCGCTGTGGTGCGTCTCGATTCTGGGAATAGCGGCAACACCAACGCTAAAGACGAAGGCAAGATCGCAGCACCGGCGAATGCTTGGAGAACTCGACTTAGGTTAAGCGTGATGACAGTTCCCGCGGTAGCGGAAAACACCGCTGATAACGCGAAAACCAGAAGACCCAGTTGGAAGATACGTTTTCGACCTATCCGATCTGCCAAACGCCCAGCCAAAGGTAAGAAGGCTGCGGTTCCTATAAAGAATCCTGCGACACCCCAACCCACATCAGCCGCTGTTGCACCAACAAATCCTGCTTGGATGTCATCAAGAGCAATATTTGTTGCGGTGCTATTGAATCCAACCAGCACGGTTGCAAGCGATGCGACCCATAGGGCTCTCCATGCGCGCGGCGAGACAGCCTCGAGTGGTGCTCGACCGTTAACCGGCTCGGCAGTACCCGCGGCACCAGAAGTTCCTTCAACTGGGAGGATTTCGCGCACTGTGGAAAGTACGACAGGTATCTGTCGACGCACTAAAAAAAGCCTACGTCCTCCGATGAACGAATCTCCGACAAAATCAAAAATCGTTTAGAAGAATGAAAGCAGTCCACCTCGTTCGGTGTCCCACCCCACTGTCAACGTGAGGCATGGCTTCTCATCAACCTCAAGCATTAGCTTCGACAACAAATCAACAACCGCCTCAGTTAAACCGAGACTTAGGTCGCTTCTGGATTCTGGTGTGCCGACAAGCACTTACCGAAACTAACGACCAATGGGCCATTGAAGTATGAACATTTTTTTTCTTTCACTAGCGGTGTCTGTGGCCTTTGGCCTTTGGGAGTTGTGCAGTAGCAAACACTCTCATCACCCTGCGATGGATCACCCCTCTAAAGGACGCCGTCACTCAAATCACGATCGCCTACTACACAAAACCTAAACGGGCCGCAGCGAAGTTAATTCCAGTGGTCTGACCCTTCCCAGTCCTCTATCGAATAGCGAATGACAACACCATCGAACGTGGCCAGATTTAGCGTTCAAGTGTTAGTGGTCGTCGATGCTTGGAGCCTTGTCAACGGTGATCACCGTAATAATCAGGTTCTCTGCGTTGCTGTAGACGGGGTCGTAGGAGACAGACGGGATGACAGTGACCAGCACCTGGGTAGTTTGGTCTCCGTCGTCAATGCCGTCTTGGGGGGCTCTCCAGTTCGGTCCGAACATCTCGTAGTTGTCGGCCGTGACCTCTATTTCAACTACTGCCTGGTCGCTTAACGCAACTTCGGTTGGATCCAACGCTTCGAATCGAACGGTCACGGGCCACTCGGGGACCTCGGTCAGTGAAAACGGCAAGAAGTCGTAGCCTCCGCCCTCAAAGTAGGTGACAGTTGAAACCTCAGCGTCCAGCTCTCCCTCAGGCAAGACAACGTGATCCCAGAAGGGTTCTTCGCTCTCATCTTGTGGGGAGTACATATATTCGGTGTCCTCGCAGGGAACCCAAACACCGTTGATGAGCACTTCGCCCGGCCGGCCATAGTTGTGACCTACGCATGCCTCATAGCCATTGGTATGTGAGTGGGAGGTTTTGTTAGCAGGGTCGCGAGTGGTGCCAGACGCAGATGGGGTGACGTCGGTGGAGCAGCCAGCAGTCAGAACTGCAAACGCCACAAGAAATAGGAATCCCGTTGCTGCTATTCGTGCGACTCTCATGATCCAGAGGGACCACAAGCTGGTGACTGGTAGTGGCTGCGATGTTGATCGCATGACTCTCATGACTTCTCCGTATAGTTGCTTCACCAGCAACGTATAAGCGATGGTCTTGTCGCCATATGGGGCGATCGCGTGTATGGGACTAACCCAAACACACTATTTCACCGCTATCACATCTCCTCTGAACAAGAATCTGCACCCGTCACCGCCACCTGGCAGTTAGTTCAATGAGGACCAGAGTTCTCTAGTTGCGGATATGCGTTCGGCAATGTCTGCTCGCAACGAAACGTAGTTTTCTGACAGCTGCGCTTCTTCGATATCGATCAATGTTTCCCAGAAAACGTCCATGACGGCGTTGAGGTCGTGGTGAGTTGCTGTCGAGAGGTCGGGTTCCATAACGACAAGCCGAAGTTCTCCGGCGCTAGTGGATAATCGAGCATGACTTTCTTCGGGGAGGTCGATCGTTTCTAGCAAGTTGACGAACATGAGCATCGCAGAAAGATGATTTCGGATCTCGTGTACCAGAGTTGCCCGGGGGTCCTCCACAAACTCAACCTACCCGCACATCGATAACAGCCCTCGTAACTACTAGTTCATTTGCGTTACATAACTAGCTACAAATGGGCTATATCTCGGGAATTCAAGGCTTCTTACAGTTAGCCACATGTTCAAATTGTCGAAGTCCGCACTCTTTCTAACAGCACTGTTTGCCTCCATCTTGTTGGCGACGGCCATTGTGATTCTGTTCTTCGCAGCAGTGTCCAAATCACTTACCGACGAAGCTCAGTACTCTAAACGTGACGCCAAGTCTGCTCCCGTAGCGCTCCTCACAGGTCCACAATCCAGCCAGGGCGACGTCTACACCCAAGCACTCAACGATGCAGCAGAAGACTTCCCTCCAGCCCTGCAGGTAGCTCTGACCGGCATCAAAATCGTTAATGGCTGCCACCCATATCTCCTACAAACCAACAACTCCTGTCCGTGGGGTGCTTACGACAGTTACGGATGGGCAGCAGATGGCTCTCATGATCCTCAGCTACAAGACACCGTTTGGGTGTCATCTGAAGCAATCGCCTCGGGAGCTGGTATCGACGTACTACTGCATGAATTAAGTCATGCTCTCGTCGACAAAATCCTTATGAAATGCGAAGCTATACCCACCTCTAAGTCTTATAAACGGCTCCTCGTCGACGCCGTCTCAGATCTTGGCATCGACGAATCCGCAACCGAAGTCCTCGCCGACTTACTTGCGCTGTATTTCGGTAAATACTTCTTCGACTGGGACATCTCCACCATGCATACCTCCTACGTCGACGTAGAAGAAATCCCGTATCGAGTGAACGCTCTGATGGGCGCCGCCGTTCACCGCTGCATCACACTGGTCTTCTAAATCTCACTATCGTTCCCACCATGGACAGGGAGCAACTCTAAGAGATCTGTCTCAGCCAACTAGAAACCGCTCAGAAGCACCCCTGAAAGCTGATTTCGGATCTCGTTTACAAGAGTTGACCGGGGGTCTTCCACAACCTGAACCTACGCGCCGACAGATAACAGCCCCTACTACCAATAGTGCATTTGCACTAGGCAGTTATGTACGAATGAGCCATACCTCGTGAATCAGACGTTTCTTATGGTTGAGCCCATGATGAAACTAAGGAAGTTAGTACCGCTCCTAACCGCAGTATCTATCACCGCCTTGTTGGCGACGGTGCTAGTCGTGCGGATCGGGCATGCAGAACCTAAACCTATCGATGGTCTGGATGCTGGAAAGATCGATTACTCGAAGCTTCACGAGGCAACCTCGGGATATACAACAGTCGATGGCCACCACCAAGAACACGTGATCGCAGTAGCCAACACAATCCCGGCCAGACTTCAACCCGCTCTGAAGGGCACTGATTTCATTAACGGTTGTCATCCCTGGTCAACCAAACAGCTAGGCGATTGTCCTTACGGAACCTACGACCCTGAAGGCTGGGATCACGACGATACAGTTGGACACCAGTGGGCTAACTCAATCTGGATTTCCTCTAAGGCAGTACGCGCAGGCACGGCTTCAGACGTAGTTCTTCATGAGGTCGGCCACGCCGTCGCACACAACCTGTTTACGGACTGTTATTTCCCCCTACAAGCAGAGACTTCTGTGAAAAACCTACTGATGCAATCTTTTGCTCATCCTCAAGCAGACCCAGCTGAACTATTAGCTGATGCGTTCGTTATTGCTTTCAACACTCATTCTCGGGATCTACACACCCATTACTTCGATGACTTTAATTTCGAAGCATCAAAGGAAGTCATCTTGAAGATACGCGCCGCTGTTTGGCTCTGCTCCAAGTAACTGAATCAATTTGCAGGTTCAAAACAGTACAAAGACACCTCTATCGTTGGTTAACAACCTTTGAGGATCTCGATGTTCGGTCGCAAAAAAACCAGACTCAACAACACCCAGTCAATTCTTCTGGTCGATGATGACAAAGGGCAACTTGACGTTTTTTCGACGTGGATGGCTGCCGTCAAACCAAACACTCACATACAAACCGCTAGCAGTGTTCAAGAGGCACTCAACCTCATTGACTCCCAGAGGTTCTCACTGATCATTTCTGATTACTCGATGCCTCACGCTGGCGCGGGACTCGACATATTTGAAGCCGCTATCCAAAGCGGGATTTCAAAATCAAATTTCATCATGATGTCGGGGACAACGGACAACCTGCCTGACGAAATACGCCTCGTCAGCAAAGGCGACCTTGTCGCACTTGAAACGGCAATTCAGCAGGCGCTGCCATGACCGACAAAGAAGAGGCCATATCGGAGAACTACGCGGAACAAAGCCGGCAGTTAGAACAGTTGTTAATTCAACGCCAAAAATGGTTAGGAGACGCGTCACACGAGCTTCGCGGGCCACTCAACGCTGCAGCAATGAGTTTGAACGTCGTCACTCGACGAGACGACCTTCCCGATGGGGTGCAGGCAACATTAAGAAACGCTGAACGCCATCTGCTTCAGATGTCCGATCTCGTTCGAGATATGTTCGACACCGCCAAACTAGAGAATGACGCCTTTGAATTAGCCATAACACCTGACGTACTCATGCACGAAATAGTGGAAGAAATTAACGCAGAGTTCGCCGCTAACCCTGATGTTCTCTCATTGCGTTCAATCCCTGATCACACCATCACAGCGACGTTAGATAGAGATCGAATCAGACAGGTGATCCGAAATGTGGTTTCAAACGCAGCGAAATACCGTCAAACTGACAAACAGGCGACAATTGCGGTGCTCTTACACCGCGTAGACGACATTTATTTCGAAATCGTCGTCGATGACACCCCTAATGGTTTAGGAATGACGCAAACCGATTTGGAGGCTTTGAACTCGGGGCAGCCGTTCTGGAGAGCAGAAGCCGCTAAGGCAGTTGCAACTGGGACTGGGCTCGGAGTGCAGCTGTCTCGAAAGCTGGTGGAGCGTTCTGGTGGAGAAATCTTTTACGAATCAGAATTCGGTGTCGGAACAACAGTGACCATTCGTCTTCCTTATTCACCTATCGAAAACTCCTAGTCTGATTTTCTTTGTGACATAAGTCAGAGAAGCGTAGGTAATACGGGCCTTTGAACATATGATTTGACGGTTCTAACCCAAAGAGACATTTGTCTCTCCGGTTGCGAGAAGTGTTAATTATTTGATGACGTCGACGACCACTAACTCAGTTCGCGAAGCGCTTTTGGATGCTGCTCGAACTCTCATACGCGGGTCATCGATCTATGAACTCTCGATCGCCAAAATGGCAGCCGAAGCCGGGCTAGCTCGCCCTACGGCTTACCGCTATTTCTCTCATCCACGTGATGTCGTCAGCGCAATAGCGGAAGAAACCATTTACGAGATCCGCTCAATGATTCGCGAACGCGATTCTTCACAAAAACCGGCGGCCTATGCCAGAGCTGCCGTCAAAGTTTTTACTGCAGATTCAAGTGTTAACCGGCAGGTAATTCTGCACTCTTCAGTCCAAGCCCAAGATGGGAAATGGGTCGCTCAAGAAAACACACCGGAAAGTCTTTTTGTCGACTGGGGAATCGATTCACATGCTGCACGAACCTCGCTGACTTATTTCAGAGGTGCTATGTATTCGTGGGCTGCTGGGTTCTTCACTGATGAACAGTTCGCTGAAGAAACCGAGCGAGCTCTATCGATGCGAGTGACGCTATGAGGGTTCTCAGCAGACTCCTTCGAGTTCTTCTCGCAACACTGATTTCTTTTATGTCGTTGGCTTTGATCGCTCAAACTCCGGCTGCTGCAGCTGACGGTGATTTGGATACGTCGTTCTCAGGCGACGGTTGGCTGATTCAGAACTCTCACGCGTCAGGTGAAGATGGTTGGGAGTCAGTTCAGTTTGACGCTTCGGGGAATGTGGTCGCTGGTGGTTGGTGGAACAACAACGGCTTACCCAATAAGCATTCATGGGCAATAAACCGGGTGACCAGCACCGGTACATGTACCGATGCCACCCGATTGGATAACAACTGCGGAACCCAACAGTTCTTCAGTCCCCGCACAGACCACATCAGCGAAATCTTGATCCAAGATGACGGCAAAATAGTTGCCGTAGGTAGCGCCGGAACTAAGACCGACGGTGACGGCGGCGACCACCAATGCACGGTCACCCGCTTCGCTGCAGACCAGAACTTCGGAAACAAAGACACGTCGTTTGGTACTGGAGGCATAGTCCAACCAAACTTCAACAACACCAAACATGACTGGTGCAAAGGCGGAGCTATCGACGCTGACGGCAAGATCGTCATCGTCGGCTATGTGAAAACAGCTGCCGGACAATTTGACGCCACGATCGGACGACTCAACACAGACGGTTCTTGGGACACCAGTTTCTCGGGCGACGGTAAAGCAATCGAACATTTCGATAACGACGACATCTACCAAGCTATGGCGATCCAAGCAGACGGCAAGATCGTCGCTGTCGGCGGTTCGCAATGGGGCCATGATGCGGGAAATGTGCTGTTAGCCCGGTACAACACTGACGGGTCGTTAGACACTTCCTTTGGTGGTGGCGACGGTTGGCAGGTCACTGACTTCAGTAACGAAGACCGAGGCTGGGACGTAAAGATCCAATCCAACGGCAAAATCGTTGTCGCTGGTGTAGCCGACTACGGCGGTGACACCGATGACGGGCGTTATGGCCTTGTTGGGCGCTTCAACCCAGACGGATCCTTGGATACAAGCTTCAGTGGTGACGGCAAAGTCCTCGTCAATCACGGCGGCTCAACCGACTGGTACCAAACACTAGAGATTCAGTCGAACCAGAAAATCATCA
>CEQX01018791.1_pt1 | contig 22865 bp, 21 predicted proteins | sample 356261 | NCBI WGS metagenome assembly CEQX01 (sample SAMEA2621076, study PRJEB7988) | marine metagenome | isolation source: saline water (ENVO:00002010), including | reverse complement strand
AAACTACTAATAAAACAGCTGCACCATACCGATCAAGACATATACAATGAAGTTGTTGACTCTCTTTTAATTTGCGCAAGAAGAGAAAATTTAAGTGAAGAAGAATTGGACATAACCTCATCTGAAATACAAAAAATTGCCAGAAAACTTTACACTATGAACGAATGCAAAAAACTAATTCCAGATGATAAAAATCAAACGTTGATGGTGGATCACCTAAATAATGAAATTCAAAATACCCTTCCGTCTCTTTTAAAGCTTGGGGTAATGGGCAAGCCAAACACCCCAATTGAAACCTATATACAAATTATCAAATCTGGTGATCCCGCTAAGCTTCCTTTTTTGCTTGAGTTCTTTGAAAATATTTTCAACAAAGATCAAAGAAGTATTATAAATCCACTAATTGAAGAAATACCGGTAGAGGAAAGAAGTGAAATAGGTAGTTCACATTTTAACAACCTTCCTTCAAACCTCGATGAGGAGCTCACTTCATTTTTACATTCTCCTAACAAATGGGAATCCATAATATCATTGGATTACATGATCAACTCGAACAAAAACGATTTAATGCAGACGATAAACTGGATGGAAGTTCCCAACTCTAAAGGCAACTGTGAAATTCTAAAGCGATCCTCCGAAAAAAATATTCTGAATGTCGATGACATTCCACTAGAGCGTTTTAAATTAGATAGTTATGAGCTGGGCATGTATTCTACATTAGAAAAAACTATCATACTAAAATCTGTTGATTTATTTAAGTCAATTCCCGCAGAAAATCTGTCCAGAGTTGCTCAAATCACTGAGGAAGTTCGTTGCGAAAAAGACGATCCAATTATTGAAGAAGGTGAATTTGGAGACTCCTTATTTATTGTTGTTAATGGTAATGTCAAAATCCACAAAGGAGATACGGAGATCACCAGAATGGGTGAAGGAAGCTGTATTGGAGATATGGCATTGCTTGATGGAGAGCCTCGCTCTGCTGATGTTACTGCAGTAGAAGAAACAACTCTATTTAAAATAGAACAAGAAGGATTTTATGAGGTTATGGGTAGCCATGGAGATATCATGGAAGCGATAATAAAAAACCTTTCAGGGCGCGTTCGCAATATGAATGATCAGCTTTACAAAAAATAAAAAGTCAGTTAATTTTTTTTATTAATTCTTCCTCGGTCTTCTTTTGAATTTTTTCAATCGTATTTTTCTTAAACTTTTCACCTGTCTCGATTAACCTACCCTTAAGCTCATCTTGAGATATCTCTTGACCTGTCCAAACTGTGTAAGCTATCCATAAAATAAAAACAGAAGCAGCAATAAGAGACATCTTTAAGAGTTTTTTTGCAACACTAAATAAAATGATTATTGAGAAGACAACTGCAACGATCAAGTAGGTCGGATTTTCAGATAGCAGTTTAACTAAATTATCCATTGCCCTTTTCTTTTAATTTCTTCTTTCGCATATTAATACGTCCAGTTTTTGATTCATATTCTTCGATCATTTTCATGATCCTCGGATCCTCTGGCATATTAAATTTCATTGTATCGATTTTGCCACTTTTTTTAACCACCCTTCCTCGATTTGTTTTGATCTCAACAACACCCACATAATAGCCTGCTTTTCCCGCTTGAACAATTAATGCGTCATTTACTTCTTTAGGAGATTCAATTTTAGTTTGACTGTGGGAGCCAATTATCAAATCCAATCCATCAATTTTTTTTGCCAATTTCTGGTCAAGGTCAAACCCTTGATGAGTAAGAAGAATAAATATATCGGCTTTACTTGATAGCTTTTTCATTTCTTTTTTGACTGATTCGATAGGATCAGAAAGACGAATTCTTTTCTTTATCTCCTCTGGATAAAATTGAATAGCGTAGGGGTCCATAATCCCCATTACCGCTACCCTAAGCCCTTTTCTTCTAATTATTTTTGAGGTAAAGAAATCAGATCGATCAATGTTTGTACCAACAAGAGTGGTTCCAAGTTGACCCCGCAAACGATTAAGCGTTCTAGCGTCTAAAGCTAGTTCTTGATCGCCGTATAGAATTGCGTCGTATGGGAGCAGTCCATAGGCTTCTGCAATCAAACTATCTTTTAGGGCATGCTGCGATGTTGTGACAAAATCTCCAGCATCCAAAAGAATTGTATTGGGATTTTTCTCTATAAAATCTCTAACATATATAGATCTTTTTTCCATTGAACCAAAGGGATTATCTGGACAATAGCAATTTTCTAGTGCACCATTGGTATTATTTGTGTGAATGACAAAAAGAGTATTTCTTTGGGAGTACAGATTTGTTAAAGTCAGTACATAAATAAAAAAAAGGGTAAGTTTATTTAGTTTTAAGTATGTCATGATGCCTAAAATTGAGGGTAATGAAATCTTTAATCAACATATTTTTACTATGCGCGGTCATGTATGGTCAATACCCTGCAGATTCTTTATTCTATGATACCAATAACAATTTTCTGCAAAAAATGTTCCTATATCCAATAACAAAATGGCAAAGGATATCTTACAACTCAAATGCTATAGCGTGCCAATATTCTCCGAATTGTTCATTATACGGTGCTCAAGCAATTCATTCGAAAGGAGCTATCATGGGCTCGATGGTAACCTACGATAGAATTGTCAGATGTAATGAATCGGCACAATTTCATCACAATAAAATGGGAGGTTTTTACTCCCTAGACAATAGACTGGTTGATCCAGTAGATCCTTATCCAAATACATATAAAAAATCTCCACTATTGGCGGCAAGCTTGTCAGCTATCATTCCAGGATCAGGCAGGGTTTATAGTGGTAGACTTATTATGGATGGGATTTATGGCTTTCTTCTTACATCGCTTACGTTTCAAATCGCTCAAAAAAGCATTAAAAGGAACAGCTCCTTTTCGCCTTTATACGTTGGAGCAGCGCTAATATCATATGGTGGAGAAATATATGGCGCCTATCGGACCGCAAATTATTACCAGACACTCCCAAAATCTGAGCTTGAAATTATTAAAGAAAAATAAAAAATTATTAACGCATATATAAACTTGTAAAAAATTCTATTAATTCCCTAGTGGGAAACCGTCTAAACTCCAACTTGAATCTATTTCAACTTCGTAGTGATAAAAAATTGTAGGTACAATATCTGCCAGGTAAGCTTTTCTAGTTATTTTTTTCCCCTTAAAACTCGATCCACTTAAAATTATGGGTATGGTTTTTTCATGGATTGATTGCCCGCCATGATTACGCTTTATACCTCCATGGTCACTGGTGATTATTATTAGCCATTCCTCATTTTGATACCCATTACGTTTTTGCAACGATTCAATAATTAAACCCACATACCTATCAACTTTTTCAATGGCATTGACATATCTTTTGCCTTTTGGATTAAATCCAAATATATGCCCTGCGCGGTCCACATGATCAAAATCGATAAATATTGCATCTTCCTTTGATTGGACAATGTATTTAGATACATCAATTGCTAACTCGTCATTATATCTAGAAAAAAACTTGTAATACTCGCCCGTACCTTTAATTATATGCTTTTCAATAGGTTTCCACATTATAAACGACGCCATTTTAAAGTTCTTGTTTTTCCTTTTCATTAAAACGTTAAAAGGTGGGTATCTATCAATCTGTGAACCCTTGAATGAGTTGCTAGTAACTCCATGCTTCTCGAACCAAACCCCTGTGAGCATTGTACTCCACCCTGGTCCGCTTCTTGTCCGTTGATTATTAATTGAACAACTTGCATTTGGAATAAAAATGCCATTATCAATTAGCTGGTCAATATTTGGAGTGTTTGCTAAAATCAAAGCATCGGACCGACATCCATCAATTCCTATTAGGAGAACTTTCTTCTGACCTCCAGCCAAAGAGCATAGAAAAATAGGGATGAATAAGGCGGTTTTTATGAAATGTTTACTTATGCTCAAATTTAAAATTCTTGAGTGAGGGTAATAAAACCGAAAAGATAAAGAAAATTAGTCGCTAATAGCATCAGAGAAAATGCTAAAAACTAGAACTAGTGTAGTGATAAAAATAACCCCTGCAACGCAGCCTATGCCATAGATAATACCATCAACAGGATTAAAGGGTTCTTTAACTGCTGGAGGTGGCTTGGGGATTGATTGTATAGTAGTTGATCGGTTATCTCCCTTAGCTATTTGATAAGCGACTTCTTTCATTCCTGACACTAGTAGTTCATCAATATTATATTTACTATCATAACCAAAAGCATTTTCAACTTTTCCTGTCGTTGCGTTTATTTTCCGTGCGTTGATCGTATGAAAGCTTCCTACCTTACCTATCGAACCCGTGATGATGCTTGAAGCTCCTAGAAGTTGACCCACCTCAACCAAACACTCATCGACACAGCCGCTTAATTGAATAGCCTGCTCCTCTAAAACCGCGTCGATCCTGCTTCTTTCTAAAACGTACAAATCTGGATATGCAGTGAGCTCTATTCTCAAACGATCTGATAACGTCTGGACTACACTAGCACTTACACTGTTCGCGGTGAAATCAAAAACGGCTACGGTTTCAATATTATTTTTCAACGATTGCACTTGTCCTAAAAGAAGAGTGTTTACTAGTAAAACCGATATTGCTTTTTTTATCATGAGTTCTTCGTATTATTTTGTTAGTAGAAGCCAACAATAAATTAACACATTTGGATTAAACGCTTATGACAAAATTTTTATTTTTTATTCATCTTTCTACCTTTTTTCTTTTTTCTCAAGAATACTATGGCGCTATGAAAAATATTGGCAAAATAAGTGAGAATGGCGCAGACATTATAATTTATCACGATAGCAAAGGGGTTAGGGCTTACATGCATATTTACGATAATAGGTATGACAATACATCTTTTTATCTTTTCGGAAGAGGAAATAAAAATGATAAATCTCTCCAATTACAAAGCTTGATTAATTCGGAGGGGAGTTTTTGGGATGGTGGCGTTTATACTTTGGAATTTCTCGATGACAGGAAAAAGGTTTTTATTGATGGTAGCAGATTAGCCGACCCTCTTGTTTTGTTTAAAAACGATAAGGATAGTCGAAAAATTTTAGGCGAACCTCGAAAGAAAAAAGATATTATAGTCGATGATTCATATTTTGAAGTCAATAAGGGCATAGAATTAAAATTATCTAAATATGAGAAATCAGGCTTTCCTGAACAACTAGCTTCTCTAAAAAATCTTATTTACACAAAAAAATTAAGTGCTAAGGCAATTAAGAGTTTTGAAAGTAATCCAATTTTAGTAGCCACTTTTCTCTTTAGCGAAAATGGCTTTTTTTCTCTTTCGACTTCAACTTTGAAAAAGTACGAGAAAAGTATTTATAAAGATGGCAACTACATGATAGATCCCAACTTTAAAGGCTATACCTACAAAACATGTGGAGATGATTATGATCCAGAAGAAGACTACGAGGGTAAATGCAAAACCTTAAACTTCTACCAGAATACGTCGCTTGCAGGTGATATAGTTTTGATCGAAGTAGAAATACACTCAACATGTTTAGATGATAGCTGCTCGCATGAATACCATCAATTAAGACTTTTTAATAATTCCAAAGTAGACCGGGAATATGGTGGAGGCTGGTATCTCATATCTCACAAAAGCGGTGAGCGTTGCGAGGAGCTTCGCGGAGGAGGATCTCCTCCCTGTTTGTAGACAAAAGTTGAGTCAGTAAAGCAGCATTAGCTTTTCTTAAGTATCATTGGTAAAATAAAATTCGTACCGATTTTTAAAGTGAAAGAAGAAAATTAAAACTATGAGTAAAATAAAAATGAATAAAAAATCTAATAACTCTAACAATGCTGGAAATTGGATTGGTGTTGGCACAGCAATAGGGGCAGCGATTTATGCCGGCACTAATGAACCAGTATGGATAGCAGTTGGTGTTGCAATTGGAGCAGCACTTGGTTGGCGAAAACCAAAAAGTCAAAAAGAAGACTAATATTGTGACGGATATTTCGCTGTAATAGAAAAATGATGAGCCACTGAGCGGAATCGAACCGCTGACCTACGCATTACGAATGCGTTGCTCTACCAACTGAGCTACAGTGGCTATTGCTCCTATCTACAGGTTAGATTATTTTAATAACCAAATTCACCCAACCGCAAAATAGAATTAAGAAACAAATATAAAATGAATATGCTCTGTATGGAACGTAATTTGAAGTCATCCTAATGTAACTGTGAACAAACTTCGTCAATACAAACAGCCACGCAATCCATAAATCAACCGAATTAACGTCATTTATTGAAAAAAGAATTACGCATAGCAAATAAAATAAGATTGGCATTTCAAAAAACCCTTTATAGTGGTCACGCGCCATTAACATATATTCCGGCGCCGTCCCCTCATAGACCCTAAACCACCTATATCTAACCTCCCTTGACTTTATGGCTTTTTGAGCCATAACTCTCATATGAATCGCCACTATGAAATTGAGTAATACAACAGGGAGTATTGGATAAATGATTAATATCTTTTGCACTTATCCCACTTGAGGTATAGACATAAAACTATTATTCATCCAACAATTTTTCAAAAAAAGGAACAAACTTTCGATCAAAAAACTGTTTGTTCGTGTCCCATATTTCACGGCCATAGTTGGATCGATAAAAACTTAGACCTATTCTATCAAAAGCTCTTTCATCTAGAATGTTATCCTCTAATTGAAGAAAGATATTTTCCACTCTACGGAGACCAGTCATAACGGTTAAAAATAATTGCATATCGTCCACTGGATCAAAATCCTCCCTTAAGGCGCCATCATACAGCCTAACAGTTAAGCGGGCAATGTTTCGATCAGTTGCCATGGCAAGATAAAGTTCAGTTGCTTGATCAGATATAGCCTGATTAGTTGAACCTCGTACCGCAGTAGTATTTTGCCGTATCTCCATCCCTACAAAAATCAAAGATGCAATCACACTTACAAATCCAACAAGTTCTAGTGTATTTCTTTTCATAGAGTGTAAATATTAATTAATCATTCAATACCAAGAAGATCTATTTCAAATATAAGTGTAGAATTAGCTGGTATTGGTCCATTATCTCTGCTTCCATAACCAAGCTCTGGCGGGATAGTAAGCTTACGCTTACCGCCGACCTTCATGCCCATAAGACCCTCATCCCAGCCTTTAATTACTTGACCTGCTCCAACGGTAAACCTAAATGGAGACCTACCAGGATTTAAAGAGGAATCAAATTTTGTACCATCCTCTAGGAGGCCTGTGTAGTTAACTGTTACAATATTGAATTTTTCAACCTCTTGACCATCGCCAATTTTTATATCTTCTATTACTAATCCATTGTTCATTGTTTGTTTTTCCTTACTGCAGCTAACTGCAATTAACATTACCGCAAACGTAATAATTTGCCAATTAATTTTCATTATTTACTCCAAATTCTATAGCAAAGTTTACATCAATTGAAGGATAAGAATTTCCTTAAATTTGTTCCTTATTACATTTTTTAGACACGAGAAAGGAAACAATTATATTATATCAATCGTATTAAATTTAATCCGAGTATAAAAAATTAAATCTGAATGATTGCAGAGTTTATAAACAGCAAAAGATATTTGTTTCTCTTTTTAATCGCTTCTTTGATCGCCCAGTCTGATAGCCGGCTAAGACTTCAAAGGGCGGATACACTTCAAAATATCACTATGGATGGTGTATCCATGCAGTATCTCAAAGGCAACGTTATTTTTAAAAAAGGGGACATGATTTTACGTTGCGATTGGGCTAGATTTGATAAGCAATCTCAGAAAGGGTTTTTGTATGGAAAAGTCTCTATGGATCAGAAGGATCAAAATCTAGTTTCTGATTCTCTATACATTGATTCACCTAATGACATATTGATTGCATACAGTAACGCTGAAGTATGGGATTCAACTTATCAATTAGTAGCTGACACTCTATTTTATTTTTCTGAGTCTGATAGTGGCTCTGCAAATGGAAATACCATGCTCAAACAACAGAATCAAATAATTACCAGTGATAATATAGAGTATAAAAAATACTCCGAATCTTCTGGGGTGTCATACTCCGCAAAAGGCAATGTTGTCATTGATGAAAACGGACGAATAGCTACTTGTGGGGAAGCGATTTACGACCGTCAAAATGGAAAAACATCTCTAAGGATTAATCCAAAAATTGTTGACAACAAGCAAACTATCTCTGGTAATGAGATTTTCTTAACCTACAAAGATGATGTTTTGAATAGTATTTACATCCCAGAAAATGCAAAAGCTACTAATCCATCTAACGGTAAAAAGGAATGGTTAGAGGTTGTTGAAAATGATACGATTAGACACTCTGGCAATGCAAATTTTATAAATGATATGACCGGATCAACTCTTCGAGGTTTTTTTGTAGATGGGTCACTTGATTCTCTCAGACTTGAAGGTATGGCAACAACTCTGTATCACTTATTTGAGGATTCAGTTTATCAAGGAAAGAACCTGGTTTCCGGTGACACTATTAGCATGAACTTTGACAATAAAGAACTAAATCAAATTTTAGTAGCTGGAGGTTCACGTGGTACTTACACGCCTGACTCAACTACTGGAGATGTGGATGGTCCGGTTGTTTATTCTTCAGAAGATATAGAATATGATATAGCAAGAGAATACATGGATTTGCACGGTGAAGCAGACATTAAATATACAGATGTAAACCTTTCTGCAGGTTTTATAAACATGGAGTGGAATAAAAATTTATTAAGAGCGACTCCAATGTCTGAACGTGATTCCACATATGGTTTTTTAATGCCTTCCATGATTGAATCTGATAAAGAGCCTCTCACTGGAGACTCGATGCTCTATAATCTGGAAACGCGCCAAGGAAAAGTAACCAAAGGAAAGACAAAAGCAGAAGATGGATACTATCATGGTGATGAAATACGAAATCAAGACATGGACATCTTTTATGCTGAAAACGCCATATACACAACATGCGAATTAGATCATCCGCATTTTCATTTTCATATGAAAAAAATGAAAATGATTAATGAAGATAAAGTTGTTGCTCGGCCAATTATTCTACACATTGCTAATATCCCAATTTTTGGTTTGCCATTTGGAGTATTTCCACATCAAAAAGGAAGAAGAAATTCTGGGTGGATTATGCCTTCATATGGCACCGATGCACGCTGGGGAGGCTACGTGAATGGTCTAGGATACTACTGGGCAGGCAGTGAATACTTTGATACAAAGCTTACAATGAGTTTTTATGATCGCGATGGAATAACTTTACGGTCTAAAAATAATTATTCAAAAAAATACAGTTTCTCTGGAAATATAGACCTTGAAACAAAGCAGCGATTCTCCAGCTCAACCCCAGCGGAGGATAGAGATATTTTTAATCTCGGTGAAAATAGGCAAAGCGATTACGTAATCAGATGGAATCACAGGCAAAAATTAAGAAATAATCAATCTGCTTCAGTAAATGCGAGTTATTATTCAAGCGGAGATTACAATCGTAGAACTGGCATCGAGCAGCAAAAAAGATTGAACCAACAAGCAGTTTCAAATGCAACATACTCTAAACGATGGCCTAAATCGCGGAATAGTTTGAGCATAAACCTTTCCAGCAGAAGAGACCTCATGGCTGAACAAAAAATCGATCCCAACTCTCCATTTTATACAATACCAACTCGCAACGGTCAACAAATTAACCTATCAAATAATGTTGTCCCACAGATGGCTTTTTCGCATAGTCAACGCGCTCTATTTCCAACAAAAGCAAAAAATAAAAGTTGGTATAATAATATTAATTACAATTACTCTTCCCGTTTTACCAATAACCATAAATATTATTACGAATCAGAAAAATACGCATTAAATGATTCAACTGATTCTTTTAGGTGGGGCTTGGATGAGCAGGGTGAAATTCATGAAAAAACATTTTCAGATTACGTAATTTCACATACTTCAGGACTCAATATGTCCTCAAAAATTTTCAAATATTTTAATATCTCCCCTAGTCTTTCATTAAAATCTGATTGGGTAAACCGGTCCTATTCCGGTTTTATTGACTCAACTGGATTGATCAATAAAAATGAGGTTTTGGGTTTTGCGAGCCGTACAACTGGTTCATTCAATTTAAATATGAATACTCAAATTTATGGTTTATTCCCTATAGAAATAGGTAATCTTAAGTCAATACGTCATGTTGCTTCGCCATCGATTGGATATTCCTTTAGGCCGGATTTTTCCAAAGAAGTTTTTGGTAAAAATCCAAACTACTACGAGGTAATAAATCAAGATAATGGCGAAGTGGTTTATTTTGATAGATTTTCAGGAACGCTTGCTGGGGGAACACCAAGGGGTGAAAACCAATCTGTGAACATTTCAGTAAATAATGTTTTTCAAGCAAAGGTAAAAGAAAACGATCAGGAGGTAAAAAAAGATTTATTCTCATGGAGACTTAGCACAAGTAATAATTTAGTTTTAGACCAATACAATTGGGGGAACCTTAACTCATCGATTCGAGCCAACATTAGGCAAAAATTGAATTTAGATTTCTCAATGACTCATGACTGGTACGATTTTGATAGTGTAAACAATACTAGACTTAATAAAATTAGAAAATCAAATGGAATCCCAACCCCAAGATTAATAAATGCGAGATTCTCCACCGGTCTAAAGTTCGCTGGAAAACGCAGAAACCTTTTGAGCGAAAATGATATTGGGTCTGAAATAGACACCATGGATACAAACGAAAGAATTGATGGGGCAAATCTGCCTGGATTAATAGATGGCATTTCATCAGAAACAAATAACACTTCACCCATAAACTTGTGGTCAACCAGTGCTTCATTCAGCTTTGCATATAATAACGCTAACCCAAATAATGCACAAAAAACATTTTGGATGTCTTCAAACTCAACAATTCAGTTAACTCAAAATTGGAAGGTTCAATACAACGCCCGCTTTGATTTAATTGAACAAAATCTAGTGAGTCATACGTTCTCGATATATCGTGATTTACACTGCTGGGAAATGAGCATTAACTGGACACCAAGCGGTTATGCGTCGGGACTTTATCTACGGTTGAATGTCAAGTCACCAAATCTTAGTGATTTAAAATTTGAACAACGCGGAGGCACTTTTACTAGACCATCGCTTTTTGATAGATAGATTATGGCAAGCATTAAGCATGAAGATTGGATTCCAGTTGGCACTTATAGTGGCATTATAAATGCAGAAATGGCAAAAAATATTTTGCATAAAAACGACATACCTGCTTATATAAAAAGTGACTTCTTTGGTAGTGCCTACAATTTAAATGCCTTCAACATTCCCACTGGTGTGGTAAAATTGTATATTCCTGAGGGTTTTAGAAAAAAAGCATTAGATTTGCTGCAAGGCATCGGGCTTCAAAATGAGTAAAAATCATATAAGATCAATCAAAGGCACTCAAGACATTCTTCCGGAGGAATCTCATAAGTGGCGAATTCTTGAAAAGAAAATCCATGACACAATGGAATTATTTAACTATGGGCAAATAAGAACACCTGCTTTTGAAAAAACTGAACTGTTTGATCGCGGTGTCGGTTTGGAAACCGATATTGTTACAAAAGAAATGTACAGTTGGATCGATCAAGGCGGTGAGAGGCTGACTTTGAAACCTGAACTTACTGCTCCCGTTTCAAGGGCCTTTATACAGCATAGCTTAGGGGTTCAAAAACCACTCACAAAACTGTATTATATTGATGCTCTTTTTAGAAGAGAGAGACCTCAGAAAGGACGCTTTCGCCAATTTCACCAGTTCGGCGTTGAGGCCTTTGGATCGGAACACCCTGAGATTGATTGCGAAATCATTTCAATAGCAGTTACACTTTTCAAAGGGCTTGGTCTTCAAGATCTAGTACTTAATTTAAATTCTATTGGTTCCGAGAGCTGTAGGGAAGAATATAAAAACGAGTTAAAAGAGTTTCTCAGACCTCATTTGAATGATTTAAGTGCCAGTAGTCAAAAAAGATTTGAAAACAACCCTTTGCGAATTCTTGATACCAAATCTCCCTCTGAACTTGAAATTGTAAAAAATGCTCCGGCAATATCTAATTTTTGGACGAATGAAGATAAAGAGCATTTTAATGAGCTTTGTAATCTTTTAGATACTTTAAAAATCAATTATTCAATCGATCCAAATCTTGTTAGAGGATTGGACTACTATTCAAGAACGACATTTGAGATTATATCCCCATCTCTTGGTGCACAGAATGCAGTTTGTGGTGGCGGAAGGTATGATAAACTAGTTGAGATGATTGGAGGAAAACCAACGCCAGGTATTGGATTTGCTGCTGGAGTTGAGAGAATTATGATGGCCTTAAAAGACTATCCTGACAATAAACACATTTATATTTATGTTGCGGGGATTGGACCAAAAGTTCGAGATGCAGTTATCAAACTGACAGATGAATTAAGACAAAAGAATCTGCCAACAGAATGCGATATGCTTCGAAGATCTGTCAAATCGCAATTGAGAGAAGCAAATAAGATTGGCGCTAGGTACGCTATCATTATTGGGGACAAGGAATTTGAAAATAATCTCGTTGAAGTGAAAAATTTGGAAAATAGTAAGCAAGAAAAAATTGCAATTGGATCTGTAGTCGACCATATGACTTCTTTATCATTTTAGTTAAGATATTTGGTTTAAATTCGCCGTAAAAAATTTAGAATAAACGAGAAAAAGAAAAGCTGTGAAACCATTATTAATAGTTGAATCACCATCAAAAGCAAATACGATATCAAAGTACCTCAAAGGGGCATTTGAAGTAAAATCGACCATTGGACATATAAAGGAGCTGCCAGAAAAAAGACTATCTGTAGATATTGAAAATGACTTTGCAATTGAAGAAGAAGTCATTGAAGACAAAAAAAAGCTGGTAAATGAACTCAAAAAAATATCTAAAACCGCTCCTGAAATCATAATTGCTACAGACTCAGACAGAGAAGGTGAAGCAATCGCTGCACACATCGCAAGCGAAATGGATAAATCCAAAATATCACGGGTTATTTTTACAGAAATAACAAAAGAAGGGGTTGAGGCTGGCTTAAACGATCGTAAGGAAATTGATGAAGACTTAGTCAAAGCTGCTACGACAAGAAGGATCGTAGATAGATTATTCGGCTATAAAATCTCTCCGGTGCTGTGGAGTACATTACAAAAAAATATGAAGTTTGTCCAAGGGAGACTATCTGCTGGCAGAGTTCAATCATCTGCATTAAAGATAATTATTGAACGAGAAAGACTCAGGCAATCTTTTAATTCGGCTGTTTATTTTGACTTAAAAGCTAAACTTTCAACTGAAGATAAAAACTTTGAGGCTACTCTGATTAGAATCGATGGCAAAAGAATTGCAACCGGAAAAGATTTTGACCCTGATACGGGAAAATTAAAGAACAATAACGTATATCTTTTAACTGAAGTTGAGGCCAATAAGCTAGTAAAAGATTTAAATACAGGTGAATGGAGCATCTCTGAGATTGAAGAAAAAATAAAAAAATCTAATCCAAAACCCCCGTTTACCACATCTACTCTTCAGCAAGAAGCAGCGCGAAAACTTAGGTTTTCAGCGCGAAGAACTATGAACAATGCTCAAAATCTTTACCGATCTGGGTTTATTACCTATATGCGAACAGATTCAACCAATTTATCTGCTGAGGGTTTAAATGGCGCAAAGGCAGAGATAATAAATTCATTTGGAAAGGAGTATTTACCTGACAAGCCCAGAGTATATGCATCAAAAGTTGTGAATGCGCAAGAGGCGCATGAAGCGATTAGACCTGCAGGCCTGAAATTTGCAGATGTAAATAACGTAAAAACAGAACTTGATGAAGATGCCGCAAAGCTGTACGATCTAATCAAAAAACGCACGCTTGCATCACAAATGAAATCAGCTCAAGTCAAACAAGTTTCAGTAACGATTAAAAATCAAAATTCGGACTTTAGAGCAAACGGTAAAATTGTATTATTCCCAGGTTATATGGCAGCGTATGTTGAAGGAAACGATGAACAAAATGACTTAAAAGATAACAAAGAAACCCTTTTGCCTGATCTTGAAAAAAATCAATCCCTAAATTGTAAAGATTTAAAACCAGAAGAACATAATACAAAGCCTCCTGCACGATTTACAGAAGCATCTCTTGTTAAAGAGCTTGAATTAAAAGGTATTGGAAGGCCCTCAACCTATGCGATGATAATCGAAACGATTGTAAAAAGAGCCTATGTTCATAAAAAACAATCTAAGCTTACTCCAACTTTCTTAGGGCTTGCAGTCACCCAGCTTTTAGAAAATCATTTTACTTCACTAGTGGATAGCAAGTTTACTGCTGAAATGGAAAATGGCTTAGATGCTATTTCTAGAGGAGAATTAGAATCTCTTCCATTCATGAAAGAATTCTACTTCGGCTCTGACAATCAAAATGGTTTAGTTAAGATGCTCGATGAAAAAGTTGATATCGGAAAAGCTTGCTCTGTTCAATTGGATAATAAAGAAGAACCTATTGAAGTTCGTGTCGGTCAATACGGACCTTTTTTAAGGCAAGGTGAAAACAGAAAGTCGGTACCAGCTGAAATCTATTTAGGTGATTTAAATATCGAAAAAGCCCTGGAGATTCTTAACCAAGAAATTAATGAAGATAAAGAAATTGGGACCGATACGGAAACTGGTGAAATTGTACTGCTTAAAACTGGTCCATATGGCCCCTACGTTCAGCTTGGTGAATCGGGTAAACGAAAAGCAATCCCAAAAGGAACAGAAATTTCTGATGTAAATTTAGAAATGGCTTTAAAATTACTGGCTCTACCGAGAGTACTAGGTGTTCATCCAGAAACAAACCTTGAAGTGAAGGCGGACTACGGGCGCTTCGGCCCTTACGTTACAGCTGGTAAAGGTAAGAACGGAAGAATTCCCCCTAATCACTCTCCACTTACCATTGAACTGGAAACAGCTTTAGAATTAATAGCTAAGCGATCAAGCGGTCCTCAGGAGCTAAAAACGCTAGGAGATCACCCTAAAACTGGTGAATCACTTATTTTAAAAGATGGTAGATATGGTCCATATATTACTGATGGAAAAGTTAACGCCTCCATGCCTAGCGATCTAGAAATTGAAACAATTACCCTCGAGGATGCGGTAAAATTAATTGATAAGAAAAGAGCGGCGCCCCCACGAAAAAAGAAAACAAAACGTAAAAAGAAAAAATGAAAAAGATATTCTTGGCATTTACAGTTCTTGGGTCAATTTTTGCAGACGATAAGTCCGAGCTTATTTTAGATATTGAAAAGAGCCTCATGGCTTCGTGCTTTCATGGAACCGTATATGAACATGGGAACAAAGAGATGGAAGAGCAAATTGCTAGCTTTGTTAATGCAGGAAGAACCAAAGAGTATATTATGAATTTTTATACGAATAAATATGGAGAGCGTATTTTAGCTATGCCTGAGGCAGAAGGCTTTAACGTGTTCGCTTGGCTTGCACCGGTGATTATTTTTGTTTTAGGGGGCATGGTTATGTATGCATATTTTAAAAGCCCTCATCAAACACCAGCAGAATATCTAAATACAAATGAGAATATAAAATTTAGCGATGAGATAGAATCAGAGCTGAAGGATTTAGACTAAAATGAGTATTGAAAAAATCGTTTCTTTGTGTAAGCGTCGCGGATTTGTTTTTCAAAGTTCTGAGATCTATGGGGGATTTAAAGCGGTCTATGATTATGGACCACTGGGCGTTACTCTAAAAAATAATATTTCCAGGATTTGGTGGAGAGCAATGACCCAATTACATGAAAATATAGTTGGCTTAGATAGTGCGATTTTTATGCATCCAAAAATTTGGGATGCGTCTGGGCACGTTGGAGGTTTCAACGACCCATTGGTAGACTGTAAAAAGTGTAAAGCCCGCTACCGTTCAGACGAATTAATCGCAGAAGATAACGCAATACCTTGGAGTGAAATACAGTGTCCAAAATGTGGGACAAAAGGCAATTTAACAGAACCTAGACAGTTCAATTTGATGTTTAAAACAAGTGTTGGGTCGGTAGCAAACGATTCTGATATTGCCTACCTAAGACCTGAAACTGCCCAAGGTATCTATGTTAATTATCTTTTGGTCCAAAATGCAATGCGCCTCAAAATTCCTTTTGGAATCGCACAGATTGGTAAAGCGTTTCGCAATGAAATTGTTGCTAGGAACTTCATCTTTAGAACAAGAGAATTTGAGCAAATGGAAATGCAATACTTCATAAACCCAAAAACCGATGATGCGATGTTCGAAGAATGGAAATTGAAACGGTTTGATTTTTATAAAGAATTAGGAATTGACACTAACAAACTTAGGTTTCATGAACATGGGAAAGATGATCTCGCTCATTACGCAAAAAAAGCTTTTGACATTGAATATGAATTTCCTTTTGGATGGTCTGAAATTGAAGGTATACACAATCGAACTGATTATGATTTAAAACAGCATCAAGAATTTTCTGGAAAGAAAATGGAATATTTTGACCAGCAAAACAATGAAAGGTTTTTACCCTACATCATAGAAACATCGGCAGGTTTAAATAGGATGATGCTCGCGGTTTTATCTGATTCCTATTGGGAAGATGAAGAAAATGATCGGGTAGTAATGAAAATTGATCCCAAAATAGCACCAGTTTTAGCTGTTGTTTGTCCATTGGTCAAAAAAGATGGATTACCTGAAATGGGCAGAAAAATCATGGATATCCTCAAAAAAGAATTTAAAGTAATTTATGATCAGCAAGGGTCAATCGGAAAAAGATACTACCGTCAAGATGAAGCTGGAACCCCTTTTGGCATAACTATTGACCATCAATCTATTGACGATCAGAGTGTTACGTTGCGTCACCGAGACACACAGCATCAGGATAGAGTCGCAATTGATCAACTTATAAATGCTATCAAACACAAATTGGAGAATTTTTATGAATAATCACCTATCTCTTCGGTCTGGAAACCCAACTCTTAATGCAAAAACTTTTTCTGGTTTTGATATGACATCAGAGCAAAGCATGACAATATCAGGTACAGTTTACAAAACGGCTTTTTCGCTATTGTTGCTTATGACAGCATCATTATTTACCTGGAACATGCCTGCAGGCGATCCAAGAAGTGGAGGATTGATGATGATTGGAATGCTTGGGGGCTTTATTTTGGCTCTCGTTACTATTTTTAAACAACACCTAGCAAAATATACAGTTCCAGCGTATGCAATTTTACAAGGACTTGCCTTAGGTGGAATATCTAAGTTTTTTGAAACAATGTACCCCGGAATTGTCACTCAAGCCGTTATGCTTACTTTTGGAACATTAGGTGCGTTGCTATTAGCGTACGTCTCAGGATTAATTAAACCAACGGAAAACTTTAAGCTTGGGATAATTGCAGCTACTGGTGGAATAGCTTTTGTATACTTAATCAGTTGGATTCTAAGCTGGTTTAGCGTTAGTGTTCCTTTAATACATTCTAACTCCAATATGGGAATATTATTTAGTATTGGTGTAGTAATAATTGCTGCATTGAATCTTGTTCTAGATTTTGACTTTATTGAAGAAGGCTCAGAAAAGGGAGCTCCAAAATACATGGAATGGTATGGCGCATTTGGATTAATGGTTACCCTAATATGGCTTTACTTAGAAATATTGAGATTATTAGCAAAACTATCATCAAGACGTAACTAATTTGCGAAAAAAAAAGTTTAATTTTGCAGTTTGGTCTCGCAAGGTTCACTACTGGGGAGCATTCATTGTATCCTTACCAGTTATCATCATCATCGTTAGTGGAGTTTTACTTCAACTAAAAAAAGATGTTTCTTGGATCCAACCAAAAACCAAGGTTGGCTCCGAGTCAAATCTTCCATCTATATCTTTTGATCAAATTTTAGAATCTGCAAAAAATTCGAAGAATGCTCAAATAGATTCATGGTCAGATATTGACCGTTTAGATGTGCGAATTGATAAAGGTATAGTAAAAGTTAAAACAAAAAGCAGGTGGGAAATACAAATTGATACTGATAATGCCAAAATACTAAGCGAGGCTTACCGCCGATCAGATCTAATCGAAAATCTCCATGATGGTTCTTGGTTTAGTGATAGTGTGAAAAGGTGGGTTTTTCTCCCCTCAGGATTAATTCTACTTGTACTTTGGTTAACTGGCGTTTATTTGGTATTGTTTCCGTATTTTAGAAAATGGCAAAAAGGAAAACAATGATGAAACTCAAGATAGTTTTAATTTCATTGGGTATTTTTTCGTGCACAACATCCCCAATTGAGAGACCGGTCGCATCCAACTCTAAAAGGTCAACCTGGGATAAAGGTGCCATGGTTAGTGCCGCAAACCCACATGCCGTAGATGCTGCAGTTGAGATTTTAAAAAAGGGTGGTAGCGCTGTTGACGCTGCTATAGCCGCTCATGCTGTGTTGGGCTTAGTAGAGCCGCAAAGCTCAGGTTTAGGTGGAGGCGGATTTATGCTGAATTATAATTTTAAAAATGGAAATCTAACCTTTATTGATGGAAGAGAAACAGCGCCAGCAAAAGCAAAGATAGATATGTTCATGAAAGATGGAAAGGTTATGGGTTTCAGGGAGGCTTGGGTAAGTGGTAAAGCCGTTGGATCACCAGGAGCAGTCGCTTTGTATAAAACTGCACATGAACGTTCAGGTAAAATTCCTTGGAGCGATCTATTTGAGTATGCAATCAATTTAGCAGAAAATGGATTTGAAGTATCTCCTAGACTAGCAGGTTTTGTAGAGGCACTTCAAACTTACGGAAGACTTTCTATCAATGAAGGTTCTCGTGATTATTTTTATCCAAATGGTATCCCTTTAAAAAAAGGAGATATTTTAAAAAATAAAGAATACGCCAATACTTTAAAAAAGATTTCAAAAGGTGGAATAAAAGAGTTCTATGAAGGACCAATTGCTCAAAGCATAGTAGAAAGTGTGATCAAAGATCCTAATCCTGGTAGTTTAGATTTAAATGATTTAAAGGATTACAAGACAGTTATTCGTCCTGTTATTTGTGGATCTTTTAGAGATCTGAAAATTTGCACTACCTCCCCTCCTTCTTCTGGTGGTGCGCAAATTATGATTGCAGGAATTTATGACAACCTCGCTACCAATAATATGAAACAGTATGAAAAAATTCAAGCGTTTGTGGATGCGCAGCGCCTTTCCTATGCTGATAGAGATCATTACTTTGGTGACCCAGATGAAGTTGAAATTCCAATTGACGCGTTACTTAATCCTGATTACTTACGACAGAGATCTAAAGAAAAATTTAATCCGAGTGCAACTCCATCACCCGGTGACCCATCTCAATTTATTGGTATTAATGAAGTTGCTCCAAATTGGGGAACAGATAATACAGAAGAGGCTTCAGGAACTACCCATATTTCAATTATTGATTTTGAGGGTAATGCAGTATCCATGACAGCTACCATTGAAAGTGTGTTTGGTTCGCATCGTTGGGCATCCGGTTTCTTGTTGAATAATGAAATGACTGATTTCTCACGAAAAGTACCTGAGGATGGAACAAAATTAGCTAATGCGGTTGCCCCTAACAGAAGACCTAGGTCATCAATGTCCCCAACAATGATTTTTGACAAACATAATAATCTTTTAATGATAACTGGTTCCCCTGGTGGAAATTCTATACCAGCCTATGTATCAAAAACTATTCTTGGTGTTTTTGCCTGGGGATTATCCGCTCAAGAATCTGTTGACCTTCCTAACATTGTAGCTCGTGGGGAAAAGGTAAAGATAGAGTCCTCACGCAAAGGCAATAAAATTAAACGCCTATTAAAAAAGAAGGGATATAATGTAACAGATTTTGGAAGGAACGAAGTTTCGGGATTGCATCTCATCACAGTTCTTCCATCAAAACTTGATGGTGCCTTTGACAAAAGACGCGAAGGGAAAGTAGTTTATTTAAATGAAAACTAAATCCTTATTCTTAATCGTACTTCTTTGTGCGTCATGTTCAAAACAGAAAATGGCAAGCGGAAAAAACGGGATGGTAGTTTCAACCAGTGCTCAAGCTTCGCAAGTTGGAATTGATATTTTAAAACATGGTGGAAATGCAGTTGATGCTGCGGCAGCTGTTGGATTCACACTTGCTGTCACCTCTTCTTCAAATGGGAACTTAGGTGGTGGTGGATTTATGGTAAGTAAAATGGCAAGCGGCAAAACATTTACTTTAGATTATCGAGAAATGGCACCCAAATCAGCATACAAGGATTTATTTCTAGATTCATCAAAAAATGTTATTGAAGGTAAATCAACTAGGACTCATTATGCTTCAGGCGTACCTGGCTCTGTTGATGGTCTACTGCGCGCATGGAGAGATCACGGTTCAGGGAATATTTCTATTCAACAATTATTGGGCCCAGCAATAAGTTACGCTAAAAATGGATTTAAGTTATCTCATTATGAAGCTCAGCGATTCAACAATAGGAAATCTTTTTTAAGTCAACACCCTGAAACAAAAAAGATATTTACTAGAGATGATAGAAAATGGAAACGTGGTGATATTTTTTATCAAAAAGACTTAGCTGCAACGTTAGAACGCATAGTAGAAAATGGACGCGATGGATTTTACAAGGGTAAAACAGCAGATTTGATTGTTTCTGAAATGAATAATGTTACTAATTGGATGACATTAAAAGACCTTGAAAACTATACATCAAAATATCGCGAACCCATTGTTGGAAATTTTAACGGGCTTGAAATTATTTCAATGGGTCCGCCAAGCTCAGGCGGAATTCTATTAATCATGATGTTAAATATGTTCTCTTCTTTTGGCGAAACAAATCAAATTAATGTTTTTAATTTAGAATTTAACTCTTCCAAATATGCACATTTATTAACTGAAATTGAGCGAAGAGCTTATGCAGACCGAGCTACGCATTTAGGAGATGAGGATTTTTGGCAGGTCCCAACTGATTTGCTCCTATCAAAATTATATGCTAGCGATAGAGCTAACAACATTGATCAAAATAAATCGACACTATCTAGCGATGTCAAGGCTAGTTCAAACCCTTTTTCTGAAAGCGAGGAAACCACCCATTATTCTGTAATCGATAAATATGGCAATGCGGTTTCAGTCACTACAACAATAAACTCAGGTTATGGTAGCGGAATTACTGTAACAGGTGCAGGTTTTATCTTAAATAATGAAATGGATGATTTTTCAAGTAAGCCAGGAGTTCCAAATATGTTTGGTCTTGTTGGAAATGAGGCAAATGCAATAGAAGCATTTAAGAGGCCTTTGAGCTCTATGACACCTACTATAGTATTAAAAGATAAAAAACCATATCTTATACTAGGAACCCCTGGAGGATCAACAATTATTACAACAGTCTTTCAAAACATTCTAAATGTGGTTGTACATAATATGAGCATTAAGGAAGCAGTGGATGCACCTCGATTTCATTCTCAATGGCTTCCCGATCAAATAGACTATGAAAGAAACAGCCTATCAGAAAAAACCATAAAAGAATTGATGGATTTAGGCCATAAACTAGAACAGCGAGGATACATAGGTGAAGCAAACGGCATCATGATTCACAATGACATGTATTGGGGCGGAGCTGATAAACGGGGTGAAAATACTGCAATAGGATACTAGCTTAATTCAGAAATTTTTAGAACGACTTGTTCAAGAAGTGCTGAAAATTGACTATCAAATTTATTTGCGTTTGATACCACTTCTTCATGCGTTAAAGGCGTAGCTGAAATTCCAGCTGCATAATTCGTTAAACAAGATATTGTTAAGGATTTAATACCAAATTCACCTGCAGCAACAATTTCTGGAACTGTGCTCATTCCTACCGCACCTCCACCCAATCTTGCCATATCCTGAATTTCAGCTGGAGTTTCGTATGATGGACCAAGGGTCCAACAATAACAACCCACACATGTATTAAGATTTAAATTTCTAGAAGCTGATTTAGCAATGTCAATTAATTCATCATGATGAAACATTTGGTCCGAATTAATTCTTGGATCATGCGGGCTATTTCTAAACGTAAAATCCATATGACCATTAGCTATCATAAAATGACCCGGAGGATTATCAACTTGGAGTGAGCCCGCAGAATTTGTAATGATTAAGTATTTAACTCCAAGTTTTGACAAAAGATTTATTGGGGTGGTTACTTGTTCAATAGAATACCCTTCGTAGTAATGCATTCGACCTTTAGCGACTATAATATTTGTTCCGTTTAATTCTCCGATTACAAACTCACCCACATGTCCTTCAATATTTGTTGTGGGGTAATTTGGAATTGAGCTATATGGAATTGTATTTACGTTTATAATTTTATCCGATATTGCCGTAAGTCCCGAACCTAATATTATAGCTATCTTCCCATCAAAATCTGATAAGTCGATTATTTTGTCAACTATTGAATCGATATTAATCATTTTTAATTTTTTACGGCTAACTGCCCGCAGCCCGCATCAATCTTTGTTCCTTTGCTCCACCTAACTGTAACAGTAAATGGCGCATTTTTTAAAATATCAATAAAGGTATCAATTGACTGATTACTTGGACGGCTAAACTTTCCACCGATCTCGTTATATGGTATTAGGTTTAATTTACAGGGTATATTTTTTAATAAATCAATTAACTCTGTTGCGCATTTTTCTGAATCATTTATATTATTTAATAAAACATATTCAAAAGTAACAAACCTTTTTAATTTGCTATAATAATAATCTGCAGATTTTATCAATTCCTCAATGGGGTTGTTATTTGTTAATGGCATAATTCTTTTTCGTATAGTATTATTTGGGGCATTTAAACTTATGGCTAGTTTATAT
>CEQX01157621.1_pt1 | contig 22880 bp, 20 predicted proteins | sample 356261 | NCBI WGS metagenome assembly CEQX01 (sample SAMEA2621076, study PRJEB7988) | marine metagenome | isolation source: saline water (ENVO:00002010), including | reverse complement strand
CCGGAGGCTGGAACTCTTTGTCGAGTTCCAGTCTCCACCCTTTTTTTTACATATCTTGCACTTTACTTTTTACACCGTATGAATAGCATTATTTAGCGCAGTACTTAGCAACAAGTGAGGAAGCGACATGCAACCGGATCCTGACCGCCCCACAAACGTGCAAGATAGCGTTGTAAGCGGCGACATGCATACCGGTAATGTCATTCATAATCACTATCACCTCCCTCCTACTCCTCAAGTGGCTCCACCACCTCAAACAATCATCATTCAGCAACCGCCACCTCAGCAGCAGATGCCTTTCCCAGGTGCGGCAATGCCTCCTATGATTCCTTTCAAGAAAGTGTATGGTACCGACTGGATAATTTTTGGATCTTTATCGATTCTCTTTTCTTTCTTTCCAGGATTGAACGCATGTTGTGGTTTTGTAAGTGTTGTTGGCATTCTCTCAATGCTGCCCAATCTTAATCTTCGACGAATGCAGCCAAATCATCCTGATGCAGGTAAAGTGGTTCCTGCGATTGTCTTGAACAGTATCGCCCTGTTTTTGATATTCTTTTCGTGGCTTCTTTACAGTTCATGATTTGATATCATTCACTGTATGAATTCAAATGAGTCGTTCATTGTCCTGCAATGAATGCATCAAATCGGTCCTTCATGGAGCGCCTGAATGTCAGAAGACGCAATTGTGGTGCATCGGCATTGACAGTAATACTCGCTCCTCTGTTGAAGTGAACTTCATCCCAACCATCTGGAACCACATAGCCTCTATGCATGTCAGATGTAATGGTCGTAGGTTCATCTGTCCAGTCCATCCATGACCATGGCATCCCTTCTCTTTCTGCGGGTGGAATATCGCGTGCTAAAACAAAATAGTGAGATGATTTTTGCTCGTTTTTAACTCGCTTGAACAACACTTCAAGATCATCTTTTCCAGCAGCATTTGCAAGCCAAGCTCCTTGTCCTAACCATGTTGAAAACAACAATCCGCTGCTCTGTTGGCGGCATTTGTTTTGGCCTCGACGCAAGTGGTACTTGCTTGGTGCATACTGATGCGTGTTTGCAATGAGCAAATCGTTCATCGCAGGGTCAGTTGTAAATCGGTTACCAGATGTCGTATCTATGATTGCCTGGAGCCTTGGCAATTCATTGACAATCGCCTTTCCGTTGAGAGCCGTCTCTAAATCTTGCGCAAAGGTTTCAAGATTTGAGTCCATATAAAATCCAAAACTACCGTTCTCATCATCAGTACGTGGATGAGAATTAATACCCATCACTGGAGTTGCTGCATCGATGTTATGTGAGATGCTGGTTAACGTTCCATCACCACCAAGGACAAGAACCAAATCACGACCGATAAAATCCGCACGGCGAACTTGTTCTCTTGCGCGAACATCAATGCGTAAACCACCTCGACGTTGGCTTGCTTCTTCCAGTGCTTTGGTCACTGAATCGAGGCTGAGGTCATGAACGGCTTCGAAGTTTTTCTTGTAGACCAGCAAAATGTCAGTCATAAAACCCCTCCTTGGTTCTTCCAAGTGTTCCTCCCTCTTCAACACCACTATACACCTCTCCACCAGAAGAAGCATTGATATGAGAGCGTGTTGTCATTTTTCCCATGCAACCCAACCCTTGGGACGATGGCGAGTATACACCGAACCAGGTATCGAATCAAGAAAGTGCCGTTGCCGGAGATTTCAACTCAGGCGATGTCAACCATAATCAATCGGAACAGTCGTCACCTTATCAGTCTCAACAGCCCCCGCCGTCTCAAGTTCTTGTCGGTTTTCCTCAGCAAATGAATATGCCAATGGGGCAACAAGTCGTGTTTTTGCAGCCGAAGCCTTCGTCTCCGAAAGTTATTGGAATCGTGTTGGTTATTGTTGGAGCACTTTCGAGTCTCGGCCTTTTGACCCTTCTTGACCCGGTTGACCCCGTAACGTATGAAAAAATCCCTCTCACTGCGCTCACGGCAATGACTCTAAACACACTTGCCACTACAGGCGGATATATTCTTGCAGGAGTATGGATGACGCAATACAAGAAGAATGGTATCTATCTTGCTTTGGCCGTCACACTCGTATCGTACATTCTCGGACTTGCAGGTGTTGCTTTAGGAGGTCCAAATGGCGGTCTTGATCTCTTCTTTGAAGATGATGCAGTGCTTGGTATTACAGCCTTCGTCGACGGCATTTGCTCAGTCATATGCGGTCTAATTATCGCAATCCCACTTCTCTCAGGTGGCAATAATGGGCTTGAATAATTCAGTTTGCTAAAACCTCAACTGTAAACAACTGCCTTTGGCTTGTTCATGGTATGGGGAAGTTACTCACCGGCCAAGCAGCAACGTATGTCGAAGAATTATGGATTAATACCAACGAGCGATATGAGATACGCTGTATCACAAATGACGTACAACGTGTGGTGAAGGAAAGCGGTATTGTTGACGGTATTGTACTCGTCAATCCGATGCATATCACCGCATCATGCTATGTGAACGATCTTGAGTATGGTCTGCATCATGATATCATGAAATGGCTTGAAAAAGTTGCTCCTTTTTATGGCCGGGATGGTAAAGAAGGTGAGGAATACCACCATCACAGAACTGGTGAAGATAACGGAGATGCGCATTTGAAGCGCCAATTACTTGGTCAACAAGTCACCATGGCAGTCCGAGATGGAAGTCTTCATCTGGGGACTTGGGAGCAAATACACTATGCAGAATTTGATGGGTGCAGAGACAAAAGAATACTCGTCAAAGTGATAGGAATACTTCATTCCTAAAGGGCGTATTCTGAGTTTTAAGGTTCCCAAGTGTTTTACACCCTCTTGATTTGGTAGAGTTATGTCACTCGAAGGAGTTAATCTCAACAGGGGCTTTTTTCATTTTACGACACCATACAGTTGGTTGGGTTGGATTGTTTGGATTCTTGGCCTGATGCTGGTCGTCGTCGGACTGATAACGTTCATGGAGGGTGGAGGACTTTTTTGTGCCCTTGGATTTTTGATCATAGCTGCTCTTTCACCTGCATCTCTTCAAACGGATTTGCATAATGTTCGAAAGAATGCACCACAGCCTGATGATTTAGAAACAGAAGCCCTCAAGAATGGATACGAACTTGAATCATGGTTTTTTGGACGCTCTTCATACAGTCCAACCAATGACCCGAATGATTGGATTCTTCCTGCTCCTGGCCCTTCGACATGGAATAAAGATGACCGATATGCTGCTGATGGAGATGGGACTCCACTTGCGGAGCATCCAACCAAAGTGGGAACTCCAATTCCGGCTACTTTTGCTACTTTTGGCCTCAGCATGGTGTTGTTCATTCTCTTCCTCTCCATCTCATTAGGAATGCTTGTCCTTGATGAGAAAGCAATGGTTGACAGTGGGGAAATGCTGGCTGAAGATGCTGCAATGAAATACACGCCCATTATCATGAGCGTTATTGGTTTGATCTGGCTCTTACTCGGATTCTTCCAGCATAAGAGGCAACAGCAAATGATTGACACACCGACCTCATTGGTTCGTTCAGTTCCTGTGGGTTCAGCAGAACTCGTTGGTCAGGTTCGTCCAGCTCCAGAACAATGGATCAATGTTGTTGTCGATGGAAATCCTAACCGAGTTATTCCAGGCTGTGTTGATTTCAGATGGGAATATGAAGTCTATGTGTGCCGTGAAGTGACCTCTACTGACTCGGAAGGAAACACAACGACACGAGAAGAATGTAATTGGCAATCAGTGCGCTCAGACAGGGGCTATGTTCCTTTCATGCTTCATGATGGAACCGGAGGAATACGTGTAGAATCTGGTAGTTTCAAGAAAAAAGACCTTGGAAACTATGTCAAGAGGTGGACTTCAAGTCATGCAGACACACTTCGCGACCACTTCCAAACCGAATTTGCTGCTCGATTATTCCGTAATGGTGATGTTCGTAAGCACCGTTGGACCGCATATGCTCTTCGAATTGGAAACCCAGTGTATCTTCTGGGAATGGTCAAACCTCGGTCAAATGAAGAAATGGCTCGGGAAAATCTTGATGGCACAGTTGGCCACACCGCAATCTCAGTTCATGGTGAAAACAGTCCTGGCATGAAAGCAAACATCCAGCGAGGCACTGAACTTGCGAATCTCGGAAAAATACGTTCTTCGGCAGAGTTGTTGATTATGCCCATTGTTTGTATACTGTGTGGCATAAGTATGTTCGCTCTCATTTGATTTTTCCATAGAGTTCAAGTCCTTTGTTGCCAACCGAACTTCATGGATGGCAACGAGCCAGATGTTGACGGCAGGTTTTTCATCGCCACTCTCCCTTATACTCAGAACATGCAAATTGGTTGGTTTTTCGGTGCATTGCTCTACATTTATGGATTTTTCATGAGTCCTTTTTGGGCGATTACCGGTCTTGTTTTACTGTTTTACACAACTCCGCACCCCTTTGCCCAAGAACTTGCTCAATACAAAGAAAAGGTCACAAATGTGAAATTTCTTGAAGCCTATGCCGAAGAACGAGGTTTCACATCTGATGAATACTGGATGAAAGAGAGTTTGGATACTTCTGAGGCGCCAGCAGGAAGCTGGAATTTTCCGGCTCCTAGTCCACAAGTGTGGAAGAACGAAACTCCCTATGCAGGGGACCATGAAGACTCACTGCTTCTGGAGCATCCGTTTATGATTGACGTTCCAAAGCCCCCTCTTCTTACGCTAAGAGCAGTATATTTCACGCTCGGTCTCTTCATGCTCCAGTATTGGGGTGTAATCACTGCCTTGAAAGATAATCTGGATACTTTCGGTTTCTTCTTTGGTTTTCTTCTTGACGATAATTCCAACACTGGTTTACTCATCGTTGTTCTCTCAGTTATTGCTATTGGTTACACGGTCTTGTATCTCTTGATTCTGTTGTATGGATGGATGAAGAAATTGATTGATAACATCAACATGATTGATCTGCCAACTACGCTGGTTACAGATGTTGTCAAGGGTGAGGTTGAACTGATTGGACAGGTCCGACCCGGTCCACAAAAAGCGGTGAAAATCTATGTTGATGATGATCCAGAAATGGCTTGCTCTAACCTTGTTTGCTTTGAATGGGTCCGTGAAGATTTTTCAGCTCAAGTCGATGCGCAAGGTCGGTCTACGGACACTTTTTTCCAAATCCAGATGCAATCACTCAATCGTATGCTCAAATCCTTCGCCGATTGGCTGTTTGTGAGAGAGCCTTTGCATTCAGAAGAATCGGCTCGACAACGTGGTGGTATTCCATTTATTTTGCATGATGGCAGTGGAGGAATACATGTTGACCCCTCAATGTTCAGTAAAATTCGTTATCAAGACCCTCTGAAAGTTTGGAATGTTGGAAACACACGCTGGACTCTTTACGGTCTTCGATTGGGTGACCCGATATACATACGTGGTGAGTTGACAGCACGCACGAAAAAGGAATTAGCTGATGAGAATCTGGTTGATGCTCCAAAGAATGCTATTACGAAGATTCACGGCAAGAACAAATCGGCTGAGCATGAGTATGTGCTTGCTCAAGGTTCAGAATACAGCATCTTGTCATACACCTATTCAGTATTCGAGACGTTTTACCTTCCGATGTTTTACCTGCTCGCATTTTTGATAATGGCAATAGCATGAAGTTATCAGCCAAATCGCTTTGGTCGTAACATGGCAGAAGATGTAGTCATAGTTGGCGGAGCAAGAACACCGTTTTGTGAATGGGTTGGCGGAAAGCGAGGTGACGGTAAACAAGGTGGACTGTTGAAGTCAATGAGCGCTCAAGACCTCGGTGGCCTTGCGATTCAGGGGGCTCTCGAAAAGACGGGAACTGACCCTGCATCAGTCGATCATGTCGTCATGGGGTATGCTTTGCAAACCTGCTCTCAATCAATTTACGGCTCACGCCATGCAGGATTAAAGGGCGGTATTCCACAAGAAGTTCCAATGCTCACACTCTCACGAATCTGTGGTTCGGGAGTTCAATCGATTGTTACTGGCGCTCAGATGATTATGCTTGGAGAAGCCTCAACAGTTGTCTCGGGTGGAATGGAGAATCTTAGCCAAGCCCCTCACGTGATGCGTGGAGGCCGTGAAGGTTGGAAACTTGGACGCTCCCCGAAAGTCGAAGATTACATGATGACGAATCTTCAAGATACGACTTGTGGATTATTCATGGCTCAAACCTCGGATGAGATCTGTAATCGGAAAGGCGTTACTCGTGAGGAAATAGATGCTTACGCTGCTCGTTCTCATGCCTTAACGACTTCTTCTATAGAAAATGATGTCTTCGAGCAAGAAATCATCCCAGTTACCATCAAAAGTCGACGTGGTGAAACTGTTATCACACACAAGGATGAAGATCACGTCGTCAAAAACACCACTGCTGAATCACTCGCTAAACTACCAACCGCCTTTGGACCTGATTCGTTTGTTACGGCAGGCAATGCATCGGGTGTCGTCGATGGGGCTGCAGCAGTTGTGATTAAATCCGCATCACAAGCATCAGCAGATGGTGATGAACCTCTTGCACGAATTGTCTCATGGGGTATTGTCGGTCTTGAACCAGCAATCATGGCATATGGGCCGGTTCCTTCATCTCGCAAGGCTCTTGAAAAGGCAGGACTAACGGTTGAAGACATTGACCGTTGGGAAATCAATGAAGCATTTGCTGGACAGGCAGTTGCTTGTATTAAAGACCTTGAAATCGACGTTGAGAAAGTCAATGTTAACGGCGGTGCAGTTGGACTTGGGCATCCATTGGCGGCAACGGGGACCCGACTTGTTTTGACACTCGCTTACGAATTAAAGCGATGTGGCGGAAAATATGGTGTCGCTACAGCCTGTATCGGTGGCGGTCAAGGCATCGCCATGGTCATCGAATCTCTTTGATTTGAGCCATTAGTAAAATTGCGACCTTCGAAAACACGCCTATATAACCGATTCAACATCCTTCGTGGAATATGGACACAATTGCAGTTGCAACTTTTTGGATTTCGTCGGTACTTATTCTTCCCTTTTGGAGCCTCATGTGGTTTATGCCAAAGCATGAGATTACGAAGAAATATGTTGGCGACATTCGCTGGTCTATCTTCCCCCTTCTCATCCCTTACACAATCCTTGCTGTTCCCAACGCACCAGACATCCTCCTAACTTTCCTCACGCAGATGCCAACCCCTGAATTGGTTGTTGAACTGTTTGAAGATGAAACTGCTATTGCTCTTGCATGGTTACACATGCTCGCATTCGACCTCTTTGTTGGGCGATATGTATGGTTGAGAATGCTTGCAGCTGACCGCCCAATGTATGTCTCAACACCGATTCTTGTTGTCTGCACCATGATGTCCCCTCTTGGTTTCCTTCTTGGGCTGTTGGCTACATGGCAACAACGTGACCTCGGTGACATCAATTTTGAAGACCACTCTGCGTCTTCTGCCGAAGTTTGAGAGGATGTTTCAAGTCTCTGCGCTGGCTGCGGTAACCATGGCTGCAAAGCACAACTTAGATTGTAGTCACATCCCATTCGACATGCCTGAGCGGAAATCTACTCTCCATCAAAATTGGATAAACTTAACTTTCATGCATTGGAAAATTGACCCCAAAGCATTGCAGCCCTATATCCCTGAAGGCCTTGAAATCGACCTCTTCAACGGCGATGCTTACATCGGAGCTATTCCTTTCACCATGGAAAAGGTTCGTCCGCGAGGACTTCCTTGGTTACCATTTATCTCGACTTTCGGTGAGTTTAACATTCGTGCCTATGTGACAAAAGACGGTATCCCTGGCGTCTTGTTCCTTACACTCGATGCTCAAAGCAGAGTAACATGCTTTCATGCTCCACGCTCCTATGGTTTACCCTATCGATACGCAAAATGTAATGTTCACGTTGAAAGTGAAGATCACTATACCTGGACTTCACGACGCAAAGATGGAGGCCTATCCATGATTGGAACTACAAAGAAAGCCGGACCTGTTGAGCGTGCTTCCCAAGGCTCTCTGGAGTATTTTTTGTTCGAACGCTATAGTTTGTACACCTGGCATAAAGGAAAACTTATGCGGGCCTATACGCATCATTTGCCATGGCAATATTGCGTAGCTGAAGTCGAAGTTGAAAGCAATACGCTCCTGGATTCATTCGACCTCGGGGTTCAAGATTCATTACGGCCCGAACATATTCATATGAGTTCAGGTGTCAATGTTCAAACGTGGAGTATTGGACCTGTTGAGGTGATTTAATGACGCAAAGAGACACTTTACTCATGGATGGAGATTGTGGCCTATGTACGCACACAGCAGTTTTCCTTAATCCTCGTTTAAAGCGTCAGAATTCGGTTCGATTTTTGGCTATTGAAAGTGATGAAGGTCAAGCTCTCATTACCACGTTCCCAGAAAAGTTCCAATCTGCAGATTCTGTTTATTTGATTCGTAACGGTAAACCATACATGCGTTCAGCGGCCGGAATACGATTCCTTCTTTACATGAAGTGGTATTATTCAATGTGGTTCCCTTTAGCGTGGATTATCCCCTTGCCGTTACGTGATTTTGCTTATCGTATCGTGGCGCGATACCGTCATAAGGTATTCAATAAGCCCGCAACCTGTATTTTTCCTGGATTAAATATAGACTGAAACCTCATCACCTTCGACCGTTTGGCAATGCTATGACGCAGACATGGGTTGTGGATTCCAACTGTTTTATCCATCTGGGTTCGATGGCTCCTAACTCGTTTGTGAAGGATACAACCAAGATTCTCAAACACAATCAGCAGATGCTTTTCGTTACTCCGGGCGTCCATGATGAAATTCGAAATGTTCGCTTCCAACGATGGTCGAATAAACCGAAGGTTCTCGATGAGTTTGAATCGCTTCTCACCACTGTTGCTGTTGAAGAAGGACAAATCCGCGGGCTTGGGCAACTTATTGGAGAAAAGGCGTCTCCTCAAGATGTTGACCTGTCTTTAATGGTCTTGGCTTCGCAACTGCATCGCGAAGGTCGAGAAGTCATCCTTGTGACGGATGATTTCAAGATGACAACATCTGGTGAGAAAGCAAATCTTGGTTACTCAACTTGTCCTCCGTCAACGTTCATTCAACGCTTGGCAGCGCAAAGTTCGTCTAAATTCAAGGGGAGAATGAAAAGTCTATCCCGACGCGTAAGGGCTGCAGAGATGCGTTATGCAATCAGCAGGGTCCATCAGTACGATATTCAAGCCAAATTAACATGGATGGTTGATTCGCTTATCGAGGACCGCCCTCGTTCACAAAAGACCGCTTCACCATCTGAAGTTAATCTCAAACTTGCACTGCAACGCACACTTGCTGGTGAGACCATTAAGGGAAGTCATTTGAAAAAATTGGGACCCTTACCTGAAATCTGCAAGCCTATCCTTTCTTTGGATGAGCACTTGTCCGGTCTTACTTCAAAAAATACTTCTGAAAATCTTCGCGATGCGTATGAAGAAACGCTTCTTCTGCTGAGTGAAGTCTTAGAAGCCATAGGTTTGGATTTGGCGCCCCTTGACGAGTCTTCGGCGGAACTCGCACACGGTGCGCTAAGTGGTTATCTGTATCGAACGGAGACTGCGCTTGGCCTGATGGCGAAAATGTCTGGGAGAAGAGAAACAGCCCGACTCCATCTTTCGCGTGCACTTCAATCGGCGACGCTTATCGATGACTCCTTTGCAGAGATGCATGCTGTTTACCAGCTCGGATTATTGGCGATTGCTTCGGAGAAGTGGGATCGCTCGGCGCGATTATTTGAGACTGCAGACCGTCAAGCACAATTGATTTCGGCCTCAAGATTACCGTATTTGGTTTGTGCTGGAATCGCACGTCACCTCATGAATGATACAGAATTATCACATCAACATATTCTTCATGCAAAACAGATTCTTTCGAATGACAAGAAATCTGCATCCGACCAACTCATGAATCTCGGTGAAGCGCTCCTTGCAATTGACCAACCTGGTTTGGCACTCGAAGTTCTTGATGAGGCAATGGAGTGTGCATTACTTCACAATTCTCGTGAACAATTGGAAACGTTGTCAGAACATCTTCTCATGGCGAATGCTGCCATGACTCAAGCAGATATGGTCCATCATGAAGGGCTCCGTTCTTTATTGGATGAATTGAATCAATTATCAGGAGAAGATGCCGAAGAGTTTGCTAAGAAAATCAAAGTTATCGAGCAACGCGCTGATGAGCATAATCAACCGTTCGAGGATACTTGGAAAGATTGGCAACCCTCAAGTCAGTTAATTCCCGAGGGAGCGACACTTCGAGTCGTTCGTGCTGAAGTCGATGAGAATCAAGATACTCTGGTTGTTGTTCATCACCCTGAACTTGGTTCAATCGGCTTGTGGTTGCCTGAAGGTGATTGGAATGTCTCATCGGGTCACATGCTTTCTTTCGGAGAGACTCGAGTCAAACTCGCCCAGCCTACTATGGAACTGCAAGAGAGACACAGTATTCGAGGGATTGTTGCTATTGAAGATGCATCTCAACTGCTTTTCAGTGCCCCTGCTGAAGATTTCATCCCTGATAGTGACGATTAAAATCCGAGCAGGTCAGTCAGATACTTCAAAGCAACAACAATGATTACGCCCAAGAAAATCTTCATCAGTTGTTCCTCTGAAAGATACTTCATCCCATATTTTGCACCACTGCGAGAACCGAGCAGCGTCAAAGCCATGAAGATCAAAATTAAGATGAACTCATCTGCGAGTTTTGAATACATTTGTGAAGGCAGTGTGAGAACGTGTGCTACGACGGCTACCGGTACAACGATCATCATAAAATGGAGGCTTGTTCCTATTGCTTTACGTGGTTCAAGATGAGCAAATGTTCGCATGACTGGGACATATATTACGCCAGCACCAACTGCTAAAACGCTCGATAAAATACCGCCAATACCTGTTCCAATTTGAAGCGGGATAGGTTGGACCTCACTCGCATTCGGCTGCTTTTCTTGAACCGCTTTATCAGGTTCATTTCTCATTTTCATTGCAGTTTTGTATATTGCCCATGAAATCATTATGATGCTGGAGATTTTGAACACAAGGTCGATTTTTTCTCCGATAAGAACGACAATAGCAACACCAAGAAGGGCCCCTGGAAGAGCGCCTCGTAGTCCTAACCGAAGTGCCTCATCATCGTAGTGATTTTCCTTTCTGTGAGCCAATCCACTCCCCCAACTAACGACCGCAGTGAGTGAGAGTGAAACTGCAAATAGTGCTCCATTGATGTCCCAGCCCAGTCCGTAATGGAGTAAGGGAACGAAAATCATGCCTCCGCCTAAGCCGAGAGGTGCGAAGAGAAAGGCGGCGATGAAAACGCCAAGTGAAATAAGCAGGGTTTCAATTACCATATCTTTCGCTCTCTTTCTCCCATTCGCCATCACATTGAACGAGCGGTATAGTTACGGCAACAGTTCTTGCTTCATGACCTTGCCTCTCGTCCTCTAAACCGAACCGATGGTTTGAAGTGTGAACGGTCTCACGTAAATCCATGTCAACTGCACTCCTTATTGCTGGTGCCATCGCAGGATTTCTGATACTCATAGTGTGTGTTTGGTTTTTCTCAACATGGAACCGTTTGATTAATCTTGAAGAAAATATCGAAAACTCTTGGGCTCAAATCTCAGTCATGCTCAAACAACGTTACGACATGATTCCAAACCTTGTCAACATCGCTAAGGGAATGGCAAATCAAGAAATCAAGTTCTTTGACAAGTTATTTGAAGCCAGAGCTCTCGCAGCAGGTGCATTGCAACAAGGTGATGTTGCTGGTGTAGCACGGGCTGAATCTGCATTCTCTGCTATGATTCCTCGGATTAACATGGTCGCTGAACAATATCCTGAACTCAAATCAGATTCTGGTTTCGTTAACATCCAAACTGAACTGGTAAAAATGGAAAATACAATTGCCGATCGCCGTGAGATGTATAACTCAACAACAACTTCATTCAACAAAACCATCCAGATGATTCCAACTGTTTTTGTTGCGAACATGAAGGGTTGTAAGCGCCGTGATTTGTTCGAAATCTTTGAGCACGAGCGTGAGAATGTCCTCATCGAATTCTGAGCAGATTCAATCCCTACTCGGGCGTAACTTCAAACCTCAAGATGAGCAAGACTAAGCGGTGATGATGTGTTTCTGATTATTGGTTCGGGCCATCTCGCCGTTCGTTTGAGCCGATGGTGTGCTGAACGTAAGCGTAGTATTTTGATTGGCCTTGCCAATAATTTGCCCTTGGATGGACCTTTGGAAGGTTGTGAAATAATGGCGCTTCCCAGTCCAACTCTCCTCAACACGTTACCTCTTGATGCCCACAAGCCTACTGCCGTCCTCTTGCTTGACCCCGAAGCTTTAGCAGATGATGACCCCGTATCAGCTCTTCAGAATCACTGGTCTGATGTTCCAATTTTGACAACGCTACCGCTTGAGGGAGACGGCGTAGACCTTGTTAGTGTTGATGATGTGTCCTTTGCAGCGATTCAAGACAGGATTCGCTCATGGGAGCGAAAAGATGGTGCAAGTGTTGTATTGCACTATCTTCAATCAATTCCTGCCCAATCAAAGGTTGCGATTTTTTGTCACGACAACCCCGACCCAGATGCTCTTGGAGCTGGACTTGCCATGTATGAATTAGTGAGAAGTATGAACCTCGTTCCTGAGTTACTCCACGGAGGAATGATTGAGCATCAACAGAACAGGGCTATGGTTCGTTTGCTCGATATTCCAGTTCGTCGATTAATTCTTGATTGGGAGGTACAGGATGTCATACGCGATGCAGCGGTCATCATCACGGTTGATTTCCATCGCCCCGGTGCGAACAATGTTCTTCCAGATGATTGTGTCCCTCATATCGTTTTAGACCATCATTCAGTTGATGAAGCAGTTGCCGCTGATATTTCTTTGGTACGTCCAGAGTTTTCAGCAACTTCTTCCCTTGTTGCGAGTTTGCTCATGAGCCTTAATCACCCGATTGATTCACGAATTGCAACAGCCCTTGCCTTCGGAATTCGAACTGATACTCTTGGTTTCACTCGCGACTTCAATCCGGTCGATATTCGAGCGCTTTCGTGGTTGAATGCATTTATTGACAAAGACATGCTTCGTTCTATAGAAGAGCCTCCTCGGTCACAGGAAACACTTGAGTCCTTTGCAGAGGCTTTGGGTTCGCGTCAACTCCTCGATACAACACTGCTTGCACCATTATCCTCAATGCCAAATCGTGATTCTTTAGCTCAAATTGCTGATTTCCTTCTTCCAACCGAAGGCATCGATACCGTTGTTGTGTTTGGCCCACGCCGGGGAAAAATCATTCTTTCTGCCCGTTCAACGAATGATTCAATTCACCTTGGACGTCTTCTCTCGGAAAAATGGGGAGGTGGATTATCAGGTGGGCATAAGGCGCTTGCCGGCGGTCAAATACCGTTTGAAGTTCTCGTTTCAACGCTACCCCAAGATCCTGAAGAAGCCGAAAGAGCGGCACTCGATGCGATGAGTTCTGCGTTGGAGCATCTGTTTTCCAGTGAGGTCATTGAATGACTGAAACTCCATTCGTCGACATCTCGGAAAAACTCCGAATACTCGGTACCGCACACGTATCAACTGCCAGTGTAGAAGCAGTTAAGGAGCAGATTTCGACCTATAAGCCTGATATCGTAGCAGTTGAATTATGCTCATCACGCCATCAAGCGCTCACAAGTGATCGCCGTCTTGACAAGGAAGGATTGCTTAAAGTGGTTAAAGAAGGTAAGGCACCTCTCGTTTTGCTTCAATCTCTGTTGGCTGCAGAACAACGAAAGATGGGATTGGATGAAGGTCAGCAGCCTGGTGCAGAACTCCTCGTAGCAGTACAAGAGGCTGAAGCCGCTGACCTTGAAGTCGAACTCATTGATCGTGATATTCAGACAACACTACGTCGAGCTTGGAAAAAAATGCGATTGCGTGAGAAGTTTCGAATTCTCTGGTCCTTGCTCGGAGATGATGAAGATGAGGACGAGGATAGTCCTGGTGTCAATGAATTATTGGAAAACCAAGATTTATTGTCCTCACTGATGGAAGAACTTCGAACATTTTCACCTGGTGCTGGAATCGTATTAATCGATGAACGTGACGCATTTTTGGCAGGCAAAATTGCTGCTCTACAAGCTTCAAACAAGAAAATACTCGCTGTCGTAGGCGCTGGTCATTTGAAGGGAATTGAGAAGCACTTGAGCGAGCAAACCTCTCCAAATAAGGAGGGTCTTGAACAATTGGATCTTCTCCCAGTTCGCGGACGTTTTGCAAAAAGCATTCCTTGGTTGATACCGTTGTTTGTTATGGGTCTTATGGGATTCTTTATCGCTACAGGAGAAAGTGTTAGTCTTATCGAGATGTTTACGGTGTGGACGTCTGCAAATGCTGTTTTCGCTGCCCTCGGTTGCATTCTTGCAAGAGGCCATCCCTTGGCGATACTCACTGCCGCAGCAGCATCTCCCATTACTTCGCTAAATCCAACGCTTGCTGCAGGTTGGTTCGCAGGTTACGTTCAACTGAAATTAAGAGAGCCTACCGCTGAAGACTTACAGCAATTTCTCAAACTCGAAAGTTTAGGCTCCTTTTGGAGCAATAAGGCAGGAAGAGTCTTGTTGGTAACATCACTTTCAAACCTGGGCAGCATGGCTGGTGCGTGGTTAGCAACAGCAGGATTGCTGGGAAGTCTTGGAGTTTAGTCGACGGCATTCAATACCTTGAACAGGTCGACGTGCTCTTGAACATCATGGACTCGTACAATGTCGATTCCTTCAAAGAACGCATATGCCGCAAGTGCTAATGTTCCGCTTAATCGCTCGGCTGGATCGCTATGACCGGTTAATTGTCCAATGAGTGATTTTCGAGATACGCCCCAGAGTATCGAAAATCCTTCAGTTCCTCTCAGCAGTTCATGTCGCTGTAGAAGTTCAAGGTTATGTTCGAGTGTTTTGCCAAATCCAATTCCGGGGTCGAGAGCGATACATTCTGGTGGATGACCTGCGGCAACTAAACCTCTTGCCGTTTCAAGTAATTGAATACTTACTTCCAGTGCACAGTCTTCATAATCAGGATTTTGTTGCATGGTTTGAGGTGTTCCTTGCATGTGCATTATGCAAACGCCACACCCGGTTTCAAGAATAACATCAACCATTTCTGGCTCTCTCAATCCAGATACATCATTGACGATATCTGCTCCAGCGTGAAGTGCAGCCCTTGCTACTTCTGGACGGCGGGTGTCGATGGAAATGAGCCCATCTGTATTCACGCTGCGGAGTGCTTGAATCACTGGGATGACACGATGCAGTTCCTCATCAATCGAAACAGGTTCTGCATTCGGTCGTGTTGATTCACCTCCGATATCGATCCAAGTGGCACCTTGTTTCCACATGTTCAAACCAGCTTCTACCGCTGCCTCTACCGAAGCCTTTCGACTTTCTTCGTGAAACGAATCAGGAGTCATGTTGAGTATTCCCATCACGTGACATGCATCGGTCTCTTTTCGATGAAGGCCTGTTGAAATGCGCTTCCGGTGATGACTGGAGGGTTCAAAGTCGACGCCCATGACCCCCTCGTGTTCGGCAGATTTGATAAGATGTGAGTGTCAAGGTGCAATATGTCCGGTGATACTATGGAGAGTTCTTTAGAGGAATCTGGGCTTGACGAGGTTCTGTATGATTCTCCTGCTCCCAGTGAGCACAACAGTGAGTTAGCAGACAGACTGATTCGTCGTCTTAAGGTGAAAGACCATAATGCAATTTTTGAAATGATTTCTCGAAAGGCTTACTACGGTGGCAGTTTGTTGATGATTCTCATCTTCTTTTATTGGATTTTTATTCACTCAGCAAACGATAATTCCGACATCGGAATATCGATTTTGATGAGTTTAAGCTTTCCAGATGTTGCTATTGCGGTCATGCTCTCAGGACTTGCCTCAGCATTCTTCAGAGATTACAGCCGGGAATTAGGGCAATTGCTGCCTTCACTTCTCTCGGGTGCAATGATTATCGTTTGTGGATTTTACTTCCTCGAACCTCTTGTCTATGGTTTTGTAACAAACGATCTTGAAACCCAAACAGCGATTTGGCGCAGTGTCCGGCTCGGTCTGTTGTGGGGTGGGGTTACGTATTGCGCCCATTTCCTCGTTGATGCTTCGCTTCTTCTGTGGTTGAAGCAGTTTTGTGCAAATCACGATATCGACATCTCTCCACTTGGTGAAGAACCAACTCGAACGGTCTCAGAAGAACCGAGCGCTTGAGACTGCACCTTTCTTGTAGGGTTGTCATCTCGACGAATCATGACAGGGGAACGAGTCGATGTTTTGCGACTGGGCTATCGTCTCGGTAGAGACCCTCGGATTACGACTCATTTGGCGTTAGTAGGAAGAGCACTTGGTGCTGACCGATTTCTTTTGGCTGGCGACGAGGACCCGAAGATGTTTGAAAATCTTGAATCTGTTGCGGGTCGCTTTGGGGGTGGGATGGATTGTGAACACATCAAATCTCCAATGGGTTGGCTTCGTCGATTTGTAGAGGAAGATGCAGGTGATGGAACACCTGGTGTTGCTGTCCACCTTACCATGTATGGTGAACCGTTTCGTGAGGCCATTCCTCGAATTCGCCGAGATCGTCCAATGGTTATTGTCGTTGGCGGAGCAAAAGTTCCTGGCGATGTTTTCAAGCATTGCCAATACAATGTCGCGGTTGGCAATCAACCGCACTCAGAAGTTGCTGCTTTAGCACTGTTTTTGGACGCATGGTATGGCGAGGCTGGTAGCCATCGAACCTTCGATGATGCCCGGCTCATTATCCAACCAATGGCTCAAGGAAAGAATGTGAGAGATTTGGACCGTGAAGAAGAGGAGTGAAGCCCGATTCATGGCTTGCTTACGTTCGATATGACTTTGTTTTCGAGGCCTCTTGAAAACTCAATTTTCTCATCTGCTCCATGCCAATCATTATGGGGGTTCGTTTTCGACCAAAAGTAATGTCGGGATTGGATGTACAAACCGGCACCTTTTGTCCGGGTAAAAATCAACGTGGAGTTTCCGACGCTCCAACCTTTTCCGATGCCGCTGATGGCCTGCTTTACGGCGTGGATTTACCCCCAGCAGCTGAAGGTCCAGGAATACTTCTTACTGCTGACGGTGGTCGCTATTATGGCACTTTATTCGGAGCACAAGGTCATGGTGAAGGTGAATTGGTGTTTACAACCGGAATGATGGGCTATCAAGAATCATTGACCGACCCTTCTTTTGCGGGACAAGTCTTGACCTTCACCTATCCGTTAATAGGAAATTATGGTATTCATTCAGGTGCTTCTGAATCAGCAGGTGTATGGCCGAGAGGTGTGGTCGTGCGTCATGCGATGCATCAACCAGATCATCGGCACTCGATTGCTCCAGTTGGAGATTTGCTTCGATTGCACAATGTCCCCGGAATTGAAGGCATCGACACTCGGGCAATCACACGTAGGGTGCGTGAACTTGGAACCGTTCTCTGTGTCTTTGGTCCCCAAAATGACGAAGAATTGCTCCAGCAACGGCTCAAAGAATTGACATCACCTGACCTTGAGGATTTGGTTGACGAAGTTTCTCTCTCTACACCGGTCATACTTAATCCGGGTGCTTTGGATGCACTTGACCATCCTCTTCCACGACTTGGTGCACTTGATTGCGGTATCAAATACAATATTCTCCGAAATCTTTGTCTTCATTTTGAAGTTGTTTGGTGCCCCCCAGATACATCGTTTGAAACGTTGGTTCACGAGTATCAAATCGATGCTCTGTTTTGTTCAAATGGACCTGGCGACCCGGCACATCCTGGTAAAGCGACCATGGCGCGCAACACCTTAGCACAAGCAGTCCAAGCCAAGTTACCAGTCATGGGCATTTGTCTTGGTCACCAGTTAATGGGTTTAGCATCTGGTCTACAAACCTACAAAATGCGTTACGGACATCGAGGGGCAAATCAACCGGTCGTCGACTTGAAAACGGGCTTGGTATCCATCACCAGTCAAAACCATGGTTTTGCCGTTGCAGACCCTGAAGCCGGAATGCTTGCCGCCCATCCCAGTGGTGCCTGTTCACCGCCTGGCGTCAATCAGCACGGTGCAGAAGTTGTTGTTCGCTTTGTCAACGCAAACGATCGAACTGTAGAGGGGTTAGACCTTGTTGGCCACCCTTCTTTCACCGTCCAATTTCATCCAGAGGCCTGTCCGGGTCCTCATGATGCAGCACCATTATTCGAGCAATTCCGTGGCATTGTTGATGAGGCGTTAGGAGGTCTGAACTGATGCCGAGAAGAGATGACCTGAAGACTATCCTTGTATTGGGAAGTGGCCCGATTAAGATTGGACAGGCAGCAGAATTCGATTTCTCTGGAAGTCAGGCAGTCCGTGCACTCAGAGAAGATGGCTACGAAGTTATCTTGGTAAACTCGAATCCTGCTACGATTCAAAATGACCCTGAAATGGCAGACAAAGTCTACATTGAACCCTTGCTGCCTGATACAGTTCGCCGTATTTTGGAAATAGAGAAGCCATGTGCATTGTTAGCTGGCATGGGTGGCCAGACTGCTTTGAACATTGCAAGTGAATTGGCTCACGACGGGTCGTTGGAACGTATTGGAGTTGAATTGATTGGCTCAGATTTAGATGCGATCGATAAAGCGGAAGACAGAGAATTGTTCAATGAAGTTTGTAATTCGATTAACCTCCCAATTTCGAATGCAATTGCTTGTAACTCGATGGATGAAGTGATTGCAGCAGCAGACTCTATAGGTTCATGGCCGATTCTCATTCGTCCAGCCTTTACCCTTGGTGGGCTTGGTGGTGGTACGGCTTGGGACATGGGCCAATTGGTCGAAATTGCTGCTCTGGGACTGAGAAACTCACGAATCAACCAAGTTTTGATTGAAGAATCAATTCTTGGATGGCAAGAACTGGAGTATGAAGTGATGCGCGATGGTGCGGATAATGCAACAATCGTTTGTACAATGGAGAACATCGACCCGATGGGAGTCCACACTGGAGAATCAACCGTTGTGGCTCCCTTGCAGTCTTTTTCAGATGCTGACCACCAGATTCTGCGAGACCAAGCCCTTGCCCTTATTCGTGAACTGAACATCAAGGGTGGTTGTAATGTCCAATTCGCTTTCAACCAGTCAACCGGTGAGATACGAGTGATTGAAGTCAATCCCCGTGTATCTCGCTCTTCCGCTCTTGCAAGCAAGGCTACAGGTTATCCAATCGCTCGCATGGCGGCTAAAATTGCCGTTGGATATACGCTTGATGAATTGCCAAATCCAATTACAGGAGAGGGTACAACCGCTGCATTTGAGCCGACCCTTGACTACTGTGTTGTGAAAATACCTCGTTGGCCGTTCGATAAGTTCAGAACTGCTGACAGAACACTCGGGACTTCGATGAAGTCAACGGGTGAAGTCATGGCTATAGGGAGAAACTTCGAGGAAGCTTTCCTCAAAGCCTGGGCTTCGCTTGAACAAGGCTGCGCACATCCCAGACCCCTTACGCGTGCTGATGAATCTGAAGGAGAGGGAATGGCTGAACGGGCCCTAACAGCCTTGCCTGATTCTACTCTCGTCGAATGGTGTCGCGTTGCTACTGATCGTAGAATGGGTGCTCTCATCGAGGCATTTCGAAGAGGTTGGAGCGTTGAGAAAGTTCATGAAATTACACGAATTACCCGTTGGTTCCTGTATCGGTTTGAAAACATCGCACAAATGGAAAAAGAAATTACCTCGACATCGGCCCTTCCCAATGAATTGAATCGGGAGCAACTTCGTTCATGGAAGAGTCATGGATTCTCAGATGCTCATATTGCTGATGCATTGTTGAACTTCCCTTCGACGGGCCCACGTTCCTTACCTTCTGGTCGTGATGAAGATGCCGTCATGCGTCGTCGGCATTCACTTGGACTCCACCCACGTTTCCGTATGGTCGATTCCTGTGCAGCAGAATTCGCAGCAAAGACTCCGTATTATTACTCGACTTACGAATTGGATGATGCCAAAGGTATCGACCTTCTCCCGAATCTTGAGACTCGCACCAAAGAGCGTTTGGTTACCGTAGGAAGCGGACCAATTCGAATCGGCCAAGGTATCGAATTTGATTATGGATGTGTCCATGCAGTCAAGGCAATACGTGAGGCAGGGAAAGATGCGATTATCATCAACAATAACCCAGAGACCGTTTCGACAGACTTCGATACCTCTGACCGTTTGTATTTCGACCCGCTCACGCTTGAGTATGTCACTGAAATCCTCTTGCGAGAACAGGCCCATGGTATCCTGCTACAGTTTGGAGGTCAGACCGCGATTAACTTGGCATTGCCATTGGAAGAACGTCTACCACTTCTGGAGCACCTTGGCCTTGATATGTCGATACGAGGGACTTCATGCGATGCTGTCGATGAAGCAAGCGACAGAGAACGATTTGAGGCGTTTGCCAAACGAGTGGGGTTACGCATGCCGAATGGAACCACTGGGACAAGTGCTGAGGACGTTCGTGCAGCGGCACTGGATATCGGATTCCCAGTTTTGATTCGCCCATCGTATGTACTCGGCGGACGAGGGATGGAGATTCTTTCCAATGAGCAGCAATTGGAAGCATACCTCAAAGAGGCATACTTAGCACCAGACAAACCTCTTCTCATTGATGACTATCTTGGGCATGCTACAGAAATTGATGTTGACGCAGCATGCGATGGTGAGGAGGTTTTGGTCGGTGCAATCATGGAACATCTTGAGGAAGCAGGTATTCATTCAGGTGATTCGACGTGCTTTATTCCTGCACAGAACATCTCTGAGAACATGCTTGAAAAGATTGCAGAACAGACAAAAATCATTGGAATTGGTCTGAAGATTAAGGGGTGCTATAACATTCAATTTGCACTTCAAGGAGATGATTTGTATGTTCTTGAAGTCAATCCTCGCTCATCACGAACAGTGCCATTTGTAGCAAAGGCAACCGGATTGCCAATGGCACGAATCGCAGCGAACATTACCATTGGTATTCCACTTTCACAGCAGGAGATTCCTCGTAGAACTTCAGGCCAAGTATGCGTTAAGGCTCCTGTCTTCCCGTTCATCAAATTACGTGGACTTGATCCTGCTCCTGGCCCTGAAATGAAATCAACCGGCGAAGTCTATGGTTCGGACGTTTCAGCAGACCGTGCCTATCTGAAGGCCAGGTTAGCAACCGAAGTACCTGTGGCAACCTCAGGAGGTGCTTACTTGACGGTGCGAAATGAAGACAAGAAAGCGCTCATACCTATTGCTCAAGATCTTGTTGACCTTGGATTCACCCTTTATGCAACACCTGGAACATACGATGCTTTGCGGGATGCAGGGGTGCCAGTAACTGTCGCTTATCGAATTGCTGAGAAGAATCACCCTGATGCATTGGATTTGATGAGGCAAGGTGAAGTTTCGTTCATCGTTAACGTTCCAACAGTTTCAGGTGGTGCAGTTCGTGATGGAAACATGATGCGAAGGCTGGCCGTTGAAATGAACATCCCCTTCGTCACAACTCTTCGTGGTGCAAAGATGGAAGTTGCTGCAAGTAAGGCGCGAACCAGTGGTTCGCTTGAACCTCGAAGGTTAACTGTGCATTACTGATTAACAAGCAGTATATGCTTCAATGATATACTTGGTAAGTGGACTTGTCCACGCCAAATCACTGATTCCTTCTTCACCTTCAAGGTCAAAGATTCGAACAACATCACGAACTCTCACATTTCCATCGGAAGAGCGTGCTAAGATTGTGGCTGGCTTGATTTTTTTACCTGTGCCGTGAGGGTCATAAACGGTGTCAAGAGCTTCTTTGAGGAACCAGTCTGCTTTTCCACCTGCTTCTCCATCGTATTTCTTGACGACTTTCTTTGCACCAAACATTCCGCTGGATTTTTTCTTTTGAGTTCCAGCTGCAGCCTTGGTTGCTGCTGATTTTGTTGAACTTGCAGAACTCTTCGCCTTCCCAGCCTTTTCTTTCTCTTTCTTTGGTGAACTTGCGACTGAACGCCCTTTGAATTCCTCTTCAAGTTCAGCACGAATTTCTTTTTCGATTTCACTGCGGATGCTCTTTTCAAGTTTGGAACGTAGTTTATCCTCGATTGCAGCGGGGTCGCCATTTGCGAGTTTGTTCAACGCATCGTCGCGCTCATCCTGCATGGCTTGCATGACATTGATGTAATGCGCAGCAACTTGTATGAGTGAGGTTTCCATCGATGCTTCAAGTTGCATTGAGACGACCTCGCTTGAGGAGTCTCGCCACTTTCTCCATTGGAGCATGGTATTGGCGTGAATATCGGAACCGCACTTCGGACAGAAACTACGCTTAGGTGGCTTGAGTACGGGAATTGCACGCATTGAATCGGGGTCAATTCCTTCGTGTTCCCCACTTGCAACATCGTGAATGTGCGTCGATGCTTCCATACCGTTATCCATCGCTTCACGGAAGAGTCCTTCTTTGAGATCTAATTTGCCTGCTTGAATCAAATCCCAGCCATTTGTTCCTCGGACTACAGCACGAACAGCTGCATTCGCTGCTGGTGAATTGCCCCATTTGTGGTTTGAAAATACCGCACTCGCAGAAGTATCGTTTACTTCCATTGCAAATGCATCAGACAGGTCGACGTCTTCGCCTTCAGCAGGAGCAGCGATACCCAAAACAATTGGGTTTGCACCATCTTCGATTTTGGCAATCATGTCGAATTTTTCAGCCATTGAGAGATCATCACGAATGCGGATGACCTCCTTTAATTGATTCAAGTCGTGTCCAGTTGCCGTAATTGGCCCTTGTCCAGTCAAATCATGGCCACATGAGAGACAGAACTTGGCAGCGGC
>CEQX01156453.1_pt1 | contig 23083 bp, 21 predicted proteins | sample 356261 | NCBI WGS metagenome assembly CEQX01 (sample SAMEA2621076, study PRJEB7988) | marine metagenome | isolation source: saline water (ENVO:00002010), including | reverse complement strand
CCCGACATCCCACCAACTCGCCTCATGGGCTCGTGACTTGTTCGGACTCGAACGATTGGGTCATGGTGGAACACTTGACCCATTTGCAACCGGAGTTCTCCCTTTAATGGCTGGAAAGGCTATGAAATTAACAAAGAAGATACTGACTCACAAAAAAACCTACATCTGCGTATTCAGGTTTGCAACCGCCCCGGATCAAGAGCGGTTGGAAGAAGTCATGAAAAAACTCACAGGAAGGGTCTACAATGTCCCTCCGGAGGTCTCGGCGGTAAAGGTGCAAGTACGAACACGTAAAATCTACACCTTTGAGAATATCGAAGTCAAAGGCAATGATATGATTGCTCGTGTTCATTGTGAGGCCGGTACATACATTCGAACAATCGCTCGAGATATGGGATTACTGCTCGACATGAAAGTTCAGTTGAAAGAGCTGAGGAGAGAGACTTCTGGGGTATTCACACTCGATGATTGCATCACTATGCAAGAACTCGCTGATGCGATATGGTTGTGGAAGGAATGTGACCAACCTCAAGCACTCCTTCGTGTAATCCATCCGATTGAGAAATTGTTGCTCGACTTACCATCTGCAACTGTCAAAGATAGTGCAGCTGCTGCTCTTGCCCACGGTGCACCTCTACTCCGTCCTGGAATTGTCAATATTCAGTCCGACATAAAAGCTGGAAAGCAAGTGATGATTGAAACTCTCAAGGGTGAGGCAGTTGGAATTGTAACGCTCACGCAGAGCAGTAATGAAATCGCCACACTAAGTGAAGGTGAAGTCGCACGACCGAGTATGGTCTTGCTCGATGAAGGATTATATCCTCGCCGCTGGAAGTCTCCAGAGTGAGTTATATCGATTCTTAAGCTTCAACGTATTCTTCGTAAATGTATTCTTCTGTTTCTATTCGTATTTTCAATACTGACATGATTCCCACATCCACTTTGTCAACAGGTGTTGAACGGCCCCCACGGCCTCAAAGCAAGTTTTTGTGAGACGGTCTCCCTATGAACTTTGAGGGTGTTTTTCGCGTTATCCGTCATCACGGATTGTATTGCACGATTCATGCAAAAGAAAAAACAATCACTCAACTTTTTTGATTTTGGCCGGTGTCAAAAAGATGAAAACACCTACAATTGCGAATAATGCAAGAGCGGTGAGGCTCCAAAATATTCCATCCGAAATTTGGTTTGAGCTCGATTGGTCGCTGTTTGATGAAAGAGCAGGCTCTATCGCAACAGCTAACGCCGCATCATTATTGTCTTCTTGTCCTTCTGCAATTTCCATCCCTCGATCGATAATCGCTCTAAATTGAACCTGTTCTTTATCCTCAGGAACTTGCCAATCACATGTGATGTAGGCAACAGTGCCCGGTTGAAGCATTGGGAGTGTCTCGAAATCAATCAGTTCTGAGTTTACTTCACAACGGACAGAGATCAGGGTCGCCTCTGCTTGACCGATGTTACGTATCAGCACACGAACAGGAACAATATCTCCTGCTCGAATTTCATCACTGCCAACATCAATCTCTTCAACATATAAGTCTGGTAAAGCAAGTACTTCGAGGTCTAATATACGCTCATCGCATGAGGTCTGATCACATAATGAAATCAAAACAGATGTGAAACCAGGGCTGGGTGCATTTACAGTGATTGTTTTGTTCACAACATCAACAACTGCCCATGAGCGATTCGTGGATGCAGTTAACCCCGTAGAATCAACATCAGAATAGTCGAAAGAGAGTACGGTTGGCATTGAGAGTTCGACCGGCACAAGTGATTGGAACTCTTGCAAAAGTGGTGAATCATCCACAGTTTGAACGTGAACCAGAAATTGTTCAGTCCATGTATTTCCGGCTACATCTGTGACGGTCGTTTGAATTGTTGCTTGCCCAGAGGATTCAGGTTGAAGCGATAAGCGAATATCACCTTCTGTGAGGTCGACGACGACAAGGTCCGGGTTCGAATTTGTGAAGGTGACTTGAAGATTCTCATATGCAGTTCTATCATCAGTACACCGATACAAAAACGGCAAGATTCTGCCACCTCCATCTTCAGTCAAGGATTGTTCACCAACTGGAACGCATACAGGGTCTTCATCCCACTCAATTTCATATCCGCCAGCGACAGACATCGACGTAATTTCAAATGCTGTTGTACTTGCATTACCGCTGGAATCCCAAGTAAACCACGATTTGAGTTCGACTTTGATTGAAGTATCACCTTCTGCCATATGCTTTCCAATCGGGAACGAAAGGGCCAGAGAGGGCGACAATTCAACCGGTTGATTTGTTACAAGTTCATCATTGACAAACAAGAGCCATCGTGAATAATTCGTATCAAGACCATCGACATCACCGAAAATGCGACCTTGCAAAGTAAGCGTAGGGTCGTTGATGTCAACAGTCACCGTAGAAATACAGGCATCGATTGTCGAAAGCCGCAATTTCGAGAAAGCATGGTTCGGAAGAAGCATGTGTTCATTCATTGGAGCAAAATCTGAAAATGTCACCCCGTCATCAGAAAACGCATACTCGAGGATGACATCATCAAGAGATTCGTTTTGCAGAGTAAAATGCGCCCTTCCAATACGTTGACCAGGAGGAGTTGCAATAATTTCACTGGTCCAAACGCCGGTTGAACCGGGAGTACTTGATTGAAGACCACATGACGAAAGGGCCATGTTATCTGATGTTCCAAGAGTCAAGTCAAGGCCGAATAAAGGCATTTCATGACCACTGAATTGGGCGAGAGCAGAACCGTATTCACCACCATACCACGGTGTTTTCATGACGACTTGCATGCCCACTGCATCAACATTCAATTGAGAATCGTCGGTCGAGCCAACCGAGACATAATCGAGTGTGAGAATTGCATTTTGAATCATGTCCCAATCCCAGTTCGCTAATTGAGATATGTTGTATGACCAAGCATTATCAAGGTAATTCAGTGCCCCTTGGGTATTCGAAAAAGTCGTCAATGGTTCGTAATATTGCCCGTTATCATAGTTGATTGAGAAACGTACCGAATCTTGATACAGAGGATCGGGGACAGAAAAAGCGACAACGACATTGACTGACAGAACCTCATACCCTGTCGAGCCAAATGCATTGAACGATGACAATTGTATCTCAGGGCCCGTAGACCACGAAACCGCTCCGTCCGGAGTGCCCAAGGAATTGTTGGAATCTGTGGGTGAAGTTTGCGCCCAAAAAGTCATTGAATCTTGGTTCATTGGTCGCTGGTGAACCATTGTTAAGCGCTGGTCGGCAACCATAACATCAGTGTAGGTTGCGGAGGTTTCAGAAAAAGAGGTGAGCGCCCCTAATGTCCAATTCGAAGGTTGAGAAAAATCTCCTTCAGGAAAGAGATCGACATTTCTGGTTTCATGAACAGAACGTGCTGAAACTGCGCTGTAGGGGGCAAGAAGAAGCACGAAAAGAAGCAAAAATGAGGTCAGAACTCTTACTTTGAAACTCCGCATGTAGAGATGAGGCTATCGAATACACTTGAAGAAGAGGGTCTTTCGTTTGATTTCTTCGGCATTTACGCACAGGGTGTCCCCTGCGGATTGTTGAAATACCAAGCGCATAACGGCAACTTACCTCTCATGGCTGTGATGGTGTAGGGGTTAGCACGGCAGATTGTGGTTCTGCCAGCCCGAGTTCGATTCTCGGTCACGGCCCCTTTAATTTTCATTGAGTTTACTTTGTTCGATTTGGTGACCCATTCTCTCAACTTTGGTTTCAAGATACGACCTGTTTTGGTCTCCGACTCCGACAACCAAAGGAAGTAATTCTACAACTTCGATACCATGCTTTTCCAGCTGACTTTTCTTGTTTGGATTGTTCGATAGAAGGCTTACTCTGGGTATGTTGAGGGCGGAAAGCATACTTGCAGCAATACTGTAATCCCTGCTGTCACCGGGGAGGCCAAGCATCAAATTTGCATCGAGTGTATCTGCACCTTTATCTTGCAAATGGTATGCTTGAATTTTTGCATGAAGGCCGATTCCTCGCCCTTCTTGGCGCAAGTAGAGTAAGCAACCCCATCCACGTTCAACAATCGCTTTCAAGGCCGCATCCAGTTGGGGACCACAATCACAGCGCAGACTTCCCAAAGCATCTCCGGTTAGACACTCAGAATGCACTCGGATGACAACTGGATCAGGGCCAGACATGTCACCGAGCGTAAGTGCAACGTGGTCAAAACCTGTAGAGGACTCATGAAATACGCGAATGCTGAAGTCACCATGAACTGTTGGCAATCGAGCTTCGCTCGGAACAGAATCTTTCTCTACAAGTTGTATTTCATCATTTTTTTCGCTCATTTAATCACCTTGATAAGAAACCGGAGTTCTCCGGCATTTTCTTCAATTGACAGGATGTCATGCTCACCTCGAGACATCAGCAGTGGCATATCGTGGAGGGTTTCAGGGTCATCAGCAAGGACCTCAAGAACGTCGCCGACTTTCATGCTTGAAAGGGCTTTTTTGGCTTCAGCGACAGGTACAGGACAGAAGAAACCCACCACATCAAGGCTATGTGTAGGAGCAACTGTTGGCTCATGTCCTAAGGACACGACCTCGACCATGGTTATTCCAATGCGCCATCCTTTTCAAAGCCTCCCAAATGCAAATGAGGAACACTTTCCTAAAATGCCCGTTAAACCCAACCGCAACTTGATGAAGAGGGTCGTCTACGCAAGGTCATGAGCAAGAACGCAAAGTCCACATCTTCTAAGGAAGATTTGGAATGGTCTGAAGTTGCTCAACTTGGATTACGGTACGCGAGAATTCCATTAGCTCTGCTCTGTGTTGAGGCTTTCTATTGGTTTTTGACACAACCCTCAGACACCCTTGCACCCTTGCAAGTCACTGAAGCATGGTTGTGGAATGCGATTACCAACTTTTTGTACAGTGATGGAGAATATATCGCATCAACATTGTCGACGCATAATGGTTGGACGACACGTATTGATCTCAGCCATCCAAACTTTCCTGGAAGTTTTAACACCGTGGGATTGTATGTCTCTGATGAATGCGCAGGCGTCCATGAAATGATTTTCTTATCAACGCTCGTTGCGATGACGGAAGGCGTTCCTCAACGCTTGAAAATTCGTTCAATTCTTGTGATGTGTAGCATCATCTACGTACTCAACATCATGCGTTTAGTGATGTTTTATCCAATTGCAGTCGGTGATTGCAGTATCAATCCAAACCAAGCCGCCTGCCTTTCTGGAATGTGGAACTTCCATACTGCAGTCTATGAATGGGGCTTTCTGCTGGTGCTCGTGACCATGTGGGTTCTTTGGTTTTGGAAAGTTGGTGGTCCGGCACGAACACTTGATGCAAGTGCTGCAGGTGAGGACAAATGGCGGTTGAAGTTCAGAAAGAATTGGGAATCAAAGCATTTCTACTTGCTTGCAGGCTCAATAATGTTGCTGATTTTTGCTGTTTACAATGTCACCTCAAATGAAGACGCAATGGCCGCTAAAGAGACACTTGATTTCTGTTACTTCTCCGAACTTGTGACCTCTGAATGTGGACAAGCACAGAATCGATGGGATGATGCCATTGGATACGCATGGTCCCTATCGGCACTGAGTATTCTCACTCTCGCATGTACCTCTGTTGTCATTGAGCGACCAGACGAGAACGGTTTGTGGCCGGTATATACTGAAACGAATGACGATGGAGAGAACCAAAACCTCGACAAGGAGAAGAAGTCACGTCACCACAAGAAAAAGACCGGTTCTTGGAGAAAAAAATCTGAGGAAGAGTAAGTTCACTCATGAACGGTTCCGGTCACTCTCTGACCAGCCATGTCGTGCTTCTCAAGAGCCTTAATGGCAAGTCCGACTTTACTTGTGTGTATGCTGATGAAGGTTGAACCGTTCTCAAAGTGAACATCACCGATGGCCATTTCATCACATCGAAGTGAACTCTGGAACCAATGAGCAACTGAGCGAGAAGAGCCAGCAGTGGAACGGTCAATATCAAGATGAAGCGTTACAAAGCCGAAGACGTCTGCGGTTTCCCCAAAATCATCTTGTCGAGTGACGGGGTCACGGTCAATTCCTTCCGGAAGTTCAGGTGCATCTGAATCGATGATATCAAGACCGTAGGTTGCCATAATTTTCGAAAGCTGAGGCGCATCGTCGCGAGAAACTAAACTCCACGCTTCTCCCTTTCGACCGATACGTCCGGTTCGACCAACACGGTGTATGAATGAATCCAAATCAACAGGCAAATCATAGTTGATTACCAGTGTAATTCCATCGACATCGATTCCACGTGCTGCAACGTCCGTTGCCACAATGGTCTTGACTTCACCTTCTTTGAATCGAGCAAGAATCTTTTCTCTTTGATTTTGGCTGAGGTCTCCATGTAATCCTTCAACAACAAAACGATGCTTATTTAATCGCTGCACAGCGAGGTCAACCATTCGCTTTGTGTTGCAAAAAATGATGGTTTGGTCGGTATCTGTCATTCGACACATCAAACGACCAAGTGCCCACAGTTTGTTTGCTCGACCAATCTTAATGCTAAACATATCAATCGGAGGAATATCCAGTTCCTCGGTATTCGTGAGGACAAATTCGGGTTCACTCATGAACTCATGAGCTGCATCGATAATTTCTTGCGGGAAAGTAGCGGAGAACAGAAGCGTTTGTTCACGATTTTTCATGCGTTCAATGACCCACATAATATCAGGGAAAAATCCCATGTCGAGCATTCGATCGGCTTCATCAAGACAGAACAGGGTAGGTGATTCAAGATCAATATGACCTCGCTCAGTCATATCCATTACTCGTCCAGGAGTTCCAACAATAATATCGACACCACCACTGAGCGTTTTCGCTTGCTTTTCCAAATCAGTGCCTCCATAGACAGTGATAATCTTTAATCCAGTATCGCCCTGTAAGTTACCAAACTCCTCAGCAACCTGATTTGCGAGTTCTCGGGTTGGTGTCAAAACCAATGCTTGGAGTTTTCCAGTTGCTTGACAACGCTCAAGAATAGGCAGTCCAAAAGCAGCGGTTTTACCTGAGCCCGTACGTGCTTGACCGATGACATCGCGACCGGAGCGAGCAAGTGGAATAGTGTCCTTTTGAACTTGAGTGGCACAATCCCAGCCCATCGAATGAAGGCTATCGAGAAGGTTTTGGGGAAGGTCCCATGAGTCGAATCGGGTATTTGTGAACATTTGATCAGCTCCGTCTCGGTGTATCGAGTGGGTCGCCGAGACGGTGGCAACCCATTCGAGTGGAATCAGAAGTTTTCGCGCTCTGCGATTTCTGCTTGGAGAACGCCCATCCAATACTTTCGAGCATTGTCACGGGTAAGAGGACGACGCATCTGTCGAACATGTTCCAAAATGTATTGTCGGAACTTCAAGGATTTGTTTCGATTGATGCCTTTGGGGGTAATTCCATCCCACAAGCGTTCAAATTGCTCAGCCTTGTCATTGAATGCTTCATCCATCATATTCACCTTAAGCAATCGGCCCACTGACACTCCCTTCTTAACCATACCGACATAGAATCGGGAAAAAAGAAATCAGAATCTGAACGAGATTTTAGAAATAATCAGCGTCATCGTCCGGTTCTTCATCTTCAAAATCGTCATCATAGCCCATCAATTCATCCTGACTGACGGCACGATATACTGGTTCAGGTGTTGCTTCTGGGGCAACTGGACTCTGCTCCTTTTCATGAAGTTCTCGAATGAGTTCTGTTTTCGATTTTGGTGTTTGTTCTTCAGATGTTGAGCGGATTGGTTCCAATCCAACTCGCTTTCCTTGTGATTCAGCGACCTCACGATCCAAAGCAGGAACTGGTGCTGCTGGAGCCAACTGGGCATTCTTTTGAGCCTCAGTTCCTTCAAGTGAAACGTCAAAGACCATTTCCTTAAGCGAAGCAATAATTTTCGAATCTGTTTCATCGTTGAGCAATTCCTCGGCCATGGTTCGAAGAACTTCCTCACCAAACAATCGTGGCAGTAATTCGATGCATGCAGAACGAACCTTGAGATCTTTCGATTTCGTGCCACGGACGACAAGTTCACGGGCGCGACCATGATCTGTATCCAACACCTGAACCGCTTTGATTGCACTCAAGCGCACATCAGAGTCTGAATCGACCAACGCTCGTTCGGCAAAGAGAGTGGCGATTCTCGATTCTTTTCGAGCGAGCGTCGGCAAATTTTTAGCAGCAATTCGTCGTACTTCGACCTCTGCGTCGTTGAGAGACCAAGAAATGAGATCCCATACCGCTGAATCTCCCTTATTGATAATTTTTCGAAGAAGCCCAGTCGCTTTTTTACGTAACTGCATATCTTCCTCGAGCAAGAGAGAATCAACATGGTCAACAACAACTTCAGGCCATGTTTCACACAATCCGGACAATCCGGCCCATGCTGCATCACTCCGGTAACGGAGAGTTGAACGTAGTTCATTTGCCAAAATCGAGGAAACGCCTGAAGGAAATACTGGAGAAGTTGTCGTTAGGCAACGGCTTGCCGCTTTACGGACGTTGACATCATCATCATCCAAAAGTACGGAAAGCCAATCAAACAATTCATCTGATTTCAATACGGCGACTTCAGGTAGAACATCCAAGGCGGCCACACGAATTTCTGCGTCATCTGATTCTAAACCTTGCAACAAAAAAGTATGTGCTTGATGGATACGGGCTCCGTGAAATCTTCCCAGCGCTCGAATCGCATGTGTTCGATTGAGTTGAACAGTTCGATCCTTCCAGCGAACGGATGCCTCCTCGATTTCACCGCTGGAGAGCGAGAGAACATCAGCGTCAGAAAGAGCAACCCAAGGGCCAGTTTCTGTCTTGATTTTCTTCTTTGACTTTCGCTGCTTAGCAACCGCAATTGGGAGGCCAGTACGGGGATCTCTTGCGATGTATTCTCGTGACATACAATCCTCCTCCGTAAGGCGCATACCGCCCGAGCCAATGAAACTATGCTTCACAAACATACACTTCTGTTGACACTTCTTGAACTCTTACCAATTGTTCGTAATATCTCAAGGGTAAATGTATTCAATCGACAGCACTGGCAACACACATGGGCAAGAGTTCGTACCGTGGACTTATGCCAACTGTGGCCATGATGCTTCTCATGCTGCTCACCCCCTTACAATCCTTCATGACCGCACAAGAAAACTCTCTTGACTTTGATGACAATCAAAGTTTAAACACACTTCATTACGATGTGGATTTCAATGAAACGAACGGGTTTAGCAACAGCAAGGTAAGCATTGACCAGTCGACAGGTGAAGCTGTATTGGAACGCCCACTCATTTCGTGGCAAGGAATCACAAACTCAGGACTTCTTTTCGCCCGTGCAGGTGCTTGTGCAGTACACGTGCCATCGACCAATGAAGTCTTACTTATGGGTGGTCGAGCCGACCCAAATCCTATGCAAAGCGGCGATGAAACCGACACGGATATTGTTGAAGTCTTTAGTGTTGCAAACGCGACCTGGGGACTTAAAGATGCGAGCATGCCAATGACTCAGAAATATTTTGGTTGCACCTCAATAGGTGAAAAAGTGTATACGGTCGGAGATTTCCACCCTTACACGACACCTGAAATGCGTTCAGAAGGACTTGTTCAGATTCTTAATACGAGTAATGACACATGGATTGAGGGGACTTCAATGCCAAGCGGTAAGGCTGTGGGTTTAGCGGGAGTCGACAATGTTGGTGACTTCATTTATGTCGCAGGCGGGGTGAGTCGCAAAGACAGATCCGATTCTACTGACCGTTTAATGCGGTATAATACGAATACTGATACTTGGGATGAAATGGCAAATATGAGCGCTCCGAGGCATTCTTTTTCCTTGGTAGAATACCATGGCAAACTGTATGCATTAGGCGGAATTCGTACCGCTTTTGACCCAGCACTCAACCAAACTGTAACTGCCCCATCAAACCATACCGAAGTTTACGATGTTTCAACCGATACATGGACAATTCACTCCGTTTTACCGTTTGAAATTGCTGCATATGCCTCGACAATACATAACGATGAAATTATCATTTCTGGCGGTGTAACTGGAACCGGTTTCAATTCACAATCTGGTGATGTGTACGGCTATAACCCACGCACTGGTTCTATGAATACGCACGGACAACTCTCCACAGACATGTATGACCATACAATCACCGGAACAAATGGCTCAATCATTTATGCAACAGGAGATTCATCTTTCTATCGATTTTCATCATGGGGGACCAATTACAACGACATTTCCGAACATTTTGTGAATCCCCAATCACATAATGGCTGGTTGACATCTGAAGTTTTTGATTTGCGTCAAACCGTTCACGGGACATCATCACCGATTTGGCTCGAACTCTCCGGACAAAGCCCGAGTGATACAGAACTCAAATTACAGTATAAGGTCGGTCAAGATGCTGGTGAGGTTGGGTCATCTAATTGGCTCCCAGTTGGGCCACAAAACAGTTCTCAATTTTACCATATTGGAAACCATTCCATCGTTGCCGTCGGTCATGAAAAATCATTTTTCCAATATCGAATTCAATTGAATACAAGCGATTTGAACAATTGGAAGACGCCAGATCTCGATTTCGTCAAAGTATTTGCAGAGGAATCTACACTACTCGGGACACCCCCTGTATCGTTCCATCCAAATGCAGCGCCAGTTGATGTGATTTCATTCCACTCAGCCTATTCACCTGATTCCACATACTCGTTGCTCTTACATGCAACCAACAGTGACGGCTTTATTCTCCCAAGCAGTAATTCTGCGGAAATCATTTGGGATCCAAAAACAGACTCTTTCTCTATCGATGATATCGATGGGATACTGAGGCAAAGTGATATCACTGTTTCTCAAACTTCCTCCTCAATCGATGGCGATGAAATTACGTGGAGTCTCGCAGTTGAGGAAGGATTACTCAGTGACTATTATGTCATTGAAATTCAAACACACGGACTGCATGAGACGGCGTATAGAAGTCCTGATATCATCAATATAGAAAATCTACTCGATGTTCATGTCCTTGATTACTCATCGCACTTCTCAAGCCAAGGAGGCCCTGAAGTGCAAACAGGTGAAGTCTTTCCAGACGGAGCAATTCTTGATGTAACTGTCGACCATAGTTTCAATTCTACTGGTGCACGACTCCTGTATGGAACGATTGAAGCTCGGTTACACATCGATGTTGAGAGTCCGAGTAATGGATGGTTCAATTCTACCGGCGAATGGTTTACGCTCCAAACAGGAAACCAAACAGTGACCAGTCTCGAACTTCCAAATACAAGCTCTGGAGATGCAGATGTTTGGATTGAAGCAAGAACTCAAGATGACTTTGAATTGAATGTATTACCTTCCATGAAAGAGTTCATCCTCAATGTCGATGAACCAGTCCAGATCAGAACCTCTCCGGACCCGGAGACTTACCTCAATGAGATGAATGCGAGAAATGTCGAATTTGAATTCTATGATGTCGGCGGTTTTAGCGATGAATCAATACAAGCACATGTCTGGGTTGAGGCACTTCATGACACCAACTCCGATGGTGAGTTTACGCTGAATGAAGCAATCACTACTGCGCTCTATTTTTTCAACATTGGACATGTTTGGACATTGAATCTAACAGTGAACGATACGGCAAATGAGGACCATCAAATGGTATATGTTTCACTTGAAGGTACAAATCTGGCTGGAAAGAATATCCGTTCAGGTGTTCAATCACCCCAAAATGGAATAATATCTTGGATGAGTCGAACGCCACAAAAAGCCACTGTTTCTTTAATTGAGCCACTTTTTGATACGAACACTGCTGGTGAACAGCGCTTAGAGCCAACGGGTGACATCGGCTGGAAAGTTATTGTAAGTGACAGCAATAACATTTCAGACATTTCACAAGTGCGAATTGAACTTGGTGAAGATGAGACTCTCGGAATGCGTTACAACACGAATCTTGACACATGTGAAGAAATGGATGCACGTATTCAAGTCGATTCAACTTGCTATGCTACAATTGAAAACAATAGTTTTGTGATTTACTTCATCGGAAAAGTCAGTTGGACTTTTGTCAATTCTGCTCTCAGCCTTGGCTATCTTGAGGTACAAGTCGATGATTATGATGGAACCAGTGTATTTGGTCGCCAAAACCAGTGGGTTTTACAAAGACAAATGTCAATCCAACTCGAGCCTCTTACAGATGGTGATGGTCCGGTCCAAGGAGAACTCAGCACTGGTTGGAGCATGATTACAGGAGAATATGTTCACATTAACGGAACGGTGAGCCACCTGATAAGCAATTCATCTTACAACGGTTATGTCTCTGTATTCTGGCGAGGAAAAATTCAGAACGATTTTTTCTCGAGTAGTTTTACAGCAGAAGTCATCGATGGTATACTGTCGACACAGATTCAAACACCGATTGGCTCAGGGTTATGGCATCAAACAGTTTTGGAAATCTGGGACCCATATGACTCCGAGAAACTCTTCACAACTGAATTACCGAACATGATACTTGACAGCGCAGCTCCTATCTTGCAACCCTCGACATTAACAACAGGTGTTTCGAGATACCATCTGGACAATGTGGAAATTGGAGTCAATATTTTAGAAGCCAACTCTTGGACAGGTAACTTGACGCTTAATTGCCAAATACGGGCACTCGATTTTGAATGGCCAACTCTAACATTGAGTCGGGAGCCATCCACGGTTTTTGACGGCAAAACTTTGTTCAGTTTCACGTTCAACTTCGCTGAGCAAGGTGATCCATCGACGCTGTCAACTCAATCAAATATCGCCTGCTGGGCAAATGGAAGCGATGATGCGGGTTGGATGCTCTCCGCTACCGATGGTAATTCCGCAAACAACCCTTGGTTGATCTCATCACTCAGTAATATCGGACCAGACCTTGCTCTTGGTTCTGTCGAATTTGAAGGTGATGAAAAACCGGGTTCTACATTACGAATGGAAATGAGAATACTGAGCACTGGAGAACAAATTGAAGTACCAATTAACATCTCTATCAGTATCGTTCAAGACGAACTCTCGACCATAGTTGCCCGTGAATCGCTTACTGGAATGTCAGAGAACAGTGCAGTAAACATCCGCAGCTCGCTGACTGTCCCCAGTGGAGATTGGACATTGAAGATTGAAATTGATCGAGAGCAAGAGATATGGGAATTAAGTGAATTGAATAATGTCTGGATTCAAAATTATTCAAGTGCAGATGAAGGAGTGTCAAGTATGTTGATTCTCGCTTCCGCCGGTACGGGTATAGTGGTTGTGATCGGACTCACATTCATCGCACTCCGAATGAGAAAAGTCGACGAGAAAAGTCCGGGTAACGCCAGTGAACCAAAACCACTTACTGGACCTCCACAACGAAAGAGCGAACCAAAGAAATCACCGCCAAACCTCAAGGGACCTCCACCCAAAACCAAACAAACAAGTGAACAAGCAGCAGAAAATCTCGCAATAGATTTGCCCCATCTGCCGGACATTGGAACCACAGTACAAAATTATTCGCAATTGCCTGGTGGTGGTGATTATCAGTATGAAGAAAACAAAACAATGTACACTGGAACAACATGCGGAACGTGGATTCAAAATTCCGACGAATCCTTTACAAGAACCCAATAAACTCAATGCTTAACTTCTTGAAGTGTTAACTATTGTTCATTCTGTGGCGAGCGAAGATTTCGAAGATATTCGACGCGTTCTCGCCATTTGTTTTCGAGATGGAGAGGCTCTCGATGCCTTAGATATCGAACGGATTCTCTCATTTGACATGGAGTGGGTGAATCCAAGTGAAGCCGAAAAGATTGTTCAAGCACTCATTGGCAAAGGTTGGCTAAGCGGTGAAGAAAATGCTCTTCAACCAACCGTTTCGCTTCGTAATGTTCAATCACCTCTCGGTTGGTTCCCTCGCCCCTCACGACTTCTCCATCCAGTTGATGCGAATGACATTCAAGAGCAACCCGTTGTAAGTGAGCCGAAGCAGGTTGCAGCAACGCAGACAAAAGAAAAGACTCAATCGCTGAATCATGCGACCAGTTCAAGTGATCCACGAGCAAAACTCACGCAAAGGCTTTCAAAATACATTTCCAAAGCATCTGAAATCTCGCTTGAAGAAGTCGAACGTCGAGCAAAGCGAAAACAACAGGCATTGCGATATGCGAGTACGTGGATATGTTTAGCATTGGTTGCAAGAGAGCAAAATCTTTCGATGAAGGAAATAACCGACGCACTTGCTACCGTCTAATTAGCCTTCAATGATGGTGCCATCATCGATTTCTAAGACCTCTTCCTTATTTCTCGCAGAGAGTTCAACCAAGACCGGCAAAAGCAGAAGAGCGAGGATTAACGAGAAGAAGACGGTCACTGCAGTAATCAACCCAAAGTCTTGGATGACTGGCATTGGTGAAAACAACAGGACAAGGAATCCGAAGGCTGTAGTGAGGGCACTCATGATCAACGCCACGCCGGTGGTCGAAAGCGCCGCTCTCAAAGCTTCCCAATGCGTATCTCTTCGAGCAAGTTCAACCTCAATACGTCGCCACATGTGGATCGAATAGTCGATACCAATGCCGATTGTTAACGCAGTTACCATCACAGTAAGCACATTCCATTTCAAGCCAAGGAGGAACATTGAACCTGCAACCCACAGCGATGCGAGTGCAACAGGCAGAAGAACGACAAGCGCTGGGACTACACGACGTGTCAAAGCAAGCAAAACCAGCATTGAAACGAACAGAGAAATTGTTGTAGATTTAATCTGAGAGGCATTAAGTCCGTCAAGCACTGTTTGTAAAATTACCAAGTCACCTGTAACGTGTAGGTTTGCATGCGATTCGAGATTGTAACGTAGCGTACCAGTGTTTGAGGTACTGCCAAGTTGCTCTTCAATATTGTTGATGACGATTTGAGATTGAGCTGAAGTCGAGGCTTCAACACGTACTTCGGTTCGGAAATATGTGATTTCCCCATCCGTGAGGTACACCGTCTGTTCGATACGTTGCGCCCATGTTTCACCGGTTAACGCATCGGCCACTGTTTCATTCGATGAAAGTTCGGAAAATACCGTGGCCAGGTGTAATTCAAGTGTAGTATCCTTGAGATACACGTCCCCTGCATAAACTTCTAAATTATGCTCATCTCCAAAAGATGAGTTACGCAGGATTGCATCACGAAGAACGACATAAGGACCTTCATATGAGGGGGAAGCGGGTGCATCATCCGTTCCAACAACATCGTGGTTCGTTTCCAAATCTTTGTGCAGTCCCCGTAGCTCATTGAGCATGAGTGAATCCCCTGGTATACTTGAGGAAGAATCGACCGGCTCAAAAAGAATGTAAATTAATTTCCAACCAGCACTGTCGTAGCTATCTGCCATATCTTGCCTTACTTGCATGATTTCCATATCTGGGTCGACGAAGTCTGCAAGGTCGAAATCGGTTTCAAGTGACACTGCACCGAAAATTGAAATTCCTGAAACAAGTATCGTAACCAGTAAAACAGAAACCTGTTGCTTTTGTTGAACTGCGACAATTGAGTGAACCAAACTCGGCATAGTAATGGCCTGACTTGCGGTTACCGACGACATCTTCTTGCGAACCACATGAAGTGCACCAACGACAACAGTCGAGGATACAAAAGCACACAAGACACCGAATGCGAGTGCATATCCAAAGGTTGCAATTGGAGGTAGTGGAGAAATGATATTTGCCAGGAATGCAGCAACAGTGGTAACAACTGCAAGCGACAGAGGAACGGAGAGGCGTGCACAGGCTCTTAGCCACGCTTCAGCAGGATCATCCTGCTCCTTGCGAATTGCTGAATAAGCACGTTGCAAGTGTATGGCATAATCAATTCCAAGACCGAGAACGAGTGGGGCAACTGCAACTTCAAGAGCTGTGAAACGCACACCGAACGAATTCAGGATACCATACGTCCAAATCAGTGCAAAGGAGAGGCCAATAAGCGGGAATGCCACATCATTCAGTGAACGGAAAGCAATCGCTAAGAGAATCACAACAACCAGCAGTGCAAGGATGACAAGGAGTGCCAAATTATCAAAAGTTCCCTGATCGATATCATAGGAAATGAGATCGAGAGATGCAACACCATAGGTAAGTCCAGAGGATTCAGAAAGATCGGCAAACTCCAAACGAAATTGGTCTTGGATGACTTTTCTTTCCTCTTCGTCAAGATCGGGATCTATTTCCAAGACCCAGAGTGTCGAAGTCGCAGTTGGGGCAGCATCTCCCGTCCCGTCCTCGAGATACTTGCAACTTGCATCAACGTTGAGATCGGTGTGAAGAAGAGCAGCAGATGCATATCGGGCTGCGGAAAGAAGTTGATCATCCGCAGTCAAGGAGCATACCGTGTCCTCCTCAAAGAGGAGATCGAGAATTTCACCCCATGATTGAACGGATGCTAAGGAAGTTCCGTTTGCTTCTTCATCAAGTGCAAGTTGCACAATTCCCGGTGCCGAGGTCCATACTGAAACTGCATCTTGGCGCTTGAGAGACTCATTTTCCATGTGCGAGAGATGGTTATCCATCACCTTCAAATTATCTATAGAAAGAATATTAGAGCCATCATCAGCAGAAACATGGACGAATAATGGTCGCGCCTCATTTGGGAAAAATTGATGAATTTCATCGTGCGCATTTCTGGAATCAGATTTGGGTGCAAAGTCTGCTAAGTCAGTGTTAAATGTCGGTGGAGAAACGACCAAATGAACACCAAGAGCAACGGTCATCAAGGTGGTGACAACAAGAAATGCTGGGGCCATTCGTTGGAATGCAGATGACCATCCGGCCATCCGTTCTTCCAAAGCAGTGGTATCCATTGTTCTCGCGACGCAAAGACACTAAAAAAGAAACGGGGTCGAATGTTCTCAAGATGTGCCATTCTCGGTCGTTTTAAATCGTGCCTGAAAAATTATTTGCGCAGTGATACGGCGTAAGTGAAGGAGAAGGTTCAAAACAAGAAGGTAGGTCGCAAGAACGATTGCAATGCCTGTTAAAGTCCTCCTCAATGAAAAGAATGAACTTCGCTTGCGAGTCATTGGCGAAAGCCATACCGCTTTGCAAATGCTTCGTGAACGCCTCAATAACAACTCAAAAGTAGAGTACGCAAACTATTTTCCAGGACATCCAGAACTTGATGACCCTGAATTTTACATTCGAACATCTGGAAAAAACTCGTCTGATAAAGTGTTGAAAGAAATTGTATCAGGACTTGCCAAGGAATTCTCAAGCATTAGCCTCTAAATAGGGGTATTGAAATGACCACTTGGACGGATTCTCTTGCAGAATCCATCGGACTTGACGGTTATGCTACGGATACTCAAGGAATTGGCGGTGTCTTGAAAGCGAGAGTTGCGGACTTTCGCGTAGAAGAAATTTCAACACCCGTTCACCTCGATAGCAGAGGGAGATTCACCGTCGCTAAGATCATGCTTACCAATTGGGAAACAAATCGTTTTTGCAACACTTTGGCTAAGGCACTTTCAATACCTCGAAATCGAATTTTTTTCGCAGGAACGAAAGACAAACGAGCAATTACCCAGCAGTTGTTTGTAATCGATGCTCCTCAAGCAAAAGTTGCGGGTGTCGAAATCCCAGATGTAGACATCGAAGTTCTTGGGCGCACGCATCAGAAAATCGGTTTTGGAAATCATCGCGGTAATCGGTTTACCATTGTCGTCCGGGGTTGTGCTCATGAAGATGGGTCACCGATGTCTGTGGAAGATGCTTTGAGTCAGGTTGAAGAAATTCAAAAGGAAATGGCAATGAAACTTGGAGAAGGTACTTTCCCCAACTGGATTGGTCCTCAACGTTTTGGAGCTGGACGGCCTGTTACTGCAGAAGTTGGTAAGTACGTCACATCAGAGGATTGGAAACAGGCCGCACTCACTTATATTGCCATGGCGGGTGAATCTGAAAACCCTGATGTCGCAGCATTTCGAGAACATGTTCGAAATCATGGACCAACCCAAGAAGGACTTGATATGGCCCCAAAGTGGCTTGGTTTTGAGCGTAAGATGGTCGAACACCTTCTCCACCGACCTGAAGATTACGTTGGGGCATTTCGAAAGTTGCCAGGAAATCTTCAATTGATGACAATTCACGCATTGCAATCAGTCGTGTTCAACAAATCACTCCATGCAAGACTGTCCGAAAATCACCCAATCAGTACTCCAATCGAAGGAGATTATGTTGGCCGCATAGATGAGAAGGGCCAATTAGACGCATCGAGTTGCGTTCTGGTTGAACAAAGAACTCTCCCGAGGATTATCAGAAATTGTCAACTTGGGCGGTTAGCTCCCACAGGTCCACTTCCCGGAAGTGAAATCCAAACATGTAATGGGTTAGGCGGAGACCTTGAGAAAAACGTCATCGACCAAATGGGATTATCTGATGTGTCTTGGCAGGTTGAAGCAATTCCTCGCCTTTCGACACGGGGAACACGCCGATCACTTGTTACCAATTTCAATGAAATGAGTATTGACAGCGTTCCGATTGCGAACGATGATGCAATGGGAGAACGATGGAAAAGTGGACCACTTGAGAACAGTCGTTGGCACCCTGAGGGAGCATGCATTCGCTTCCGTTTCGTACTTTCATCAGGAAGTTATGCTACAACTCTGCTCAGAGAGTTTATGCGTTGCCCGCTTCACCAATTATGAGTGAACTCAGAGAAGTCCCATAGAGAGAACTTCAATTTCTCCGACACCGGAAATCTCAGAGATTTTGCTTTCCAATGCATCTGCAAGTCCTTCGCCATCATTCATGACGACATGGATTTGTACGAACTTGAGTCCGAAAGCCAAGGGTTTGACTTCGACAGATTGGATGTCATAGATTTCATCGCTAAGACCTTGAACAGATGCAGCGATTGCTTCAGCATCGACATCTTCAACTTCAGCATCAGGATTGATTTTGTATGTCATTGCTACCATACCCATGATATCACCTCAGGGCCCCTGATAGTTGCATTCCGCATTGGAACAAATGTAGATGACGCCTTGGTTACGGCAACGTGGACTTCGTCCAATGGCTATGCCGCAACCTGGGCAGGGGAATGAAGTTGAGCCGGTTTCTTCAAGCGGGATACCAGATGATGTGCAATTTTTTGCTCTTTCAGTCATAATAGGTCCTCAGGAACAAATGGCCCACGCCCTCCCCTTCTTTATGGTTGCGTGCTGAATCACCTCTGATTCCGGTGTGAAACCGAATTAGAGCCGTACCCAAATGGATTAACGACCAAGTATATTCAAACGTCCTTTGCGACCCGTACTGACGACAAGTTCTCCCTTTCGCTCACGACACCACCCCGACTCAAACGAAACGATGTCACCTACTCTGACTCGTTGGATTTGTTCTCCCCACAATACGACGCCAACGAGACCGGTTTCATCACGCCCACAAGCTGCTGCAACTGGGCCGACGTAGTGTTCTGAGTAAACCATGCGTTGAGGATATACGCGAAGTATAACTAATTCAAGACGATGAATTGGTTGATTTGCGTTTAATTCGGATATCTTTTGTCTTGTGTGGGTAATTTTGTGTTTCGTTCCAGCGCTGTTCGAGTTCTTTTCCATGAGGTGAGATTAACCTCAATGCTCATCAAACTATTCGATTTTCTTTCTACGAACTGAAAAAGAAGAACTGATTATGTCTGGGGCTTCTTCAATATCATCACCACTAAGTTTGAGATTCAAAGCAGTTTCATATCCTTCAAGGATGCTGACTTTCCGATATTTCCACGGCATGAAGTTACGGCAAATCAGATAGACTTCAGACGATGAATTTCTCGAAGCATGGGGGGAAAAACGGCGAACGTCAGAAAAGAAAGGCTTGACAACATCAATCAATTCTTCTACACCGACGCCTTGGAAAAGTTTGGAAACAAAGGAACCTCCTTTACAGAGTAAGGGGAGTGAGAAATCAAAAACCTGAGCAACTAATGTCATTGCTACTGCTTGGTCCATATCCCATTTACCTGTAATGTTGGGAGAGATATCCGAGATTACAGAATTTAAGGGACGGTCATCTAACTCTTCGAGAACGCGTTGTTGAGTGTGTTCTTCTGTGATGTCGCCGACCAGTAAAATAGAGCCTTCAACGGGTTGGCAAGCCTCCAAATCAACACCAATCACCCAACCGGTATCACCAACCAGCTCTGTCGCAACCTGAGCCCAACCTCCCGGATGACAGCCAACGTCGAGTGTGATGTCACCCTCACGTAGCAGGCTAAATCGGTCCTGAATCTGTTTGAGTTTGAACGCAGAGCGAGCCCTATACCCGCTTGCCTTGGCTTGCCTACGCCAAGAATCACGTTTGTGATTTTCAATCCAGTGATCTGCCAAGTTGAATCCTCCAATTGCCCTTCGTCACTCCCCTCTTCAAGAAACCTCCCTTTCATTCAGTGGTGAAACAAAGGGATGAAGGGGGTCGCCACCTTCGCAACAGCATGGGGGAAGAGGTTGAATGATGAAATGCCCTCCCTTGATTTTGTTCTGCGTAACTCTTCTGTTGCTCTTGACATCGAGCAGCGCTCTTGTTCAAGCTAAGATTGTCGACCCAAGTGAAACACTGATTGAACCAATCTCGACCGAATCAACAGGTCGGAGTCTCCTCATTGAAGAAATCACAACCACATGGTGTCCAACATGTGCGGACATCGATCCATACTTGATGGGAGTCGCTGATTCACATGGCTCAAGAATCGCTATGGTTGCCTATCACCCTTCTGATGGTATCGACGGCTTTCAGCCGCCTGCTGCTCAGCACCGAATTAACCGTCTTGGAATTATCCACGGCGATTCAATACCTTCTCCTACCTTTTTTGTCGAAGGGAAAAATCCTCGCTCAGGTACAGAGGCATGGACTGATGTCCAACGAGATATCTTGGATTTAGAACTCACACGTCAGACGACCTCATTGCTCCAATTTGAAGTAACTCAAGATGGCGAAGGAATAACTGCGCAAATGACTTCTTTTGAACCACTTCATACGGATATGAATCAGACACAATTGACATTCCTTGTCTTAGAGCACCAAAAACCGGTTCCAGAGGGCATAAAGAATCCTGGTGAAATGCATCGAGATCGAGTATTGATTGCAACTGCAGAATGTCGATTTAATACCTCGACAATCGAAGTGAGTATTGGGCTATTGAGGTCAGAATCATCTCAAGGTTGTGACAGTGATTTTGAAATTACGTTTGCATCAAAAGCAGAATTCAGCATCCTCTTGATACATGAAAATACGGAAGATGCAGTTTCAAATCATAATGCAACACTCGGGACACATGGTGCTGTCGAGTTTGCATTCCGCTCACGAGACATTCCAGAATCTTGGTCATTGACTCACCTCATGCTTTTACTCGCAGCTGGTGCTGGAATTGTCGCAGTATTGCCGAGAAAGAACAAAGAGTGAGCCACATCAACAAATATCTGCTATGAAACGGAATAAAAACGCCGGATTCCGGAATATTTGTGAAGCATCACTGCGTAGCATTGATAAGCCACCTCGTCAATATTATACACAATGGCAGAAACATGGGAAGACGTAACCTGGGATGAAAGGCACCCTCTCAAAGAGTGGGCAGTTGAATACACCGTATCCGTTGATGGTGAGGAAAATCACCACCTCAACATTCTCTATGGTGAAGATCTTGCCGATGTGCAAAGAAGTTTATTGCATGAACTGCGTAAGAATTATGTTGAAAATGAACGGATTGATGTTACTGTTCATCGGATGGAAGAAATCCAAGACACTTCAGATTCACTTTTCTTTGAAGGCTGCTTTACGCCTTAACTGATCTTCGGCCGATAGTGAACTTCGATGACTTCTCCGTTTTGAATGAGATAATCATCAAATGAGTGCACGCGATTCTCCTCCGAGGCATCTTCGCTTGAGGCGTGAACATACATCGCCATCTCATGAGTGGAATTGGCTCTATAGTCGAAGATGCCTGTTTCATCAAAATGGAAACCCCATATGTCAAAAAAGACGCCTAATGAGATATTGCCGGCCTCATTTAACTCAACATGGAGTCTTCCAGTGTCGTCATGAGTGTGAATCGTGTGCATGTTGTTTTCATTTCCGTTACAGATATCAGTCTGAATACCTATTGCTGATTCAATCGTATATGGGCTGCCGTCGATGAAAATTTTGAGGGTGACATGATCATGTCGAGCAAGTCCACTGTGGTCAAGACATTCTAAGGACAGCGGATCAGGTGAATCTGCCGTTGAGAATTGATTCTCAGTGGAATTGCCGACTGACGAAGTTGAATCACCATCAGAAGAATCTGCCTGTTCACTTTCAAAGAAACCTTTGTCCTGTGCATAAAAAATGAGAAGAGCAGCAAGTGCCAATGCAGTAAAAACAGCCCAAAAATTGCTTTCTCGGCTCATCTTATCACCGATTAAGATTCGTTCCAAGTGCTTGAATCGTTCATTTTCATTAGACGGAAGAAACCGATAAATGCTGCGATGTTTGCGATGTGGGCTGTAGTGCAGTATTGACAAATTTTCTCCATTTGGAACTCATAGTATACGAGTAGAGCGATGACGAAGAAACCCGAAAACGTCATCAAAGCTCCAAGTTTCAAGTGAAAAGTAACCCATTCTGCGTTTGGCTCTTTGGAAGATGAATAAACAAGATACAACAGGATACAGAACACACCCGCACCAATACCGCCCCATGGGAGTCCCAGAATTGGGTCGACATTGTAATCCGAATTGCCAATGACATCATCACATGAAAAGACGGTATTGGCGGAACAGAAATTTCCTCCTTCACTGATCTTAGAAGATATCCAAAGTGTCTGGAAAGAGACTGCAGCTCCAGCTATGCAAGTCACTATGAGTCCAAAGAAGAGGCGCCCACGCTCGGTCGCTAAGGACGGAAATTTTTCAGAAAAAGGAGTGACGAGCGAACGTCCTAACGGGAGCACAAGAAGCAATCCAACGATTGTTGGAATGAGATAGAGCATCAACTGAAGGTTTGAATCCATTCAAGCACTCTCCCGAGGAACAAGGGTTAGAATTGCATC
>CEQX01044838.1_pt1 | contig 23143 bp, 18 predicted proteins | sample 356261 | NCBI WGS metagenome assembly CEQX01 (sample SAMEA2621076, study PRJEB7988) | marine metagenome | isolation source: saline water (ENVO:00002010), including | reverse complement strand
ACGTGGGCGGCGACCTTTGCCGCCGCTCTCTCCTTCAAATCGGAAGTATGTGCGCTCTCGTCCGTCTTCACGAACATCGGCTGCGATGAAGGTAGCACGACCAGCAGGTCCTTTGGCAAACATTGCTTCAGCAGCACCGCCCCATCGCTTGCCGGAGTTGTTCAACACACTTGCACCTTGATCAAGTTCTTCCCACCCTGCGCCGTAATTGTCGGCAAGAGCACGATAGGATTGATAGTTACAGGATGGACAACGAACATTCCAGTCCCCGTCAAGGTCTGCGACAAGAACTTCCCCACAAGATGGGCAGATCGCATGGAGGACGCCACAATCATCACGGTCTCTGAAACTGATTCTCAAGACAGGACTGTTTTCTTTTACTTCGGCACGACAAACATCTCTTCGACGAACAGCATCAGCAGTTTGGTGCATGTAACGGTCAACAATTCCAGTAACATGGAACTGGCCGTAGAGATGTTCAGGGAGAACACTTCCTGGCTTTCCTTCTACACAAATGACCTGTGCTTCTCCATTTTTTTCATTGAGTTTAACGATTTCACACAGAACAGTATCGCCGACTTCAGGAACGACAATTTTCTTTCCAGCAACGACCATTGCAGTGCCATTTTCAATAGAAAACATACCCGTTGTTGTTGCTAAAATATTTCCATCAACTTCGATGGTTCCTTCTCCAGCCTCGCATTCTGCAGAGGTAGATACACGTGTTCCTGGGGTGACGAGGCTCGGCGTCATGATTTTCATTCCTGTAGCAAACATGGCCCGATGTAGGTCGCATGTTGTGTCGCTTGATTGAACGGGTGTGCTTACCCCTTTTCAACCCCTCATACGACGAGGTTGGCGTCAGGAGTCCTCTTCTTTAGGCAACCTCGCATCACCAGGTCGGTGAAAGCGCCAGCAACGAACGGTGGTAGATGCCTTCTTTTTGGTATGGTGGAGATAGGTAGGTGGGAGGCGAAAATCTGTTTCAAGCAAAGCCTCAGATTCGTATCCAAAATCTCTTCCAAGCGCCTCAACGTGTTTCGATTTTGCACTATGGAGCAGATGAATGACTGGGGTGCCCAATGAGAAAGCATATTCCAACAGCGGGCGGTCGGCCTTGGCAGTTTGAACGCCCCAAGGCGGATTCATCACAACAAGATCAGGGACTACGGATGGCTTTTCACTCTGAAGAGAAATGTGTTCATGCCGAACTTCAACTTCGCCCTCACATCGGGTTGAGATACGTTCAGCATTTTCTTCAATGACCTCAATTACTTCAACATCCGATTCAACAAATGTAACATGTTGAGCGCCGAGCAGTAAGCATCCAAATCCAAGAATACCATTTCCAGCCCCAAGGTCAAGAATTCGCTTCCCTTCAATGATGTCAACTTGGTCAATTCCAAGAATCCAGTAAGCTGCCAAATCTCCTTCAGTTGCGTATTGTTCAAGTTCGACCGAGGTCGATGGGTGAGGGCGTAATTTTGACAATTCAATTGCCAAATGTTTCGGCCGCATTCACTCACCAGCGTGGCTGTTGATTGTATTGATTTTGAGCGTATTGTTGCTGCTGTTGCTGCTGCTGTTGAGCAAGAGCTTGTGCTTGGAGGCGTAAATAGTGGATTTGCTCTGCTTCTTGTCGAAGGCGAGCAAGAAGTTGTTCTCCAGGTTGTTGATTTCCACAGAATCGGCAGAATCGAATACCATCTTGATGCTGTTGACCGCAACTGATACAGAATCCCATGTCTTTGCCCCCATTCTCTTCCTTTCGTCGAATCAACTTGAACCTTCTCATCACATTGCAGCTAATTGTAAGAACACAGGCCACGTTTCGAATCCTTCAGCCGCTGCCCTTTCAGTCAGATCTTCCCATCGTGGGTCATCCATCACATCATTTGGTTCTACTCCTGCAGCGAGTAGTCCAGTAACAACCTCTCTAAATTCACGTTCAATATCAGACATTTCCGGTTCCGGTTCCGGTTCCGGTTCTGGAATAGGGACATTGCCTGAATCAACAGGTGCTTCATCTTCGGTTCCACTTGCAATTGGTTGCACTGGTTCTGAATCAAGGGTTTTTTCGCCAGCTGGCAGAGGGACAAACATGAGTTCGGGCTCTTCAACAGGTGGTAGGGCGACCTGTCTGGGGACGTTGATTTGTGCTTCAGTTGTCATCCCATCAAGCATATTTGCTGAAAAGTCATTCATCATGTCATCCATTTTTTCGGTTGATTCTGCGACAGCAGGTGTCGGTGCAACGGGCATTTCACTGGGTTTTAATTCAGTAATTTTCGCTTTCTTTTCCAGTCTTCCCACACCGAGTATTTCCGCCTGCTGGCGTGCAAGTTCAGCTGCTTGTCTTCGAGGTAGGCTAACAAAACATTTGCCAGGAATCGAAGTAGGCGGGAATGGTAGATAGTATCGCTCAAGCGCAGGTAGTGATGGATGTCGAAAACAGAGAACTCGTTCTGTTTCAAAAGGGCGCTGGGAGGGTAAATCCATCGTAAAAGGCACTGAAGTAATTTCGACAGAATTTCGAATCCACTTCTCAGTTGAGATAAAATGTTGCATCCATGGACCTAAATCAGGGGTTGCGAGTTGAACAAACTGAAATGAAGCATCTCGGGGATTGAAACCTTGTTGCTCAAGTAAAGCAGCTTCTTGGCGCGGGCGATGGAAAATCGTGATGACAGGCTGGCCGTGTTCAACCATATCGCCATGTAACTCCAAGAGTTTTCTTTCTTTTCTTGGACAGATGACTAAAACAAGCATACGAGCAGCGTCCTCATCCCAAATTTCACCCCATCTTGACTCCGCTTCATTTGCGAGTTGTCCGATGGTCATGTCAGGAATCATCGCAGTAATACCCATGTCCGCACCAAACCGAGGGGGTAGTCGCTGGTTTTATGCCTACTGTTGTTTCGTGATGCTTAGGGGATACGCCCTTCTGAAATGGCCATTTCAGCCAACAACATCGTTCCTCCAGCAGCACCTCTTATCGTATTGTGTGAATAAGCGGAAAAGGAAAGTGTGTACTGATCAAGAATCTCGACATTCCCTACAACAACTGCCATACCCGTTTGCAAATTCATACTTGGCTGAGGTTGAAGCGAGAAGACTTTTCCATCACTCCACAAATGTTGAGTTACATCGATATTTTCAACGACATGTAACGGTTGATAAGGCGCACTCGGGCATTTTGAAACCTTTTCATCAAATTGTTGGGATTTGAACGCTGAAATGACGTCTTCGTAACATAAGGGCTTTGCAAACTTTGCCTTAACAAAGACTTGATGCCCATCTTTCCGAGCGACTCGTTGGCACTTTACATCGACATGAATCTCCGCTGGGTGGACGACATTATCGCATCGTGTTCCAAATACATGAAGAAACTCTTCGTGAACCTTCTCAGCCTCTCCAGGAATCTCTGGGTCCACTTCACCGTTGATGGCTTTTTCATCGAATAACAGCCTCCAACCTGCTCCTGAGAGGGCTTGCTCACTACGCATTTCAACTTCACATACACCGTATTCACGAAGTGCAGCCAATGGAGCAGCCATCGGAATTAATGTGCAATTCGTTCCGCATGCCATAGGTCCTATGGTCGTTGAAAAATCTTCAAAATGTTCGAGATTTATATCCGGGATAACCAGAGGTATGCCTTGTTTTCTGCGGTAAAAACTGGCGTTTGAAAATACAGCAATACCTGCCTGTGCCAGTCTTGCTTCAATCTCCTCAGCTGCATCACTTGGGAGGCAAGAGAATGCAACCTCGATGCCTAATTTTACCAATTCGGTAAGAAAGGATTCATTGGATGTATCAAGAAAGCGAAGTGGGGGTAATTCAGGACGTTGTTGCTCTAATCGCCACTGAACTTCAGTAAGTGGTTGCTGTGAACGTTCACTTCGACCACTCACTGCTTTGAGTTCAAACCAAGGATGGTGTGAGAGACGTTGAATCATCCGTTGCCCGACTAAACCTGATGCACCTAAAACGATGGTCGGTCTACGGCGCATATCGGTTGCTCCCATCAGGATGTTTTGAGGCTTGTCGTTCATCGAATTGTCAAATTCCCCTCGCCCATTCGGGTTTCATACGGCGTTGAGAATATCCGTCGAACGAGTAATTTTCGGAAAATATTCCATCCATCCTTTACCGACCCTAATTTCGCTTCACCCAAGCGTTTACTGTACCGGATGGGGAGATGAGCAATTTTGAGATTTTCAATTGCACATGACGTATACATTTCAGCCTCGATTTCAAAACGCATTGAGTTGAGTTTCAAGCTCGAAATAGTTGTTCGTGAGAATGCCCAGTATCCCGAACAAAGATCATTCATAGGCACTCCGAAAAGGGCTACTGCAATCCAAGTGAGAACATGATTTCCAAAATAATTCGTTCTATTCATCGCATCTGGGTCCATTGTACCGCCTAACCGGTCACCAACCACAACATCCGCAGTGCTGAGTTTTGAGAGCATTTTTGGCATCTCTTCGGGGTGGTATGTTCCATCACAATCAAACATGACTAATGCGTCAAAATCAGATTTAAGAAAATGCAAAAATCCGAGTCGCATCGCTGCTCCTTTGCCTTTTCCTTGCTGCAACATAAATGTGCAACCGAACTTAGAAGCAATTTTCTCTGTCTCATCTTGACTACCACCGTCTACGACTACAATCTCTAAATCCCAGCCCTTGTTTGATAATTTCTCGACTGGTATTCGTGGAAGTATGAGCCTCAACCCCTCCGCCTCGTCTAAGGCTGGTAGGAGAAGCATGGCTCTCTTCATGGAACGTGCTGGAGGCTGTTTGGCTTTGATGACTTCGCCTAATCAACGGCCGAGGTATGTATTTCCATCCAATGAAGTCGTAATCCAGTTGTATCAAGAATCACTTCACCTCTTCCAGAAAGGCCGAGTGGATTAAGCCATCTTTTCTCATCACCGTCGTTTTTCCAATCGAATTCCAATTGTACTGTCACACCAATTTCGATTTGGTCAAAACATACTGAATGCCAACCTGCCAAATAACTTGATCTTACTGTCGTTTGATTTCCTTGACTGGTCAATGTCATCGTCACTTCATCGAGGTCGCCCCTCGCTTCAAAGACAAGACATGCCTGTCCATTTTCTGATACTTGTGTTGATGAAAAAGTCACGACAGAGTCTCTCCCTTCGGAAAGAACTGCACGACTTTCACCAAGTCCGAGTGTATCTCGAAAACGGTGCTCTCTCCATGGGTCATCTCGTATTTCACATCCCTGGTCACAAGATGGGGTGTCGAGAGTTTTGAATTGCGACATCGGTGCAGAGCCTGTGGGATTAAATCCCCACAAAACACTTCCTTTCGATTCAACAAGTGGTTCCCAATACTCCGATTGCGCCAATGTCCAACCAACAGTGCCCATCGGCGAGGAAAGGGCGTGTGTGATGTTGAGGTTCTGGATGTTTGATGGTATATTCGAGTAGACAGCAGTCGTAGCAGCAGATTGGAGGCTTTGTTCAACATAAATGAGGCCAAGAGTCGGTATACTTGTCATGTCAATATTTGAAGGTGCATCGAATACATAACCCCAATGTGCATTTTCTGAATAAATAATGCTACCACTTGGTAGACCTTCCAATGCTTCTCGAACTTCAATATCGCCTTGTGTAACAGCTTTTAGCTCCTCGTGCTCGGAGACTTGTAAAAGTATGAAATTACCGAAAAGAATGCCGATTATGAGGAGAGCAGAGAGCGCACTTGCCACGTATTTATGCGGGTGTGGGTCCCAACCGATTGTGAGTAAACTACGTTTTTCGTCTAAAGATGTGAGGCATGTTGATTCGCTCCACCAAAGGGCAACAAGAGCAGCTAAAGGAATGTGGAATGCGTGCAGTCCCATCGAGTATAACACATAGGAAAGCAAGGACAAAACTGGAATTTGTTGAAGGCCATCGATCAGGTGAATTCCTGTGAGAAGCCATAATCCGGCAAACCACACGCTGAGTAATCTCCCTTCAATACTGCTTTTCATTTTCCATGCGGCGGTAATACCCAAAACCAAAAGAATTCCATTATACATGAGCATAGGTCGTCCTCCTTGCCATCCGTATTCAGCAAATACAGCTGCATCAAGCATTCTTGGAGCCAAGATCAAAAGAGCGATTGAGCCTGCAATCGTTAAAAGTACGACACTTGCGAAAAGTAATTTTTTGATATTTGCTCCATATGTTTCATTAAGACTCAACCCGATGATGAGATGTGAGAGCATTAACATTCCAAGGTAAATAGCTCCAGTTGGATGAATCAATAAGACGCTAAAAAAGGCGAGAATAAATCCCGATGTATGGTGCTTCCCACGTGTTGAAGTTGGGCGAAGTAACACGAGTAAGCCGACAACCAATCCGAGTTGACTGGCAACGGATGGAAATCCTGAATCGAACGTTTTGGCAAAGAGTCCTGCTCCAAGCCCCATCGCCAAAACTCCTTGTGCTCCTGCTCCGTGGCGATCCATCGCTCCTCCAATGCCAAGCAATAGGGCGAAGAGGCTGTAATGACCTAACTCAAAGACCGCTTTTGCGGGTGAAATTTCGAGGCTATGCTGAATCCATGCAGCGAGTGAGGGATATGCTGGAGAATAGGTCCAAAACCCGTCGTTCGTACCTGGGAGAGAGAGATTACCTGAGTTCGCGATTTGGTTGGTAAGCGTAGAAAATCCAATCCAATCCACTCCGAAAGGGACCTCTTGTAACAAAGGAAGTGTCAGGCAACTCAATACAACGCCGGCAGCAAGAGCAAACATCCATGGTTTTCTTTGGTTTTGTAGCCAGCGTTGTGCAGCAACTTCGTCACTGATGCTTTCTTCAGGAGTTCCATATACCTCGCCATGCATGGCGCGCTCTAATTTTTGCCATGAACTCAATGTCTTTCCAACATCTGGTCGCCTGCGGATATGCGCAATTGATGCCACATTGAGAAGTAAAAGGAAGGCGGACATAAGTTGCCAACTCCACATTTCACTCAGCAATAAGAGTCCAGCAAGACCGTAGGTAAGCAATAAACCCAAAGCAGGGGCAAGAAGTGTTCTTCTCAAGAGGTCTGCACTTGCATCCAATACCTTGCAAAGTGCGTATCCGGGTATGAAAGTCACCAACAGCAAGAGGGCCGCTGTGGAGAACATGATGGCGACTTTACGATGTAGGCTTTGATTGTTCGGCTAACAATCATATGAAAGCGGTCAGTCACAGTGGTATGGTCACCTCTCCACTTGATTTTCATCCAGTGGTAAAAATGCCGGAAGAGTATTGGGTGTTTGATTTCTCACGAGGGCCGCAAAGTGATTTCGAAAGTCCCCATGATTACTCCATTGGAAAGTATGACGAGCGGCGTCCGGGGATGTACACTACGCCATTATTCGGAGGCGTACGAAATCATCACGTTGGTCTTGACATTGGCGCTCCAGTTGGTACCGAAGTGTTTGCTTTTGCACCAGGGAAGATACATTCTTTTGGAATCAATGGTGAGGCAGGATCCTATGGCCCTACTATCATTACCGAACATACAGTTGCACTTCCAGTCGAAGTAGGCTCTTCGCAAAAGGGTGAAGTCGAAACATTCTGGGTACTCTATGGACATCTTCGCCTTGATAGCCTTGATGGGCTTGAGCAGGGTCAGTCGTTTTCTGCAGGACAGAGATTGGCCTTTATCGGTGCGGAGCATGAAAACGGAGGTTGGCCTCCTCATCTCCATCTTCAGATTGCGGTGAACAAGCCTGTAGGGTATGATTTGCCGGGAGTTGTCACGAAAGAAGAGCGGCTACAAGCGTTGAAGGATTATCCTGACCCACGGCTGATTGTTGGTAATGTGTATTGATTTACTGGACCGACTCCAAATGAGCTTTGAGGGCGGAAATTGGCCCAATAGCTGCAGGGTCTTTTCCGTGTAAGAATGCTAAGGCGATTGAAATCCAATCCATCAAAATGCATAAGTGGAGCAGTGATTCAAGCAGAGTATTCCCTTCCCCTGCTATTTTCCATGCATAATCAGTGGCAGCATGCGCAACCATCCAATCCATCCGTTTACCGACCTGACGATGGATGCCTTGCCATGTGAGAAGTAAGATTACGTGATCTATGCCTGATGCATCTTGGTCTGAACCGACTCCACCCCATGCAACGCTCTCGTTATGATTCATTTCAGGTATGACTCCAATTCGTGCAAATCGAGCAGCATTTTCGTTCAGTTGGTTCTTGAATCGATTCAATGCGGGTTGGAGTTCGGTCGGGCCCAATAATGCAATTGGTCGTTCAAGCATACAGAGTGCTAATTGAGCAACATCTCCCTCAGGGTCGCGAAGAATATCAAATCCATCGCAAGCCGCTTGCAGTCGAGTAAACATTGCAGCATCCGCTCCTTCGCGTGGTTGAGGCAATACGCCAATACTCCTGAGAAGTCCGAGTTGTCGACTGAAGATATGCCCAAATGCTGTCCGAGGTGGTTGCCCTCCAACAGAAGGAATCAAGAAGCAATTCGGATAGACTTCAGGTAGTCCAGAAAGGATTCCTCCAGTCGAAATGATAATTGCTGTAGCGCCAGATTTCAATGCAGTTTCAGTCGATTCAAGGGCCTCTTCGGTATTTCCGCTGTGAGATGTTGAAAGAACAAGCCACGATGGACTCCACCATGAAGGTAAGACATAATCACGTTGAATGATAACGGGGAGATTGCCGTGGAAATTTGCCAAAGCAGCAACGAAGTCTCCTCCTGCAGCAGAACCGCCCATGCCAAGACAGAGCACGCCGTCCCATTGCGTGCTTGCAATCTCCTCAATCCACGGGAAGTGTTCTGAAGTTGCGTGCGATAAACCCTTTTCTAAATCCTTAACAAATGAACGAGTAAATCCTACCATTCCCTCATTGTCGAGAGCTTGTGCTAAGTCGACCATGCCGACCTTCGCTTCTTCACCTGCAGGTTCAGCCACAGGGTTGGATGAAGTGTTCTCCTTCATACCGACTTCCCCTCATTTTCATCATCACAGCCGAGTTTGTGCAGTGCAAGCCATTCGCCATCGATACGAGCGAGACGGAGTTTTTGTCGCGGTGAGTGGTCCCAAGCGATACGAACCTCAGTCATGTTCCAGTTTGTAGGGTCAAGAAATTCTGCTACTGACGAATCTTCGTTGATGATATCCACAATGACATGATCTTTCATTTGAGCAACAACATTTGAAGATTCAAGGTCTCTCCAAGTTGCTCCAGTACGCTCCTGTCGATCAATTCGTGACAGGATTGCCCCATCCTTCGTCCATGAGGCCACACGCCAGAAATTATCTCTCCAGCGTAATACATCTCCAATATCGTAGCCAGGCTTTCGATACAGCAAGGTGAGTCGAGTTACATCTACGCCGTCTTTGCGACCAACAGTTGAATTGGTTTCAGTCACATGACCTCCATAATTTGTTACCAAGTGACGACCCCACGTGCGAGCAAGACCTTTGCTACCAAGTATCACATCATATCCTCCGGTAACGGGTCCCTCAGAGGTGATGAAAAACATCGGGTCATCCGACAGACTTTCAATTACCGCATCAAGTGTGGCACGAAGATTTGTAAATTCATCTTCTGAAAGTCTACGACCGGTCGAGCGAAGTTGAACAGTGGCCTCAAAGTAATTCCCTGCTCGACGAGTGCAGGTTAAGCAGACCCCATTTGCCATTCGAGCACGCATTTTGTGTTCTTCATTGAACGGTAGATTCTCAATCATTCCCTCAACCTGTAAATAGAGCATTGTGTGGCGGTCAGAAATTGTACGTGCTTCAAGAGCGAGACCAATCTTTTCGGCTTTCTCATGAAAGTGAACATGCCTTTGAATGAGTTCATCCCAAATCTCATCTTCGGAAATGTTGACCCATTTTCCTTGTATCTCAACAATGCCGCATCGAGCGCATCGAACCCAAGGTATGTTCTCAGGAACTTGGACGAGACTGATTCTTTTTCGCAGACACACCTCACACAAACGGTCGCCGTACAAGGGCGGATCCGCGCCGCAAACAAGGCAAAACTCACGTCCGAGACCTTCTGCCATCAAATCCCCCTCATAGGTGGGTAACAGTACTCGCTTTCAAACCGTAGTATCATCTCAAGCATCATCGGATAACTTCGCAAGTTCATCCGCATCATCAGAGTCAATGCCAATGCTCGCCTCAACTGCTGCGAGTCGTTCTTCGATTGACCGACTTCTTGAAACGATCGTCCATGTCCATACAGCGATAGCTGCAATCATTCCAAGGTAAGCAAAAGAGAGGTAATTCATTCCGTCCATTCAAGTCCCCCATCAAGGATTTTTTGAGCACGTTCAAGACGTTGTTCCATATCTGTAATTCGCATTGATACCAGCATGTGACCTGCGATAAAGAGGGTAAAAGACAGCGCCCCCAATAAGACGACAAATCGCATATCTCCGTTGATTGAGCCCTCTGCACCGATTCCACCAACAGGGCCTGGGTGGCGAATTTGCCATATGCGGGTCGAGATATAAGTCAGCGGCACAAGCAAAAAACCATACAGTCCAAAGGCGGAAAAAGTGTCTCGTGTTTCAACACCGTCTGGCTGACTTCGTCTACCTAATACCAAAAATATGGCGAGCAGTGTGAGCAGTCCGAAGGAATTCAACCGAACGTCGCTCCAATCCCATGGTGTGCCCCATTCAGCAGTACCCCAGATACATCCAGAAATGACGACCATAAGGCCACACGCAAGGCCTGCCTCTGAGCCAGCAACATGGAGTTTCCAACCTAATGTATTTCGTTTGAAAAACCACATTGCCGAGCCTACGAACAAAACTGTGAATGCAATTAATGCTGCCCAAGCGGAGGGTACGTGCCAGTAGAAAATCCTCTGAGCAGCTGGTGATTCAAAAGCATTGATTGAAACGCTCGGTGCCCAGTTAAAGGCCAAGTAGAGGGTCGTAGAGATACCGACAAACCCAGCGAACAAGAGGACTTCGGGTGAACGTCCTCGCATGGTTCGCACTACAACAACTCCTTCTTGAACTTGGGTGCTTACATGGTTGCAGCATATTCAACGACTAACGCCCATGGTAGAATTAAAATTGGAACCAAGAGTTTGATAAAAACCGCATTAGGACGGGCGAGTCTCAAAGTACTCAATTCAATAAACCGGACACATGTTAGCGTCAGCCAAAGAATTCCTGCACCAATCAGCGAGAGTTCCCAATTGACTCCATCGAGGAAAAGTACGCCACCGAGTGCTGAGAGAATGAATCCAAGTGTAGGTGCTGACAAATCTGCAGAGGGTAAACGATTTACATGCGCCCTCCACCAGTCGACTGCTCTTTGCTCTCTCATCAAGTATACTACAGGATCTCCTGCAAGGCCGGCAGCAAAAGGCGGAGCCAATACAAATCCAAAAAGAACAGTTTGATTCTCGATTGTGGACGGATCAATAAAGGCCAGCAATGTACCAATGGCGAGAAGGGCGGTTAACCCGTTTCGTGCTAAACCTGCTCGAGTGGAGCGCAAATACCGATGTCCAGTACGGGTTGAAAGCAACGACGTTTTCTCTTCGATCCCAACTACGCTCCACGATTCCCCGTCGCTGTGTGGTTGTTTCGTTTCAGCCTCTAAGTCATGTAATCGTGTTGCACATTGCATTATTTTTGCATGGTGTGAAGCAATGATGAAAGCATGACCAGCATTCCTCAGGAGTTCGATGTGCGATACCAAGGCGGAAAGAGCATTCTCATCTAACCCAGCATCAGGTTCATCGAGAAATACCAACCGAGGTTCGTTTGAAACCATTGCAGGAAGCAGACCCGCCAAGACTGCTACTTTACGTGCTTGCCCGCCTGACAACTGTCCGATTCGGTCATACCTTCGGTGTCCAAGGCCATAGGCTTCTAACATCGGAAGAAGGTCGGCTTTCTTTTCGGATAAAGCGCATACCGTCATCAAGTGATTTTCGACGGTTTCATCGCCAAGTAAACCGTTTCTTTGAAGTGTTAACCCAAAGGGATGTTTCGCCGATTTTCTTCGTCCCTCACAGTCAACAACTAATGATCCATGATGGTAGATAGAGCCCTTTTCCAAAGGAAGCAATCGAGCACAACTCTCGATTACCGTAGATTTCCCCGAACCGTTTTCTCCGTGCAGGACCACGACATCCTTTGATGCGACTTCAAGATTGAAATCGCTAATGACGACCCCCATTCCTCGACGGACTTCAAGGTCCACGAGGCTGAGTAAGGATTCTGCCATGAAGTTGCGAGTTTGGTGACCGACATCAAACCTCGCATCCGGCCTTGATAGAACCATGAACTCAAATGAGACTTCTCAATAGGCTTGTCATGGCGACGCTCATGTCCATGTTCGGAGTGTCCGAATGGATTCTGTTCTCGCTGTGGGTCATCGCAATTGTTTGGCCTATTGGTTATGCTATTCGTCATAAGACCTCCCTTGCTTTATCGATTACAGTGGCGCTGTTACTCGCTTATCTCGTTCAAGTTTTGAATCAATTTGCGGCAGTAAACGGATGGGTTGGAGGCTGGCTTTGGTGGGATTTTGTGTTGATTCCCGAACGAATTAACGGCCTTAATTGGCTCCACACGTTCTTCTCAGCCGGATTTTTACACAGCCAATCCGATGCAACTCACGTATTGGGTAATATTCTGGTGATTGCGCTGGTGGGAGTTCCGCTTGAACAACGCTTAGGTTTCAAGCGTTTTGCGTTGGTTTACGGTATCGGTTTATTCGGTGGCTCTTTTGCTTGGTATATCCTCAATATAAGCTCACCAACGCCTTCATTAGGTGCTTCGGGTGCTGCTTTTGGGCTGTTTGGAGCTTATCTCGCAGGTTGGCCTAAAGACGAGATACCTTTTCCGCTTATTCTAATACGGAAATGGCCTGTCTTTTACCTCGCTTTGTTTTACTTCGGAATGGAAGTTTTCCGTGCCTACTCAACCCTCGGCCTCAATCAGCCCAGTGATGTGGCTCACATGGCTCACCTTGGAGGATTTTTAGCAGCCTATGTTTTGCTACCGCTGGTGGCGAGAGGAGGTCCTTATGCTCTCGGAGTTGAAGATGGTGGGCCAACCTCCTCCAGTGGCGTTCGTTCAAGACTCAACCAAATTAAGAGTTCAATGGCCGACTTGTCGAACGCGATTGACCCTTGGACTGCCCGAAATATCGAGATACCGAGAAATATTCGTGACCCGTTGCGTAGTCTTCTCGCTTCAGCAGATGAACCTGAAACTCGCCTTGCTTGGATGGAACATATTGCGGATGCGGGGGTCTGCCCAGATTGCCAAGCACCGCTGGGAGTAGTGGAGCGAACATCGGGTCCTCAAATTCAGTGTTCAGCAAACCCTGAACACCTTAATTGGCCCGAGTGATTTCTCAAAACCTCCCCAAGCCCCTTTAGGGGCTGGGGAGTGGCCAAAGAGTGGATAGGCTCAAAGGTAATACCGCCTAGCCTTCTGCTGGAGTGGTTGGTATGCAGTCGTCAACATCATGGAAATCTCGACGCATTTCTCTGTTTTTAGTCATGGTTTTTTTGTTTGCAGACCTCGGGGTTCTCGCCAATGAAACGGATACTTCGCCGGTTGATTCTGAAACTCCGTCTCTTTACGCTGAACCGATACTCGTCGATGGATTACCGCCATTGATGTGCGGTGATGAATTGTGTTTACGCCCAATTCGGGACATCGATCGAGGTGATCGTATTTCTGCCGAAGAGGTTCAATGGTGGCAATCTTACGGCCCGGACCTCGATTGGAATGGAATGGATGACCGTCTTCAACGAGTTTTAGACGGTGCTGAATCGGTATCTCCAACTGCAATCATCGGGCCTGATGGTCGAAAAACTGTAGCGATTGTCGTCGACTATGCATGGCGAGCAAATGAAGCAGAAATCGAAACACTTCGAACAGTATTAGACGCCCACGGTTGGGTTGGTGAAGAGGGTGGAGCATGGTTTCAACAACTCACCGACATTGATTCTGTCGCTATCGATAAGGTCCCTGTCTCTGCCTTGATGGATCTCTATTCGATGCACGGCGTCGTCGTTATTGAAATGCAGAATGTGATGATTCCATCAAATGACGTGGCCGCCAAGGCTTCACGAGCCCGCCCTTCCGATGTTTACTCTGCTACGGCATACGAGCGAGATTACATCGGTGATGGAATTGTCGTAGCCGTTCTTGATACAGGGGTTGACAATGAACACGAATCATTGAATGATTTTGACGACCAAGGCGACGAACCGGATGAAGATCCGCTTTCGTATAACGATCATAAGTGGGTTGCAGGATACGATGCTACTTCTTCTGCCTCAAATCCAGATGGTAGTCAAGACCCGGATGACGGTAATGGCCACGGTACGCACGTTGCGGGGTCAGCAGTTGGTACCGGCGACAGTAGTCGAATTCACATGGGCACAGCACCAGGGGCTTATCTTGTCGACATCAAAGTTCTTACAGACGCTGGAGGAACCAACTCACAAGCTTCTCTCAACGGGATTCAATGGTTGATTAACAATCAAAATACAGATTGGGGTCACAATTCCTCAACTCGGGGAATTCAAGTTGCGTCGATGTCTTTTGGTTCAGCATCATCTCCTCTGGACTCTGAAAACCAAGGGGATAATGGGAGTGGATCAGAAGCACGTCTCGTCAATGATGCAGTCAATGCTTCAATTGTTTGCGTTGTCGCAATGGGTAACGACGGAACGAACCGAGTCCCTTCACCTGCGAGCGCAGACAGAGCAATTTCAGTTGGCGCCGCAACAGACCGCGGTAGTATTAACCGTACCAATGATGATGTCGCAGATTATTCCAACACCGGTCCTCGGCTTGATGATAATGACGACGATGAGTGGGATGAACTGAAACCCGATATCTCTTCGTATGGTACTGCAATTATGTCCGCAACAGCACAGACGGGAACCTCTTTCCCCGGTCAGCCTGCGAAGCCTCTTGCAGGCTCAGATTATGACAGCAAAGACGGAACGAGTATGGCGACACCTATTGCTTCCGGTATAGTTGCACTTATGTTGCAAGCCGACCCGTCTTTAGAACCGCAAGAAGTCAAAGATATTCTGCGCAACTCATCTGAAGCGCGTGGTAGTGCAAGTGAACCCAGCGTATCGGATCGCTGGAACGACGGATGGGGCTTTGGCCTCATTGATGCGTCTTGCGCCATAGATATGGTCTTGCAAAAAGCGTGCACACCGCTCGAAGCGAACGGTGATATCATCACCCCACCGCCAACAGGAAACGGTTCCGGTGACCACGTCGATATGTCCAAGCCCGTCAACGGAACGTGGTGGATTGAAGGAAACTTTGTGCGAATCGCAGGTTCTACTCAAGCCAATGACGACGGCGACGACTACACGAAGGTGCAAATCCGTATTGAGCAACATCTTGAATCGGGCACGGTACGAGAACTGCAAAACTGGATTGATGTTGGTGGAGATGTCTCCTCTTGGTTCCTGGATGTTTCAGTGAAAGACAGTTGGGTTCGCCAAGATGAAGATTATGTCTTGGTCATGGCTCGAGCACTTACTGAGGAAGGTGACGAATCTTTACTTGATGTTCGCTGGGTAAACATAGCTCGCATGGCAGTAACCATTGCAGGTCCTCCGTTAGGAACAGCGCTTCAAGGCACGGTAGAATTTAGCGGAACGGTCGAAGGAATCGAACATGACCTTCTCGAGTATCGAATTGATAACGGTGATTGGCTGGTCGGTGAAGAATTATCATCGATGGAAGCAGGCTCGCAAGATTGGTCCTTCACATGGAATTCCAATTCAGTGGATGATGGTTCACATCGAATTGCATTCCGAATGGTGAACGAAAGCGGAGTGCTTTCAGATGATGTCCGTCGAACATATACGGTCGATAACCAGCCTGCTGCACCAGACTTTTTATTCCAAGGCTCGGTTGAAATCCGAGATCAAGACCTTCCGGTTTATTCTGCCGTTGCAGGAACTGTATTAGAAGTGGATTTCACGATTGGTAATGCTGGAGACTTGGATGCGAACGATGTCTTTGTTCAAATCGATGCAGCGGGCAGTCAATCCGAAACGTATCCTCGAGAGACTCGTATTTCAACTCTTAATCAAGGTGAAAGTCAGCAAGTGACGCTCTATTGGTGGGCAACTGAGGCAGGCACTCACGATGTGACTATTACGATTGACCCAAATAATCAGCATGCAGATCCACGACCAAGTAACAATGTCTATTCTTTTTCCTTTGAAGTTGAAGAACGACCAGTGGAAGCAATGCTCAGATTCTTGCCCGGTGCGGTTCGAACCAATCCGAAGGTCCCACTTCCGGATTCTAATTTTGACATCGATGTGAGAATTGACAATTTAGGTCAAACTGAAGCAACTCAACTCACAATGCGTCTTGAACGTTGGACCTCGGATGGTTGGCTTGAAATCGGGACTGATGACATTTTGATCGTGCCAGGTTCCGATTCAAGTTCTGGACAAAAAATGGGCAATTTCAAGGAACTCGGCCGCCCGTTAGGTAGCGATGATTATCGGGCGATTCTGGAAGGAGACGGCGTTGAATCTGAATTCAGTGAACATCGTTTCACGATTGTCATCGATGATGTAAGTCTTGGTTCTCAAGTCAGCGTTTCGTTGAGTCAGGGAGAAGTTGCAATCGACTTTATCGGATTAGAGGAAGGTGGTTTACTCTTTACAACACGCGATGGCGAACTCCATGTTCGGACAATAACTGACGCCATGGTTATGCAAGTTGATATTCTTCTTGAAGAAAAGTGGGGTGGTGAATTAGCCACGCATCTACGGGACGATGGATTGGTTCAAGCAGTTTGGACTCGGAAGACAATGAGTCCTGATGGCTACACTCTTACCGACCTTGCTTTCACATCGCTCTCTCGCCTCGCAGAAAAAACTCCAGTACATCACCAAATGCCCGCCATCAAGTTGTCTGAAGGCGCCTATTGGGGTCTTGCTCTTACAGAATACGAAGATCAAGTGGTTTTGGCAGGTTATCACCGTGATATTTCAACATCGGGTTCATGGCAGGATATCACCTCGATTTTCACTCTGACATCCAATAATCCCGACAGCCCTTCATCCTGGAGTCCTCCGAACGTTGTCTTATCAGACATTGATATCCGCTCATCCCAAGGCGATGCCTTGACAATCGGTCTCGGGGAAGAAAACTTGCACATTCTCTATCAAGAAATTCGTGACGATGTCACTGGTTTAGACCGTGTTGGCCTCATGTATACGCACGGAAATCCAGATTATGCAGCATGGGGCTTCCAATCTTCTGTTGGTGATAATGCTCGCATGGCGCAGATAGTCGTCCTGACTAACAAGAGCGACGATGTGTTAATCGCTTCATGGATTGAAGGAAGAGGCAAGGATGCAATGATTGCTCACATTGTAACGGATAACTCATGGTCTGACGAAGCTCAAAGAATCGAATCACCGGGTGCGACGCACATCGAATTGAATCCGACCTCTGACGGTGTTCAGATTTTCTTTGATGAAATCAATGGTTACGGTCCTGTGACTCGATATGGAATTCTCTCTGACGGTGCGCTCGGTCAATCACTTGCGCTTTCAAATATCCTCACTGATGGATTCCTAAAGGGACACGCAGGAATGGAATCAGATGGCATCCTCCTTCTTTCCTCAGCCAGCGGGTCACTGAAAATGCGCACTCTGGCCGACATGAGTGGTGAATCAAATCGTAATTCTGGAACGGCGTCTTTCCTTGATTCCTTACTTGCTCCACTTCCAGGTGATGACGAAACGAAGATGCTGATCCTCGGTGCCTCTTCGTCACTGTTTGTTGTGTTCCTCCTGTTCATCATTCTCTCCGTACGCTCGTCTCGCCGCCAAGAAGAAACCCGACTCCCTGCAACTGTGAAGGAAGAAGAATCCGATGGCTTAGAATTGCTCGTTAACCCGATTGAAGACGAGGGGCCATTGCTTGCTATTGATTTGGAAACCGAAGACCTTGTCGTTGAGATGGAAACTCCAGTTGCTGTTCTTGATGATGAAGAAATGAGTCTTTCTGAATCGCTTTCGTTAAAGAGCGAATCAGGTGAAGGTAATGCTCGGCTCGACCGAAGAATGAAGCGCAAGCAACAGCGTGAGATTGCCGACATGGTTCAATCGATGAGTGACGCACTCCCACCTCTCCCTGTGATGGAGCCGGAACCTTTGCCTGGTATCGATGTGAACTCCCTTCCTCCTCTGGATGCCGGTCTCTTACCACCGCTTCCAGGTATGCCGCCACTGCCAATGATCGCACCTCCTCAACGTGATGTGACGTGTCCTGAATGTGCAGCTAAGTTTTCAGTGAAAGACATGACGCTTACTCAGGTCGAGTGCCCAATTTGTTCGGCTAAAGTAGAGTGCTGAGGTTGTATTATGTGTGGCATATTTGGATATCTTGGACCCCGTCAGGCATCAAAGATATTGCTTGATGGTTTGCGGCGTCTCGAGTATCGCGGATACGATTCTACCGGGATTGCAGTCAAAGATGAGACTATTCAAATCTATAAAAAAGTCGGTAAGGTCGGCGATTTAGAAGTAACTCTTCCGTCAACAATATCCGGTAACAGAGGTATTGCTCATACCCGTTGGGCGACACATGGAGTTGTCTCAGACTCAAATGCACATCCGCACCGTTCTGCGAACGGAAAAGTTGTCATCGTCCACAATGGTATTATCGAAAACACTCGGCAGTTGCGTACATCACTTACCGTTCAGGGTGTTAAGCTTCAAAGTGAAACTGATTCAGAAGCGCTTGCTCACATCATTGAACGGGAATTAAAGGTCGACAATAATCCTGAAAATGCGGTGCGTCGAACTCTTCATCTCGCTCGTGGAACTTGGGGATTATGCGCCTTATTCCTTGAGCATGATGTCATTGTTTGTGCACGCAATGGCTCACCTTTGATTATCGGGCAAGGCGATAACGAGATGTTTGTCTCCAGTGACCCACACGCCCTTACTCCCTATACCCAAAGAGTCGTTTTTCTTGAAGACGGTGAAATTGCCACTCTCACTCAAGAACAAATGTCGCTCTCAACACTGAAAGGTAAGAACTTTGACCCGAGCATTACAGTTCTTGAAGAGGATTGGGGCGAATCTGAACTCGGTGATTATCCGCATTTCATGCTCAAAGAGATTTACGAGCAACCGGATGCATTACGCCACTGCATCAGTGGTCGTCTTGATCGAGTTCGAGGAAACGGTCGTTTAGGCGGCCTTAAACTTGAACCAAGGGACTTAGCAAACATCCCGCATGTTCGACTTCTCGGGTGCGGAACGGCATATAATGCAGCAGAAATTGGACAAATATTAGTTGAAAAATTGGCACGAATTCCTGCAGTCGCCCATATTTCAAGTGAGTTCCGTCACAACGATCCCGTCATCAATCCCAATGCCTTGCATTTCGCTGTAACCCAGTCCGGTGAAACGGCAGATACCCTGTCTGCGGTCAAAGAGATTCAACTCAAAGGTGGAAGTGTCTATGGTGTTGTCAATGTCGTAGGCTCCTCAATTGCTCGTGAATGTGGTAAAGGTGTCTATATCCACTCTGGTCCGGAACAAGCAGTTGCCTCAACCAAAGCGTTCTCGAATATGGTTGCGGCTTTATCGATGTTCGCTTTACAGGTCGGACGTTCTCGATCAACCAGCAAAGAACAAGGGAAAGAACTGATTAACGGTTTGCAACAAATTCCCCATTTGATTGAGGAGTATCTCGAAAATCAAGGGCCTATTCACGAGGCTGTAAATATGATTAAAGACGCAAAATGCGTTCTTTTCCTCGGTCGTGGCATATCTGCACCCGTGGCTCGAGAAGGTGCCTTGAAATTGATGGAGATTGCCTACATCCCTTGCCTTGCCTATCCCGCTGGAGAGATGAAACATGGCCCTATTGCTCTCTTAGAAGAAGGCAGCCCTGTGATTTTCATTGCACCGAATGACCATGTCAAAGTGAAGACTATTTCTGCTATGCATGAGTGTAGAGCACGAGGTGCACGAATTATTCTTATCCATGAAGAAGGAGATGAAATCGCCAGTGAAGCCGATATCAGTATCCCTGTTCCTCGTGTTCACCACTTACTCTCTCCATTGTTGACGGTTATTCCGACTCAACTCATCGCTTACCATACCGCATTAGCATTGGGCTGTGATGTAGACAGGCCTCGTAATCTCGCGAAGTCGGTTACGGTAGAGTAATGCCCTTACAGAATAGTAAAGCGTTGTTCATCTTCTTTCCAGTTGAACGGTTTGTATCCAAGTCGGTGGTTTGTGTGTCGCATTTTGACAACCCCCATCTTTCGTGAAACATCATCACCTGAGCGTTCCATGACCAAATGAATAACACCATCGGCAAGATAGTCTTCAACGCCGTATTCACCGAATTGCTTGTGGTCTTCACCAGTCATTTCACAGATGAAGAAAGATGTCAGTCCAAGGCGGCGAACTGCTTCGAATAAGCGGAAAATTTCGTCACGTGGGTTTTCCATTTTTGTGAGTGTGAAAAAAGCGCCCAGTGAGTCAAAAACCAGTAATTCAAATCCGATTGAGTCACGGTAAGATGTGAGTTGTTTAATCAGTTGACCCATCCAATCGACTCGATTGCTCATACCTTGTTCATCAAGCTGTACTCGCAAGTCAGAGAGGTCAATGATAGCAATACGGTTGCTCACTCGCTTGTCATCGATATTCATGCCCATGTTTGACATGTGAGAGCGAAGCGAATCTTTACCTTGTTCCAGAGTGACATATATTCCACTTGTTTCTCCGTAAAGGACTGCATTGTATAGCATTGAAAAAGTAAGACTGGATTTCATTGCACCTGATGCACCGGCTACAATACAGATATGTCCCTCAGGGATTCCACCCTGCATATTTTCATCTAATCCTTCAATATGTGTTGGTATTCTTGATACATCACCCATGCCGGCACCAAGTAATGGTAGGCAGTTTGATTCTTCAATCTCTCCCTTCTTTTTTTTGTAATTCCGAACCGTGACGAACAAAAAAGAAAAATCATTCATCTTCCAGCATAACGTGGGTGCGAAGCGTGAAGATATGGTTAGCATCTCAATCTCAACGTCGAGCCACTATGCTTCAGGATATTTTTCCTGACATTAAATGTGAAGGTTTTCCTGATGTTGATGAGACTCCTTCAGGTGGCAGTGTCGACGAACAGGTTTTGTCCATTTGTCAGAAGAAATCACTGGCAGTACCTGAACAACATGGTTTTGATTTGGTGATCGTTTGTGATACCATGCTTGCAGATCCGGATGACATGGACTCTGCTTTGGGTAAGCCAAGTGATTCGGTTGAAGCAGCCATGATGTTGCATCGCCTCTCGGGAAGGCGGCATCAAGTTTGGTCGGCGACGGGTATTCAACTTCAGGGGCAATGGAAATTTTTTGTCGAACATGCAATTGTTGAAATTGATTCCCTCACTGATGAACAATTAGTTGAACTCGTTTTGAGTGAATCATGGAGAGGAAAAGCAGGAGGTTATGATTTGGCAGGTCCAATGGGTGCCTATGCTCGACTCATTGATGGTTCAGAATCAACAGTACTCGGTATTGCAGGTGAAGTAATGGATTTGCTGAAGTCATTTTCACTCGGTCATGAGTGAAAGAAGACCGAGTTCATGTCGGCCAACATCGACTACTACGTCTTTACCTGGCAGCAGCAGCAGTTTGTCTTCTGCATCTAAAGCAAATATCCCAACACCTGACTCGTTACTCATTTGTTGGAGTTCTCTACGGCAGACATTTTGATGCGTATCCATGTGAACCATTGGCCGTAGGTCTACAATTACTGAGTCGCCTTGAAGGATACGCTTTGACATTTCACGTGTAGGGATACGGTTCTTTTCATCAGGTGATACGTAGCGTAAAGCCCTGCGAGGAAATGAATTTTGGACTCTGGAATGTGCTCCAAGGTCATGAAATGCTTCACCTTCTGCAGTCAACGGGCCCTTCCATTTTGAGGGGATTTTTTGGCGAGTGACTGTTGATATCGTGTCGATAGATAGCGGTGTCGATTTTGCGACTTCTTTTTCTGGTTCATGTAAAGTTCGAACCGGTGTTTCGAGCGTCTGTTGTTCTGTCGTTTTCTTTTCAAGAGGTTTTGATGAAGCAGCGTCTGCCTTCTTCACGCGTTTTTTCGATTCGCTCTGTCCATCGGGATCTGGTAAACCAAAAAATTGCCATAGACTTGCCATTTTTTCACCGTTCACAAATCGAGATCATCAAGGAAACCTGACATATCTGTGCTTGCAGAGGTGCTTGGGGTATTGGTAGTTGTCGGCTGTGCAGGGGCTTGTTGTCCCATTTGTGCAGCAAGATACTGTTCACCGTAATGCTGCCATTGCTCCATTGTCCATCCCTCTGGGAGTCCGGATGCGGGCAATGCCGGTCCAGTCGGTTGTGGTTGGATTACAGCAGGTTGCACCGCTACAGGTTCCGCCGGCTGTTGAACTGCAGGTTCTGAAAAAGCACCGAGTGCTGCAAGTGCATCGGATGCTGATTGTGTCTGGGCAGGGGCTTGGTAAGCGTCATATGTCTGAGCGTTAGGATCAGCAGCTTGTACGGGTTGAGCATACATTTCGGTTTGCACTTGAGCCGCATCGGTTTGTGTGGTGTACGTTTGTTCAGTTGTAGCGTATTGATTTTGAGCCACCGCAGGAGGGTCAACAGATGGAAGGGTTCCAAAGGCTGAATATTTCTCTTCTTCATTACCCCCTCGTTTGCGAGTAAGGAGCAAGAATACGGCAAGAATCACAACAATAACGGCAAGACCGCCTATGATTGCTGTAGGAGCTGAACCCAAAACAGCACTGACACTCTCAACAAACCCTTCCGCTGGTTTTTCACGAACGGTGAGTGTAATCGTATCAGTGTCTTTCTCCCCGTTGTCATCGGTGACAGTGAGAGTGAATGTCCATTGTCCAGGCTCAAGATTGGTAATCGTATATTCTGCACCACTGAAATCGATTTCTCCCGTGAACACTCCATCAAGGTCACTGTCGATTAGGTCGCTGTCCCAGTCGTATTGCAACGTCAGTAAATCACCGGCTGTTTCGCGAGAAATCAAGGTTGAAAGGGTAATGTTGTCTCC
>CEQX01027528.1_pt1 | contig 23197 bp, 13 predicted proteins | sample 356261 | NCBI WGS metagenome assembly CEQX01 (sample SAMEA2621076, study PRJEB7988) | marine metagenome | isolation source: saline water (ENVO:00002010), including | reverse complement strand
TCATTAAAAGCAATCCAATCTGGCCTTAGTGATAAGGAGATGATTGGAGTGATTAATTCTGTTAGGGTTGAGGGTGACCCCGCAAGAGGGCAAGAAGTTTACAGGAGGTCAGCTTTATTGTGTCAAAGCTGTCATGCTATAGGAGGAGGAGGAGGGGTGATTGGTCCTGATTTAGTAAGCATGGGGTCAAGTGCACCAGTGGATTATATAATTGATTCTTTATTGGATCCTGCGAAGAAAATTAAAGAAGGATACCATACGACAGTGATTACGACCAAGCGTGGAGAAGTGATTACAGGTGGGCTTGTTAGAGAGTCTGATGGTGAAGTTATTGTCAGGATGGTAGACGGTTCTTTTAAAGATATTAAAAGGAATTTAATATCCAAAATAGAGGTTTCTCCTGTTTCCTTGATGCCTCCCGGTTTGACGGCTAGTTTGCGTAAAGATGAGTTTGTTGATTTAGTTAGTTTCCTTTCATCTCTTGGTAAAGAGGGGGCATACAAGACCCCATCTGGAAGATATGTTAGAAGATGGAGAGTTTTACCAATTGACTCTAAGACGAGTGGTCTAATTAAAACAGAAGGTATTCAGTTTACTCTTAGTGGCGAAAATGAGCTTCCTTGGAGACCTGCTTACAGTTTGGTAAGCGCAAGGCTTCCTTTGTCTGAAATTGGAATTAATACCGGCTTTAACAATAATCTTAGTATTGCCAAATTTGAAATTGAAGTTTCAATTCCAGGTAAGATTGGAATCAAAATCAAGGATACTGAAGGATTACAGATTCTAACTGGTGGAGAGATGATGGATGCTAATGAAGAATCACACTTTAACTTCACGAAGGGTAATCATGAGATTTTTGTGATTGTAGATCGAGCAGTTCGTAAGTCTGACTTATTAGTTGAACTTATAGACGTAAAAGGTTCTAAGGGCGTGGCTGAGCTAAAGGTCGGTCCATAGTATTTACTAATTTTGGTTCTTATGACTTATCATTAATTTTTCTACTATTTCAGGGAATTTTTTAGCCCAGTTGGTCTTTTCCTCTGGATCCTTTTCAATGTTTGAGAGGAAAATCTTTGCTGCTTTGTCTGCTTCTAAGAGGGAAGGTTTTGACGTGTCTCTGACATTTCCAATTAATTTCCATGGGCCTTCCCTCACTGCCCATTGCTTATTGGGTCCTGTTCCTATTTGCCAATGAAGTGCTTTATGAGGGCTGCTATCTTTTTGAAATTTAATCAAAGGGGTTAGATTTTTTCCGTCAATTTCACTTCTCAGTAGATCTATCCCTGCAAGATCTGCAAGCGTAGGCAGCCAATCACATGAATGAGCAATTTGGTTAATGACTTTTCCTTCTGCCAAATTAGAAGGCCATGATATAATCGCTGGAACTCTGATTCCACCTTCGAAAAGACTGAATTTTGCTCCTCGGTATTTCCCAGAACTGCCTCCGCCAAAGTGTGCTCTTTCTTCAGTTGAGTGTCCATGATCAGATTGGAAAACTATTATCGTATCGTTGGTTAAGCCCACCTCATCAATGTATCTAATTAGGTTGCCAATTCTTGCGTCCTGAGTTGAAACAAAAGCATTATATAGATTTCTTGGATATTTGATATTTTTGTAATGCTCCAACCAGTGGTTATCACCTTGATAAGGGTAATGTGGTGTATTAAGCGCAAAATAAATTAAGAAAGGAGAGGATTGGTTTTTTTTAATAAATTCACAAGCTTCATTAACCATTAAGTCTGGAAAAAATTTACCATCTTCGAAAATTTCTGTTCCATTCCTGTGAAGATCGTGCCTGTTAGGGCCTTGCCAGTAAAAAAAATGTGAGTAGTTGTCGATGCATCCTCCCATATGTCCAAAAGAGTAATCGAATCCCTGTGCGTTTGGCATGTGATCGGGGATGTAACCCAAATGCCACTTACCAATATGAGCAGTTTTATATCCAGAAGCTTTAAAGTGTTCGGCCATTGTAATTTGTTGAGAAGGCATCCCAGGTTTTCCCTTTGTTGACGTCGTGTTACCTGGAACCTGAGCATTAATAGGATACTTCCCTGTTAGTAGACCTGCTCTTGAGGGTGAGCATACTGGAGCCGCAGCATAAAATTGAGTAAACCGTATTCCTCTTTTAGCAATTCTATCTATGTTTGGAGTTTCAAGATCTTTTGCGCCATAGCAACCTGCATCAATTGACCCTTGGTCGTCAGTAAGAATGATGATTATATTGGGTTTTCTGCTGGCTAATACTTGCAATGATGAAATCAGAATAAGTGCAGCGGATATAGTGATTTTTCTTAAACGTGTATTCACGATGATTATTTTTTATTTGTTGTCCTTTAACGATTAGTCTTGAATGATAATTATATTAAACAAAAACATTATATGGTTCGATTAATATTATATACAATTTTAGTTTCTGTTACTTTTAAAGATTTTATAATCGCTTCAGATTGGCCGCAATGGAGAGGTGTTGAAGGACAAGGTCATAGTACTGATGAAAACTTGGCCGTTGAGTGGAGTGAAGAGAAGAATATTGCTTGGAAAATTTCTACTAGTGGAAGAGGTTGGTCCTCGCCCGTAATCTTAAATGATCAGATTTGGTTAACTTCTGCAGAAGAAATTCTAGCAAGTGAGGAGGAAGCTAAGAAGCGGTTAAAGGAGAATACTGGTAGTCAACCGCTAACTCTTCTCAAGTCATCACGGTTTTTTGCTATTTGTATTGATAAGAAATCTGGGAAAATAATTCACGACATTGAACTCTTTGCCGTGAATGAGCCTCAGTGGGTTCATAGGTTTAATAGTTACGCTTCTCCAACTCCCATAATTGAGAAAGGTAGGATTTATTGTCATTTTGGTACTTATGGAACAGCATGTGTTGACACTAAAAGCGGGAAAGTTTTGTGGCGAAATTTGAAATTAAAATGTATGCACGAAAATGGTCCAGCGAGTTGTCCTGTAATCTATGGAGATTCAATTATTTTTCATATGGACGGTAGTGATGTTCAATTTGTAGCAGCTCTAAAAAAAGATAATGGATCTTTAAAATGGAAAACATCACGTAGTGGTAAAATGCATGATAATCCACAATTAAAGAAAGGCTACAGCACTCCTATTATAATAAAGCGTAATGGTGAAGACGAGTTGATCTCTCCAGGAGCTAATTGGTTATACAGTTACGATCCTAAGAACGGTAAAGAGAATTGGAAAGTGGATTACGAAGTTCTCGGTTTTTCTAATGTAGCAAGGCCTGTTAGCGGAGGTGGTATGATTTATTTGGCGACTTGCTTTATGAGGTCTCAGATGCTTGGCGTTTCCGTTGGAGTAGACCCAAAGATTGTTTGGAGGTATAGGAAAGGAGTGCCCAATACACCGTCTCCTTTATTCTCCAATGGGTTGTTGTATTTTGTTGGTGATTCAGGAGGATTGGTGACCTGTCTTGATGCAAAGTCAGGCGAATTAGTTTGGAGTGAAAGGATTGCGAGTGGGAAGTATTGGGCTTCTCCATTCATAGCTAATGGCAAAATATATTTTCATAATGAAGATGGGGTTACTACTGTTATAGAAGATGGGCGTAACTTTAAGCTGGTTTCCAAAAATAAGCTTGATGGTAAATTAATGTCATCTGCGGCAGTTTCAGAGGGTGCAATCTTTATGCGGAGTGATACAGCATTGTATAAAATAGAAAACAAATAATAGCACCTTCATGTTCAGGGATTGGCTAAGTGATAATTATCATATTATCCAACGGTTAGGAGTTGCTTCCGTTTTATTATTTTTTTTATCTCTCTTTATACTGAAATACATCATAATAAAGCTGCCAGATGATTATTTTTTAAATAATCTTACAAACTTACAAAATTCAACCAAGGCACGTCAGAATTTGTTTCTTAGAATGTTTAAGAATTTTAGTGGATTACTCCTTATCATTTCTGGGATTATCTTATTGTTTATGCCTGGCCAAGGATTGCTTACGATTGCATTAGGGGTATGTATGATTGATTTTCCCTGGGTTCAGGGAGTTAAGAGACGGTTTATTTGCTCAATTCCTGTCAAAAAGACTTTAAATTGGGTGCGTTTTAAAAAAGGATTGTCAGAGTTTAAATTTCCTTCAAAGACTGATTAATTTTAAAAACTTTTCACTAACACTTAGAAAATTTTAAATTTGGTTTTTCTCTAATCTGGTTGAGATTTTTAATGTATCTAAAGTATCTTTACAGTGTGAGTTTTTTTGGATGCTAATACCGCTATAAGATTCTTAACATGAAATAAAATGCTAAGTATATATTCAGACAATACTGGTAAGTTTTGTGATGGCCTTTCCCGAAGAGGTTTCATAAGAGTTGGGGGGCTATCATTAGGTGGAGCTTCCCTTTCTCAAATTCTTTCTGCTGAGAGCAGTTCAGGAAAAAGAAGTGCTGGGCTTGGGCACAAGGCGGTAATAATGGTCTTTTTGGCAGGAGGCCCACCTCATCAGGATATGTGGGATATTAAAAAAGACGCGCCATCAAATATTCGAGGTGAATTCAAATCGATAAAGACCAAAGTTCCTGGAATCGAGATCTGTGAACTTTTTCCTAAGATTGCCGGCATGGCAGATAAGTTTGCGTTTATAAATTCTATCGTAGGAGCCCATGGTGGACACGATGCGCAACAATGTTTAACAGGGAGATCTCCTCGCAACGCACCTCCTGGTGGGTGGCCATCTATTGGTTCGGTGATGTCAAGTTTACAAGGTCCTGCCAATAAATCAGTTCCACCATTTGTAGGTCTTTCGCCAAAATGTGGGCATGATCAATGGGGTGATCCTGGGCAGCCAGGTTTTTGTGGCCCATCTCATGCTGCTTTTACGCCAAACCGAGGAGGAGGAGCTGGTGATATTAAATTAAAGGGTGTTTCTTTAGAGCGACTAGATGACCGACAAAAACTACTCAAAAGTGTAGATTGTTTTCGCCGTGATGTTGACGCGTCTGGAATAATGGGAAGTTTGGATGATTTTAATAAACAGGCCTATGGTGTTCTTACTTCAAGTAAATTAGCTGAGGCCTTTGACTTATCTAGGGAGAGTTCTTCATTGGTTGAAAAATATGGTAAAGGAACAGAAAAGCTTACGGCTGATGGTCCTTGGAAACGACTTGATCAATTTCTTATGGCGCGACGATTAGTTGAGGCAGGTGCGAGATGTGTAACAATAGGCTTTAGTAGGTGGGATTGGCATGGGGGTAACTTTAAGAGAGCGAGAGAGGATTTTCCGCTTCTTGATCAAGGAGTGTCATCGCTTGTACAAGATATTCATGATAGGGGGATGCAAGACGATGTGTCAGTTGTTGTTTGGGGAGAGTTTGGAAGAACACCTATCATCAATAAGTCTGGAGGGAGAGATCATTGGCCTAAAGTTTCAAATGCACTCATTGCTGGAGGTGGGATGAGAACTGGACAAGTCATAGGTTCTACAACGAGAGATGGAGGTGAAGCTGACGAGCGGCCTGTATCATTTCAGGAGGTCTTTGCAACTCTTTATCATAGTGTTGGTTTGGATGTAAATAAAGTTACTGTAAATGATCTTAATGGGAGGCCTCGGTATCTCGTGGATCAAGGAATTAAGCCCATGCCCGAACTTATTTAATAATATTAAAGAAGATAAGAAATTTTTGATCAATGCTAACATTCCTTGGAAATTGCAACTCTAATGCTTATTGCGATCGCATAGCGAGGAGAGACTTTTTAAGAATAGGAGGATTGAATATGGGCGGCCTAAGTCTAGCTCAATTACTTTCTGCGGAAAGTCAAAGTAAGATAGGGAGTTCTAATAAATCGTTAATAATGATATATATGCCTGGAGGGCCGCCTCATCAGGATATGTATGATATTAAAACGAATGCGCCTTCCGAGATTAGAGGTGAATTTAATCCAATCAAAACAAATGTTCCAGGAATTCAGATTTGCGAGCACTTGCCAAAAATCGCGAGCATTGCTGATAAGTGTGTTTTTATAAGATCAGTAGTAGGTGCTAAGGATCGGCATTATAGCTACCAGTGTTTAACAGGTAGGCATAACGATGGAGCTCCTTCTGGAGGGTGGCCGGAGATAGGATCGGTAGTCAGTAGTATCGATAGAGTAACGGGTGTAGAGAGGCCTTCTCCACCATACGTTAACCTTTCACCAAGGATGAAGCATAAGCCATATAATTTTGGGGACTCTAGCTTTCTCGGTGTTTCTTCTAATCCTTTTAGACCTAATGGTGATTGTTTGTCTGATATGACTCTAACAGAATTAAGTGTTGATCGATTACATGATCGTCGTGCACTTTTGAAAAGCTTTGATAATTTGCGAAGAGATATTGATTCTACTGGTGGAGTTAGAGGTTTTGACGGATTGAATAAACAAGCTTTTGATATTCTTACTTCGAGTAAATTGGCTGAGGCTTTAAATTTTAATTCAGAGAGTAAAAGAACTTTAGATAAGTATGGTAAAGGGACTGAAAAGGTTCAAGGAGATGCTGCTCCTAGGATGAACTCTCAATTCCTAATTGCTAGACGCCTTGTTGAGGCGGGTGCAAGGGTAGTTACTCTAAGCTACAGTTTTTGGGACTGGCACGGTTCAAATTTTAGCAGAGCAAAAGAGAATTTTCCTGATTTTGATCAAGCTTATTATGCCCTAATAACTGACTTGGAAGAGAGGGGCATGCTTGAAGATGTTACTGTTATAGCATGGGGTGAATTTGGCAGAAGTCCTAAAATTAATAAAAATGCAGGAAGAGACCATTGGCCTAATGTTTCTTGTGCTCTTTTATCGGGTGGAGGAATGCAGACAGGTGGAGCAATTGGAACAACGGATCGGCTAGGAGGAGAAGCCGACGAAAGACCCGTGCATTTTGGGGAAATTTTTGCTACTCTTTATAATAATATGGGAATTGATGCTTCTCAGACCACAGTAATGGACCTTGGTGGTAGGCCTAGATATTTGGTTGAGGGGCATAGCCCGATAAAAGAATTAATCTAAAGGAAGATGAGATTAAGTATGATATATAGGATTCAAATTTTTATGTGGATGTTGTTTGTTGCATCCAATTTAGCTTCGGCTGACCTTCACATATATGCAGTTTCTAATGAAGGCGAAAAAGCTAAGCTTATCGGCCCCGATGCAAATTTACAGTTGATTGTAACTGGTTCGGATCTCTCTGATATTACAAGGAAAGTTGATTTCAATTTAGTGCCAAATAATATTGTGGCAGTAACAAGCTCAGGGAAAGTAACTCCCCTAAATAACGGAGAGGTAACAATTAATGTTGCTGATTCAAATGGAGTAACTTCCAAAATAGATTTAATCGTTGAAGGTTTTGAGACTCCTCAGCCCATTAATTTTCCTAATGAAATTGTCCCGCTATTTACAAAACATGGATGTAATGGTGGAGGTTGTCATGGAAAGTCTGAAGGACAAAATGGATTCAAACTTTCGCTTCTTGGATTTGAGCCAACTGAAGATTTTGAATATCTTGTAAAAGAGTCAAGAGGTAGGAGGCTTTTTCCTGCGGCTCCTAAACATAGTTTGCTACTTAGAAAGGGGTCAGGCGACCTTCCTCATGGTGGGGGAGCACGTTTTGAACACGACTCTTGGGATTATAAGGCAATCGTAAGGTGGATGGAGCAAGGAATGCCCTATGGAAGTCCTGATGATCCAGTGTTGAAAAGCATTTCAGTTTTCCCTAGTTCAAGAATAGTTGAACCTGGAGCAAAGCAGCAGCTAGCAGTTACTGCATTTTACAGTGATGGGTCGGTTAGGGATATCACGGGAATTGCTACTTATGAGTCTAACCAAAAAGAAATGGGCGAAGTTGATCAAGCCGGATTAGTAACAATGTCAACTGATCAGACCGGGGATATGGCTGTAATGATTAGATATCAGGAACAAGTCTCTGTTTTTCAAGCAACCATACCTCTTGGTGTTCCTATTGATTCTTTTCCTTTAGTAAAGAATATTATTGATGAAAAGGTTTTTGCCAAACTTGAAACTCTTGGACTTCCTGCATCTGAAATATGTGATGATTCAACCTTTTTACGTAGAACGTCGTTGGATATAGCTGGACGTTTGCCTACTCTTGTTGAGACTGAAGCGTACCTGAGTAGCAACAGTTCAGATAAGCGAGCCGAATGGATTGATACGTTGCTGGCATCGACGGATTATGCTGAAGTTTTTGCAAATAAATGGGCTTCTATTTTGAGAAATAAGCGAAAAGCTGACACTTATACAAGGGGCACTCAGGCCTTTCATGAGTGGATAAGGGCGAGCTTTCATTATAATAAACCTTATAACAAGTTTGTTTCTGAATTGCTTACGGCGAGAGGTGAAATATCTCATAATCCAGCGACTGCTTGGTTTAGAAATGTAACAGATCAGAAGGAGAGGCTTCAGGATACTGCTCAGGTTTTACTAGGAGTTAGGCTCCAATGTGCAGAGTGTCACCACCATCCATATGAAAAATGGAGTCAGCAAGATTATTATGGTTTTTCGGCTTTCTTTTCTAGGATAGGTAAAAAGAAAACTGAAAGGCCTGGGGAGGAGGCAGTTTTTCATAATGTAGGGTTGGCTGCTGCAAAAAATCCCAAAACAGGAAAAAATGTTAAGCCTAAGCCCTTAGGAGGTAAGGAATTAGAGATACCCGCAGAAGATGATCCCAGAGATGATCTTGCTTCTTGGTTGACTGATGAAAGTAATCCATTTTTTGCTCCTATGCTTGTGAATAGATATTGGAAGCATTTCTTTAATAGAGCTATTGTTGAGCCTGAAGATGATATGAGGGTTACTAATCCTCCAACTAACCCTGAGCTTCTTCAAGCATTATCGGATAAATTTGTAAGTTCTGGTTACGACTTAAAGGAGCTCATTAGAACGATTTGTAATTCTTCAACTTATCAGCTAAGTGCAATTCCTAATGATCACAATGCTGGTGATAAGCAAAACTATTCTCGTTACTATCCGAAGAGGTTGCCAGCCGAGGTTTTGCTTGACTCGATTGATCGAATTACAGGTTCTCCAACAACATTTTCTGGTCAACTGCCTGGGACTAGAGCAGTCGCACTGCCTGATGACAGTTATAATTCGAGTTCATATTTTTTGACAGTTTTTGGGCGACCTGAAATGGATAGTGCGTGTGAATGTGAGAGGGCTCAAGGTGCCAGCCTTGCCCAGACGCTACATCTTTTAAACTCTAAGAGTATTCAGGATAAATTATCAGGAGCATCTGGCAATGCGCAAAAGTTAAGCTCTCAGAAAGAACGTATTAATGAGGATAAGATAGCAGAGCTTTATAAATTAGCTTTTTCTAGAAATCCGAAAGATGATGAGCTGAGAACGGCCATTGCATACATTGATAAAAAGAAGGGGCAGGCTGAAGGTGATTTGAGTAAGGCTGAAATGAATATAAAAATGGCCTATGAGGATCTTGTTTGGGCCTTGTTGAATACTAAGGAGTTCCTTTTTAATCATTAAGTACTTTTGATATACTTATTTTCTATGAAGAGGTTAATTGTCCTTTCGTTAATATTTTTATTATCAATCCTTGTATCTTCAAGGCTAGAGGCTCAACTGCCTGTTCCTCGTTTAGATTCTGTATTTCCACTTGGATCTAAAGCAGGTGGCTCTGTGGAAGTAGTTTTAAAAGGAGCCGAATTAGATCCTTCTGGTAAGTTGTTTTTTGATGATTCGAGAATAACATCAACGCCGTTAGGGAATAGTCGCTATAAGGTTTCAGTAGAGGAGGGTGTTCCTCCTGGTATTTATGATCTTAGGCATGGGGGTAGAAATGGTACCACTTCCTCTGTGAGTTTTTTGGTATCAAATCTCGAAGGTCTCGTATCGTCTAAGGAAGTCATATCAATAGATAATGCAATGATTGTAGATGCAACTATGGTTGTAGATGGTTTAATGGATAAAGGTAATGCCCATTTCTATAAGTTCTCTGCTAGGAAGGGTGAGAGGGTTTTTATTGATTGTTTCGCTGAGAGAATTAATTCTAGAATGGACGCGCTAATTGTAGCCAAAGGGCCTTTAGGAAATGAGGTGGCTCGATCTAGAGAGGCTGTTGGAGGTGATCCTTTAATTGATTTTAGAGCAAGTCAAGATGGTGAGTACATCTTAAGAGTTTCAGATTTTCTTACTCGTGGAGGTGATGATTATTGGTACAGGGTAAAAATTCGTAAAGGTGCTCAAATAGACTTTTTTTTACCCTCAACTGCTCGGCCTGGAGTTGATCAAAAGTTTCAAATTTATGGTAGAAATTTACCAGGTGGCGTTCCTTCAGGTGAAGATGACTTAGAAATGATTGAAATGAATATTGATGTTCCAGAACTCATGGAACGACAAAGGTCAGGGCCAACAAAGCCAGTTAATGCAGGAATTAAAGGGTTTCATTATTCCATTGGATTAGGGCAAAATTCACCTTTATCTAACTCTATTTTTATTCCATTTTCAGATAATCCAACAACAATTGAAAATGGAGTGAATGTAACTTCCCAAGACTCTCAATTGATTGATGTTCCATCTGAAGTTAGCGGAAGGTTTTATCCTGGTAAGAAATCATGGTTTTCTTTTGAGGCTAAGAAAGATGATGAATATGTTATTGAGATTATCTCAAATAGAATTCATGGACCGAGTGATCCTGTTATAGCGGTAGATAAGATTATTAAAGAACCTTCTGGTAAGGAAAATGTTTCAAGTTTAGGAAAAGCAGATGATCAAGATTCAAACATAGGAGGTCGAAGATATCCGACTAATCATAGAGATCCAAGCTTTAAGTTTAAAGCTGATTCGAATTTCACGGCAAGAATTACATTAAAGGATAATTTTTCTACTAAGCTTCCTTATAGGTTAATTGTCAGGAAGCCGAAACCCGATTTTGAGTTAATTGTTTCAGTTTCGGTGCCAGACGGAGATAACAATAAAGGAAAGAAAATTATTAAGGGTGGTATTGCCGTTCGTGGAGGGCAAGTTGGCAAATTGGATGTATATGCCTTGCGTAAAGATGGGTTTAATGAAGCTATTGAAATAAGAATCAAAGGTTTGCCAGATAATTTTGAGGTGAGCCCAGTTTATATAGGTAAAGGAAAGAACTATTGTGCATTGAATTTTTATAACAAAGAAAACTCTCCTAATTGGGTTGGTGATGTTGAAGTTGTCGGAACTTCAATGATAAGTGGAGAGTCGGTAACTAAGACAGCTGAATCAGTCTCAGTGAACTGGTCTGTTAATGATGCTGATAAGGAGAGAGTTGTATCAAGAACAAGTTCCCTGCTTACTATATCGTCAGTCAGTGAGAAGATTCCATTATCTGTTCTTCCTGCAGAGGATAAAATCTGGGAGAGTGCTCTGGGTGCTACTTTAGAGATTCCTGTTAGATTCGAATCTACAGCTGAGATTAAAGATAAAGTGACAGTTCTGCCTATAGACTTTCCTGGTATGGGTAAGGCGCCTCAGATTCAGGTCGATAAAGGAAAGACGAAGGAATCTCATAAATTAGTAATTCCCTTATTAAATAATAAGGACAACAACAAATATAATGAAGGTGAGCATCAGTTTATTATTAAAGCTTCTACAAAATTGGGTTATCGCAGAGATTTGCATGTGCTTAATGAGGCCGAAGCAAGGTCAAAAAAATCTAAAGAAGATCTTGATGTTAGCCGTAAATCAATTGAGGGCTTAAAAAAATCTATTGAAATAGCCAAGCAGAAATTAGAAGAAGTCAAAAAAATGACTGAAACCTCTGAGGAAGATAAGAAAGAGGCGATGAAGGAAGCTGCAAGTTTTCTAAAGATGGCGGAGATTGATTTAGATTCAGCTAATTCTAAGTTGAAAGAATTAGAGGAAGTTAATAAGAAAATTGAGGAGGAAGTGAAAAAAGCCTCCGAAAAAGCAAAGCCAAAGGATATTCAGTTTGTTGCTTATTCAAAGCCAGTTAGGGTTAAGATTAATTCCACTCCTACTAGAGTTATGGCATTACCAGTAAAGGCGCAACATAAGGGTGGAAAAGGGAATATTTCAGTGAGTATTGAAAGGCTATTTGGTTTTGCCGGTGAAGTTAATTTCGCGGCCGTTTTTCCTGAAAAGGTAAAAGGAATTAATGTTGAGTCCGTTTCCAGTACAAAAGATCAGACTAAAGTTGAAATACCTTTTGAAGTAACGAGTGATGCCACTGTTGGTCCTGTGAATTTTGATCTTTCATGTAAGATTAAATTTAATGGTGTTGACTTAGTAAATAAGGTTCCAGTGTTATTTGAAATACTTGATGAAAAACAGGAGAGAGTTGAGGATAAAGATGGGCAAAATCAACTCAATTCATCAAACGAAGGAGTACAAAAAGAATAATGAGATGCGTTATAATTACATTCTTGTTTATACAGGCTAATGTTATTGCCGAGTCATTACCTATTGCTGATATCGACGCTTCTAGGAAAGTTAGCTATGCCAATGATATAGCTCCTCTTTTCAAAAAGAGTTGCATCGCTTGTCATAACTCAACAAAAGCAAAAGGTAAATTAAATCTGGAAAGCGTGGATTATATGATGCAGGGCGCTGATGGGTTTGAAGTATTAGTTCCAGGAAAATCTAATGAAAGTCTCGTTTTTCTTTTAGCTGCACACCAGGAAGAGGAATTTATGCCGCCTCCTAAAAATAAATCTAATGCTCCAAATTTAACCCCTGAAGGATTAGGTTTACTTAAGCTTTGGATTGATCAAGGTGCTAAAGATGACTCTTCTTTAGCCAAGGCAAAGAAAATTAATTTCACGAAGATGAGTGATAATGTAAAAGCTATTTACTCTGTTGCAATATCTCAAGATAACCAGTTTGTAGCTGCTGGTCGTGGTAATAGCATTAACATGTATCATCTGCCGAGCGGTAAAAGCTTAGGAGAGTTAATTGATCCTAGTATCAAGAATATTGGCCCATCTGCGCATGTTGATATTGTTGGAGGTATGGCGTTTTCTAGGAATGGGATTCTTGCATCTGGAGGCTTTAGAAATGTAAAGTTATGGAAGCAAAAACCGCCTCAAGAAATTTTTAAAATTAAACTTAAAGAAACTATGCAAACAGCATTAGTGATTGATAGCGGCTTAGCTAATATTCTTTCAGGCAACGTCCAGGGTGAAGTTCACCTTCATTCTTTAGATACAAAAAAAACAAGTTTGATGACCTCTCATAATTCTAGCGTTGTTGCTTTGTCTTTTATTGGTGACAATAAATTTGCTTCGATTGATTCAAAAGGATTTTTATTAATTAATGAGATAGGCGGGAAGAATCCTGTTATTAACACGCAGTTATCATACTCGGTAAATTCTCTTGCTTATATTGAAGATAAAAATTGGTTATCCTTAGGTTGCGAGGATGGGTTCATTAGGATTCTTTCTGTTGATAATATGCTGGAAATGGTTGGTGAAATAAAAGCTCATTCAGCCAACGTTAATCATATTAGATCGTTAGCCAGAGTGGGTGCTGGACTAATATCAAGTGGCACAGACTCAATGATCAGGTTTTGGAAAATTGATGGAGCAAAAATTTCCAAAGTTAGAGAGTTAAATAACGAGAGTGAAGTGAGAGGGCTGTCTTTATCAAAGGATGGGAATTTGATAGCATCAATTTCAAAAGGTGGGAAGATTCGTATTTGGAATACTGCTGATGGTAAACTGAAATTGGAAAGTAACAATAAATGGGTTATTGAAAATAAGGTTAAATCGGATGAACAGAAAAAAGCTGTTTATACTAGGGTTGGTGAAGAAAGAAAGAAACAGGTAGTGTCCTCAGAAAAGAAAATAAAAGATGATTTAGCTACTTTAGAAAAGGCCAAGGAATCGGAAAGCAAAATGAAGGAGGCATTAGAAAAGAAGAAAATTGAATTAGCTGATGCAAGTAAATTGAAATCTATGTCTGAAGCTGATTTAAAATCAAAGGAAGAGGCTAAGGATCCAAATTTAAAACCTTTTCAGGATAAATTAAAAAAAGATACCGATACAGTGGCAGCTAAAGAAAAAGAATTGGAAGAAGCAGAAAGAAAGCATGTGGAGTCAGTACGCAGTCGAGAAATTGCTGAACGTTTTCTACAGAGATCTAATGAGGCTGATGGAAAAGCCAAAGAACAGCTTGCTCGATCTCAACAGGATTTAACTAACGCAACAAAAGCTCATGAAGAATCATTGCAATTTCTAGCTGAATCAAAATCAGAGCTTCAAACTGTCATTTTCTCAGAAGATGCCTCCCGGGTCTTTGCTGGTTCTAATGATGGGAATCTTTATTCATGGGAAGTTGAAAGCGCCAAGCCTTCGGGTGTAACTGATTTTGGAAGTAATGCATTCGATTTGATGGCAATTAAGGGTGATGAATTTGTAGTGATCAGTAAGAGTAAATGGATTAGATCTTTAAGTGATAAAAAAACATGGGTTTTGGATAGAGTTATAGGTGGTATAGATGACCCTAAAACAATAGTTGATCGGGTTAATGCTATTTCTTTTAGCCCCGATGGAAAATTCTTAGCGACCGGGGGAGGTGTTCCTTCTAGGAGTGGAGAGTTAAAGGTCTGGAAGGTTAGTAATGGTGAACTAGTATCGTCAAATGTTGAGTCACATAGTGATACGATATCAGGTTTGGCTTTTAGTCCTTCTGGTGGACATATTGCCACGGCAGCCACTGATAGGTTTGTGAAAGTTTTTAATCCAGAGGGTGGGGTTCTTGAGAAAAGTTTTGAAGGTCATACTAATCATGTGCTTGATGTGTCTTGGAGTGCCGATGAATTTCTGATTGCGAGTGCGGGAGCTGATCATGTTGTTAAGATTTGGGATTATGAAAAAGGAACTCAGAAAGAAACGGTTAAAGGTCATACGAAAGCAGTTGGGTCAATTGCTTATATAGGGGTAACGGGAACGTTGCTTTCAAGTAGCGGAGACAAGTCTGTAAGGCTTTCTAATAAGCCATTACCTGATTCAAATACATTTATCCACGTCTCTGGAGCTAGTGCTGATGGCTCTCATGTTGCAGCAGGAGGTGAGGATAGTATTCTCAGGATATGGACAACTGCTGATAGTAAATTAATTCTTAAGCTTCAGTAAAAAAGACAAAATTTAATTATGAAAAACACTAAAAAATCTCTCCTTATTACACTTATTATTTTTCTTTCAGGAAATGTTCAAGCTGCATTTGAGGTTAAAGAAATTCCAGAAAAACACATCGATGTTAAATATGAAGGTAAAGTTATTGCTAGAGTTATGACTGCCTATGATGATTCGACTAAAGAAACGAGACACGAAACTTACAAAGTTTATACACATGTTTATGATAGGGATGGTCTTAAGCCAATAACCAAAGGTGCAGGAGGGCAGTTTACTCATCACAGAGGAATTTTTATAGGATGGTCCAAGACAAAGTTTTCGGGTAAGAGCGTTGATTCTTGGCACATGAAAGGTTGTGATCAGGTCTATAAAAAGATCATCAAGTCAAATGTTGATGATAACAGTGCAAGTTTAACAATTTTAATTGAGTGGGTGACTTCTGATGGTGTTGTTTTTATTAGTGAAGAAAGAACTCAGGTTTTCCAGATAGTGGAAGGTAGTGAGGCTTTCTTAGAAGTTGATTTCAATACTGAATTAAAGGCTCTTGCTGCAGATATAGAATTGAATGGTGACCCTGAACATGCGGGCTGTCAGTTTAGACCTAGTAATGAGGTTTCAAAAAACAAATCAGCAAAGTATTTATTTCATAAAGAAGAGGTTGATCCAAAGAAAGATAGAGATCTTCCATGGGTTGCCGAAAGTTTTAAAATTGCTGACCAAATGTATTTCGCACAACATATGAGTCACCCAACTATTCCAAAGGGTAATATCTATTCAGCTTACAGAGATTATGGTAGGTTTGGTGCTTACTTTGTAAGTAAAATATCTAAAAACGAATCTTTAAAACTCAATTACAAATTTGTTATCGGTAATGGTGAAATGCCGGGTCGTAACTATTTTAATAGTCGGTATAAAGCATTTACAAATCAGTAGTTATTCTGAGCTTTTTGATGGAGTAGATCTAAATGTTAATGCCATAATTCCAAAGACTGCAATTAGTCCAGGGCCAAACCATCCAATCTTACCATATGATGCCCACCCAGCTCCCAGTGTTGCGACTAAAGTGGCTGTGACCATCAAGATGTTCCAACGGAGCCTTGTGCTTCCTTCGGGTCTGTTTTCTCCTAGTAGGCTTTTAGAATTCATTAAGAGTAAGAAAGTGATGTAGGCAATAGGGAGTAGAGTAAATCCAAACACAGATGTTGGAATAACGAGATAAGCGCTGAGTTTACCCCATGCGATAGGGCCAAAGAAACCGATGCCTCCAGCTATTAAGCAACCTATGCGTCGGAGTTTTTCATCATTAGGCCTGTCAAATGCTTCGCATAAAGCAAAGCCATTTATAAGCATAAGAATAACAACAGTAGATACGGCCATTGCTAGGACGCCAAATCCAAAAACCCATTGTGAAATAATTTTTCCGGTTAGAGGTTCAAGAGAGCTGGCAAGCTCTAATTGACTCGGTCTTGCTGTCATTAACTCCAATTCTGCATTGGCATGTTTCTCTTTTGACATTGCAATATATATAGATTTAAGGGCATCTTCTTTATCCTCAATTTTGTTATATGCTTCGTCGCCTAATTGATTTTTTGCTATCTCTACAATTGAGTTGCTTTTGCTGTAAACATAATTCTTTGGGTTTGCGTGAAATTGTGTTGCTGTTGCTATGACTAGGCAACCGGTTGCAATAACAAAGGGAATAAAGAGTCCAGTTGAAAGGTCAAAAATAGCTAGTCCTCTGTGTTCTTTGCCCCATTTACGTCTAAGCATCGAATAAGGTAAAAGAAAGGTCATGTTAATACCGACGGCTGTACCGAATGCAGTAATAATTGAATCTCTTTGTTTGCTCACTATCTTGTTCGTCCATTCAGTCGCTGTTTCTTTATCTAGTTGATCAATGACAGTTTGAAAACTTGCTGAAGGTTTGAAAAGAGCACCGAAATCTGGGATGAGACCACCAAGAACGGCTCCCCAATTGAGAAGAGAGTCTTTCGATAAAGACATCTTTATAATAACTCCAAGAAAAGATAAGACGATTAGGCCTACAAAGATTTTTAAGGTTTTCTCGAATAGAAGAACGCCTTTATTTCCTTTGCCGTAGGAAAATACTACATAGGTAGCGATACAAAGGACGCAAGTAGAAACGAGTAGAATAAATGGCAGACTTCCATCTTTTCCTGCGTCAGGCAAAACAGGGAGTAGATTTTGGGCGACTGCTCCATAGGCAAGGTTAAATTGAGGTAGACACCAAACCATGTTTGCTAGCATCGTTGCAAATAGCCAGCCCCAACCTAAAACGGGTGAAACATGATTGTTAATAGCTTTAAAAGGTCTTTGTCCAGTGGAGAGAGTAACGTAAGCTATTGCACCTAGCATTATGATTCCAAGTATCATGGCTAAGGGTTGAACCCACATAAATTTGGTTCCTCCAATTGCTCCCAATGATAGTGCTCCGATTAATGAACCTCCGCCCAAAGTGATGGCACTTTGCAACCAGCCTGGACCACAAAGTTTAGTGTATGCTTTTAGCTTTGCGCTGGTTTTTTTATTTGCGACAGAGCTAAGTAGTTCCTTTTCCTTTGCGAGAGTATCTTCTTTTTCGGTCATTTGTGAGTTCGAGTTAATTTGAGAATTTAAAGATAATGAGAGCTCTTAAGTCATATGACAAGCTGGATTCTATTAATTGACTCGAAATATTTAAAGATGCATTCTATGTAGTTATGTCATTTTTTATTAGGATTCTTACTGTTTTCACCCTAGTTAGGTGTGTAATTGCTTCCGATGAGCCCAATTTTATATTAATTAATGTTGATGACCTTGGGTGGAAAGATCTTGGATGTTATGGTAGCAAAATATACGAGACACCAAATATAGATAAGTTGGCGAATATGGGGGTTCGCTTCACAAATGCATATGCTGTTTGTGCCGTTTGCTCGCCGACTAGGGCTGCAATTATGACTGGCAGATATCCTGCAAGACTAGGTGTCACTGACTGGATAAGAGCAAGGTTTCAAGGTGGACGTATTCCATCTGACAAAAAGAATCCTAGTGGGTGGGTAGGATCTAGTAATAAAAAAGTGATATGTCCTGAAAATGCTTTATGGATGGAGCTTGATGAAATAACCATTCCTGAGAAATTAAAAGAGAAAGGTTATACTACATGTCACATAGGGAAATGGCATTTGGGAGCTGATGCATGGTATCCAGAAAAGCAAGGTTTTGATGAAAATTATGGGGGTTGTGATTATGGGCAACCTCCCAGTTATTATGACCCTTTTATAAATACAAAACTTAACGGAATATATGGGCTGCCCAGTAAAAAAAATGGGCAGTATTTAACTGATAGAGAATGTGATGAAGCCTTGAGTTTCATTAGCAAAAATAGTCATAAACCATTTTTCCTAAATTTTGCAAATTACGCTGTGCATACCCCTATACAGGCTAAGACGAGTTTGCTAGAGAAATACAAAAAGAAGATAAAATCAATAGATACAAGGCAAAAGAATGCAGCATATGCAACGATGGTTGAGAGCGTTGATCAGGCTGTTGGCAGAATAGTAAAATTGCTTAAAGACAAAAAAATCATTAACAGAACAGCCATTTTTTTTACATCAGATAATGGGGGGTTATTAGGTGTTACTAATAATTATCCACTTAGATCGGGGAAAGGTAATCCTTATGAAGGTGGGGTCAGGGTACCGCTTATAATTCATTGGCCTGATGTTGTTTCTAAGGGAAAAGTTTTAGAAGTCCCTGTCGCTAGTATAGATTTTTTTCCAACTATTTGTTCTGCTTCGAGCGTTGATTATACAGATCAAAACCCGGTTGATGGACTTGACCTTATGCCTTTATTGGTGGGTAAGAGAAAGTTGGAAAGAGAATCTTTATTTTGGCATTTTCCCCACTATCGAGGAAAGATAGTTCCTTATTCAATTATAAGAAATGGAAAATGGAAGCTAATTAAGAGGTATGATGGGAAGCCATTTGAATTATTCGATCTCAATGATGATCTTTCTGAGACTAATGATCTATCTGGAAAAATGCCAAATAAGGTGTCCGAGCTTGATGGAAAACTGACGAGATGGTTAAAAGAAACGAAAGCTAAAGTACCAAGGTTAAATCCTAATTATAGTAGTAAATAAAAAGACTAACAACTTCGTCCTCCTTCTGTATCAGCTTTGTCAGTTGGATTAATATTAGGTAAAGAGTTTTCAAGAAGCCCTTTAACCTTTGGCCAAGCTAGGATTGCTTCAAAAATCATCCAAACTTCGAGTACCAAGGTTGAGATTCCAAAAGTTGCTAATAAATAATTTTTTTTATTAATCCATCCGTTCTCTTTAAATAGTTCAATGCCCATTGCTATTGCTGGTAAGAGAAGCATGAATATTGCCGGAATTGCGACAAACCATAGAGGAATATTGCGCCTTCTCATCCAAAATAGAATTACTAGGAAAGCCAGCCCTCCAAGGAGTTGATTAGTTGCCCCAAATAGTGGCCATAAATTCAACCCGCCTTTCCCAGCATTTTGCCATGACCAGTCTGCTCCAGCAGTGGGGCTGGCTGCTACTAAAAATGCAAGGGTTACGGCAAGAATAGTCGCACTATGTTTATCCTTGAATGGCACTAAAACACTTTTTTTTGGCTTTATGGTCGATGCTAATTCTTGAATTACATATCTTTGCAAGCGGCAGGCCGTATCAAGTGTTGTGGCGGCAAATGAGGCTACGAAAACTCCCATTAAGGCGACTGCAAATGTGCTCGATATGCCCAAGGCTTTAAGAAAATTTGCAGATCCATCAACAAAAGCTCCGATCTTAGATGATAATCCTGCAGCTCCGCCCCAACTTTCATAGCGTGCAGTGTAAGCGGCTTGGCCTTTGAAAAATTCTCCGTTGACGTTGGTTCCTAGCCCTAAACCTGCAACACATGCAAGAATGACTAAAACAGCTAAGAATCCTTCCGTAAGCATTGACCCGTATCCTATGAACTGAGCATCTTTCTCTGAACTTATTTGTTTTGATGTGGTTCCACTGGAGACAAGGCAATGGAATCCACTAATTGCTCCACAAGCTATAGTGATAAAAAGAAATGGAAATATCCAAGGGGCACCTTCAGGGGAATTTTCACCGACTCTTGCAATAGGTGCAATAATTTCGAGACTGGTTCTAGTATCTTCATTTATATAACTAACTCCCCAAATTCCTGCTACAATCAATCCAGAAAGCACAAGTCCTATCGTGCTTAATAACTGCAAGCTGTTAATGAAATCTCTGGGCTGTAGTAAAGTCCAAACAGGTAGCACAGATGCGAAATAACAATATAGGAGTAACACTATTACCCAAGTTATTATGCTCCATCCAGATAGTGTGGAATTGAATGTATCCAAAGCGCCTGAATTCCCAAAATAAACACTTAGGTACATTGTAAGAAGAGCAATAATACATGGTATTAAAATATTTGTTCCTTTTCTGTGGATTAGAATTCCTATAGCTATGGCGATAGGAATTTGGATAATACATGGAAAAATTGCAGATGGATACATCCTAAAAACTGAAGCAATAACAAGCCCAAAAATTGCTAAGACTATAGTTAGAGCCATAAATAAAATTGATAAGAAGAGTAATCGAGCTCTTGGAGCAAGCACTCTCCCAGCTACATCGCCTACTGTTTGCCCTCGGTTACGAATTGATATAACTAGAGATCCAAAGTCATGAACAGCTCCAATTAAAATGGAGCCAAAGATAACCCAAAGAAGTGCTGGTAGCCAGCCCCATACAACGGCTAAGGCTGGTCCAACTATAGGTCCGGTACCTGCTATTGAGGTAAAATGATGGCCAAAAATGATATTTTTTTTCGTTGGAACATAGTCTATGCCATCTTTAAGTTCATTGCTGGGTACTGTAGCGTTAGGATCTAAGCGAAATATTTTTTGACCAAGGAATTTCCCGTAAGTGTGATAAGCTACGAGATATAAAATGAAAGAGCCAGCGGCAATCAGTAAAGTGACCATATAAAATTGGTTGTGGATTTTATCTTATGGATTATAGCATAAACTTTTAACAGATTTTCACTATTATTGTACTGACCACGATCATGGACTTTAATCAAATTTTTGTCTGTATACTATTAATAATTGTTTTTATTGCTTTTATTAAGGAATGGTTTTCCCCGGACTTAGTGGCAATGGGTGCATTTGTTCTGCTTATTGGAATAGGGGTTTTAGATGAAAAGACTGCGTTGGCAGTTTTTTCAAACCCTGCACCCATTATTATATCTTGTATGTTTGTTCTTAGTGCGGCATTGGAACGGACAGGTACAATTGAGGCTCTAGGGGATTGGTTTGAAAAAATTGCTGGCAGCCGAGAGCTTCGGGTTTTGTTTGTATTAATGGCGGTAGTTGCCGTTTTATCTGCATTTGTTAATAATACCCCAGTTGTAGTTGTCTTTATGCCTGTCGTTTTGGCATTAGCTAGAAAGCATGATTTAATTGCTTCGCGATTTTTAATCCCTCTTTCATATGCAGCTATTGTTGGTGGGACGTGTACTATAATTGGGACATCTACCAACATAGTTGCGTCGGGTATAGCAAAAGACGCAGGGTTGAATGAATTTGGGATGTTTGAGGTAACAAAGTTAGGGGCAGTTTTTGTAGTTGTAACGTTTTTTTACATGTTGTTCATAGGTCGGAAATTATTACCTGATAGAGTGACTCTTTCTACTCTTTTTAATTCCAACCGGGATAAAGAATTTTTTACCACAGCAGTTGTAAGTGAAAATTCTGATTTAATTGGTAAAAAAATAGAGGATACGTCGTTGTCTAAAATTCGACAATTTAGAGTTATTGAGGTTTCTCGTGGAGGTAAAAAAATAGATTCTCCTGTTTCTGACGTCACCTTTAAGTTAGGTGACCAGCTCTTAGTTAAATCTAGAATTGAAGGAGTTGTAGATGCTGGAGGTAGCGCAGGTATTAAGGTTGGTATTGAAGGCCAACATGGACTGCAGGAACTTCAAACTGACTCAGCTGTTTTAATAGAAGGAGTCATAGGGCCAGGGTCTTCACTTGTTGGAAAATCTTTAGAGGAATTAAAAATAAGAGAAAGATATGAAGTAATAATTCTTGCTCTGCATAGGCGAGGTGTAAATTTGAGGGATGAATTTGAAAATGTTAAGTTAGCGTTTGGTGACACAATTTTAGTAGAAGGTTCTCCTGAAAAAATTAGTGAATTGTCTCAAGAACGAGATTTCATAAATCTTTCCCAATCTAATTGTCGACCATTAAGGAGGGATAAAGTGCCATTTGCAGTGGGAGCATTATTTTTATTTATGATCCTTGCTGCATTTAAAGTTGCTCCTTTAATATTTTTAGCTCTTGGCGCGGCATTGTTTACACTCTTTAGTAGATGTTTGGAGCCCTCAGAGGCTTATGAATCAATTGATTGGAAGGTCATTTTTATGATATTTGGGATGTTGGGATTAGGCACTGCATTGCAAAAAGTGGAAGTTGTGCATTTGTTGACAGATAATTTAACAGGCTGGGCATTTCTGTTGAGGAACGAATATGTTTTGATAGGGTTAATCTATCTTATTACGGCTGTTCTTACTGAATTAATAAGTAATAACGCAGTTGCCGCACTCATGACGCCGGTTGCAATTACTATAGCCCAAACATTGGATCTTGATCCAAGGCCTCTGGTGGTAGCTGTGATGTTTGCAGCAAGTGCAAGTTTTTCTACACCTATAGGCTATCAGACGAATACATACGTCTACGGAGCAGGTGGATACAGGTTTACTGACTTCACTAGAGTAGGACTTCCGTTAACTTTAATTTTATGGGTAATTTCTATTGTTCTTATACCGTTTATTTGGAATTAGATGCACTTTTTATTACGGAAATATAATAAAAAGTGACTGTTGAGGTAATTTCTGTTGCGACTAAGCCTATTTAATACTAAAGATTGCACTTCAAATTTTAGGCTCAAAATGTATTTTTATTTATTAATACTAAATACATTCCGCAAACTGATTACGAATTAAATAACTTTTCAAATGGCAAAGAAAGCAGCTAAAAAGAAGGCTCTAGCAAAGAAAGCAGCGAAAAAGAAAGCTCCAGC